>Ga0207696_1000526_pt1 | contig 31629 bp, 27 predicted proteins | sample KBSS54metaG_FD_184403 | JGI IMG/M metagenome (GOLD analysis project Ga0207696, IMG submission 184403) | Switchgrass rhizosphere microbial communities from Kellogg Biological Station, Michigan, USA - KBS S5-4 metaG (SPAdes) (version 2) | ecosystem: Host-associated > Plants > Roots > Rhizosphere >...
AATCCGAGCCTCCAGCGACCTGCTCAAAACCCTACATTGCCAATGCTTCAAAAACGGTGACGTGGAAGACATCCCGCACATCACCCACGCCGTCTACCTGTTGACCCAGGACGGCTGCGACCTGCTGAAAGTCGCGCAACAACGCATGATGGGCTGGAAAGCACCCACCTGACGCAGAGCCAGGATCGTTCCCACGCTCGGCGTGGGAATGCCTCAAGGGACGCTCCGCGTTCCAGCTCTCGAAAGGGACGCGGAGCGTCCCGGGCTACATTCCCACGCCGAGCGTGGGAACGATCAAAACCCGGGGATAACCTTGAGCAAGTTTTTTGATGAGCTGATGGAAAGCGTGCAACAAATGAACGAGATCGTACGAGGTGAGCGCCAGCCTTCCCGCGAATTCCATGTTCGCAGCTCTGATCGACATCCAACGCATCGCAAAATCAGGCTTAATCCGTCTCACGAAATGGCCCTGAACAGAAGACGCCCCATGAACCTCGCCCCCAACTTCCCCGACGACCACGCCATGCACCTGCTCATGCAGTTGCTGCACGAAGAACTCGGTCTGCCCGAACGCAAAACCATCAGCCTCGACACCTCGATCAACTTTGATCTGGGCTGCGATGGCGCGGACGCTCGGCATCTGATGGAAGCATTGGAAGAACAATTCGCCATCGACTTCATCGACTACGACGCTTATCGGTATTTCCAGCCCGAAGGCTTTGACGTATTCCTCAAGCGCCGGGCCAAGGGGCGCGGCGATAAGGCCCCGCTGACCATTGGAATGATTTACCAAGCGATCAAGTTACAACGGTGGGATACGCAGAAATTGGAAGGCATCGAGCCTAACGCATAAGTGCCATTATTCTGGTCGTTTAACGACAATTCAGATGGAATATTGGTAGTTGTGCGTTTGACGGTTAAACCGAGCGCCCACAAAAAAGCCGCCCCGAAGGGCGGCTTTTTCATTCGCTAAATCCAAGCCTTACAGCTTAGGCCCAGCAGCCTTGATCGCGTCGCTCACTTCAAACTTCTTGAAGTTCTCAACAAACAACCCAGCCAGTGCTTTAGCCGCTTCATCGTAAGCAGCCTTGTCAGCCCAGGTGTTACGTGGGTTCAACAGGCCAGTCTCAACGCCCGGTACGGCCAACGGCACGTCGAGGTTGATGGTGTCGAGGTGTTCGGTTTCAACACCGATCAACGCGCCGCTCTGGATCGCTGCGATCACGCCGCGAGTGGTCGGGATGTTGAAGCGTTTGCCGACGCCGTAGCCGCCGCCGGTCCAGCCGGTGTTGACCAGGTAGACCTTGGAGCCGAAGCCGCGGATGCGTTTGATCAGCAGTTCTGCGTATTCGCCAGCCGGACGCGGGAAGAACGGTGCGCCGAAGCAGGTGGAGAAGGTCGACTTGATGCCGCTGCCGGAACCCATTTCGGTCGAGCCCACCAGTGCGGTGTAGCCGGACAGGAAGTGGTAGGCCGCTTGTTCTTCGCTGAGGATCGACACTGGCGGCAGTACGCCGGTCAGGTCGCAGGTCAGGAAGATCACAGCGTTTGGCTCGCCACCGAGGTTTTTCTCGGAACGCTTGGCAACGTGCTCCAGCGGGTAGGCGGCGCGGCTGTTCTGGGTCAGGCTGACATCGGCGTAGTCGGCGTGCTTGGCGTCGTCGATAACGACGTTTTCCAGGACTGCGCCGTGCTTGATGGCTTTCCAGATGACCGGCTCGTTCTTCTCGGACAGGTCGATGCACTTGGCGTAGCAGCCGCCTTCGATGTTGAAGACAACGCCTTCACCCCAGCCGTGCTCGTCGTCACCGATCAGGTAACGGCTTTCATCGGCCGACAGGGTGGTTTTGCCGGTGCCGGACAGACCGAAGAACAGGGTCACGTCGCCCGCTTCGCCGATGTTGGCGGCGCAGTGCATTGGCAGTACGTCGGCAGCCGGCAGCAGGTAGTTCTGTACCGAGAACATGGCTTTCTTCATTTCACCGGCGTAACGCATGCCGGCGATCAGCACTTTCTTCTGAGCGAAGTTGAGGATCACGCAACCGTCGGAGTTGGTGCCGTCACGCTCTGGCACGCACTCGAAGTTGGCAACGTTGAGCACTTGCCACTCATCACGGCCAGCCGGGTTGTACTTTTGCGGGTTGATGAACAGGCAACGGCCAAACAGGTTCTGCCAGGCAGTCTGGGTGGTCATCTTCACGGCCAGGTAGTGGTCTTCGGACGCACCTACATGCACGTGGGAAACGAAGTGCTCTTGCGCATTGTTGAACGCTTCAACACGGTCCCACAGGGCATCGAACTTGTCGGCCGGGAACTTGCGGTTGATCGGGCCCCAGGCGATGGAAGCCGAAGTGGACGGCTCGTCAACGATGAAACGATCGACTGGCGAGCGGCCGGTGCGGTGACCGGTGCGAACAACCAGCGCGCCGGTATCGGCAAGCTCGCCCTCACCGCGACTCAGAGCTTCTTTTACCAGATCATCAACACTCAGATCGGTGTACACGGCGTTATTGGCTTGCGTCATGAGATTCCCCGTCGGCCAGTGGCCGAGTGTGCTCCAAACGTTTTGTAGTAGAAAGTCGTGCACTACTACCGCGACAAAAAGTGGGCCGGATTATGCCAGAAAAGCCCAAAAATAGTAGGGCCCTCCCGTCAGAACGGCGTTATTCCGGCACAAACCAGTGAATTTACCTGCGCTGAACCGTTTTAGTGACGGGTATCTGACGGCGTATCAACACCCGCCCCGGCGAATAATTGAGCGATATCGGCAGCGTCGAACAGGTAGCGCTCGTTGCAAAACTGACAGTCAATCTCGATATTGCCGCCATGTTCGATCACGAGCGACTGGGCATCTTCCAGACCCAAACTGACAAGCGCATTGGCAGAACGTTCGCGCGAGCAGCTGCAACGGAAGCGCAGTTTCTGCACATCGAACAGACGAACCTGCTCTTCGTGGTAGAGACGATGGAGGATGGTTTCGTTGTCCAGGCTCAGCAATTCATCGGCGGTCAGGGTGCTGCCCAGCGCGGTGATGTGCTGCCAGCTGGCGGCGCGTTCTTCTTCGTCTTTCAAGCGATCAGCAGGCAGTTGCTGCAGCAACAGGCCACGGGCGCGACGACCATCGGCGTACAACCAGAAACGCGTACCGACTTGTTGCGACATCACGAAGTAATTAGTGAAGCACTCCGACAGGGTTTCGCCATCGAGGTCGACGATGCCCTGGTAACGCTGGCCCTGGGTCGGGTCGACGGTCAGCGCCAATACGCCGTTGGGCATCAGGTCGGCGAGGGTCGCGTCGGGGGCGATCTGGTCGGCTTCGTATCGGGCCAGGCCACGGATTTCGCGCTCGCTGGAGCACTCGATCATCAGCAGCGGGATCGGGCCTTCGGAACGGGCCTGGAGAATCAGCAAGCCATCGAACTTCAAGGTGCCGACCAACAACGACGCCGCCGCCATCAGCTCGCCAAGCAGTTGTGCAACCGGCTCCGGGTACGGGTGTTTAGCGAGGACTTCGGCGTAGCTACGCTCCAACGCAACCAGCTCGCCGCGGGTGTCGCTGTCATCGAAGATGAAGCGTTGGGTGTAGTCGGTATCCGGTAAATCGGTCATAGGTCTGGGTATCTGAAGTAATGACAAAAATGATTTCAAACAGCGAGAAATTGCGCCTCTGCGGCACCATTCGGGTACGCGATGTTCAGCCGTGAGGGGCATTTTATGAACAATCCGGGTTTGTTCCAAGCAAGGTGGAACCTCCGCGGTTGGCTTTATGCAATTTCTTGCCTCTGGCGCGGCTGGCCTTCTGGTTATGGCCTACGGGTCAGAGGCTGTGAGCGGTTTTCGACGAGTGGCGCTTTCACCCATTCAACGCGCTGCTGGCGAATGACCCGATATGGCTACATGTTTGGGCAATTGCAAGTCTGTGGCCTTTCGATGTGGTGGTTGGGGCTGCTTTTTATCCGCAAGTTATTCGCCAAATTCGCTGGCCAGGCGAGTGCTGCGCACTCGTTCGCGAGCAAGCCCGCTCCCACATTGGAATGCTGTCTCGTGTGGGAGCGGGCTTGCTCGCGAAGGCTGCCTCACAGGCAACACAGCGCTAACTGACTTACTCGTCGTTACTGCTTCCACGAAACTTGAACAAATCCCGTCGCTGCTTCTTGCTCGGTTTGCCATCAGTGCTCACGCCCAGCGCACCGGCCTTACGCATGGCCGCAGCCGCCTCGCGCTTGGCGATGCTGGCGTCGGTTTCGGCGTAGAGCGCCTGCGCCTCTGGTGCGCCACGGCGTACGATCGACAGCGCCTGAACCACCACCGTGCGCTCCTCGAACCCTGTACGAATCTGAAACTCGTCGCCGATCCTCGGTTCCTTGCCCGGTTTGCAGCGCTCGCCCCGGCAATGCACCTTGCCGCTTTCAATCGCCGCCTTGGCCAAGGCACGTGTTTTATAAAAACGCGCGGCCCACAACCATTTATCGAGACGGACTTTGTCGTCCTCTTCGCTTTTTTGTGCCATGGAATTTCCTCATTCTGAAATATTGCTGAACTGTACTACCGTTTCTGTCGTGCCATGAATTACGCCGGCTCGGATTACAATGCACACGTTCCAGCGCCTCCCTTGAGGGCTGGAAATCCGGGCCGTAGATATCTGTCGCCTTTTACCCATTATTCTGCGTGAATACCGCGAATTCGGCCGCGTGCGGCCTGAGCGGTTTCTACCGGTTGAGCACCTTTGAAGACATTTGACCATTTGACCGTTGTCGGTCTGCGCGAGTGGGTGGCGCTCCCGGATTTGGGAGTCGCGGGCCTGCGCGCAAAAATCGACACCGGCGCCAGCACCTCCAGCCTGCATGCCACCGATATCGAACCGTTCGAGCGCGACGGGGAACAGTGGGTGCGCTTTACTGCTCACTTGGGCACGGTGGTGCAACTGCGTCACCGGCGCTGCGAAGCACCCCTGGTGACGATGAAAACCATCAAAAGCTCCAACGGCCACGCGCAGATGCGTTACGTGGTCAGCACCACCCTGGCCCTCGGTGATCGGGTCTGGCGGGTCGAATTCACGCTCGCCTGCCGCAAGTCCATGCGTTATCGCCTGTTACTCGGTTCCAAAGCCTTGATCGACGGCCAGTTGGTGGTCAATCCGGGCATTAAGTACGTACAAGACAAGCCGGTGTTCCCGGTATCTACCTCCTCCACAGGTGTTGCATGAAGATCGCTGTGCTGTCGCGTAACCCGCGTCTGTATTCCACTCGTCGTCTGGTCGAAGCCGGTACCGAGCGTGGCCATGAAATGGTGGTGATCGACACCCTGCGCGCCTACATGAACATCGCCAGCCACAAGCCGCAGATCCACTACCGCGGCAAGCCGCTGGAGGGTTTCGATGCGGTGATCCCGCGGATCGGCGCGTCGGTGACGTTTTATGGCTGCGCGGTGTTGCGTCAGTTCGAAATGATGGGCGTTTTTCCACTCAATGAATCGGTGGCCATCGCCCGCTCGCGAGACAAACTGCGGTCCCTGCAATTGCTGTCACGCCGAGGGATTGGTTTGCCGGTCACCGGGTTTGCCCACTCCCCGGATGACATTCCCGACTTGATCGAGATGGTCAACGGTGCGCCACTGGTGATCAAGGTGCTGGAAGGCACCCAGGGCATCGGCGTGGTGCTGTGTGAAACGGCGACGGCGGCGGAGTCGGTGATCGAGGCGTTCATGGGCCTGAAGCAGAACATCATGGTTCAGGAATACATCAAGGAGGCCGGCGGGGCGGACATTCGCTGCTTCGTGGTGGGCGACAAGGTGATCGCGGCAATGAAACGCCAGGCCAAGCCGGGGGAGTTTCGCTCCAACCTGCATCGCGGCGGCAGTGCCAGCCTGATCAAGATCACACCGGAAGAACGCATGACGGCGTTGCGCGCGGCGAAGGTCATGGGGTTGGCGGTGGCGGGTGTGGATATCCTGCGTTCCAATCACGGGCCGTTGGTGATGGAAGTGAACTCGTCGCCTGGGCTTGAAGGGATTGAAACCACCACCAGCAAGAACGTGGCGGGGATCATCATTGAGCATCTGGAGAAGAATGGTGGGCCGAATATGACGCGCACCAAAGGGAAGGGTTAAACCCTGAAATTTATGGCGGCCGGGAGGCCGCCTTCGCGAGCAAGCCCGCTCCCACAGGGTTATTGGTTGGCCGCAAAAGTCTGGTCAACACATAACCGCTGTGGGAGCGGGCTTGCCCGCGAAGGGGCCATCAGCAACGCCGAGATGTCGGCGTTTACACCGCATCCCGCGGCAGCATCAATCCAAGCGGCAACCGCACCCGCGCTTCCAGCCCGCCACCGGACCGATTGCGCAGTTCAACATTCCCGCCATGCATCGAAGCAATCCGCTTCACGATCGCCAAGCCCAACCCGGTCCCCTTTCCGCCCCGAGCTTGATCACCCCGAGTAAACGGGTTGAAAATCGCCTCCAGCTCCGACGGATCAATCCCCGCCCCACGGTCCATGACACTCAGCACCACATACGGCGCGCTGGTGTCCCCGGACACATAAGCCGCCACCTCAACCCCGCTGCCCGCGTGATGCAAGGCGTTGCCAATCAGGTTGTTCAGCAGCCGCTTCATCGACACCCGACGCAATGGAAACGGCTGAATCGGCTCCAGGCGCAGGCGCACTTTCTCTTCGTTCTGGTTGTAGGGCGCCGCGACTTCGCGCACCAGATCGCTCAGGTCCACCTCTTCCACCGACTCGTCACGACCATCGCGAATGAACGCCAGGAACTGGTCGAGAATCGCGTCCATGTCTTCGATGTCGCGGACCATGTCGTCGGTCAGGTCGCTGTGGTCGCCCATCAGCTCCAGAGACAACCGCAAACGGGTCAGTGGCGTGCGCAAGTCGTGGGACACCCCGGCGAGCATCAGTTCGCGCTCACGCCCCGCCTGTTCGACGTCTTCCGCCATCTGGTTGAAGGCGCGGTAAACCTCGGTCATTTCACTCGGTGTGTCGCTGATCGGCAGGCGCACACTGCGGCCCTGACCGAGTTGCCTCGCTGCATAGACCAGACGTTTCAAGGGTTGATTGAGCTGGCTGACGAAGATCCACGCCGAGGCAGTGGACAGCAGACCGATAGCGAGGAACCAGCCGAGTACGTTCCAGATTTTCTGGCCGCGCAATGGATGTGGGTAAAGCGGCACTTTCAACCAGCCATCACCGAGGCTTGGCGCCCGAACCCACAGGGCCGGCGGCGAGTGCATACGCAATCGGACTTCAGTGTCGGCACCCAGCTCCGCCTGCATCTGCCGCTGATAGATCTCGCTGTAAGGCCAGTGTTGCTCACCTTCCGGCACGCCAGCACCCACTACCCGGATCAGGGTCGCGGCATCGGCAATCTTCGTGCGGTTTTCTTCATCGGCCGCCCAATAGGCGCGTAGCGTCAGGGCGACGCCGTGGCTGTATTGGCGATCCACCAGCACGTCTTCGTTCATCAACAGATAAACCAGGGTCAGCGCCTTGGAGAACAGCACGACGATCAGCACCAGCCAAAGGGTGCGGGAGAAGAAACTCTGGGGGAACCAAACGGGGGTTTTCATGGATAACCGCTACACACTTGCAGGAGCGAGCGATGCTCGCATATTGCGGATCGCGAGTCTGCGAGCAAAGTCATCTGACCCGTTGCCCGCAAGACCCGCTCCTACAAATCACCGATCACTTGGTGGCGGCGCCATCCGGAACGAACACGTAACCCACGCCCCAGACAGTCTGGATGTAACGCGGTTTGGACGGATCGGGCTCGATCATCCGGCGCAGACGGGAAATCTGTACGTCGATGGAGCGCTCCAGGGCGTCCCACTCGCGGCCACGGGCCAGATTCATCAACTTGTCGCGGGTCAGTGGCTGACGGGCGTTCATGACCAACGCCTTGAGTACCGCAAACTCACCGGTGGTGAGCATGTGCACTTCGTCGCCGCGTTTGAGCTCGCGGGTCGCCAGGGACAGTTCGTAGTCACCGAAGGTCACGCTTTCGTCTTCGCTGCCCGGTGCGCCCGGTACCGGAGCCAACTGGCGGCGCAGGACCGCTTTGACGCGAGCCATCAGCTCGTCCGGGTTGAACGGCTTGGCCAGGTAATCGTCGGCGCCCAGTTCCAGGCCCTTGATGCGGCTCAGCTCATCGCCCTTGGCGGTCAGCATGATGATTGGAATCTGGTTGTTCGCGGTGCGCAGGCGGCGGCAAGCGGTCAAGCCGTCTTCGCCGGGCAGCATCAGGTCGAGGACGACCAGGTTGAACACTTCACGCGCCAGCAGGCGATCCATTTGTTCCGTGTTCGGTACGGCGCGGGCGCGGTAGCCCTTGCCGACGAAAAAACGTTCCAGCAGGCTGCTCAGCCCAGGATCGTCATCAACAATAAGAATTTTTTCGCCTTCAGCAATGTTTGCAGTGCTGCTCATTAGATGCTCCTTTGATCTCGGCGCGCATTATGGCGTAGCTGCCGTTATACGCACCGTGTGCATTGTTAGCAGATTTTTCCTTGATCGCCAGAAATCCGGCCTTTATGCCTACAGCCTGCGATGCCCCCGAATGACAGAACGCTGGTTATAATGCGCGGCCTTTTGTGTCAGGCAACGTCTGATCATTACTGTAGGTGGCCGTTTTTTATTTTCACGGCACAGGCAGTAATTGTTCGATTTCACGGGTCAACGGGATACCTGTTGATCCAGGTAGCGGCGCAGGCCAGGCCGCTCAACCAGACTCGCCGAGCCCCTATCTCTGCGCCTGCGAGCCTGCTTTCACAATTTGTCAGGTGGTTTTATGGACAGCATCAACAGCCGCATCGCCGAGGAACTCGGCGTACGCCCACAACAGGTCGAAGCGGCCGTCGCGCTACTCGATGAAGGCTCTACCGTTCCCTTCATCGCCCGTTACCGGAAAGAAGTGACCGGCAGCCTCGATGACACCCAATTGCGTCATCTGGAAGAGCGTCTGCGCTACCTGCGAGAACTCGACGAACGGCGCATCAGCATTCTTTCCAGCATTCAGGAGCAGGGCAAACTCACCCCTGAGCTGGAACGCGAAATCAAACTCGCCGACACCAAGACCCGCCTCGAAGACTTGTACCTGCCGTACAAGCAGAAGCGCCGCACCAAGGGCCAGATCGCCCTGGAAGCCGGCCTCGGCGAACTGGCCGACGGTCTGTTCAACGACCCGTCGCTGGCCCCGGAAGCCGAAGCCGCGCGCTTCATCGACGCCGAAAAAGGCGTGGCCGACGCCAAGGCAGCCCTGGAAGGCGCCAAGTACATCCTCATGGAGCGCTTCGCCGAAGACGCCAACCTGCTGGAAAAACTGCGCACCTACCTGAAGCAGGAAGCCACCCTCAGTGCCCGCGTGATCGCCGGCAAGGAAGAGGAAGGCGCGAAATTCCGTGATTACTTCGAACACGACGAACCGCTGAAAAGCATGCCGTCGCACCGCGCGCTGGCGATTTTCCGTGGCCGCAACGAAGGCATCCTCAGCTCCGCGCTGAAAGTCGGCGAAGAGCTGCCGGGCACCCTGCACCCGTGCGAAGGCATGATCGGCCAGCACGTCGGCATCCAGAACCAGAACCGTCCGGCCGACAAGTGGCTGGGTGAAGTGGTGCGCTGGACCTGGAAGGTCAAGCTCTACACCCACCTGGAAACCGACCTGCTCGGCGAGCTGCGCGACGGCGCCGAAACCGAAGCGATCAACGTGTTCGCCCACAACCTGCACGACCTGCTGCTGGCCGCCCCGGCCGGCCCGCGCGCCACCCTGGGCCTCGACCCGGGCCTGCGTACCGGTTGCAAGGTCGCGGTGGTCGACTCCACCGGCAAGCTGCTGGATCACGCCACGGTTTACCCGCACGTGCCGCACAACAAATGGGATCAGACCATCGCCATTCTGGCCGCTCTGTGCGCCAAACATTCGGTCGACCTGATCGCCATCGGCAACGGCACCGCCAGCCGTGAGACCGACAAGCTGGCCATCGAGCTGATCAAAAAATACCCAGCGATGAAAATGACCAAGGTCATGGTTTCCGAAGCCGGCGCATCGGTGTATTCGGCATCGGAGCTGGCAGCCAAGGAATTCCCGGATCTGGACGTGTCGATCCGCGGCGCGGTATCGATTGCCCGTCGCCTGCAGGATCCGCTGGCCGAACTGGTGAAAATCGATCCGAAATCCATCGGTGTCGGCCAGTACCAGCACGACGTGTCGCAGCTGAAACTGGCGCGTGGTCTGGACGCCGTAGTCGAGGACTGCGTGAACGCCGTGGGCGTGGACGTGAACACCGCCTCCGTGGCACTGCTGGCGCGGATCTCCGGCCTCAACGCGACGCTGGCGCAGAACATCGTGACTCACCGTGACGAACACGGCGCGTTCAAAACCCGCGCCGCACTGAAGAAAGTCGCACGTCTGGGCGAGAAAACCTTCGAACAGGCCGCCGGCTTCCTGCGTGTGATGAACGGCGATAACCCGCTGGACTCCTCGGCCGTTCACCCGGAAGCCTATCCGCTGGTGCAACGCATCGCCGCTGAAACCGACCGCGACATTCGCTCGCTGATCGGTGACGCCTCGTTCCTCAAGCGTCTGGATCCGAAGAAATTCACCGACGAGACCTTCGGTCTGCCAACCGTCACCGACATCCTGCAAGAGCTGGAAAAACCGGGCCGCGACCCGCGTCCGGAGTTCAAGACCGCCGAGTTCCAGGAAGGCGTCGAGGACCTGAAGGACCTGCAATTGGGGATGATCCTCGAAGGCGTGGTGACCAACGTGACCGCGTTCGGTGCATTCGTCGACATTGGCGTGCATCAGGACGGTCTGGTGCACATTTCGGCGCTGTCGGAGAAATTCATCAAGGATCCGCGCGAAGCGGTGAAGGCCGGTGACGTGGTGAAAGTGAAGGTCATGGAAGTCGACATTCCGCGCAAACGCGTCGGCCTGTCGATGCGCATGAGCGACACGCCGGGCGAGAAGATCGACGGTGCCCGTGGCTCGCGTCCAGGCTCGGCGCCACGCCAGTCGCAGGGTTCGGCTCCGCGCAAGGAAAGCACCCCGGCGGCTCCAGCCAATAACGCGATGGCGTCGCTGTTCGCCAACGCCAAGCAGTTGAAGAAGCGCTGATGGACATTCCGGCCGGGCTCGTCGAGAGCGCGTTTTTCAAGCTGTTGGGCTGCCGCTTGCACAGCCTGGAAACCGGGGTGGCGCAAGTCGCCCTGGCGCTGGAACCCGAACTGCGCAATCGCGGCGGCAAGCTGCACGGCGGCGCGCTGTTCAGTCTGGTGGATATCGCCATGGGGCTGGCCTGTTCCAGCACCCACGGCTTCGACCAGCAGAGCGCAACCATCGAGTGCAAGATCAACTACATCCGCGCCGTATCCGAAGGCGAGGTGATGTGCACGGCGCGGGTGATCCACCCGGGCCGGCGCACGCTGGTGGTCGAAGCCGAGGTGATGCAGGGCGACAAACTGGTCGCAAAAGCGCAAGGCACGTTCGCTGTCCTGTAGATGTTGTTCATCATTTTGAGTTAATTTCGGCGCTGTGATCGCAGCGTCGGAGTTTCCTGTGGGAGCGGGCTTGCCCGCGAATGGGGCGTATCAGCCAGTATCAACTTGTCTGACACACCGCTTTCGCGGGCAAGCCCGCTCCCACAGGGATCTCATTTTCTTCGCGTGTATCAGCCAGATTCAAGGATTGAAGTCGGCGTTTCCAACATGGGTTTAACCACCCGAAAACCAGGCGAAAACGCCAGTTTCAACTTCACCCTTGTAGACCGTCCTGCCCACCCCCATATTGGGGCGACTGACGCGTGAAGGAATCCAAATTGAGCGAACTTCTCAACCGCCGCCTGGCTCTGCTCGGCGAGCGCGCTAACCTCTCTCTGCTTGAGCAGTGCCTTCACGGTATCGAACGTGAATGCCTGCGCGTGACCGGCGAAGGCCGCCTGGCCCAAACGCCGCACCCTGAAGCCCTGGGTTCCGCGCTGACCAACGAACAGATCACGACCGACTATTCCGAGTCGCTGCTGGAGTTCATCACGCCCGCCCTGCCAGACCCGGCCGACACCCTGGCGAGCCTGGACAAGATTCATCGCTTCGCCTACAGCAAGCTCGGCAACGAGTACCTGTGGAGTCCATCGATGCCGTGCCCGTTGCCGGCCGAGGAAGACATCCCGATCGCCTATTACGGCACCTCCAACATCGGTCAGCTCAAGTACGTCTACCGCAAGGGTCTGGCCCTGCGTTACGGCAAGACCATGCAGTGCATTGCCGGGATTCACTACAACTTCTCCCTGCCGGAAAAGCTCTGGCCGTTGCTGAAAGAAGCCGAAGGCTTCGTCGGCACCGACCGGGATTTCCAGTCGTCGTCCTATATCGCGCTGATTCGTAACTTCCGCCGCTACAGCTGGCTGCTGATGTACCTGTTCGGTGCTTCGCCGGCGCTGGACGCGGGTTTCCTGCGCGGTCGTGCGCACCAGTTGGAACAGCTGGATCCGGACACCCTGTACCTGCCCTACGCCACCAGCCTGCGCATGAGCGACCTCGGTTACCAGAGCAACGCCCAGGCCGGCCTGACGCCGTGCTACAACGACCTGGCGAGCTACACCGACAGCCTGCGCAAAGCGGTGGCCACACCATACGCGCCGTACGTCGAAGTCGGCACCCACCAGGATGGCGAGTGGGTGCAACTGAACACCAACATCCTGCAGATCGAAAACGAGTACTACTCGAACATCCGCCCGAAACGCGTGACCTATACCGGCGAGCGGCCGATCCAGGCTTTGATGGCGCGTGGCATTCAGTACGTCGAAGTGCGCTGCCTGGACATCAACCCGTTCCTGCCGATGGGTATCGACCTCACCGAGTCGCGCTTCCTCGACGCATTCCTGCTGTACTGCGCGCTGAACGAAAGCCCGCTGCTGACCAACAACTCCTGCGGCAACGCCACCTCCAACTTCCTCAGCGTGGTCAAGGAAGGTCGCCGTCCGGGCCTGCAATTGCAGCGCGACGGCCAACCGGTCGAGCTGAAGGAATGGGCCGCCGAACTGCTGGAAAAAATCGCTCCGCTGGCGGCGCTGCTGGATCAAAGCCACGGCGGCGATGCCCACAGCAAGGCGCTCGATGCGCAACTGGCCAAGGTCAAGGATTCATCCCTGACGCCTTCGGCCCAGGTGCTGGCGGCCATGGCCACGCACAAGGAAAGCTTCGCGCAATTCTCCCTGCGCCAGAGCCAGGCTCACGCCGAGTTCTTCCGCAGCGAGCCGTTGGCGGCTGAAGAGCAAGCGAAGTTCGAAGAACTGGCGCGGTCTTCGCTGGCACAACAGGCTGAGCTGGAGCAGAACGAGGTGGGCGATTTCGACGTGTTTGTCGGGTCGTATCAGGCGAGCATTCTGGCGATCAGCAACTGATCGTTTGTCTTTGGATTGATCGTTCCCACGCTCTGCGTGGGAATGCCTCAAGGGACGCTCTGCGTCCCAGTGACGCGGAGCGTCACAAGCTGAATTCCCACGCAGAGCGTGGGAACTATCAAATACCCCCGGCTTAGATTTTTCCGCTCATAAGCTCATTCTAAAAAGTTATTTATTTTTAGATTCTTAGATCATTTAGTCTCCTTTCACGCCGACGCTCGGTCGCCTGATATGGAGCTCTTCAATGAAACTGAATTTCCCGCTTCGCCTGCTGGCCGTGGCCTCTCTGGCTGCTGCGAGTTTCCTGGCTCAGGCCGCCGACCTCACCGTCGCCTACCAGACCACCGTTGACCCGGCGAAAGTCGCCCAGGCCGACGGTGCCTACGAGGAAGCCACCAAGGCCGACATCAACTGGCGCAAGTTCGATAACGGTGCCGACATCATTGCCGCCATCGCCTCCGGCGACGTGCAGATCGGCTACCTCGGTTCCAGCCCGCTGACCGCCGCGATCACCCGCAAAGTCCCAGTTGAAACCTTCCTCATCGCCACCCAGATCGGCGCCGCCGAAGCGCTGGTCGCCCGCGACGGCTCCGGCATCAAGACCCCGCAGGATCTGGTCGGCAAGAAAATCGCCGTGCCGTTCGTGTCCACCGGTCACTACAGCCTCTTGGCCGCGCTGAAGCACTGGAACATCGACCCGTCGAAAGTCACCGTCCTCAACCTCGCCCCGCCAGCGATCATTGCTGCGTGGAAACGCGGTGACATCGACGCCACTTACGTTTGGGATCCGGCGCTGGGTGTGGCCAAGGAAAACGGCAAAGTGCTGATCACTTCCGGTGAGCTGGCCAAGTTCGGCGCACCGACCTTCGACGCCTGGATCGTGCGCAAGGACTTCGCCGAGAAGCACCCGGAAATCGTCACTGCATTCGCCAAGGTCACCCTCGACGCCTACGCCGACTACCGCAAGGATCCGAAAGCCTGGCTGGCCAATCAGAGCAACGTCGACAAGCTGGTGAAACTCTCCGGCGCCAAAGCCAGCGACATCCCATTGCTGCTGCAAGGCAACGTCTACCCGCTGGCAGCGGATCAGGTCAGTGACCTCGGCGCGCCGACCACCAAAGCCATCACCGACACCGCTGCGTTCCTCAAGGAGCAAGGCAAGGTCGAAGCGGTACTGCCGGACTACGCGCCGTACGTCAGCGCCAAGTACATCACCAACTGATCGGGAGTTAATTGCGATGGCCTTGCTACAGCTGGAGCGCATCAGCGCACAGTACCCCGGCAGCCCGGAACCGGTACTGTCCGACATTTCCCTGACCCTCGGCCCTCAGCAATTGCTGGTGGCCCTCGGCCCGTCCGGCAGTGGCAAGACTTCGCTGTTGAACCTGATTGCCGGCTTCGTCGAACCGAGCGCCGGCCGTATCACCCTCGACAACGTGCCGGTCAAAGGCCCGAGCGCCGAGCGCGGCGTGGTGTTCCAGGACGATGCCCTGCTGCCCTGGCAGGACGTGCTGGCCAACGTCGCTTTCGGCCTGGAACTGGCCGGTGTGGCCAAGGACAAACGCGAACAGCGCGCCCGGGAAATGCTCGCGCTGGTCGACCTTTCCGGTTTTGAACATCGTCGGATCTGGCAGCTTTCCGGTGGCCAGAAGCAACGTGTTGGCCTGGCCCGCGCCCTCGCAGCCGATCCGCGCGTATTGCTGATGGACGAGCCCTTCGGCGCCCTCGACGCCTTCACCCGCGAACAGATGCAGGAGTTGTTGCTGCAAGTCTGGCAACGCACCGCCAAACCGGTGTTCCTGATTACCCACGACATTGAAGAAGCGGTGTTCCTCGCCACTGACCTGATTCTGCTGGCGCCGAATCCGGGGCAGATCGTCGAGCGTCTGCATCTCGACTTCGGCCAGCGCTACGCCGCCGGCGAATCGGCGCGGTCGATCAAGTCCGATCCGCGCTTCATCGAAACCCGCGAGCACGTGCTGGCCAAAGTGTTCTCGCAACGCAGCGCCGTTCAGCGGCAGGAGCGCGCATGAGCAGTTACGACGTTTCCGCCACCGCAGTAAAACCCGCCGCCACGTCGGTGGTGATTCCCGTACGCCGCAGCCTCAGCACCCGCTGGATCAGCCTGCTGACCCTGTTCGCGTTGCTGGTGATCTGGTGGGCCGTCACGGCCACCGGCCTGATCGAACCGCTGTTCCTGCCGCCACCGTCCGCCGTGCTGCAAAAAGGCTGGTTGCTGGCGACCACGGGCTACATGGATTCGACGTTGTGGCAGCACCTGGGCGCCAGTTTGAGCCGCATAGGCCTGGGCCTCGGTTTTGCGATTCTGACCGCAGTGCCGGTAGGCATTGCCATCGGCGCCAACCGAATCGCCCGTGGCGTGCTCGATCCGCTGATCGAGTTCTACCGGCCGATTCCGCCACTCGCCTATCTGCCGCTGATCGTGATCTGGTGCGGCATCGGCGAGTTGTCGAAAGTGCTGTTGATCTACCTGGCGATTTTCGCCCCGATCGCGATTGCCACTGCCACCGGCGTGCGCACCGTCGACCCGGCCAAATTGCGCGCCGCGCAGTCGCTGGGTGCCACCCGCGCGCAACTGATCCGCCACGTGATTTTGCCAAGCGCCCTGCCGGACATTCTGACCGGTGTGCGCATTGGCCTCGGTGTGGGCTGGTCGACTCTGGTCGCCGCCGAACTGATCGCGGCCACCAGCGGCCTGGGCTTCATGGTGCAGTCGGCTGCGCAGTTCCTGGTCACCGATGTGGTGGTGCTGGGGATTCTGGTCATCGCCCTGATCGCCTTCGCGATGGAGATGGGCCTGCGCGCCCTGCAACGCAAACTGGTGCCGTGGCACGGCCAGGCCCACTGATTTTTCAGCACTGACTACCCCGACAGTTTCGGGGCCCCGGAATTGAAGAGAACCACCATGAGCAGCCTGAACATCACCCCTTTAAGCTCGGCCCTCGGCGCACAGATCAGCGGCGTCGACGTCAGCCAACCGCTGAACCTGGAACAGCGCGACGCCATCGAGCAGGCATTGCTCAAATATCAGGTGTTGTTCTTCCGCAATCAACCGATCGAGCCGTCGCAACAGGCGCGATTCGCCGCCTACTTCGGCGATCTGCACATTCACCCGATCTACCCGAACGTGCCGGAACAGCCGGAAGTGCTGATCCTCGACACCGCCGTCACCGACGTGCGCGACAACGCGATCTGGCACACCGACGTGACCTTCCTGCCGACCCCGGCCATGGGCGCGGTGCTCAGCGCCAAGCTGCTGCCGGAGTTCGGTGGCGACACGTTGTGGGCCAGCGGGATTGCCGCGTATGAAGCGCTGTCGGCACCGATGAAAGCGCTGCTCGAAGGGCTGACCGCGACTCACGATTTCACCCGTTCGTTCCCGCTGGAGCGCTACGGCAACACGCCGGAAGCACTGGCGCAGTGGGAAGCGGCACGGCGCAAGAATCCACCGCTGTCGCACCCGGTGATTCGCACGCATCCGGTGAGCGGACGGCGTTCGCTGTTCGTCAGTGAAGGGTTCACGTCGAAGATCAATGAGCTGTCGGAGACCGAGAGCGAAGCGGTGTTGAAGTTTCTGTTCGCCCACGCTACGCGGCCGGAATTCACCATTCGCTGGCGCTGGCAGAAGGATGACATTGCGTTCTGGGACAACCGCGTGACGCAGCATTACGCAGTGGATGATTACCGGCCGGCGCGGCGGGTGATGCAGCGAGCTACGGTGTTGGGGGATGTGCCGTTTTTTCGTTGAGCCTTTACGTTGATCGTTCCCACGCTCTACGTGGGAACGATCATCAGTGTGTCATTACTCAGCCGTCGAAGGCTTCTCCCAAAGATTGATCCCGCCCTCCTGGGCAAACCGGTCAATCTCCGCCAGCTCTTCCGCACTGAAGCTCAAGTTCTTCAACGCCCCGACGTTTTCGATAATCTGCTCCGGCCGGCTCGCGCCGATCAGTGCCGAAGTCACTCGCGGATCCCGCAGCGTCCACGCCAACGCCAGTTGCGCCAGGCTCTGCCCACGACGCTTGGCGATTTCGTTCAGCGCCCGGACGTGAGCAATATTCGCCTCGGACAAGTGCGAAGACAGCAACGAGCCGCCGCCCGGACGATTGACCCGCGCATCCGCCGGCACGCCGTTGAGGTATTTGTCGGTCAGCAATCCTTGCGCCAGCGGGGTGAAGGCAATCACGCCGGTGCCGAGTTCGTCGGTGGTGTCGAGCAGGTCCTTTTCCACCCAGCGGTTGAGCAGGTTGTACGCCGGTTGGTGAATCAGCAGCGGCACTTTCCACTCTTTGAGCAACGCGGCGATTTCGCGGGTTTTCACCCCGGAGTACGACGAGATACCGATGTACAGCGCCTTGCCCTGCTGTACCGCAGTGGCCAGGGCGCTCGCGGTTTCTTCCAGCGGGGTGTCCGGGTCGAAGCGGTGCGAATAGAAGATATCCACATAGTCCAGGCCCAGGCGTTGCAGGCTCTGGTCGAGGCTGGCCAGCACGTATTTGCGCGAGCCGCCGCCCTGGCCGTAAGGGCCGGGCCACATGTCCCAACCGGCCTTGCTGGAGATGATCAGTTCATCGCGATACTGCTTGAAGTCTTCGCGCAGCAAACGGCCGAAATTGGTCTCGGCGCTACCGTAGGGCGGGCCGTAGTTGTTGGCCAGGTCGAAGTGGTTGATCCCCAGATCGAACGCCGTGCGCAGCAACGAGCGCTGAGTATCGATCGGCGTGCTGTCGCCGAAGTTGTGCCACAGGCCCAGGGACAGCGCCGGCAGCACCAGACCGCTGCGTCCGACGCGGCGGTAAGGGATGGAGTTGTAGCGATTCTCGGCAGCGGTGTAAGTCATCGAATCCTCTCTTGTCGGTCTTGAATCGGGTGTCGATTGCTACGCAAATCTATTGCCGGGCCGGGCGAGGCCAAGGTTCTGGCGCAAGGTCCGGCCCTCGTATCCGGTTCTGAACAGTCCGCGCCGTTGCAGTTCCGGGACCACGCCATTGGCGAAGTCTTCGAGCCCGCCGGGCAGGTGCGGCACCAGCACGTTGAAGCCGTCCGCCGCGCCCTGCTCGAACCATTCCTGCAAACGGTCGGCAATCTGCGACGGTGTGCCGACGACGCTGTAATGCCCGCGACCGCCAGCGATTCTGCGCCCCAGTTCGGCCAGGGTCAGATGCTCCCGGCCAGCCAGTTCGGTCAGCAGTTTCTGCCGGCTCTGCTGGCCGCTGTCAGTCAGCGGCAACTCCGGCAGCGGCCCGTCCAGCGGGTACTTCGACAGATCGAAGTTGCCCAGCATACGCCCAAGAAGGGCGACGCCAACCTCGGGTTCTACCAATTGCTGAAACGTTTCACATTTTTCCTGCGCTTCGGCTTCCGTCTGTCCGACCACGACGAATACGCCGGGCATGATTTTCAGCGAATCGGCACTGCGTCCGTACTTCGGCAAGCGTCCCTTAAGGTCGGCGTAAAACGCCTGGGCGCTGGCCAGCGAGGTCTGCGCGGTGAACACCACTTCGGCCGTCTGCGCCGCCAGTTCACGTCCGGTTTCCGACGAACCGGCCTGCACGATCACTGGCTGCCCCTGTGGCGAACGCGCAACATTCAGTGGGCCTTTGACCTTGAAGTGCTCGCCGACGTGATTCAGCACGTGCAGTTTTTCCGGGTCGTAATAGGCGCCGCTGACCTTGTCGCGGATGAAGGCGTCGTCCTGCCAACTGTCCCAGAGCCCGGTCACCACCTGATGAAATTCCCGGGCGCGGCTGTAGCGTTCGGCATGGCCGATGTGTTCGGCGCGGCCGAAATTCTGCGCTTCGGCGGCGTTGTCCGAGGTCACCAGATTCCACCCCGCTCGCCCGCCCGACAGGTGATCGAGGGAGGCGAATTTACGCGCCACGTGGTACGGCTCGTTGTAGCTGGTGGTGGCGGTGGCGATCAGGCCGATGTGTTCGGTCACTGCGCTCAGGGCCGAGAGCAAGGTCAGTGGTTCGAAGTGATCCGAACGGGCCATGCGGCTAGCAATGTCCTGGGTTGGCGCGGCGACGCTGTCGGCGACGAACAAGGTGTCGAATTTCGCCGCCTCGGCAATCTGCGCCAGGCGTTTGTAATGGGCGAAATCCAGCCCGGCGTTGGCCGGCACGTCCGGATGACGCCACGCGGCGACGTGGTGCCCGGTGGCCATGAGGAACGCGCCGAGTTTCAGCTGTCTGCTCATCTCAGAAGTCCTTGCGCAGTTGCACGCCGAAGTAGCGCTCGTCGTCGCGAGGCACAGCGCGGTAGATGTAGTTGCCACCGCTGGCGAGCAATGGCGAATACGACTTGTCGGTGAGGTTCTTGCCGAGTAACGCCACGCGCCAGCCATTGGTGTAATCGGCCAGAGCCACGCTGGCATTCCAGAGACCGTAGGCGCCTTGCTTGGTGTCGGCGTTCTGGCTGATGTCGTACTGCACTTCGCTCTGCCAGCTGTAATCGGTGCCGAGTTCGATATCCAGGCCGTTATCCAGCGGGATCGTGTAGTCGGCCCGCACATAGCTTTTCCAGTCCGGGCTGAACGGCAGCGGTTTACCGTTGACGTTACACGACGCCGCCGCGCCCGCCGGGCAGGCGAATTCATCAATGCGGGCGCGGGTGTAGGCCAGCGCGCCGGAGAACTTCAGTTGCTGGGTCGCCTGCAAGGCGTAGTCGAGCTCAACGCCCTCGGTGCTGACGCTGCCGGCGTTGATCAGGCGCGTTACGACTTGCCCGGCAACGGTGTCGAAAAAGTTCGCCTGGTAGTTGTCGTAGTCGCTGTGGAAAACCGCGAGGTTGGTGGTCAGGCGATTGTTCCAGCTTGAGGCTTTGATCCCCGCCTCCCAGGTGTTGGAAGTCTCCGGTTTCAGCGCTTCGGTATCGCGCGGCTGCATGTTGAAGAACACGTTGTAGGCCGGGCCTTTGTAGCCACGCGAGTAGGTCAGATAAGTGGTGACGGTATCGCTCAGGTCGTACTGCAAACCGAGGCGGCCGGACCAGCCATCCTCGTCCACCGAACCGGAGCTGCGGGTGGCTGGCTGAATGCCGCTGACGGTGGTGGCGGAGGTGGAGACGCGACGGTGATCGTATTCCAGATCGTCGTGGGTGTAGCGCAGGCCGGCGATGCCACGGAAGTCCGAGGTGAAGTTCAGCGTGCTTTCGCCGAACACCGCGTAGCTGTCGCTGGTGGTGCTGTAATCGGCGACGCCGCGGTCAGTTCGTGTGGTGGTGGTCAGGGTGCGTTGATAGGTCTCTTCATCCTTGCCGTGCATGTAGAACAGGCCGCCGACGTATTCGAGGAACTCGCCTTTCGGCGACGCCAGACGCAGCTCCTGCGAGTACTGGTCGAAGGCCAGGTCACCCTTGTCCGCCGTGCCGGGGAACGCAGTCGTCACCGTGCCGAGGCGGTCGCCGTCCTGATACTGGGTGTTGTCCCAACCACGCCACGCGGTGATCGAGGTCAGGGTGTAATCGCCGAGTTGCCAGTCGAGCTGGCCGGACAGGCCCTTGTTGGTGTCTTCGACGTGGGTGCGGGTGTCGGTGTTGATGTCGCGGTTGTGGCTGGTGGCACTGACCGGGCTCAACGCATTGGCGAAAGCCGGGGTCAGCGCCTTGGTCACTACGCCGTTGGGGCCGTCATCGTGGGACTGCATGTAGTCGGCGATAAGGGTGAAAGTGATGTCGTCATTCGGAGTGAATTCCAGTTTGCCGCGCACGCCGCGATGGTTGTAACCGTTGACCTCCTGACCGTTGTGCTTGTTGTCGACGTTACCGTCGTAAGTGCCGAACAGAGTGCTGATCGAGCCCTTGAGCGTGTCCGGAATCAGGCTGCCGCCGATGCCGAAACGGGTGCGGCTTTCGTTGCCGCTGTAGTACGACTGATCAATGTAGCCGTGGGTCTCGGCGGTCGGCGCCTTGCTGGTGATGTTCAGCACGCCGGCCGAGGCGTTCTTGCCGAACAGCGTGCCTTGCGGGCCGCGCAAGACTTCGACGCGTTCCAGGTCCAGCAGATCGAGAGTGGACTGGCCGGGACGGGCGTAGACCACGCCATCGATTACCGTGGCCACGGTCGGCTCGACGCCCGGCGAGGTGGAAATCGTCCCCACGCCGCGCACGAACAACGAAGTGTCCTTGTTCGATGCGCCGGTGCGGAAATTCAGCGACGGCACTTGCTGGACGATGCTCGCCACGCTGTTGCGGTTGTCGCGTTCCAGTTGCTCACCGTCGATCACCGACACCGCCACCGGCACCTTTTGCAGCGACTCTTCGCGGCGGGTAGCGGTGACCGTGACGGACTTGAGTGTCGGCTCCTGATCGGTGCTGTCGGCGGCGAACGCGGTAGGCAGCGGCAGCGCGGCCAGCCCGGTGAGTAGCCAGCCCGCAGCGCGGATCGATTGCGCCAGTTTATGTGTCGCCCCAGGAATGTTGTGCATGTTTGCCCGCTCGAAAAGTTGCCCTGAACCGCTGCCGTTCTGCGACGACAGCGCCTGTCTCGGTGTCTTGGGCATTCGCTCGAGCGAGTAGCAGACAACGCGCTTTGTTAGCGCTAACATCGCCAGTATTGGCAAGCCGGACATAGACCGTCCAATACTGAAAAATTACTTTTATATGCGTTTTGGTTTTTAAGAAGGATCGAGCCTTGAGCGAAGAAAAGCCCCGCAAACGCCGTGGCGCCGGTCGCGTGACCCTCAACGCGGTGGCGCGCCAGGCCGGTGTTTCGGCGATTACCGTGTCGCGTTACTTCAACCAGCCGGAACAAGTCTCGCCCGAACGCCGCGAACGGATCGCGACAGTGGTCGCCGAACTGGGTTACGTGCCGAATCTGGTGGCCGGCGGGCTCGCCTCGGCGCGGGGGAAAATCGTCGGCATGGTGATCCCGAACATCTCCGGGCCGATCTTCACCAACACCATTCAGGGTTTCAGCGACACCCTCAGCCGTCACGGTTATCAGCTGTTGCTGGCCTCGAGTTACTTCAGCACAGAACAGGAAGAAAACGCCGTGCGGGCGTTCCTCGGCTGGTCGCCTGCAGCGCTGGTGGTCACCAGTCATTTCCATAGCGCGGGCACGGAAAAGATGCTCGCCGAGGCGGATATCCCGGTGATCGAAACCTGGGATTACCAACCGGATCGCGAGCCGATGCAGATCGGTTTTTCGCACTTTGAAGTGGGTGTCAGCGCCGCTCGTTATCTGTACGGCAAAGGCTATCGACGCATCGTCTTCGTGCAAAACAGTGCACCCGGCGACTTCAGCGCACTGGAACGCCGCGACGGTTACGCCGCGACCGTCCGCGAGCTGGGACTGGAACCGTGGGTATTCGCACCCGACGCCGATCGCGCCCCGTTCGAGGCCGGCAAACAAGCGATGGAAGCGCTGATGAACGCCTCACCACGCCCGGACGCGATCATCTTCGCCAACGACAACCTCGCCGCCGGCGGCCTGCTCGCCGGACAACGCGCCGGCCTCAAGATCCCCGAAGACTGCGCCGTCCTCGGCTTCGGCGACTACCCGTTCGCCGAGATGCTGCTGCCAAGCCTGAGCACCATCAAACCGCCGGCGCTGGAGATTGGCGTGCTGGCGGCAACGCGGGTGCTGGAAAGCCTGGGCGTGTTGCCAAGCGATGAGGTGCAGCGGTTGAATCTGCTGCAGTGCACGGTTATTGAGCGGGAAAGCACATAACATTTGCCTAAACAACAGGAAAACACTGTATACGCCGATGCACTCCCTGAAAGCACAAAAATGAATAGTGACTCCGCAAAATTGAACGTATAAGATGCTGACAACAACCAACACTGCGTCTACATTAGGGAGTTAATATGCTCAGTGACGAGATCGAAACATCGCAACGCCTAGTTAGAACCGATGCCTATCAAATGTCCATCGGCGAAATTGTAAGCATGTATAAAGATCAAGAGCTAATAATTAACCCCGATTTCCAAAGATTGTTTAGATGGGAACAAGGACAAAAATCAAAATTAATTGAATCGATATTATTGGGCATACCTCTCCCTCCAATCTTTGTTTTTGAACGAGAAGATTCAAAATGGGAGCTAATTGATGGGCTCCAGAGACTCTCTACTGTACTGGAGTTCATGGGTGTTCTTATTAGCCCTGACGGGGAGCTTCAAAATCCGTCTTATCTTGAAGCCACTAAATACCTTCCTTCTTTAAGCAATACTGTTTGGGAAGCGAGCGAGTCCATAACTGACATCCCATTTGATCAGCAACGCGCGCTTGATAAGTCCTACCAATTAACAATCCGTAGAGCACGCCTCGGCGTCGAAATATTAAAACGACCTAGCGACAACAACACAAAATTTGATCTTTTCCAACGTCTAAACTCTGCGGGCACGCAAGCAAACCCACAGGAGCTTAGAAACTGCGTTGTTATCATGGTCAACTCTGAATATTTTGAATTCCTGAAGACTCTAGCAAATCTCGAGAGCTTTAGAGATGTCACCTCAATTAATGAAGATCAAATAGAAAAACAGAAAAATTTTGAATACACCTGTAGATTTTTGACCCATGTTTTCATACCGTACGATGGAAAATTGGACGTAGAAGAGTTTATCGATTCTGGTATGACTGCTCTTGCAGGGGCCAATGATCAAGCAAATGCTTTACGCGCCTTTTCCGCGACGTTTGACATGTTGTCTCAGCTTGCTGGAAGCAACTCACTGCGTCGATTCGACGGAAGTGGGCATACGGGACGCATCGGTTTAGCTGCATTCGAGTGTATTGCTGTCGGTATCGGACGAAATATCAATGCGATCCAGAACCTTCCTGATCCGCTTGCATTTGTTTCGGAAAAAATTGAAAGTTTTTGGCGTGCACCAGGAATAGATCGTTTTTTCACACCGGGACTACGCGGAACAATTCGAATTCAGCGCACGGTAAATTTTGGCGATCATTGGTTTAAGCCAGAATGAGCAAACCTCGGAGCGAATCAGATCTGTCGGACCAGCTAGATAGCAATCTAACTTATAGACTAAAAGAGATCTCCGACTTAAAACAAGCAATTCTAGATGCCAACCCTCTCAATAGAGATGTACTCCTAAAAGCATTAATTGCACTATCCTATGCTCACTGGGAAGGCTTCGTTAAGTTTAGCGCTCAAAAATATTTTGAGTTCATTGCATTACGAAAACACTCGTACGCGGCTCTGAACCCTCAATTTTATATAAACTCATTTCTTGTAAGGCTTGGCTCACTTCATCAAAACAAGCCAAACATCCACGAGCGCGCAAACCTAATATCTGAAATACTTAGCTCGCGAGAAAACCGATTTAGCTATTTACATCCAACATTGATAAATACAGGATCAAATCTTAAATTTGAAATTTTCAAAGAGATTTGCTTAATATGCGGAATCGACCATTCAAAATTCTCCAACAAAGAGAATTTTATTGATGTTATTTTGCTTAAACGTCGGAACTCGATAGCTCACGGGGATAAATCTGTTGTATCGATAAGCGAAATGGATGAACTTGCAAATGAAACCATTGGACTTATGAGATCATTTAAAAACGAACTTGAAAACAGAATATATAACAGAGAGTACTTGGTAATATGACAGTACAATAATAAAAATAAGCTCCTTTTCGATATTCGGCCTGTATCTACACAACCGCCTCAACACTGCTTTATGAGGCGGCTTAAAAGTATCGGTGCATTACTTACGCTTCACCCACAAGTATCCCGCCACTCACTCCAGTAATAGTTCACCCACGACGGTGTGTATCCACTGCACGGATATAACACCGAGATGGATATGGTGGCTGCCCGTTCGCCATAATCCTGTCAAGCTTAGTTATACGGAAACCGCCTTCATTGGAAATCTGCGTTAGGCAGACAACTCTCGCAAGGCAGCAGCGGCCAAAAATCCGGAGCGCGAACTGTAGCGCTGGTCACGCCGAACCGTCTGATCGATACGCTCCAGCAACTGTTCCGGCAGCGTAGCGTTGAAGCGCACCGACTTGCCGAAATAGGATGTGATATCAAACTCGACCACACCCCAGATACCGCCGGCGTAATCCGGATTCTCTAGATGGGCATCAATGTCCTGAACCCGAGGCAACGGCGCGCCATCAGCGACCAATCCCTCATAGTGCAAGGCCAGTGCCTCCTGAGTGTTGTCAAAAGCTTCGGCTACCGTAGTGCCTGCGGAGAAGCACCCCGGTAAATCCGGGATAATCACTCCGTAGTCTGAGTCGGCATCCTTGTGCAGAACGACCGGGAATTTCATGTAAGTGAGTCCTTCCTCTGACATGTCCACAAACGGACTTTCGTTTCCAATCACAGGCTTCATTTCAAACCTGCCTGTTTCAAGATGCTGTTGATCGTGCCCTTGGGGAGATCCGAATCCGGATGCTTGATCGTCACCCTCCCGGGTTTGCCCGGATGTTTGTATTGGTGGTGACTGCCTTTGACGGCGACCAGATACCAGCCATCCTCCTCGATCATCCTGATCATTTCCCGACTACGCATTTCCTTCGTCCTGTTCGACAGCAAGAGCTGCGTACTTTAGGAGCTGGATGTTGCGCCCAATACACACCATACACACTCGGACAAATATTAGCCTACCAGGCAGACACGTGTTTAATGGCCAGATCGGCGGTGAGCGCGCCTAACACGCGGCCCACATAAACAGATAGATACGTGCCGAAATGTGTCGAACGACATGAGGCTGACAGCTGACCTATGCTCAACATGAGCAAAGCCAGGACGACTCATTCACAGGCAGATCCGACCATGCACACCGCAATCATCATCTTCTTCGGCCTGATCCTGCTGGCGCTGATGTTCTATATCGGCGAGCGCATCGGCTTCAGTCGGCAGACGCTGGCCTACGGCTTCGCGGCGTTGTGGCTGGCGTTGACGGTGATCAATGGTGCGGTCGGCGTGGTGCACGCCGGGCAGCCGTTGGGGTCGGAGATTGCGATCGGCAGCGCCGTGTATGGCGTGCCGCTGGCGGCGATGGTGTTGTTCATGGTGCTGAGCGCCGAGACCTGAGTCCGTCCCGGCGCCCTGCCCCGATCAACGCACCAGATGCAGGAACTGCATGTGCCGTTCGTACTGGTCGAGGATGTCGTTGATGATCTGCTCTTTCGTGTAACCAACCAGATCGTAGTCCTGACTGCCCTCGCTCAGATGCACTTCGGCGCGGTAGTAGCGGCGATTGTTCAACTGCTTGGAACCCATGCCGCCTCGCGCGAACGACGGCGTGAAATAGCCGCGCATCTGCACCTGATAAATGAACGGGTGCTGCTCGCCGTGACCGATTTCCAGGCTGACGCTGTCGTGCGCCGGATCCGGCTGGGTGACCACGTTCAGGCCTTTCTCGGCGAACACGGCCGTCACTTCTTCGATGGCCGGTTTCACCGTGGTGTCCATGAAGCGGTACACCTCGTCGCGCGACGGGAAGTGCACGGCCTGGCTCAGACGCTGGCGCCAGCCGCCCTTGCCACGCCGTGAGCCGGACACCGGCGCCAGCGAATGCAGTTGCGCGATCTGCTTCTGCGACTCCAGATAGAACGCCTTGTGCAGGCCCCACATCATCAGCAGCAGAATCAGCGAGAACGGCAACGAGGTCAGCACCACCGCCGACTTCAGCGCATCGATGCTGCCGGAGAACAGCAGCGCACTGGTGATCAGCGCGGTCATCGCACCCCAGAACACCCGCAGCCATTTCGGACCGTCTTCATCCGGGTTGCCGCCCTTGGCCGACAGGGTCGAGAGCACTACGGTGCCGGAGTCGGCGGAGGTGACGAAGAACACGAAGCTGATGAACACCGTCACCGCGATGACGGTCTTGCTCCACGGATAGGTTTCCAGCAGCAGATAGAGAGTCATCGACGGGTTGTCGAGGGCCGACATGCCCAGCGCCGACATACCGTGATTGAGCACCTGGTCGATGGCGCTGTTGCCGAAGATCGACATCCACGCCAGGGTGAAACCGAGCGGAATCAGCAGCACGCCGAAGACGAATTCGCGAATGGTCCGGCCACGGGAAATCCGTGCGATGAACAGGCCCACGAACGGCGACCACGCGATCCACCAGGCCCAGTAAAAGACTGTCCAGCCGCCGAGCCAGTCGCTCGGTTTGTCGTAGGCGTAGAGGTCGAAACTCTTCATCGGCAACGCGCCGAGGTAGTCGCCCAGATTCTGGATCAGGGTGTTGAGCAAATGCTGGGTGGGGCCGGCGAACAACACGAACAACAGCAGCGCACAGGCCAGCAGCATGTTGATGTCGGACATGACCCGCACGCCTTTATCCACACCGGAGACGGCGACGATGATCGCCGCGCCCATCATCAGCGTGATCAGGCCGACCTGAATCCACTGGGTGTGGGCGATGCCGAACAGGTAGTCCAGACCGGAGTTGAGATGGAGCACGCCGAAGCCCATGTCCGCACCGAGGCCGAACACCGTGGCGATGATGCCGAAGCCGTCCACCGCGTAGCCGATGGGGCCGTTGATGCGCTTGCCGATCAGCGGATACAGCGCCGAACGCAGGGCCAGCGGCAGGTTATGCCGGTAGGCGAAATACGCCAGCGCCATACCGACGAAGGCGAACACGCCCCAGCCGTGCAGGCCCCAGTGCAGAAACAGAATCTGCATCGCCTGACGCGCCGCGTCCGCGGTGCCGGCCTCGCCTTGCGGCGGCTGGAGCATGTGGGTCAGCGGCTCGGACACGCAGAAGAAAAACAGCGTGATGCTGATCCCGGCGGCGAACAGCATGCCGGCCCAGGACAGGTAACTGAATTCGGGTTCGTCGTGGTCGGCACCGAGTTTGATCTTGCCGTAGCCCGATAACGCGGTGACCACCACGAAGACCAGATACAGGGTCATCGCGAGCATGTAGTACCAGCCGACCGTATTGGCCGCCCAGTTTTGCGCTTCGAGAAGCCAGGCGCCGGCCTGTTCCGGCATGGCGATGACCGTCAGGCCGAACAGCAGGATCACCGTCGCGGCGAACCAGAACACCGGCGGATTCATGCGCACCAGACCGCTGGCGGGGGTGGACGATGCACTCATGAACGGTGCACCTCAAGGGGTTGGAAAATGGCTGAAATGATCGGACTCAGCAAAGGCAAGCCTCCTGTTGTGAGCGGGCAGCGAACCGCCGGTTTAACTTGAATGAACGTTCAAGTTAAACATGGATAGTACGCTCAGGACTAATCGCAGGGCTCAGCGGTACTTTTCGTACGCTAGCTCAAGGAGGGGTATGACGCTTTAGTGAGAGCGATCGTTCCCGCGTTGCGCGGGAACGATCAGACAGAAAAATTACTTCTGCGTCCCGTCATCATGCTGCAGATTGGCCTGGGTCAGGTTGCACCCGGCCGGCACGCTGCGGGTCAGCCACACGTTGCCGCCGATGGTCGAGCCTTTGCCGATGGTGATCCGCCCGAGAATCGTCGCCCCGGCGTAAATCACCACGTCGTCCTCGACGATCGGATGGCGTGGATGGCCCTTCTGCAACTGACCGTCCTCGTCCGCCGGGAAGCGTTTGGCGCCGAGGGTCACCGCCTGATAGATCCTGACGCGCTCGCCGATGATCGCGGTCTCGCCGATCACCACGCCGGTCCCGTGGTCGATGAAGAAGCTGCGGCCGATCTGCGCGCCCGGGTGAATATCGATGCCGGTCGCCGAGTGGGCGATTTCCGAACTGATCCGCGCCAGCAGCGGCAGACCTGCGCGATACAAATGGTGAGCCAGACGATGGTGAATCACCGCCAGAATCCCCGGATAGCACAGCAGCACTTCATCAACGCTGCGCGCCGCCGGATCGCCGTGATACGCCGCCAGCACATCGGTGTCGAGCAGGCTGCGCAGGCCCGGCAGTGCGAGGGCGAAATCCTGGATGATCCTGATGGCTTGAGCCTCGACTTCAGTGTCGGCCTGGGCACTGTGACGGGCGACGTAACGCAGTTCGAGTCGTGCCTGAGCCAGCAATGCATTCAGCGCGACGTCGAGGGTATGGCCGACGTAGAAATCCTCGCTTTCCTCACGCAGATCCACCGGGCCCAGCCGCATCGGAAACAGTGCGCCGCACAGGGCTTCAAGGATTTGCGCCATCGCATCACGGGACGGCAACTCGCGCCCGCCCTGCTCGCCGGAAGCACGGCCATTTTGTGCCCGCCACTGATCCCGCGCAGTACGCAGCTGGCTGACGATGGTCTGCAATTGCCAATGGCTGGAACGCTCGCTCACGGTAAAGACTCCTCACGGGCGGCCGGACTGTCTGGCCGCGTCAACGGCGACTAATTTACGGCAAGCCCACCGGGGCGAATTAAGAACCGATAGTGCTGGCTTAAGCACATTTGGCTATAAGCGATTGGCGGTTGCCCCGGTAAATCGGCGTGCCTATAGTCCTGACATCTCCTTGCATCAGTACGGAACCATGTCCACACAACCGATCAAACAACAGCTGGATCGCTTTAACCGCCTCGACCTGCTCGGCCAACCGACCCCACTGGAAAAACTCGAGCGCCTGTCCACCTGGCTCGGCCGCGATGTCTACATCAAGCGCGATGACCTGACGCCACTGGCCATGGGCGGCAACAAGCTGCGCAAGCTCGAATACCTCGCCGCCGATGCCCTCGCCCAAGGCGCCGATACGCTGATCACCGCCGGCGCACTGCAATCGAACCATGTTCGCCAGACCGCCGCGCTGGCCGCGAAACTGGGTCTGGGCTGCGTGGCCCTGCTGGAAAATCCGCTGGGCACCGACGACAGCAACTACACCGGCAACGGCAACCGCCTGCTGCTGGACCTGTTCGACACCAAGGTCGAGCTGGTCGACAACCTCGACAACGCCGACGAACAACTGGCCGCCCTCGCCGTGCGCCTGTGCAGCAACGGCAAGAAGCCGTACCTGGTGCCGATCGGTGGCTCCAACGCCCTCGGCGCGCTGGGTTACGTGCGCGCCGGCCTGGAGCTGGCGGAGCAGATCAAGGACACCGGCCTGCAATTTTCCGCCGTGGTTCTGGCCTCGGGCAGCGCCGGCACTCACAGCGGTCTGGCGCTGGCCTTGAGCGAAGCCCTGCCGCAACTGCCGGTGATCGGCGTGACGGTTTCGCGCAGCGAAGAAGATCAGCGTCCGAAAGTCCAGGGCCTGGCCGAACGCACCGCCGACCTTCTGGGTGTGGCGCTGCCGGACAGCTTCAAGGTCGAGTTGTGGGACGAATACTTCGGCCCGCGCTACGGCGAGCCGAACGCCGGAACCCTGGCGGCGGTGAAGCTGCTGGCGAGTCAGGATGCCGTGCTGCTCGATCCGGTCTACACCGGCAAGGCCATGGCCGGGCTGCTCGACGGCATCGGTCGCGGACGTTTCGACGACGGCCCGATCATCTTCCTGCACACCGGCGGCGCCCCGGCGTTGTTCGCGTACAAGGACTTTCTGTAGGCCTGAGCGCGTTCCCGCGCCAGACGTGGGAACGCTCAGCGTCAGCTCGAATACATATTCATTAAAAGAATAACAAACGGAAAATTCATTATTTTCCATTCTAAAAGAACCGTCATATAGTCTCGCCGCAGGCGAATTTCGCGAGAGACGCATAAGCTGCTTTAAGGCAGGATAGCGCTGTCGTCCAATTCCCGGATTCGCCAACTTTCCTTAAGCGTCTTCCATAAGAAAACACAGGGGCTTGTCATGATTCTTTCCGCAATACGTCGAAATCTGCTGGTAGGTTCGCTGGGCCTGGCACTGAGCGCCGGTCTGCTGGGGCAGGCGGTTGCCGGTGAGCAACTGCAACAGATCAAGGACAAAGGCGTTATCAACGTCGGCCTGGAAGGCACTTACCCACCATTCAGCTTCGTCGATGCCGACGGCAAGCTGTCGGGTTTCGAAGTCGAACTGTCCGAAGCCCTGGCCAAGAAGCTGGGCGTGAAGGCCAAGATTCAGCCGACCAAATGGGACGGCATCCTCGCGGCACTGGAATCCAAGCGTCTGGACGTCGTGGTCAATCAGGTGACCATCTCCGACGAGCGCAAGAAGAAGTATGACTTCTCCGAGCCGTACACCGTTTCCGGGATTCAGGCGCTGGTACTGAAAGACAAGGCCGCCGCGCTGAACATCAAATCCGCCGCTGACCTGTCCGGCAAGAAAGTCGGCGTGGGCCTGGGCACCAACTACGAGCAGTGGGTCCGCGCCAACGTGCCGGGTGCCGACGTGCGCACCTACGACGATGATCCGACCAAGTTCGCCGACCTG
>Ga0207696_1000528_pt1 | contig 31519 bp, 29 predicted proteins | sample KBSS54metaG_FD_184403 | JGI IMG/M metagenome (GOLD analysis project Ga0207696, IMG submission 184403) | Switchgrass rhizosphere microbial communities from Kellogg Biological Station, Michigan, USA - KBS S5-4 metaG (SPAdes) (version 2) | ecosystem: Host-associated > Plants > Roots > Rhizosphere >...
TTACCAGGTGCAGTCAGCAGAACCAGTGTCATAAAGTCAGCGGCAACACTCACGATGACTTTACGCTGTTTCAGCTCAACAATCAGAGCGCTGTAGTCATGGACTTCACCGGTGGTACCCACTTGTTGCAGCAGCACGCCAAATACGTCCTGATGATCGAGCACTTTCGCCGCGTCATCAACGATGACGTCGAAGCCGAAGGTTTCAGCACGGGTGCGTACTACGTCCAGCGTCTGTGGATGTACGTCAGCAGCAACAAAGAAGCGGTTGGCGTTCTTCAGTTTGCTGACGCGTTTAGCCATCGCCATCGCTTCTGCGGCAGCGGTTGCTTCGTCCAGCAAAGAAGCCGAGGCGATATCAAGACCGGTTAAATCCAGAGTCACTTGCTGGAAGTTAAGCAGAGCTTCAAGACGGCCTTGTGAAACTTCAGGCTGGTACGGGGTGTACGCGGTATACCAGCCTGGGTTTTCGAGCATGTTACGCAAGATGACAGGTGGCGTTTGCACCGCGGTGTAACCCATGCCGATATAGGTTTTAAAACACTTGTTACGTCCGGCAATGGTCTTTAATTCAGCCAGGGCCGCGAATTCCGTAGCAGCCTCACCCACCTGCGGTGGCTCAGCAAGCTGGATATCAGCAGGAACGATTGAAGCAATCAGCTCGTTAAGCGAACGAGCACCTACTGTTTCCAGCATTTCATGTTGCTGTTGTGCGTTCGGTCCAATGTGACGGTCGATAAACGCTTCGTGATTTTCAAGCTGACGTAAAGACTGGGTCATGAGCGGTGATTCCTGATGTGTGTTTCCCCCTTCTCCCTCAGGGAGAGGGCCGGGGTGAGGGTTGATGTGCTGATATTCCCCTCACCCTAACCCTCTCCCCAAAGGGGCGAGGGGATGAGTCGGTGTCGATTACTCGTCTTCTAACAGCGCTTCGTACGCCGTTGCATCCAGCAATTCGTCCAGTTCGGATTCGTCGCTAGCTTTGATTTTGAAGATCCAACCGCCAGTGTATGGCTCGCTGTTGATAAGCTCTGGCGTATCGCTCAGCTCATTGTTCACAGCGATGATTTCACCGCTGATAGGTGCGTAAATGTCAGAGGCCGCTTTTACAGATTCAGCCACGGCGCAATCATCGCCAGTGCTGACCGTGGAGCCAACGTCTGGCAGGTCGACAAACACCATATCGCCCAGCAGCTCTTGCGCGTGTTCGGTGATACCTACGGTGTAAGACCCATCAGCTTCTTTACGCAGCCATTCGTGTTCTTTGCTGTATTTCAATTCGTTCGGCACATTGCTCATTGTTTTTCTCCTGATTTCGAAATTCACTGCGCGACAGCTTTACCGCCGCGAACAAAAATAGGTTTAGTCACTTTTACCGGCATTTCTCGGTTACGGATTTGCACAATGGCTGTTTCGCCAATGCCCGCAGGAACGCGTGCCAGAGCAATGCTGTAGCCCAACGTTGGTGAGAATGTCCCGCTGGTGATTACGCCTTCATGAATGTTGCCTGATTCATCCGTAAAGCGAACAGGCAGCTCATTACGTAATACGCCTTTTTCGGTCATGATCAAGCCAACGAGCTGGTCGGTGCCTTTCTCGCGCTGGAGTTCCAGTGCTTCACGGCCAATGAAATCGCGGTCTTCTGGCTGCCAGGCGATGGTCCAGCCCATATTGGCGGCCAGTGGAGAAACGCTTTCATCCATTTCCTGGCTGTAGAGGTTCATGCCGGATTCCAGACGTAGTGTGTCACGCGCGCCCAGTCCGCAAGGCTTCACGCCAACCTCAACGAGTTGCGCCCAAAATTCGGCCGCTTTCTCATTTGGCATAGCAATTTCGTAACCCGCTTCGCCGGTATAACCGGTGGTCGCAACAAACAGGTCACCCGCCTGAACACCGAAGAAGGGTTTCATGCCTGCCACTGCTTTACGCTGTTCTTCGGTAAACAGCTGCGCAGCTTTGGCCTGAGCGTTTGGCCCCTGAACGGCAATCAGCGCCAGGTCATCACGCACGGTGACAGAAACGCTGAACGGTTCGGCGTGTTGATTAATCCAGGCCAGGTCTTTTTCACGCGTGGCGGAATTCACCACCAGGCGGAAATAATCTTCGCTCTGGAAATAGATAATCAGGTCATCGATGACACCGCCGGAGGCGTTGAGCATGGCGGTGTAGAGGGCTTTACCCGGCTGGGTCAGTTTGGCAACGTCGTTTGCCACTAAGTAACGGAGGAATTCGCGGGTACGGCTGCCTTTAAGATCAACAATGGTCATGTGTGAAACATCAAACATACCGGCATCGTTGCGCACTGCGTGGTGCTCATCAATCTGCGACCCATAGTGCAATGGCATCATCCAGCCATGGAAATCCACCATACGTGCACCGCAGAGATTGTGCTGTTCAAACAAAGGGGTCTTTTGAGTCATTTTTTCCTCTTTAACCATCTGGTTGAAAAGCGCTGTTCGCTTTTCTTTTCGTCAGACGAAACCCAGCATCACCATCGATCCCGAGGGCGACGCAAACGTTACCTTTTGTCTGAACTTACCACTGAATGGGGGAGTAAACCATAAGGCACAAACCGTCATTGCATTAGCTTATGACCAAAACCAGGGAGGCATGATGCAGAGTATTCGACTGCAAAAATGCGAGACGCTGCGCATAATTAAGAAGTGTTTAAGTCAAAATTTAGTGTTAGCTAACATTTACGACCATTTCAGAAACAATTTCACTACAACGCTAAAAACGTGGGATGAGAAAAAGTAATCCGAGATAAGGGGTGAGATTAGAATTTTTCAAATGAGGGAAGGTGATCTCAGTCACACTGGATGCGCTAAGTCATGCGAGTTACAGCGCTGCGGCTGCAACTCGCAAGTATGAGGAGTGTTTAACGAAGCCAGCTCGGTAAATCGTCTAGCCCCATCGCCTGACGGACAAGCTTTGATTTCACACCAGGAAGGGTATCAGCCAGTTTCAGGCCAATATCACGCAGCAGTTTCTTCGCCGGATTTTGACCGGCAAATAGGTCACGGAAACCCTGCATGCTGGCAAGCATCATCGCCGCACTGTGCTTGCGGCTGCGCTCGTAACGCCGTAGATATAAATACTGGCCGATGTCTTTACCCTGGCGGTGCAAACGACGCACTTCATCAATCAGTTCAGCGGCATCCATAAACCCAAGGTTCACACCCTGTCCGGCTAACGGATGGATGGTGTGTGCGGCGTCGCCCACCAGCGCCAGACGGTGCGCGGCAAAATTACGCGCGTAGCGGCCAGTCAACGGGAACACCTGGCGTTCACTTTCAACGTGACACAATCCAAGGCGCATATCGAATGCCACCGACAGCGCCTGGTTAAATTCTTCAGCACTCACCTGTTGCAGACGTTCCGCTTCCAGCGGTGACAACGACCAGACAATCGAACATAAATGTGGGTCGCTTAACGGCAGGAAAGCCAGAATGCCCTCGCCGTGAAATATCTGGCGAGCCACCGCTTGATGGGGTTCAGTAGTGCGAATGGTCGCCACCAGCGCATGATGGCGATAATCCCAAAACGTCAGTGGAATATCCGCCTGGTTACGCAGCCAGGAGTTTGCGCCATCAGCACCAACCACTAAGCGTGCAGTCAGCATCGCACCGTCTTTAAGGGTAATAAACGCTTCGTTTTCACCCCATGCGACTTGCTGCAATTCGGCAGGCGCCATCAGGGTGACATCGCTGCATTGTTCCGCGCGTTGCCATAAAGCATGATGGATAACGGCGTTTTCGACGATGTGACCAAGGTGACTGAAGCCAAAGGTTTTATCGTCAAAAGCGATATGCCCAAAGCTGTCTTGATCCCACACTTCCATGCCGTGATAACAACTGGCACGCTGGGCGATAATTTTCGGCCACGCGCCAAGGTGAGTCAGCAACTTTTCGCTGGCGGCATTGATGGCCGAGACACGTAAAGCCGGGGCAGATTCAGGTGCTTGCGGCTGTGGAAGATGGTTCTCCAGCACCGCAACACGCAAACCGCTGCCTTGCAGGCCGCAGGCAACCGCCAGACCCACCATGCCACCACCAACAATCGCCACATCAACGCTTTGCAAATTACTCTCCTTTAACAAACCTGTTTTAACGCGCAACCCAGCCGAGAGTACGCTCAGCCAGCGCGTCTCGCGCTGGGGTAAAATGTTCTATCGCCATCAGCCCAAGATTGCGCCCCATCACCAGTGGAGCCCAATGGTTAGCGAATACCTGAACTAAGCCATCGGTCACGCCAATGGTGGCAATTTTATCTTCGCTACGACGTTGCTGATATTCAGCCAGAACTGCATAACTGCCAATATCCTGGGCAGCTTCATGTGCAGCGGCGAGGTTTTCAGCCAGCGACATCACATCGCGCAGGCCGAGGTTAAAGCCTTGCCCGGCAATCGGATGTAGCGTTTGCGCAGCATTGCCCACTAGCGCAACGCGGTGAGAAACCGACTGCGTCGCCGTGGTCAGTGCCAGCGGATATTGCGCGCGCGCGCCCGCATGTGTGATTCGCCCAAGCCGCCAGCCAAATGCGCGTTGCAGTTCATTACAAAATTGCTCGTCATCCCACTGGGCAATTTCAGCCTGAGCGGATAATGGATGGCACCACACCAGCGAACAACGTCCGTCGGACATCGGTAACATCGCCAGCGGGCCGTGCTCGGTAAAACGCTCAAACGCGCGCCCGTTGTGCGGTTGTGAAGTGGTGATGTTGGCGATCACCGCAACCTGATGGTAATCCTGTTGCTGCCAGGTAATGCCAGATTGCGCGGCGAGCGGCGAGCGAGAGCCATCCGCCGCCACCAGCAATTTACCTTCAATACGCTCACCGTTATCCAACTGGACGCTGACTTTATCGGTTTCACGGGTGAACGAGGCAACGCGCTGCGGGCAATGTAATGCCACGCCCGGTGCTTTGCGCAGTAAAGCGAACAAACGCAGCCCGACATCATGCAGTTCCACGACTTGCCCGAGTGCCGGAATCTGATAATCCTGCGCATCCAGCGTGACGAAACCGGCATGGCCGCGATCGCTGACATGAACCGTGGTAATCGGGGTTGCACAGTCTTTGATGGCAGGCCACACGCCGATACGCGTCAATTGCTGGCAAGTCCCCTGCGCAATCGCGATAGCTCGCGCATCAAAACCAGGATGCGCCGCAGATTCCGGGGCCACCGCTTCAATTAAATGAACCGGCAACTTACCGTGAGTTAAACGGGAAATAGCCAGCGCCAGCGTCGCCCCAGCCATGCCTCCGCCGACAATAATCACGCTCATGAGTGACGCGCCGCCGCCATTAACGCTTCGATGTCGTCTGCCGACTTCACTACGCTGGCTGTCAGGTTTTCATTGCCGGTGGCGGTGATGAGTATGTCGTCTTCAATACGAATCCCAATACCGCGGTACTCGGCGGGAACATCTGCATCAGGCGCGATATACAAACCAGGCTCCACGGTAATCACCATTCCAGGCTCAAGCTTGCGTGAACGATCCGCGCCATAAACGCCGACGTCGTGAACATCCAGCCCTAACCAATGGCTCAGACCATGCATAAAGAACGGACGGTGCGCGTTTTCGGCGATCAACTTATCTACGTCACCGTGAAGAATGCCGAGCTTGACCAGGCCCGTCACCATAATGCGAATCACTTGCGCGGTGACTTCCTGCATTGAGGTGCCTGGACGGTAGAGTTGCAGAGAGGTTTCGAGGGATTCGAGCACGATGTCGTAAATCGCCCGCTGCGGTGCGCTAAATTTACCGTTCACCGGGAAGGTACGCGTGATATCGCCCGCATAGCCGTGGTATTCGCAACCGGCATCGATCAACACCAAATCACCATCGCGCATTTGGCTCTCGTTTTCGGTGTAATGCAGAATGCAGGCATTTTCACCGCTGCCAACAATGGTGTTGTAAGACGGGAAGCGCGCACCGTGGCGGTTAAATTCGTGAAGGATTTCACCTTCGAGCTGATATTCAAACATCCCTGGACGGCATTTTTCCATCGCTCGGGTATGCCCAAGTGCGGTGATTTCACCGGCACGACGCATCAGCGCAATTTCTTCTTCCGACTTAAACAAACGCTGTTCGTGAACCCACGGACGCCAGTCAGTTAAGGTAGCCGGAGCGGTGAGATTCTGGCGAGAGCCGCGGCGTAGTTTATCGAGTGCCGCAAAAACGATGGTGTCAGCCCAGGCATATTCGCCCTGCGCGTGGTAAACCACATCGAGGCCATTAAGCAGTTGGTGCAACTGTTCGCCGATTTCGGAGAACGCCAGCGCACGGTCAACGCCCAGTTTTTCTGGTGCGGCTTCCTGGCCCAGACGGCGACCAAACCATATTTCAGCGGTTTTATCGCGCAGGCGGTTAAACAGAACGCTGTGGTTGTGGGTTTCGTCGCTTTTAATCAACACCAATACCGCTTCAGGTTCGTTAAAACCGGTGAAGTACCAGAAATCGCTATTCTGGCGATACGGGTATTCGCTGTCGGCACTGCGTGTTACCTCGGGAGCGGCAAAGATGAGCGCGGCGCTTGCCGGAGCCATTTTGGCCAACAACGCCTGGCGGCGCCGGAGAAATTCGTGCTGATTCATCACACCTCCTGAAGCTTATTATTTTTAGTGTAGCGTTGGTTTTTGCACTTCTGGCGCGGTCGGAACCGGGCGGGTAAAGGTGTCGTGACACAGCAATGCCGCCACGCGCACGTACTCGACGATCTCTTCGAGCGACATTTCCAGCTCTTCTTGATCTTCGTCTTCGTCGTAACCCAATTGCGCGATGTTACGCAAATCGTCGATAGCTTCACCGGTTTCACCGGTCACTTTATCGAGCTTAGGTTGCGTGACACCCAGGCCAAGTAAGAAATGGTTTACCCACCCCGCCAGCGCATCAGCTCGCTGGAATACCGTTACGTCGTCGCCATCTGGCAGGTAAAGCTGGAACAGAAAACCGTCATCTTCAAGCGAATCACCGGTTGCACCATGCATCTGGCGCAGAGTATCCGCAAGGTTTTGGCTGAAGGCCAGGCCTTCGTTTGTCAGGTCATGAAGCAGCGGTTGCCAGCTGGTGTCTTGATTACCACCGCATAGCATACCGCTGATTAAGCCGTGCATTTCTGAAGGCGTCATACCGACACCTTGTTGGTTCAATAGTTGGCCGACTAAGTCGTAGTCAGGCATAGTGTTCTGTATAGACATGCGCATTCGCCATCGTTGGCTGTGAGAGTTCATGTTATGCTACCACCAGGGACCCCAAGGCACCAGAAAAGGGCTTGTATCTTCATTTCGGGATAGCTATAGTGACGCCCCTTTCGTAGCCTGGCACAGGTTAGCGAGAGGCAGGCGAGTTAACAGCAGGAAGGTGGCATGTCTGCACAACCAGTCGATATCCAAATTTTCGGTCGTTCATTGCGCGTGAATTGTCCGCCTGAACAACAGGATGCACTGAATCTTGCGGCTCAAGAGCTTGATCAGCGGTTGCAAGATTTAAAAGTTCGCACTAGAGTCACAAATACTGAGCAGTTAGTTTTCATCGCAGCATTGAACATTTGCTACGAATTGGCTCAGGAAAAATCGAAAACCCGCGACTACGCTTCTAACATGGAAGAACGTATTCGGATGTTACAGCAGACCATCGAACAAGCGTTGCTTGAGCAAGGTCGCATAACTGAAAGACAGGGTCCAAATTTTGAATAACACTTCACGGTTACCTATGGTAGAGTAACTTTGAAGACCAAATTTCTCTGAGATGTTTGCATGCGGGCCAGTCCCCTGAGCCGATATTTCATACCACAAGAATGTGGTGCTCCAGATTCTGTGAGCATGCTCGGTCCGTCCGAGAAGCCTGATGATTCTGACGCTGCATTCACCTTGAACCAAGGGTTCAAGGGTTACAGCCTGCGGCGGCATCTCGGAGATTCCCTCTTTCTACCAACCAGTCATCGCTATGACGAAAATTCAGCTAATTCCATCGCTTCGACAAGAAATCAGACAACACATTCGGCAACGACGCCGTGCGCTTACCCCCACTGAACAACAACACTTTGCTCATCTTGCAGCCGAACGAATGCTGGCATATCAGCCGGTAACCGATGCCGGTACCGTCGCCCTGTTTTTGTCATTTGATGGCGAACTGGACACCACACCACTCATCCGTGCGTTATGGCGAGCAGGAAAATCGGTCTATCTACCGGTGCTTCATCCATTCAGCAAAGGCAATCTGTTGTTTTTGCGCTATAGCGAAAATAGCCATTTGGTGATGAATCGCCTGAAAATTCTTGAGCCGAAGCTTGATGTCCGTGATGTATTGCCGCTGGATAAACTGGATGTGCTGATTACGCCATTAGTCGCGTTTGATGAGCAAGGACAAAGGCTGGGAATGGGCGGTGGTTTCTACGACAGGACGTTGCAAAACTGGCAGCAGCATGGTTTGTGGCCGGTTGGGCTGGCACATGATTGCCAGCATGTTCCGGCCTTACCCGCTGAAGAGTGGGATATTCCCTTGCCCGCAGTGGTGACGCCATCGCGAGTTTGGGAATGGTAGCGTCAGGCGATACGCAGTTTGAGCAGTTGTTTGGTATGCCAGTATTGCAATATCAAGACCGTGGTCAGTGCGCCAAGAAGCGCACAAAACATATCTGATTGCGTGTCCCAAATATCACCCTGAGTCCCCAAAAACTCGTCGGCCCCCTGCCCCAATGCCAGCGCTGCCGCCCATTCAATCAGTTCATATACGGCACTGATGGCGAGTGCTATGCAGCACACCAGAAACGCGACCATTTTGCGCCCATGAACATAGCCACCACGAATCAAAATCTCACGTGCCGCCAGCGCAGGAACTAGCCCCTGGAAAAAATGGCCAAGCTTGTCATAGGGATTACGACTCAGACCCAACCACTCCTGAACCTCAAAACCCATCGGCACTTTGGCGTAGGTGTATAAACCGCCAACCATCAAAATAATGGCATGCAGGAAAATCAAAAAATAGAGCAATGGCGTAAGGGGAAAACGCGAGTGGGTCGCTAAAAGCAGAGGAACAATGATAATGACTGGAGTCACTTCCATCAGCCAGGTGAGCCGATCCGTAGTGCTAAACCCCGTATAGATGAGAATCAGCAGAAGTATAAAGGCACCGGATTTTAAGAATGTACTGGTCATGTAGCTTCGCCGTATGACTAAAAGCTTAACTATCAGTGGGACACGCGAAAAAAACAACTCTGGAAACGGATTTTAAGAGTCAAGTGGGGAGCCAGATTAGCTCCCCAATTATTTAATTAGTACAGCAGACGGGCGCGGATAGTCCCCGGAATCGCCTTCATCGATTTCAGCGCAGCTTCAGCAACATCTTCTTCGGCATCGACATCAATAACCACATAGCCCATCTGCGGAGTGGTTTGCAGATACTGAGCGGCGATGTTGATACCCTGCTCGGCAAAAATCTGGTTCAGCGCGGTCAAAATCCCCGGGCGGTTTTCGTGAATGTGCAGTAAACGGCTGGTGCTGCCACCGTGTAACGGCAGAGAAACTTCCGGGAAATTCACCGCAGAGAGTGTAGAACCGTTATCTGAATATTTCGCCAGTTTGCCAGCCACTTCCAGACCGATGTTTTCCTGTGCTTCCTGAGTCGAGCCGCCAATGTGCGGAGTCAGGATCACGTTATCAAACTCACACAGTGGCGAAGTGAATGGATCGCTGTTAGTTGCCGGTTCAGTCGGGAATACGTCGATTGCAGCACCTGCCAGATGCTTACGCGCCAGCGAATCACACAATGCAGGAATATCAACAACCGTGCCACGTGCGCAGTTGATCAGCAGTGCGCCCGGCTTCATCAGCGCCAGTTCGTTGACGCCAATCATGTTCTTGGTAGAGGCATTTTCAGGCACATGCAGACTCACCACATCGCTCATGTTGAGCAGGTCAGAAAGATGCTGAACCTGAGTCGCGTTACCCAGCGTCAGTTTGTTTTCGATATCGTAGAAGTAAACGTGCATACCCAGCGCTTCAGCCAGAATCCCCAACTGAGTCCCGATATGGCCGTAACCAATAATGCCGAGTTTTTTACCGCGTGCTTCATAAGAGCCAACCGCCAGTTTATTCCACACACCACGGTGTGCTTTGGCGTTAGCTTCCGGAACGCCACGCAGCAGTAATAGCAGTTGGCCGATAACCAGTTCAGCTACAGAACGCGTGTTAGAGAATGGGGCATTAAACACCGGAACGCCACGTTTAGCGGCAGCATCCAGGTCGACCTGGTTTGTACCAATACAGAAGCAGCCGACAGCCACCAGCCTTTCAGCCACGGCCAGAACATCTTCAGTTAAGTTGGTACGGGAACGCAGACCGATGAAATGCGCATCACGGATCGACTCTTTCAGGGCATCGCTGTCCAGCGCGCCTTTATGGTATTCGATGTTGGTATAGCCTGCTGCGCGAAGGTTATCCACGGCTTTCTGGTGTACACCTTCCACCAGCAGGAATTTAATCTTGTCTTTATCCAGTGATACTTTTGCCATTTCCCGACCCTATTTTTAGTACTGATGTTGTGCTGTGTGATAAGACACCCTTCTGCCAAAATATCAAAAAATACGGGCGGGGCAATATAAACGATTGCGCAGTCCGCAAAGCAAAAAAGGAATAAGCGGCATGGGGCAGCACAAAACTCTGAGTAGCAGAGAGAATCAGGAATGAACAGCAGGTGGTTGGCAGGAATGTGACATATGTCACCAAATTTAGCGTTAGATTATTTTGTCATTTTTTATATGGATATGGGGCGTATATACCCAAAATAATTCGAGTTGTTGGTAGGCGGCAAGTGAACAAATCCCGATGAGCTTACTCAGGTAAGTGATTCGGGTTTGTGAGTGCAGCCAACACCCCTGCAACTTGAAGTATGACGGGTATAAAACGCCCCCCAGATCATTTCACAATGGTTTTCACACCATCAGCAGTACCAATCAACGCAACATCCGCACCACGGTTAGCAAACAGCCCCACGGTGACCACGCCTGGCAAGCCGTTAATCGCATTTTCGAGCGCGATAGGCTCAACGATGCTGAGGCCGTAAACATCAAGAATGATGTTGCCGTTATCGGTTACTACGCCCTGGCGGTATTCCGGGCGACCGCCCAGCTTGACCAGTGCGCGCGCCACGCAACTACGAGCCATTGGAATGACTTCCACTGGCAGTGGGAAGTTACCCAGGATGCCCACCTGCTTGGACGAATCGGCGATACAAATAAACTTTTCCGCGACAGACGCGATGATCTTTTCGCGGGTCAGTGCTGCACCGCCGCCTTTAATCATTTGCATCTGGCCGTTGATCTCATCTGCACCATCGACATAGATACCGAGGGTATCCACTTCGTTGAGATCGTAAACAGTGATACCAAGGCTTTTCAGTTTGGCGGTGGAAGCGTCGGAGCTAGAAACGGCACCATCAATCTGATGTTTGATAGTCCCAAGAGCATCAATAAAGTGTGCGGCGGTTGAGCCGGTACCCACACCGACGATAGTGCCTGGTTGCACGTATTGTAATGCTGCCCAGCCGACTGCTTTTTTCAGTTCATCCTGCGTCATGGTTAATTGCCTGTGCTGTGAAAACTGACGCGCATTATAGAGCAAGCCGCCAAAAAATGTCCTGCGATTGGCGCAGAACTCGGACGAACATTGCGGATTTGGTCTGGATCAGCGGCAAATTTATGTCATAGTGCAGCCATAACAAAAACAGGAGTCAGCAAACAACAATGAAACGCCCGGACTATAGAACGCTACAGGCGTTGGATGCCGTAATTCGTGAACGAGGGTTTGAGCGCGCCGCTCAAAAACTCTGTATTACTCAATCCGCCGTCTCGCAACGTATCAAGCAACTGGAAAATATGTTCGGCCAGCCATTGTTAGTACGCACTGTTCCGCCTCGTCCAACCGAGCAAGGGCAAAAGTTGCTGGCATTACTGCGTCAGGTCGAACTGCTTGAAGAAGAGTGGCTTGGTGATGAACAAACCGGTTCTACCCCGCTGCTGCTGTCACTTGCGGTCAACGCCGACAGCCTGGCAACCTGGTTGCTGCCTGCTTTAGCGCCGGTTCTGGCCGACTCCCCTATTCGTCTGAATCTTCAGGTTGAAGATGAAACCCGAACCCAGGAACGCCTGCGCCGTGGTGAAGTGGTTGGCGCGGTTTCCATTCAACCACAGCCATTGCCAAGCTGCCTGGTCGACAGACTTGGAGCGCTGGATTATCTGTTTGTCGGTTCGAAAGACTTTGCCGCACGTTATTTCCCGAACGGAGTTACCCGCTCGGCACTGTTAAAAGCCCCTGCCGTGGCGTTCGACCATCTCGATGATATGCACCAGGCGTTCTTACAACAGAACTTCGATCTGTCGCCGGGTAGCGTCCCGTGCCACATCGTTAACTCATCGGAAGCGTTTGTACAATTGGCGCGTCAGGGCACCACATGCTGCATGATCCCGCATCTGCAAATCGAAAGAGAGCTGAAAAACGGCGAGTTGATCGACCTGACGCCAGGCTTGATGCAGCGCCGCATGTTGTACTGGCACCGCTTCGCACCAGAAAGCCGCATGATGAGAAATGTCACCGACGCGCTGCTTGAGTACGGGCATAAAGTTCTACGGCAGGACGCAGAATAGAAAAAGGCCGCAATCCAATAGCGGCCTTTTTTTTGTCGGATGGCGCTAACGCTTATCCGACCTACGATTTTACGATTTTACGATTTTACGATTTTACGATTTTACGATTTTACGATTTTGTAGGGTGGATAAACGCAAGCATCATCCGACCAACAATTTTGCGCTTTTGCAGGGTGGATAAGCGCAAGCATCATCCGACCAACAATTTTGCGCTTTTGTAGGGTGGATAAGCGCAAGCGTCATCCACCATCTATCAATGTCTTACTGTGCTGCTGGGGCTGTAGCCGGAGCGGAAGCCGCTCCCAGTTCAAACACCACATCAACCTGGTCATCAAACTGAATAGTCTGCTGATCGTAGGTATCCTGAGCAGAAACTGGTGCAGCTGCGTCAGCTTTCATCATCCGCACCATCGGCGCCGGCTGATAGTTAGAAACATGATAACGCACGCTATATACCGGCCCCAGCTTACTGTTGAAGCCTTCGGCTAACAGTTTCGCCTGACGAGATGCATCGTCGATAGCCGCTTTACGCGCTTTATCTTTGTATTGTTCTGGGTTTGCTACACCAAGCGATACGGAACGAATTTCGTTCAGACCCGCTTTCAGCGCGCCATCAAGCAACTCGTTCATTTTGTCGAGTTTACGCAGTGTGACTTCAACCTGACGCACGGCACGATAGCCTTTCAGCTGCGTTTTGCCATCTTTCAGATATTCGTATTCTGGTTGAGTGCGCAGGTTGGCGGCATTGATGTCTTTCTTCTCGACACCACTTTGCTGCAAGAAGGTCAGATACTGTGCAACGCGATCGTCAGCTTGTTTCTTAGCGGATACCGCATCTTTAGCAGACACATTGACTTCAATGGCGAGCGTGGCAATGTCAGGAACAGCATCCACGCTTGCAGTGCCGGATGTTACGATATGCGGGCCATTTGGCAACTCATCGGCCAATGCCGGAACCGAACCAAATCCAACTAAAGCGGCTAATGCCAGAGTTTTCAACTTCACTGTAATACCTCCATGCTACATTCCACTGTCATTCCGCCCGTAAAGTCCACGGGCGTCTGGCAGCAAGCTTAGCCTGTAATGGTAACTTGTCTATCGGATTAAGGCGAATTAGCCTATCAGCGAAGAAATATGGTGCACCCCATCCGCCGCCAGTTGCAATGCGATAAACCACATCACCAACCCGACAACGCCGTTAATAATACGCTGCGCTTTAGCAGTGCGTAACCGGGGAGCAAGCCAGGCGGCGAGAAGGGCCAGGCCGTAGAACCACAGAATTGATGCACTCACGGTACCCAACGCAAACCAACGCTTTGGTTCATCGGCCAGTTGCCCACCGAGGCTACCGAGCACTACAAAAGTATCCAGATAAACATGCGGATTAAGCCAGGTGACAGCCAGCACAGTGGCGACTATTTTCCAGCGTCCCTGTTTCAGAACTTCCGCTGAAGCCAGTTCCACGCTGCTGCTCATCGCGGTACGCAACGCGCCCCAACCGTACCACAGCAAAAATGCCACGCCGCCCCAGGTCACAATGGCCAGCAACCACGGTGACTGCATCAACAGCGCGCTACCGCCAAAGATACCAGCACAAATCAGCAGCAAATCGCTGATTGCACAAAGCGAAGCAATCATCAGATGGTATTGGCGACGAATCCCCTGGTTCATAACAAAAGCGTTTTGCGGCCCGAGTGGTAGAATTAATGCAGCACCCAGTGTAAGGCCCTGAAAGAAATAAGATAACACGGTGATTTGCTCTTCAATTTGTATCAATTGAAGTAGAGTTTAGTGGGGAAATATTATTAGAGGAAATGGATAATTTTAATGGTTTATAAGCAGAACTAATAAAACAGGGGCCAGCCGAAACTGGCCCAGAAAAATCACTCTTGCGCAGGTTCTTTCACGCGTTTGAAATTCACATCCATTTGCGGGTAAGGGAAGCTGATCCCTTGCGCATCAAACTCACGTTTAACACGTTCCAGCACATCCCAATAGACGTTTTGCAGATCGCTGCTGTTGCTCCAGGCACGCACCACAAAATTAATCGCAGAAGGCCCAAGCTCATTAAGTCGCACGGTAATATCCCGGTCTTTCAGCACACGCTCATCACTAGTGATGATGTCGGTCAGAATTTGTTTAACCTTGTCGATATCCGAATCGTATGCCACACCGATGATGAATTCGTTGCGGCGCACCGGTTCGCGGGAGAAGTTAATGATATTCCCGGCGATAATTTTGCCGTTTGGCACCACGACAATCTTGCCATCCAGTGTGCGTAACGTGGTGGAGAAAATCTGCACATTCAGTACCGAGCCTGCAATACCGCCGAGATCGACATACTCGCCCGCGCGGAATGGACGGAAGGTAACCAGCAGTACGCCAGCCGCCAGGTTAGAGAGCGAACCTTGCAGCGCCAGGCCGATAGCCAAACCTGCGGCACCCAACACCGCGATGACGGACGCAGTCTGGACACCCACGCGCCCTAAAGCGGCAATTAAAGTGAAAGCGATGATGCCGTAACGCACCAGAGCACAAAGGAAATCGGCTACAGTGGCATCAATACTACGCGCTACCATCACGCGGTTGATGGTATTGGAAACCACGCGAGCGACAATCATCCCGACGATAATAATCGCCAGTGCCGCCACAATGTTGACGGCATAGCTCAGCAGTAACGCCTGGTTGCGCACCAACCAGCCTCCGGCATTATTAATACTGTCTACTACGTTGAGATCTTCCATTCACTGTTCCTTGTCATTACCAAAATTCTGCGCCTCAAAGGCACAACAGAGACTTTAAAGATTAAACAAAACAATAGAATATGCCAACTTAGTCACAATTTTGCCACAAAAATGCAAAAAACCCCGCACAAGGCAGGGTTTCAGATTGCTGACAAAGGGTGATAAATGTGTTTTGTAGGGTGGATAAGCGTTAGCGTCATCCACCATTTACGCCAGTTGTGTCGGATGACGCTGCGCTTATCCGACCTACGAAGACGTTTGTCATCAGTCTCAAACCCCGCACAAGGCAGGGTTTCAGATTACTGACAAAGGGTGATAAATGTGTTTTGTAGGGTGGATAAGCGTTAGCGTCATCCACCATTTACGCCAGTTGTGTCGGATGACGCGGCGCTTATCCGACCTACGAAGAAGTTTGTCATCAGTCTCAAACCCCGCACAAGGCAGGGTTTCAGATTACTGACAAAGGGTGATAAATGTGTTTTGTAGGGTGGATAAGCGTTAGCGTCATCCACCATTTACGCCAGTTATGTCGGATGACGCTGCGCTTATCCGACCTCCGAAGAAGTTTGTCATCAGTCTTAAACCCCGCATAAGGCGGGGTTTAAAATGGCACTCACTTCTCTGCGATTTCAGGATGAGAGATTAAATCGAGTGCGTAAAGGTACGAGAAATCACATCCTGCTGCTGTTCACGCGTTAACGCATTAAAGCGCACCGCGTATCCAGAAACGCGAATGGTCAGCGTCGGGTAATTTTCTGGGTGCTCGACGGCATCCATCAGCATTTCACGGTTCATCACGTTAACGTTCAAGTGCTGCCCGCCCTCGGTTCTTACATCGTGATGGAAATATCCATCCAGCAGACCCACCAGGTTTAACTGACGCACTGCGTCATCTCGTCCCAGTGCGGCAGGCACAATTGAGAAGGTGTAAGAGATGCCATCTTTCGCATAACTGAACGGAAGTTTAGCGACAGAGGTTAATGACGCGACCGCACCTTTACGATCCCTGCCGTGCATCGGATTTGCGCCCGGGGCAAATGGCATTCCGGCACGACGGCCATCTGGCGTGTTACCGGTTTTCTGTCCATACACCACGTTTGAGGTGATCGTCAGGATCGATTGTGTCGGCACCGCATTGCGATAGGTTGGCAGCGCCTGGATCTTCTTCATAAAGCGCTCAACCAGATCGCAGGCAATGGCATCAACGCGATCGTCATTATTACCATATTGCGGATATTCACCTTCAATAACGAAATCAACCGCCAGCCCAGTCTGGTCACGCACCGGTTTTACCGTGGCGTACTTAATCGCAGAAAGCGAATCCACCGCGACTGACAAACCGGCAATTCCACACGCCATAGTGCGATAAACATCTCTGTCGTGCAGTGCCATCAGCGACGCTTCGTAGCTGTATTTGTCGTGCATGTAGTGAATAAGATTGAGCGCAGTCACGTATTGCGTCGCCAGCCAGTCCATAAAGTGATCGAGGCTATTCATCACCTTGTTATAGTCCAGCACGTCATCCAGCAACATCGGCATTTTCGGCCCAACCTGGATTTTTAGCTTTTCGTCCATACCGCCGTTGATGCAATACAACAGCGTTTTTGCCAGGTTGGCACGTGCCCCGAAGAACTGCATCTGTTTGCCGATCACCATTGGGCTGACGCAGCAGGCAATAGCGTAGTCATCACTGTCAAAATCACAGCGCATCAGATCGTCGTTTTCGTACTGTAACGATGAAGTTTCGATGGACACTTTGGCCGCATAAACCTTGAACGGCTTCGGTAAAGCTTCCGACCACAGGATAGTCAGATTCGGTTCTGGTGCCGGCCCCATGGTGTAAAGCGTGTTCAAATAGCGGTAGGCGTTTTTGGTGACCAGTGTGCGCCCATCAAGCCCCATACCGCCGATAACTTCTGTCGCCCAAATTGGGTCGCCGGAGAACAGCGAGTCAAATTCCGGGGTACGCAGGAAACGCACCATACGGATCTTCATAATGAAATGATCGACTAACTCTTGTGCCTGAAGCTCTGTCAGCACACCCGCTTTGAGGTCACGCTCGATATAAATATCGATAAACGAGGTAGTGCGGCCCAGTGACATCGCCCCACCATTTTGTGATTTCACCGCGGCCAGGTAGGCAAAATAGAGCCACTGCAATGCTTCCTGCGCATTGCCTGCCGGACGAGAAATATCAAAGCCGTAATTTGCCGCCATTTCCTGAATTTGCAACAAAGCACGGCGATGCTCCGACAGCTCCTCGCGCAGACGGATGACATCCTCAAGCTTTTCACCGCGCTCCAGTTGATTTTGCAAGTCAGCAAACTGCAATTCACGTTCGCGCACTAAATAAGCGATGCCGTACAACGCCACGCGGCGATAGTCGCCAATAATGCGACCGCGCCCATAACCGTCCGGCAGGCCGGTCAAAACACCCGATTTGCGGCAGCGCAAAATATCTGGTGAGTAGACGTCAAACACCCCCTGATTATGTGTCTTACGCAACGAAGTAAACTGGTATTCGAAGTCTGAGTCCATTTCACGACCATAAGCTTCAAACGAGCTTTTGATCATGTTGATGCCGCCATACGGATGTAAGGCGCGTTTCAGCGGCTTGTCGGTTTGCAAACCGACGATTTTTTCATGTTCTTTGACGATGTAACCCGGAGCATGCGCAGTAATCGTCGTGGCAATATTGGTATCGAAATCGACTGGCGCATGGGTAGCATTTTCGATGCGAATGCCATCCATCACCTTTTCCCACAGTGCGTTGGTCGCCGGAGTTGCGCCCGCTAAGAATGATTCATCACCCTCATACGGCGTATAGTTCTGCTGGATAAAATCCCGAACATTAATTGCCGTTTTCCATTCAACGCCCGAGAATTGCTGCCAGGCATGGGAATAATTTTCGTTGGTAATATCAACATCCACTTTCATTACTTCATCCTCTGTACAACATTATTAATTCAGGCGTATTCCGTGATACGACATTCTTTTCCTAAATGCAGGGCATCAAGCGCAATCATTTTTTCTTCGTTAGTCGGAATTACCGCGCAAACGATGGCAGAGCTGTCGCTGGAAATAATTCGCTGCCCGATACGATTAGGTTGGTTATTTCTTTCAATATCCAGGTCGATACCAAATACACGCAACCGTTCTGCCACCAGGCGACGAATCAGTATTGAATTCTCACCAATACCACCGGTAAAAATAACGCCATCAAAATTATTTAACGAAGCAGCATGGGCGCCTATGGTTCGGGCAATGCGGTGAACAAAAGTTTTAATCGCTAATTGCGCACGCACATCGCCATCATGCCAGGCTTTTTCCAGAGTGCGCAAATCTGACGATAAACCCGAAAGACCCAGCAGGCCGGACTCTTTATTGACGACTTGTTCAAGGTCGTCCATCGATTGCTGGGTCTGACGAGCAAGCCAGGCCATTGCGCCAAAATCCACGTCTCCGCAACGGGTGCCCATAATCAGCCCCTCGAGCGGTGTCATACCCATTGAGGTATCAACGCTTTCACCATTTTGAACCGCACAAACCGAAGCTCCATTTCCTAAGTGAGCAATCACCAACCCTGAATTTACTGGGTTCAAGCCAGGTAACTCACCCGCTTGCTGGGAGACATAGCGATGCGACGTGCCGTGGAACCCATAACGGCGAACCCCGTACTCTTCAAAATAGCGGTATGGCAGGCCGTACAGATAAGCTTCGGGCTTTAATGTCTGATGGAAACTGGTATCAAATACCGCGACCTGTGGAACATCCGGAAAACGAGTCCGCGCAGATTCCACCCCGTGTAAATTGGCGTAATTGTGCAATGGTGCCAACGGTGAAACCTGGCGAATCTGTTCTATAACCTCATCGGTAATTAAGACTGACTCACTAAATAAAGATCCACCGTGGGCAATACGGTGACCGACAAAAGCCACACTATCGATTAAATTCCGCATCTCAAGTTCAGCGGCTATTGCAGAAAGCGCTTCTTCATAATTCTGGTGAGCCAGAATAACTGGCTCTCCATCATTGACCGTTAAAAAAGCTTTCTCAGTATTAATACCCTCACAAATTCCGGCTAAAAGTACATCGCAAGTTTCTGCATCTAATACTGAGAACTTAACCGAAGAAGAACCACAGTTAATCGTCAACACTACCGGATAATCATTCATTTTTAAATCCCACTCATCCTGAGCCAATATACCCAAAATAATTAGATAAGCTTGTAAACAATATTAAGAATGGTCAGCAAACCAATTACTGTGACAAAAATGTTTTCAGTTTTTCCTTTATATTTCGCCAGCGCAGGTGTTTTGCGAATCGCATACATTGGCAGCAGGCAAAGCAGTGAAGCGATAATCGGTGCCCCCATGGCTTCGATTAAATCGAGGATGTTCGGGTTTGCGTAAGCCACAACCCAGGTCGACCCCATGATAAACACCATGCTGATGAGGTTGAGCTTCCCACCGGATACTTTGGTTTTATCCCCTTTGTAGCCAAACTTGAGGACCAGGCCATTGAGCCCTTCGAGGGTGCCAAGATAGTGACCAAAGAAGGATTTGAAAATTGCCACCAGAGCAATAATCGATGCGCCATATTCAAGCGTGGTGGCGAAAGTCGATTTTGTGCCAGACATTGAGGAGAAGTGGTTCGCCAGGTATGAAAGCACAGGAATGTTTTGCGCTTTGGCTTCCGCCATATTTTGTGGAGAAAGCGTGAACAGACAGCTAAAGGCGAAGAACATCACGACGGCAACCATCAGCATGCTGGCGCGAGAGATAATCTTCGAACATTTGTCTTCAGTGTACTGCTTGCCAAAATCTTGCTCATACTCTTCACGTTTGGAAACCACGAACGAAGAGACAATCGGTGAAAAGTTAAAGGAGAAGACCATGATGGAAATACCCAGCCATACGGTCACCAGAATGCCATCACTGCCGGTAAACGAAATATCACTTAGACTGACTTGATCGATAACCGCAGAGTTCCAGTAAGGAATCAGCGACACGGAGATCAAGATTAAGCAGGCAATGAAAGGGAACACCAAATAGCTCATCACTTTGACCATCAGGTCTTTGCCAAAGTAGATAACAAAAGCCATTAACAACAGCAGGAACAGTGCCACCACACCACGGTTAAGCGGCATGAGCTGGAGCTGGTTTTCCCAGAATGTCATGAAGGTGTTGGTGATGGTGACACCGTATATCCACAACAATGGGCAGATGGCGAAAAAGTACAGGAAGGTAATGACCACACCACCTGTTTTACCAAAATGTTCTTCAACTGTTTCAGTGATATTTCCGGAGGGATTGCTGCCTGAAAGACACAAACGCGCGAGCGCCCGGTGGCAATAGAATGCTATCGGAAAGGCAAGAAACAACATGATGAGAATTGGAATTAAACCGCCATAACCGGCACGAATAGGGAAAAATAAAACCCCGGCACCGATGGCCGTTCCAAATAAACCTAATGTCCAGGTAGTGTCAGATTTGCGCCATTGCGATGTAACTTTTTGACCAACAAGTGTTGCATCTGTATTACTCATAATAAAATTCCTTTAAGTAATTTTATACGCGTTATATTTCAAGCTGCATCGCTATTATCTGTGATGCAGCTTTAATTATTAGGGGGATTAATCTACTGAGCCTGTAATCTGCGAAACACGCGAAAGGTCGATGTTCCCGCCAGAAATAATACTGACTGTCTTACGCCCTTTAATATAGTGATCTAACTTGCCGCTTAATAATGCCGCAGTGGCTAATGCGCCAGCACCTTCAGTGACGACTTTATTACGTTGAATCAGTGCCACCATGCTATTACGAATATCATCTTCACTCACTAATACAATATCAGTCACTAATTTCTTGACAATTTCATAAGTGATTCGGCCAGGGCGCGCAACATCACAACCATCAGCTAAAGTACCTGATGTACGATGCGACATAAGCTCACCTTTATAGAACGAGGCTGCCATACCATGCACGTTTTCAGCCTGAACGCCGATGATATTAATTGTCGGGTTAATGGATTTAATCGCCAGCGCAATACCGGCAATTAAACCACCGCCGCCAATAGGTACAATCACGTTATCGACGTCGTATAAATCTTCGAGGATTTCGAGGCCGATAGTCCCCTGACCAGCAATCACTTTTTCATCGTCATACGGTGGAATGAAGATACGTCCTTCCATCTCAACGATTTCACTCACTTTGGCGATAGTGTCGTTGAAGTTATCGCCGTGCATCACAACTTCGGCAGAGTAGTCAGAGGTTGCGGCAACTTTAGATTTTGGTGCGCCATTAGGCATCACAACTTTGCCGTTAATACCAAGGATGGCACAAGATAGTGAAACACCCTGCGCGTGGTTACCTGCAGAACACGCTACTACCCCTTTGCTTTTTTCTTCTTCGGTTAAAGAACTCAGCTTATTAAAGGCACCGCGTATTTTAAATGAACCGGTACGCTGCATATTTTCAAACTTTAAAAATATTTCGCCCTTGCAGCATTCGCTAAGATAATTTGAGCGTGGCATTCCTGTTTTATAGATATAACCAGCAAGTCTTTTCTTTGCTTCTAGTACATCAATAATAGTGACAGGAAGTTCATAGTCGATATGCATGTTGACCTCAACATTTTAAAAACAGAAATATAGGTGGTGATAATATAATCAAATTATCACTGGGAATTGTTTATAGAATTCAGTTCAATTACTGAGTTTAATTAAGCTACTTCAGTTAATTGATTAAATTGAAACCGAGTACGTAATGAATGTTTTTTCGCAAGCTCAACTAATGTTGCTGCCGATTGAGTAATTCGATAATTTTTAGACCATACGGCGGCATAACGAGCGATGGGTAATTTATCTTCCACAGGGATTTTAATAAATGAGTTGGAGCCAAATGGAGAAATCATATCTCGTGGAATGACCGTCAGGAAATCAGCATTCAATACGAGATTATAAATCGTGACGACTGAGTCTGTTTTAACGATGTTTTCACTCTTAATATTATTTTTTTGCAGCGTGGTGAGAAGTTCACTGTAATATCCCATTTCCGTTTGCGGCAACACCCATTGTTCTTGCGTCAGATCGCTAAGCGTTGTTGTCCCTTGAATCTTCCGGGTTCGGTTCGCTACCAGAATGAACTCTGACTCAAACAATGGTTCGATATGCAGATCCTGTAACAACATCTCGTCGCTCAATGTACCAATCGCAAAATCCAGACGACCATCGCGGATTGCAGGTAAGAAAGAGGACAGTTGAGCTTCGAACATCGAAACCTGAGCCTGTGGGAAAACTTCTTTAAACTCTTTCATCATCCCTGGCAAAAAAGTAAAACCAATCAGAGAGGGGTAACCGAATGAAACATCGACCACACCGTTGCCGACCATTTGATTCATTTCACTACACAGATTTCTCAACTCACGTGTGATGGACTCTGAGTAAGTCAGTAGAACTTTGCCTGCTTCGGTTAATTTTACACCGGTATTTTTTCTGATGATAAGTTCTAAGCCAAAATAGGCTTCCATATCACTAATAATTTTGCTGACCGCAGGCTGAGTCAGACTAAGTTGTTTTGCAGCAGAACCAAATGAACCACTCCTCACCACTTCCTGAAAGACAAGCAACTGTTGTGTTTTAGGTAATGTATTATTGTCCATGAAGTTCTGCGCCTAATTAATTTCCATGCCGCAGATCATAACGAATAGTGATACCGATGTTATGTGGCTTGACTCACAAATACTCGACCATCAATTGCATACAAAGCAGTCAAATAAAAAATATCATTTAAAAACAATGAATTACAGAATGTCGATCTGCCCTTAACATGATGAATATCAACCTTATATACCCTGATAAAATAAAGTTATGGAGATAATTTAAACATATAAGCTTAAATAAGCCGCTGTTTATGCTGTTTTTTATTATGGCAAGAGAAGATTTATCTTAAGTGGACTTCACGATATTAAACTAATTTTGTTATTTTTAAAATTTAATTAATGAAAGTTCTAATAATATTTGAATGTGTATTTAAGTAAGATTTTTTATATAAAAATTAATAAAAGTGAATATGGATCGATATTTCAATAATAAATCTTGAGATAAAAGCGATTGCGCTCTCATCGTGATAAAAAAGCCCGCACGAGGCGGGCTTGATTCAAGCATTGACTACTTCAAATTACAGAACGTCGATCGCGTTCAGTTCTTTGAATGCTTGCTCCAGACGGGTGATCATAGAAGTCTGAGCAGAACGCAGCCATACGCGTGGATCGTAGTATTTCTTGTTCGGTTGGTCTTCGCCTTTCGGGTTGCCCAACTGGCCTTGCAGGTAAGCTTCGTTCGCTTTGTAGTAGTTCAGGATACCTTCCCATGTTGCCCACTGGGTATCGGTATCGATGTTCATTTTCACTACGCCGTAGCTTACGGAGTCTTTGATTTCTTGAGCAGAAGAACCAGAACCACCGTGGAATACGAAGTTCAGGCTGTTGTGCGGCAGATTATGTTTCTTAGAAACATAGTCCTGAGAATCGCGCAGGATAGTTGGGGTCAGAACCACGTTACCTGGTTTGTAAACGCCGTGAACGTTACCGAAAGAAGCCGCGATAGTGAAGCGTGGGCTAATAGCATTCAGTTTTTCGTAAGCGTAATCAACGTCTTCTGGCTGAGTGTACAGAGAAGATGCGTCCATATGGCTGTTATCTACGCCATCTTCTTCGCCACCGGTGCAACCCAGTTCGATTTCCAGAGTCATGCCGATTTTAGACATACGCTCCAGATACTTAGAACAGATTTCGATGTTCTCTTCCAGGGACTCTTCTGACAGGTCAATCATGTGAGAAGAGAACAGTGGTTTGCCAGTTGCTGCGAAGTGTTTTTCGCCAGCGTCCAACAGGCCGTCTAACCATGGCAGCAGTTTCTTAGCGCAGTGGTCAGTGTGCAGGATAACTGGAACACCGTAATGTTCAGCCATCAGATGCACATGGTGCGCACCAGAGATACCACCGAGGATTGCAGCTTGTTGGCCTTCAGCTTTCAGGCCTTTACCCGCCATGAACGCTGCGCCACCGTTGGAGAACTGAACGATAACTGGTGCTTTAACTTTTGCAGCAGTTTCGATAACGGCGTTGATAGAGTCAGTGCCTACGCAGTTAACTGCTGGCAGAGCAAAATTGTTTTCTTTTGCTACCTGGAAAACTTTCTGTACGTCATCACCGGTGATAACACCTGGTTTTACGAAATCAAAAATCTTAGACATGTTTGGTTGTCCTGTATCGTCGGCCGTTAGAAAAAACGTTTGTGCCACCTAAGACTTAGCGGCGGCAAAAATTAAACGGGCAGGAGACCCTGCCCATCATCATTACTTCTTAGCGCGCTCTTCGAGCATAGCTACTGCTGGCAGAACTTTGCCTTCCACGAATTCGAGGAAAGCGCCGCCACCAGTGGAGATGTAGGAGATTTTGTCTGCAATACCGAACAGGTCGATAGCTGCCAGGGTGTCACCGCCGCCTGCAATAGAGAACGCTTCGCTGTCTGCGATTGCATTGGCAACGATTTCAGTACCTTTACGGAAGTTCGGGAATTCGAACACGCCAACCGGGCCGTTCCACAGAATGGTTTTTGCATTCTTCAGGATTTCAGCCAGTTGCTGCGCAGAAGCATCACCGATATCCAGAATCTGCTCGTCAGATTTCACGTCGTTGACAGATTTCAGAGTTGCCGTAGCAGTCTCAGAGAACTCAGTCGCTACGCGAACATCAGCAGGAACTGGGATGTCACAAATAGTCAGCAGGCGTTTAGCTTCGTCAACCAGGTCTGCTTCGTACAGGGATTTACCGACGTTGTGGCCTTGAGCAGCAACGAAAGTGTTCGCGATGCCACCACCAACAATCAGCTGGTCAGCAATTTTGGACAGGGAATCCAGAACGGTCAGCTTGGTAGAAACTTTAGAACCGCCAACGATAGCCACCATTGGGCGAGCAGGTTCTTTCAATGCTTTACCCAGTGCGCTCAGCTCTTCAGCCAGCAGCGGGCCAGCACAAGCGATATCTGCGAATTTGCCAACGCCGTGGGTAGAAGCCTGTGCACGGTGTGCAGTACCGAAAGCGTCCATGACGAATACGTCGCACAGTGCAGCGTATTTTTTAGACAGGGTTTCGTCGTCTTTCTTTTCGCCTTTGTTAAAGCGAACGTTTTCCAGAACAACCAGTTCACCCGCAGCAACTTCAACGCCATCGAGGTAATCTTTAGCCAGGCGAACCGGAGCAGACAATTTGTCTTTCAGGTAGTTAACAACCGGCAGCAGAGAGAATTCTTCGTTGTACTCGCCTTCAGTCGGACGACCCAGGTGAGAAGTTACCATCACTTTAGCGCCTTGTTTCAGGGCTAATTCGATAGTTGGCAGTGATGCACGGATACGTGCGTCAGATGTCACTTTCCCTTCTTTAACTGGTACGTTCAAATCTGCACGGATCAGAACACGTTTTCCAGCCAGATCCAGATCGGTCATCTTAATTACAGACATGGTGAATCCTCTCGTTGATTCTTAAAGTTTTGCGGACGCTTTATGCGCCTTACCTGAAACCACTTGCGGCCATGACTAACGTCGTGTCGAGCATTCGGTTAGCAAAGCCCCATTCGTTATCACACCAGACTAAAGTTTTAATCAGATGTTGCCCACTGACCCGCGTTTGTGTGCCATCAACAATGGCACTGTGCGGATCATGGTTAAAATCAGTCGAGACCAACGGTAATTCCGTATAGTCAACTATACCATGAAATGAATCACGTGCTTCTTTTTGCAGCAACCTATTGACTTCATTAGCATTGACTGCTTTTTTCACCGTCACGCTTAAATCGATCGCCGTGACGTTAATGGTCGGAACACGTACCGCAATCGCCTCGAAACGATCGTTAAATTGCGGGAAAATACGTGTGATACCAGCAGCAAGACGCGTATCAACAGGAATAATAGACTGGCTGGCGGCACGTGTGCGGCGCAAGTCTGGATGATAGGCGTCGATAACTTGTTGATCGTGCATCGCGGAATGGATGGTGGTCACTGTGCCCCATTCAATACCGTACGCATCATCAAGCAATTTGATAATAGGAATAATGCAGTTTGTGGTGCAGGAAGCATTCGAAACAATGCGATGTTCAGCAACCACACTTTCATGATTCACACCGTAAACCACGGTGGCGTCGAGGTCGTTACCGCCGGGATGAGAGAAGAGGACTTTTTTGGCACCGGCAGCCAGATGCGCTTCACCGTCTGCACGGGAGCCAAACACACCGGTACAATCCAGCACCACATCCACGCCCAGTTCACGCCACGGTAAATCAGCAATATCCGGTTCGTGCAGAATACGGACGGTGTCATCACCTACCCATAACTGGTTGCGTTCCTGACGAACGTCCCAGGCGAAACGACCATGGCTAGTGTCATACTTCAACAGATGCGCCATGCCCGCAGCATCAGCCAGTTCATTGATTGCTACGACGGTAATTTCCGCACGGCGACCGGATTCGTACAATGCACGTACCACGTTGCGCCCAATGCGACCGAAGCCATTAATTGCTATGCGAACGGTCATATCTCTCCTGCCAGAATCCCTGAGACTAAGTGGCTGACAGAGTAATCCAGCAATCGTCTGAGGGGAATCCTCGCACTCTCGAAACTGCAATTGTTTGCTTAATTGTCGAACATTTATTCGACTGAAACGCTTCAGCCATGTTAAGCGATACGGGGAATAAATGGAACGTTACCCCATGACAGGCAACCGATCTTCTGACATACGTCACAAATTTGATGGAATAAATGCAACGAGAAACCCACGTTGAATGAATAACAACCAGCTATCCACAGGAATAATGGAAATACCACAGAGTCGTTTACACGACCCTGCCGGTATCAATTGAGATGATAGCCACCCTGCTCATCCATAACTAACTGCATATCGGCAGACAGGCTTCCTTCGAGCACACGTAAAACATTCGGCCCATCAGTGGCGTGGAAAAATTCCTCCGCCTGCTCACGGCTCAAGCCGCCACGTATTTTTCGGCTAATCAATCGTTCGGAAAGCAATTCCGCAGGAGCAGCGATAAACACAGAAAAATCGCAAAGGGGGCGCAATGCCTGCCACTCTGGCTGATTGAGCAGCAGCCAATTGCCTTCAACCACCACAATGGGCGCTTCAACGGTAATCGCATTTTCCAGCGGATCGTGCAGATTACGATCGTACTGCGGCCAGCGACTGCCAGGCTTTTGCAGATCCTGCAATGCACCAGTTAGCTTCTGAATATTGAACGTTTGCGGTGCGCCTTTATGTTGCTTGAGATTGTTCGCAAGCAGATATTCGTTGTAGTGATGGAAGCCATCCATCGGTAAAGCCTGTATCGCAGGTAATGCCGGATCGAGCGAAGACAAATATTCCCAAAACGCCACCAGCGTTGACTTACCGGTGCCGGGTGGAGCCGCCAAAAATACCACCAGCCGACGCTGTAATTGCTTTTGCTTTGCGGCGAGTTGCTTTAATAAAGGCTTATGTAACGCTTCGACTTCTTGTTCTTTAAAACAGGCTTGTGTCTCTAATCCATTAATAATTAATGTGACTTTCACCAGACTAGCTCCTTCAATAATGAAGTCACCGCCAGAGATAACGCCGTTTTCACTAAGCCGCCATAACGCGCTTCGGAATAGATTGAGAAATCCGAATACTTCATGCTTTTTATTGCATTAAACAATGTCGCGTTTTGGGTAATCGAATTGAGGTTCGCAATAAAATCGTAAGTGACGTCATCATGAAACTGAATTGCCACTTTGCTGTGTTGCACAAAATCACAGAACTGGGAAAAACAGGTAATATCGGCATACAGCCATTTATCCATTTTCCCCAGCGCGTAAATCAGGCGCAGCGCAACGTCGATATCATCCAGCGGCCCACTTCTGGCAAGCAAAGGCTTAACCGCGTACTCAACGATCTCTTCATCATTATCAACAAATAACGAAGGTAGAAATTGCCTGATGCCGGAAAGCAAAATATCGTGCGCGACGCTCATAAATGAGGCCAAATCACTTTGCGCTTCCAGTTGTTCAAGTACTTCATCTTCGTTCAAGGTGGTCATTAATAGCTCAGTACATTAGAGGTGATGTAAAGAGTCTATAATATTACAGGTACGCTCTATACCATTAATCAAGAGCGTTTGAGTGCGTACAACATCACCTTCTTCGCGCACTCCCTGCAAAATATCCCCGCCGGTTACGCCGGTTGCGGAAAATAATACCTCGTCGCTTTTGACGATTTCATCAAGGCTGTAAATACGATTGATTTCGACGCCCATTTCACGGCAGCGGCGTTGCTCAGAATCAGCAATTTGGCGATGTTCAGGCGTCTCCCCTTTTGCCTGGCAGAAATCCATTAATTCCACCTGCATTTCGCCACCTAATGCTTTCACCGCACAGGCAGAAATTACGCCCTCTGGTGCGCCGCCAATGCTGTACATCACGTCGTATTGATTATCCAGCAAGCAAGTCATCACGCTTGCAGCCACGTCACCATCCGGTAATGCAATCACTTTCACGCCCAGGCTTGTAGCTTCGGCAATTATTGCCTGGTGGCGGGGTTTATCGAGGGTCACCATCCGCAAACGCTCCAGCGGTTTGCCGAGCGCGTTGGCAATATTTTTTAGGTTATCTGCGAGCGTTGCCGCAAGGCTAATCACCCCTTTGGCTTTCTTGCCCACCACGATTTTCTTCATATACATATCGGGGGCATGCAGCAAGGTACCAACCGGTGCGCAGGCCATCACCGCCAGCGCATTGTTTTGCCCCATCGCCACCATGCGCGTGCCTTCGATGGGGTCAACGGCGATATCGATTTGCCGGGAATCGCCCTTTCCTAACATCTCGCCGATATACAGCATCGGCGCGTGGTCAATCTCCCCTTCGCCAATGACAATCCGCCCCTGCATATCAATTTGATTAAGTGCATCACGCATTGCCTGCACAGCCACGCCATCAATCTGATTCTTATCGCCGCAGCCGATCAATGGCCAGGCTGCAAGCGCGGCCCGTTCCGTGGTGCGGAAAAATGGATAAGCCAGCGTTTTCATGGTTAGGCCTCCACACCGATATCAACGCCAAAATGGGCTAACAGATGCTTTTCCGCCGCTTCGTTCCAGACGCCGTGTGTTTCAGCCACCAGTTCGGCAAGGCGTTTAAATAATGGATCGGTTTCACCCAGGCTGGCGAATTCAGTGATTGCCGTCAGCGGCATGGTGACACCGTTGTAAATCAGCTTTTTACCGCCCGGGATATCCGGCAGATTCAGCACGGTTTCAGGAACCGCATCCAGGCCACCCACATGCGTAACCATAAACGAAGGCTGTAATCGCCCGCTGGCAGCAAGTTCAATGGCTTCAATCATGTCATCGGCGGAGCCGCCAGATGTGCCAACAATATGCGTGCTGCCGTAATGCACGTTGTAGAAATTAAACGGCACCTTGAAGTTTTTATCCGTTGGTCCGGCGAAGAAATTCAGGCAGCCGTCGTCAGCGAGCAGGTCATCACCCAGCTCAATCACCGCAGGTACGGCGGCATAAACGAAGACGTCATCAAAGCCCGTACCACCGGTCATCTCACGTAACGCCGCCGCAGGGTTATCCAGTTCTTTGCTGTTCACATACACCAACTCGATACCGTTTTTGGCCGCCAGCTCTACAGGCAAGAGTTTTTGTGCCTGTGCCAGTCTGGCTTCATCAATATCAACCACCACCACTTTGCCCGGTTTGATATTGCCGTTAATTGCATAATCAATTGCCCCGATGCCCATCGGCCCGGCACAGGCTAATAATGCCAGGTTGCCACCGGGTTTAATTCCCATGCGATGTTCATAAACGTATTGCGTGGTGTGATAGTTCGCTTTATAAGCCCCAATAATACAGCACATTGGCTCCGCTAAAGAGGCGGCTGCAAAATATGATCCTCTATAAGGTAAAACACAGCCCAGATCGATAGCCTGTTTTGGGATAATCATATACGTGGCATTGCCACCGAAGTATTCATAGCTATAACCGGCTGAATATCCACTCGGCAAACCCATTGCCGGTTGTAATACATAACGCTGGCCTTTCTTATATTGGCCGAGAAGATTATTCCCGACTTCGACAATGACTCCTGCGCATTCATGCCCGGTAATTACTGGGTGGTTATTTAAATCATCTGGTACACGTTTATGGTCACTCGCCAGTAGCGCCGCTTTCCATGTTGATAAACACACGCTATCTGAAATAACGCTCACTAATAACTCATCATCAGTGATTGCCGGTAATTCAAACTCACGGATACGGACGTCCCGCTTGCCATAAATGGCTGCAACTTTAGTTTTCATAAGAATCCTTATTATTAAGCCTTAGCGGTTAATTCATTAAATAACGCATCGAGTTTCGGGTCGCCAATATAGTTATTAATCAGGATCAGCGGTTTGTTAGTCACCAGTTTGACGCGCCCTTCCAGGCTGGCATGCGTGACGATTATCTCTGCGTGTTCAGGTACATTTTCTATGGCGTAGTGTTTAACTTCTGTTTCTATGCCCTGTTTTTGCAGACGCTTACGAAACGTGGTGGCTCCCATAGCGCTTGAGCCCATGCCCGCATCGCAAACAAACGCGACCAATTTCACCGGACCGGTACTCCACGCCCCTTCCTGTTTCATCGCTTTCATGGCGCTGGCAGTCTCATCAAAGTTGTCCTCTTTCTCGACTTCTTTGCTGCGATCCAGTTTCAGAATGAATGCGGTAATCACAAATGAAACGGCTGTCGCCACGGTGACACCGGCAATGGTGGCAAAGAAGGCACCGCGCGGCGTGAGGGCGAGATAAGCAAAGATGGAACCCGGACTTGGCCCTGCAACCAGGCCGCCACCCAACAGATTAAAGGTATAAATTCCGGACATCCCGCCCGCAATCATGGCAATCAGCGTCAACGGCTTCATTAAAACATACGGGAAGTAGAGTTCGTGAATACCGCCCAGGAAGTGAATGATCATCGCACCTGGTGCGGATTTTTTTGCCATTCCTTTGCCAAACACTGCAAAACCAAGCAGCAAACCGAGCCCAGGGCCTGGATTCGACGCC
>Ga0207696_1000530_pt1 | contig 31378 bp, 37 predicted proteins | sample KBSS54metaG_FD_184403 | JGI IMG/M metagenome (GOLD analysis project Ga0207696, IMG submission 184403) | Switchgrass rhizosphere microbial communities from Kellogg Biological Station, Michigan, USA - KBS S5-4 metaG (SPAdes) (version 2) | ecosystem: Host-associated > Plants > Roots > Rhizosphere >...
GTGAGCCATTCAGCCACGAAGAGTTACTCGGTTTACTTGCTCTCGCCAGAGGGGGCATCGACACTATCTTCCAGGCGCAGAAAGCGGCGCTGGCGGAATAATTTTTTAAGGCGACTGAGAAGTCGCCCTAAAACCGTTTCAGTGTGTTGAAATAAAAGGATTTATTTCTAGCGATGTCCACATCGTGACCATGTCGACTTAAAAGCCCCGCTATCCGTGGGGCTTTTTTATCGAAACAATTTGAAATAACTAAAATGTCGATGGCAAGATGCCTAGCGTAAACAGATATACGTGAGTAACAAAGGGATAACTAAATATGGCAATAACAAAGTGCAAGGAATGTAAAAAAGAAGTGTCTAGCAAAGCCAAGGTCTGCCCGCATTGCGGCGTCAAAGACCCAGGCTTTAACGCTATGGATGCGGTGAAAGGGTTAGTCTTTTTGGCAATTCTGGGCAGTATTGGTTATTGGTATTTCAGCGGCGATGACGACGCTGCCATTAAAGAACCCGCAAAAGCGAAAGTATGTGCAGCCAATGACGGGCAGTGTGTCTTTGATGCTCATTTAGTTGATGCGCTGGTCGCTTGTAAGACGCCAATCCAAGAGCGTTCAAAATATGATTACGAATGGACGAACGGCACTTTTGAGAATATTTTCAGTCGTTACATCAATCAGCCCGATAAGCATCAAATCATCTACATGGGCGACAAACTGAAATTTACCAACGGCTTTAATGCCAAGTTAAATATGACTTACTCATGTACTTTCGACACGAAAAGCAATCAAGCCGTTGACTATAAAGTGACTGAGGGCCGCTTACCTAAGTGATCCTTTTGCGCAGTGGTTTGCAAAAATCGCTGCGCCGCATATATTCACACCAGCCCTTGCGCCGCAAGGCTTCCCGCAATTTTCCCCACTTGCCAGAATTCTATTCCCTCACTGTTTTGATCCAGACGGAAAGCAAAGAGATCCAAATAAAAACAATCACTTAATCAGATGGTTAGCAGGCCGTAACCTGCTGAGTTTTGCAAAGCGCTGCAAAAGCTTGCGCAGTGTGCAATCGCAGCTCATGCGCAGAACCCCAGACACCGCGCGGGCTGGCGGGGTGGTTTGCACAAAATTTCTTTTGCAAAATTTTTGCGATCCAAATCGTGCAGGCGGGTGCGGTGTAGCGCCGTTTCCGTCTGGTATGCGCTTCCGTGTGCGGGTTTCTGCTGCGGCTGTGGGGCGTGGCTGGACGAACGAACAGAAGGCCGAACGGTGTCGGCCTTTGGGTACTGCGTTCAATGGTGGGCGTTACAGATCGTTTTACACGATGAGGATAAAATCAGGCTATCAGCGGAGCATATTTCTTGCGAAGTGTATCGGTTTTACCGGCGATCGTAGTGAACTGACCAGACTGCTGGCTTGCACCGGTGCTGGGGTGGGTATGGCTGGCGACAAGCGTCGCCAGTTCGTTGACGACCGTCAGCGTATCGGTCAGCAAGGTGAGGACGTTAATTTCGTCGGTACCCAGTTTCACCACGGGCGCAATCAGCTGTTGCGCCTGGGCGACGCTGCGGCGTATACCGGTGATTTTCTCGGTGAGCGTGCCCCCGACCGAAATCGAAGCATTGCCGGTGATGTTGTCGTCCAGATTGCCCCCGACCGCGCGGTTGGCATCTTTACCGCATGACAGGGTCATATTGCCCGATGTGCCGATGCTGTAATCCCCCTCGCTGACATGAACAACGGCACCCGCCAGAAGGGTGGCCGTACCCAGTACGATGGTTTTATCCGTGGCCTGGACGGTGGTTTCGCGGGCTACCAGCGTGCGGGTTTCATCGTCGGCTGTGATTATCCGACTCATGGAGATTTCGCGGATGGTCTGGTCTGTCTGGCGTTCCCAGTCACCGGCGACGGTCACGCGCTGCGATACGCCGTCACGCTGTTGTTGCAGCTGTTCACCTGGCTTAACCGATGGCAGGTTTTGCCCCTGTGGCATACTTTGGCGCACGAACGGCTTGTCCGGGCGGCCATCGGTAAAGCCCACTTCCACCAGCGTGCCGGGCGGCGGAAATTGAAACATCCCGGATTCGCTTCCGGCCATCGGTACCGGTAGCGGCACGGCGGGATAAACCGGCGTATCGACTGCGGGGTTACCGTCTGCGTCAAGCAGCTGCAAATCGACGGCGTAGCGAGGGCGGAATGGGTCGGCAATATTTCCACTGCTGACGTCTTCACTCGGCGCCTCTACCCTGGCGAATTTTGGCAGATGCAGCCCGGAGGCGAGTTCCGGGAACGCGCCTTCTACCTGGCGTTGTACCGGCGTTTTTTGCAATGCCTGGCCGGTGGCTTTGTTGCGTGGTTGCCAGAAAATCGCCATATCGTCGTTATCAAGACGCACCTGATTCAGCCGCTGGCCGTTCACCTCGGCGCCGGGGCGTAAACTTTGGATCATGGGAACGGTCATGGAGTTGCCGCCCGCCGTTGCCTGGCTAAATTCACCGGGAATTTCTACCGGCTTACCCGCAAACATGCTGTGCTGGGCTGCGCCAACAAAGACGGCGCCGTCCGGCAGCTGGTACCAGAGGTAATCCGTGATGGAGAACGCACGGCCCAGATTTGCAAAAAGCTGGTACCCGGTGCCGCTGTGGGTGAAGTGGGGGATCGGCTTATCGGCATAGGCGGCGCCTGTCGGCGGTGCAACCGTTAACCCGCTCTGTTCACTAATCCAATCAGTAATCTGTCGAAGGGTCGGATGCTGGAATGAGCACGGCCACGGCTTATCAAAAATACCGATGAGTTCACGGACGAAAAGTCTTTGCGTGCCGTTCTCTGCGGGCTGCGACCTGACGACGTAACCGGTAAACCAGCGCAGGACAAGCCCGTCGTAGCCAATGTCTAAGCGCACCATTTTGCCGGTGTAATCATTATCAGTTTGGGCCGTGATAAATCCCCGACCGCACGCATTTATCTCGAGCATCAGAGTGACGTCGACCAGGTGCACGGTATCACTGGAAAGGTACAGGCGTTTTATTGGTTTCATGGCTCAGTTATCCCAGGGCATCATTCACAGGTTTTAAAACTTTCTGTTCAAACCAACTCATTTTGTCTTTGTCTTCATCTGCGGATGCCGAACCGTTCGCCCCTGCTACGCCGGTTTGCTTCGTGCTGGCCGTGGCGTTCGCCTTTCGTGCCTGGCGTTTTTCCGGGACGCTGCCTTTTTCGCGCAGGGTGAAACTGACCTGCCAGGCGAGAATGTCTTCCTGCGGTGTGGCATCAATTTGGCCGGTGAATGTGCCTTCGCGAAAGTTGATGGCCGTCGCCGTTTCGTTGGCGATTCGGTACGTTTTGAGGGCGCCGCTGGATTCGGTCGCCGAGGCAATTTGAAAAAGTCGCTGTAACACGGTCTGATTGTCGAAGGTGATCAGACCGGAGACGCGCAGCTCTTTGGCTTTAATACCTTGTTCGGCATTGGCCGTGCTGGACGTCTGCCCCGACTGGTCTTTTTCCTGAAACTGCATCGACGGCGAAACCAGCATGTTTTGCATCGCAATGCCTTCCCCATCAAGGGCGAGTAGCGCGGTCTGGCTCATGTAACATTTTCTCCAAATCGGCCAGGGAATCCCCGGTGAACATCATGGCGGCGGTATGCACGGCGGTAGTGAGCGGAATGTTTTTTAATATCTCGACGGCGCCGGTGTTGTGATTTCCGCTATGGGTAAAGGCCCACACTTTCGCGCTGGCTCCTTTGAGTTCTTCCAGTCCCTGACTCACGGCGGATAACAATCCGGCGCGGGCCTGGACAAAACCGGCCAGCTGTTGTTTCAATCCTGCTGTACTGCTGGTAACGGCGGCGGCCAGCTGCGCGGCGGCGACGCGCTGGGCGTTCACGGCGGCTCTGTTCGTCGGTACAGAAAGAGGCGCAGCGGCGGGCAGGGCGTTGGCTACTTTGGCAGGCAGCTGCATTTTTACGGCGCTTAACTCGGCAGCGGCTTTCGCCATTCTGCTGACCTGGGTAAATGCGGGCGCAGGAAAAACGGTGGCGAGACTGCTTAGTCCCTGCATAAATGCGTCATGCGTATTCTCGGCAATCATCAGGACGATCACATCGCCATTGCCCCCGCTGGATGCCAGTTTTTTTGCGAGGTAGCCCAGCGCATTGGCCGGGCTGAGATAACCGCCTGAGTCTGCCGATTGCCCCAGTCCATAAACCCACGGGTGCGCGGGTACCACGGCGCAGGACAGCGCTGCCATATCATCAGCTATCTGGATAATCGACTCTCGCCACATTACTGCGGTACCTCCGGCCAGGTGATATCCGGTGCGGTCGATAAATCCAGGCGGTTAAGAGCAACACGGTATTTTTTCCAGGCTTTAAGCGCCGCCAGTTCGTCATCTGTTGCATCGTCAACGTCAACGGCATCCTGTAGCGGTGTAATGGCCGTGTTGGCTTCGGCCAAAAGAGCATTGCGCTTAGCCGTCGCCTGCTCGATCAATTCATCGGATGTATATGTACGGCGAAAGATTTTTTTCCCATCAAACGCCCAATCACCATTAATGTCTAAACCAGCGGGTACTTTTGATACTTCGGACACCGAATTACCGACCGGCCAAAGTCTTGACACATCATAATCGAACGAAATGATGATGCCGTTTTCATCAAATACAAACTTAAGCGTTTTTTTACCGAAATTAGCTTGTGATTCATACCAATCCAAACCCGATTCGTCTTTTAAAAACAAAATTGATGAACCCGCAATCATCTTTGAATCGTAAAGTTGAAAATTCTTTAGAGTAATCATTATGCAAGGCCTATTGTCATCCAATTTCCGTTAATACAAACCTGCTCTGCGGCATAGAGAAGTCCCATATGCGCTACGTCAGAACTCCCGTTATTTCGGGCACCTATCACTACGCAGCCCGCTGGTACCTGCAAACCGCCCCCGACACCCCCAGACCATTGGGCGGAAGCTTGACGCTGCCCAGTAACAAAACTCTGACGGCACCAGTTGTAAATATCATTGCGTAAATCGCTATTCGCCCAATTGCGAGTTCCTGCAATTTCGTTTTGTAACTGCTCTCTGGTGGGCAGGACAACAACGGCATTGCTTGTTGAGTGACGCATATACGGGTCATTTGCATTGCCTGAAACAAATCCCGCTACGCTACACACATCTCGCGCGATGGCGTTTATAGCGTCCGGTGTTGGTTTGTAATTTGAGCTATAAGCTCGCACTGCCCCACCTGATTCGTACAAGCCTTGCCCCGCTACAACATTCCCTCCGGGGGCTGAGAATGTCCCGTCAGTAGGGTCAAAAAACCATTGCCGTGAAATGCCGCTGTCACCGATAACGTGAATGACAGCCTGCGCAAATTTGGCTGTACCAGAGGTTACAGCACCAAAACTTACCGCCGTGCCATAGCCATGGGTTGCGGTTTGCACGAGTCCTTTAATGATAGGCAGGTAATTACTGACACCTGCGGGGGCTTGGTAACCTATCGGGATAACGAATGGTGCTACCGGGTTGGTATATTGAGCGGCAAACCCACCCGCACCTTCCCATGTACCCTTCTTAATGCCGTAGTGAGCGGCGTTGTTCAAATATGCAACATCGCCGCCAGCCGTAGGAACCGCCCCGACATCTGACGGACTCGGTTTGTTTGCCTGGCAATAAATTTCATTCCAGCCAGACCAGGGGCCATCTATGCCGTTCCATGCTCCGGTGGCGTATCGGGTGAACTGCCGCCCGTTACTGTTAAAGGCAATTTGCTGCGTGGCATTCGGCCCCCAGGTAACGAAAATAACCCCGACAAAACCATTCATCGGATAGCCTTTTTCCGTCGTTGCTGCCGCAACGCCTGGCACGCCGTAATGCCCAAACATGGCACTGCCGCGAAGCGTGTTTGGTGAATCCGTCGCCGTTAAGTTTTCGCGAATTTTAAACGCCTTGGCGATTTCATCGGCCAACGCTTTTTCACTGGCGGCGCTTTGCGCTGCCGTCCATGCTCCTACGTCTGCGGCTGTCGGTTTATTGTTAGCGCTGTAGGTTGGCACCCAGTCTTTCCATGGACCATCTACGCCGTTCCAGTCACCGGACAATCCGCGATTCCAGATATTGCCGGTGAAAGTCACGTACATCTGCTGGCATCCGTAGGCGCTCGGCGTCACATACAGCGTCCCGGCAATAGCCTGCGGATAATGCAGCGCGGCGTTCGCGTTCACATTTTTAGGCTGCGAATAAATCGCCGTGCCTGAAATGCCGCTGGCAAAACCCAGCGTATTGATATCGGTGGTTGTCAAAATAGCCGTGGGTACGTTGACGGAATTGACCGCGCTTATTTGCACCCATTCACGCCATGGTCCATCGCTGCCATTCCAGGAGGCGTTCAGGGCACGCGTCCACACCATCCCGGTATTTTGTACGGTGTAACGCTGCAAAACTCCGCCCGTCCAGGAGGCGGGGATCACCTCCAACACTCCCGCCGCCTGCGAACCTGCCGGATAGCCATTCGCTACCGTGGCATTTGCGCCCGTGCTTTGTACATAAACACCAATATTTGCCAGATTCAGTGTGTTGATATTTGTCGTACCCAGCACGGCGGATGCTACAGGCAGCGCCCCGATGTCTGCGGCAGTCAGGTCAAAATCATTCGATAGGGCTTTCTTATTGATTTTGCGAGTTTTCGGCACGCCGTTTAAATTATTCAGCGCTATGGCTGGATCAGCGATATCGGTGAGGTTTTTATCCCTGCGCAGATATTGGCTGCTGCCCTTTGGACGTAAGTCTGTGATAACGCCGTTCGCGTCAATACTCGCCAGGGCAAAGACATAGTGCGCGATGCCGTTGGTGGTGTAGTCGGCAAGCGTGGCCGCGACGGTGAATTTAATGTCCGTTTTAAACGCGCTGGTCAGCGTGCCCTGGTAGCTGACGTCTGCCCAGACTTTGGTCGGCTTTGCCGACACGGCAACGTTTTGATTTGCCGCCAGCGCCGCGCGAAGCCCTCCTATGTACCCTAAACCCTTGGTCACAAAATACTGGGTGCCGGTTTTTGCCACTAAAAAGCCGTTATCAAAAAACGCACCGGCGCCGTAAATATCCAGCGCGTTCAGGCGATCGGCTTCATCCATCCCGGCCAGGCGGGCGGTAAAATCAATCTGCCACGTCTCTGCCGGGGTGGTGATGCTCGTCGCTGTCTGTGCGCCGCTGTATTCCATCAGCATTGAGCGCACCAGAACGTTGCCCTGTTGGCCGCTGGCATTTTTGACTTTGCGCTGCGTCGGGGCGTGAATAATCATGGCGAGCGTGCCGCTGGCCTTATTAACCAGCCCAATCCAATTGAAGTCGAAATCCCCCACGTCGGCGCCCAGCGTGACCGAATACACCACGGAGTTGGTATTCACTACACCGGTTTTGCCCACGGCCTGACGATAAACAATCTTATCGGCGGCGGGGATGCCTTCGGTGTTGCTGATAGGTTTTGTAACGTCCAGACCCGGCACGTTCGCAAAAATAAATTCGTCGAGCGTGACGGCTTTATTATCGACCGCTTGCTGCGCTTTCCACTGAGTAAACGCTTTGGTAATGACCGCTTGTGACATGTTATTCCCCTACAAACTCGCGCTATACGTTGCGCTTAATTCGGTGTTGATGTCGCCCAGGCTGGCTGGGTAACAAATATATTCACCCTGATACCAACCGATGTTGATATGCAGGGGCAGCGAGGTGATCACCTCAAACTGATAGCGTCGGCAGGTGCGGCCATATTTACGGATAATCTCTAAAAGAAGATCGCTGTTATCCGCAACCTGGCTATCAGTTACCCGCACGACGATGACGTCCCAGTCAAGCCCGTCCTGACGCTCCAGCAATTCGACATAGCCAATGCCCAGGCGGCTGAATATGGCGATAAACCCGGCAATCTCCCCGGCGTCTTGAGCATTGATAAAGGCGTAATTCACACGCTTGCGGTAGAGGCTCAACGGCTCCCCGTTAAACCGGGTGATGTCACGTTCCCAGGCAAGCAGGTTTAACAGCGGTTCGGCACAGGTGAGCGGGTCAAACTGTTTGAGCGGCCAGGTGACCCACTCGTAAACCTGTGACCAAAAGCGGACGCTTGCCCGGAGTAATTTCGCGGGTTCGCCTGCGTCCATCCATGACGGCAGTTTCAGGCTTTTAAGCTGGGTCAGGAAATCAGTCATTACGGATCTCCACGGTCAGCCCGGCCAGACGCGGGACGGAAAGTTCGCTGATAATGTCGGCCAGTGAAAAACTCAGCGAGTCGATAACCGGAAACGTTTTATGTAATTCGCGGCCCAGATTGGAAAAAGAGAAGCGAGCGTAAGGCCAGGTCTTTTTGACCTCATAGTTGGCATTTTCCCGAAAGGCGCAGCGGATCAAGTTGGTCACGCCGGATTGCAGTTCGGCAAGTTCTTCCGAAGTCATGTTCTCTTTACTCAGCACATACACCGTCACGGCCAGCGTGTGCGTCGTGTCAGGCATGGCGAAACACTGCAAATCATCGCCGTGGCCGTGGTGGCCCTGGCTGTTGATGTAGTCATTCACCGCGTCGATAAAGGGCTGCGACGTCTCGCCGCTGTCGAGCAGCAAATAGGCGTTGGCGGTACCGGGGCCGCGCGGGGCATCGTGTAAAAAGAAAATGCGGTCAACGCTCAGACCCACCACGCTGGCAATCATGCTGCGGTAAATGGCGTCCGTATGGTAGTTGCCCACCAGGTTAAACTGGTTGCGGGTTCGGTCGCGCAGCTCGTCGTCGGTTTCTTCATCAGCGCCCGGCGTGGTCAGCCAGTCATCTTCATTGACCACGCTGGCGATACCCGTTACGGCGATCGGCAAAATGCGGTAATAGCCCGGTGCGAGGTTGTAACCCGTTCCGTTACCCGTGGCGGTAACGTCGACTAAGCCGCTTTCAACACCGGCTGGCAGGGTAATGTCGCGGTTCACACTCAACCCATAAACCACGCCATTGATGCGCTCCGTCTGGATAAGCGTTCCCGCGTTAATGGTCACGGCATTGGCGGAGGTGGTTTTGTAAAAACGGATGATGCCCACCGCCGCGCTGGCCGGTTTGGCTTCGATGTTCACCGCCCAGGCAAGCAGGCGCAGCATCGGGCCGGTGGCCGTCGCGACAAACATATTGGTTAACACGACCTGGACTAACACGTCTTTCAGCCACAGCACCGGCGTGCTGACGATTTTTTGAATGAGCCGCCAGAACGGGGACATGCGCGACGTATTGGTCACATAATTTTCATCTTTTACGATGGCCTTAAACGCCGTGTCGATTTCGGCTTCGGTGGTCGGCATCCCGCTGTCGCGCAATACCTGCTCAAAATCAACGGTCGGTTTCTCAGTCATAGTTCATTCCCTGGCTAACCTGGCCGAAATCGTAGGTTTCAGCCGTGATGTAAAGGCGCGACAAGCTTTCTTCGGTGATCACAATCGTGCCGGGTATCAGGCGGGTGTCACTTTCTACCAGCAAGGTCAGCTGCGTGAGGACGTCGCCGCGCATGGTCGGGCTGCGTTCGCCTATCAGTTTGGCGGTGATGCCGCTTTCTAAGATGCTGTGAATAATGTCCTGGCCGATGCTGACGCGGTTGTTGCACCGCTGCGGCTCGTTGCCGCTGTCGAGCGTGAAATCACGGCCAGTAATCAGCAAATCAATGTAAATCGGGGCGTCGCTCATCCTGCGTTCATCTCCTGCCATTCGGCCAGCTGGCCGGGGGTAATGCCGTTCGGCGCGTTGATGTAGGTGTCACCCCACGTCTTGCGGCTGTCGACGACGGTTTTGCTGTCGGATTTAACCTGGCTCATTAGCCCTTCACGCGGGACGACTGAACCGACTTTGTTCCCAGATAATAGGTTTTCACCCCCGGCCAGCTTGGGCGGCTTGGCTCTGTCTGCGGTGGCCGCCGCCAGCGCAGGGGCGGGCAGTTCTGTGGGAAGCGGTGCCGACATCAGCGACGGCGCACGGACTGCCGGGACATTCACCTGCGGCAGCGTGGACACTGGCGGCGGCATACGTACGGCGGCAGACGGGACGGCCACCGGCTGCGGCGGCAGGCTGATACCCGGTGAGGGGACGGCGGCCGCTTGCGCGGGTACCTTTGCGTTCGTCGCCGGTGTCTCGACGGTTTTCAGGTCGATATCTACGCCGGGGATTTTGTTTAGCTTGTCGACTATCCAGTTGTAGGTTGCCGCAAAGGTATTTCTCAGCACGTCAAACAGCTTGTTAAACACGCTCCCGATGGCCTCGGAAAAGCCTTCGAACGCGGCGACCGGGGACAGGCCGGTAAAGAACTGCACCACGGCGTCCCAGCCCTGGGCGATGGCATCCCACACGACGGCAAAGACCTGGCCGACTTTTTCGGCTGTCTCCATCACCCAAGCAAACGCGGCGGTTTCCATCACGGCGGCTTTCAGCTCATCCCAGTGCGTGACCACGTACCAGATACCCACGGCCAGCGCGGCCAGTGCGGCAATGATTAAGGTGATCGGGCTGGTCAAAATCTGCATCGCCACCCCGGCGAACATCGTCGCGGCGCCGTAAATGCGCATAGCAATGGCCCCGGCTTTCAGGACGGCATTCCAGGCAAACAGGGCCACGCGGCAGACGCCCGTCCAGACCGCCAGTAATTTGGACTGGATCCACAGACCGGCCAGACCGATACGGGTAGTAATCAGGGAGGGGCGCAGTAAATTCAGCGTCCAGGTGAGCGCCTTCCAGGCGAGGCCCAGCACTTTGGCGATACCGGTCAGCCCCATCATGGTGAAGCCAAACACGCCCATCATGATGTTTGCAGCGGCGCCGACCAGGCCAAAGGACAACACGGCAAGCGTGATGTAACCCAGCCAGCGGGCGATGTTCGGGAACATATCCAGCCAGCGGGCAAACTTCGCGCCCACGTCGGCCACGCGGTTAATCAGCGGGGTGAGGATAGGGAGTAAGGTGTTACCAATGGCGACGCGAATCGCATAAAAAGACGCGGTGATCCGCTCCCAGGGTTTCGCCATTTTGGCGGCCATTTCCTCGGCCCGCTTCATGCCGTCATTGCGGCCCAGTGCGCTGATGCTCTTATTGAGAATGTTTTGCTGGCCGTACAGTTTTTTAATCACGTCGGCCCCGCCGCCGAACGCTGCGTCTAACGCCTGCTGGGCCTTGACGTTGCCTTCAATGCTCTGGCCGTATTTGTCTTGCAGCTTTTGCAGGATATCGCCCATTGGCAGCATCTTGCCGGTGGCGTCGACAAAGCTCATGCCCAGCTTTTCGGCAGCGGCGGGCGCACTGCGCAGGAACTGCTCATAAATGCCGCTGGATTCGGTGCCCAGCGTGCGCGACAAGGTGCCCAGCACGGCGAACTGTTCGTCCATGCTGACGCCAAAGTCAGCACCGGCGTTTTTGGTGCCTTCGATAAGCTCCTGCATGGTCTGCATTTTTACGCCAAAGTTTTGCACCATGTAGGCGGTTTTCCCCGCCAGTTCTTCGGCAAAACGCACGTGTCCCAGGCTGGACAGGTCGCTGTTAAAACGCGCGGCCATCGCGCTGATGTATTCCCCGGCTTCCTCGCCGCTGGCTTTAACCCCTGCGGCCAGTGTGTTGGCGGCCAGCGTGACGCGCGGCAAGTCCTGGTCAGCAAGCCCGGCCATTGCGCCTTTGATCGCATAGCTTGAATTGACCACGTCGACCGCGCTTTTGCCGTAGCGAATACTGAATTTCAGCGCCGAGCTGGACAGCTTATCGAGCGTGTCTTGTGCCACGCCTTTGGTACCAATCTCCGAAAGCGCCGCATTCATTTCATACGCTGGGCCGACTACGCCCTGGATAGACTGGGCTACCGCCCAGACGGCGGCGGCCCCGATACCGATTTTTTGAAATGACGCCTGCGATTTTTCGGCGAAGCCGGTCAGCGACGCCTGCGCGGTTTTTAACGGTCGCGTCAGTTTGTCGATTAGGCTCAATGTAAAATCTAAATGGCTCATCTCAATTTCCGTTTAAGGCTATCGCGATCCCCTCCGCCGTTTTATAGGCTTTGGTCTGCGCGAAATACTCATCAAGCCACAACGCGCGGGCGAGACTTTCTTCGGTATCGTCTTCGTGGGGCAGGTAATAGCGGCGCAACGTCAGGTACTGTTCCAGCGCATTGGCGCGGATGGCCGCTACCCGCGCCTTTAGTTTTTTATTTCAATCTCAACCTGCGGTGAATAAATCGAATTCACCTTCTCGGCGATTTGCAGCTCAACGCCCGGATAAGCATCAAGCAGGTCAGCAAGCTGCGTTTTACAGTCAGGCGATACGATGCGGCCCAGATAGGTGACCATGGGCGCCATTTTGTTGGTCTGGGTGACTTCATTCATCAGGCCATTAAACGCGGTCTTGTTTGGCTCGAAGGTCAGCGGGACACCGGCCACGGTCATGGTGATGGTTTTATTTTTTGGGATGCTCATTGTTCTAATTCCTTACGTTCTCGGATGATGCCCACCAGGGCGTTATGTCTTGCGGCGCAGTCGGTATACAGCTGAAAGTACCGTGTCAGCGCCGCGTTAAAGTCAGTGCCTGTTTTGCCCGCCAGTCGCGGCAGGTTGACCGGGCACAGGGTCAGCTGGTTTTCCTGATAGGGTTCGCTGGGCGCGTTCAACGCCCTGGTTGAACACCCGGACAGACTCATCAGTAGCGCAGACGTTGCTAAACACCGGCTTAATAATTTCCGTGCGGATTTCCCGCTCGGTGTGAATTTCATTGGCTTTTAGCTCCGCTAATTTGGCTTCCAGTACCTGCCCGGATTGCCGGGTCGCTTCGGTGACAATCACGCGGGTTTTCTCCGCCGACTGACTGGCCGCCAGCTCTAACTTTGCGTTGTGCCAGCCGTGGGCAATCCAGCCGATGTAAAACACGGCGGCGAAAACCAGCATTTGCCCCCACAGCGCACGCATTAGCGCACCCCGTTATGTTCAAGGCTGAAATGGTTGCCGTCCGGGTTGGTCTTGAAGCGACCGCCCCAGCTCCCGCCCAGGCTTTCCCAATACTCGCCCAGCGGCGTGAATGCGCGGCTGTCGGTCTGCCAGACGTCGCCGATAAACAGATTAAAATCCACGGCCAGACGCAGGGTGTGCAGGCTGTTGGCGATACCGGCGCCGCTTTTGGCGTTCAGCTTTGCCTGTTCCGGCGTGCGGTAGGCTTCGCCGAACGTCAGGGCGTAGCCGTTGGCATCGGCCCAGGCGATCAACTTGCCCACCATGCGGGTGAACTGCTGTTGTTTCTGGCTCAGTGTCATGGGTTCTCGCCCCTCTTCTTAGCCAGCCGGTGGTCTAGCCAGCGTTTGAAATACTCTTCGATGATCGCGCTGCCTAAAATGCCCAGACCGCACGCGATGCCAATCACCGCCAGTTCAGGCATGTTTTCGAATTGCAGCAGGGCAATCCCGGCAATTGGTGCGACCGCCGACCCTAAAATTATCCGGCCCAGCAAGGTGCGCACCGTAATGCGCTCGTTGCTGACCATGAGTTGCCCCAGCCCAATGACCGCGCCAATTAACAGAAGCTTGGTCAGGAGTGAGGTTTCACCGTTTGGCATTGCGTTATCCTTTCAAGTCGCGCGTGTCGCGGGCTGACAGATAAGGCACGCCGTCGATCGCGACAAAGTCCGGGCTGGTGACCATGAATTTGATTTTCTTCGTGGTCTTGCTGGCCTCAGATGGTGCGATGTTGACCAGGTCGGACAGCGTCGGGACGCAGCCAAACACCTCGATTTTTTCCTCTTCGTCGCCCGCGTTGGCGTAGAACAAGAAGTCTTTTTCCGCGATGTCACGCCATGAACCCGCCGCGCGGGCCACGGCGGTGAATTTCTTGAAGTTCAGCGAATCGACTTCGATTTCGACGTCTGCCGTGACTGACCCTTTGACGTGGCCGTTGGGTACGCCGCGCGTTTGCACGGCGGTGCTGTTGTCGGTGATGGTCACCGTGGCGTTTTCGACGTGGATCATGACGCTGTCATAGTTCACGTCGAACGAACCGCCGCTAATGCGTTCTGTCATGGGTTAGCTCTCCAGTGAGGTGTCGAGTTCGATACTCACGCCGATTTCTTTCGCGCTTTCGTACGGTCGCACCACGATAAAAATTTGCACCTTGACGCTGCTCGACCAGGTGATGCTGATGTCTCCGTCTTTCGGCGGTTTGACTTCGCCCGGAAACTCCACCCCGTTGATTTGGGTGGTGATCGCCATATCGCGCAGCGGCTTGCCGAAGTACGTCACGTGGGCGGCGATGCTGCCCGGCGTGCTGTTGAGCGAACGGTCGGCGATTTTCGGGATAGCCCGCAAACGCACCTTGCGAGACGCTTTATCGACGATGCGCACGTTTTCAATGGTCTGGTAGTCGCCGCCTTCCACGTCCAGCGTGCGACCGTCCGACCAGTAAATGCCGTCGAAATCGTGGTACCACATCGGCACGCTGAACCGATTGGCTTCCAACGCTTGAAGCACGGCCAAATCAATCTCTACGCCGGTGCCGTCTTTGGGCAGGCTGTCGCTGCCGAGCGCGGTCACCGCACCCGTCGCCACGCGGGCGGGGCTGTCGGCGATGGTCACCGAACGGTTGCACAGGCGACCAGCAAGAACGCCGGGTTCACTCCCCCACAGGCGCGGTACCAGCTGGACGCCGGGAGAGGCGATCCCCTCTTGCAGCAAGGCCATGCGGGTGAGGTAGTCGGCCCACGTTTCTGCCGACTGCGGCCCGCCCACGGACAGCACGAACCACACGAACCGCCCGTATTTGGCTTGCAGGGTGGATCGCATTTCCGTGGCCCGGTTGATGGTGGCTGGTGTTTCGGTATCGAATGCCAGGACAACGCCTTCGACCGATGCCACGTTCTGCCCGGCCTGAATAGCGGCCATCCAGTCGGCATCCGGCGTGTAGTCTTCTGCCTCGGTATCGGGTGCCGCCAGTACGTGAACGAAGGCGAACCAGTTTTGACCGGCGTTGTTCGCAGCGGCGGCAACCAGCGATTTCAGCAGGCTGGCGTTATCGCCCAGGGCTTTATCCAGATCGCTGCCGGTGTTTAACGCCTGGGTTTTCCCGACGTTGGTTGTGCCGTAGCCGACATACAGGACGACGCGCTCGACGTCGGTCGTGGTGCCGTTGAAGCGGTTAATCTGACTGACGTTGACATTAGGCCAGGTCATGATGGTTACTCCGTGATGTCCTGCGCGTTGACGTCCCAGCCGAAGCCGATCGCCTGCAATTGCCGCGCAAGTATTTTGTTGAATTCATCGTTGCTTACGCCCAAAAACACGCGGGCCGGCAAGTCGATTGTCCAGGTGCGTTTGGGAGGCACCCCTCCCAGCTCTTTAATTACTAGTCCAGCCTGGGCACGGCTCATGCTCTCGATGATTTTTTTGGTTGATGGTTTAACCATCCTTTTTCCCTGACGGATTTTGTAGCCCAGCGCGCGCAGTTTTTTAGCCTGTCGTATCAGTGCGGGCTGGTTGGCCTGCGGCTTTCGCGGGGCCTTATCGGCGTTCATGGTGGTACGGCTGCCGTTTTGCTGCGCGGCCCCGACCACGCCCGCCGCAATGGGCTTCGTCCCGTTGCGGTAATTCCCACCCTTGAGGTAAATCCTCACCCCCTGGATTTCGGGCATTTCACGCACGGCCAGCAGCTTGGGCAGGCCGCGCAGCATCTTGCCCTTGCCGCGTTTTCGTGGTGACCAGGGCGAGCCGTCCGGCGCAGCCTGTTGCCGCTGGTTACGTTTGGCCGCCACGATGATGCCGAGTTTGGCGATTCGCCATAAAAGGCGCTGGCGTTTCTTCGGCGGTAAATCAGCGGCGGCCAGCGCCGCACGCAGGTTTTGCAACTGACGCTTGTTCAGTTCACCGTAAACAACGGTGTCGCTTCTGCTCACGCATCCCCCGCGTGCTGCGTCACTATCTCGGCCTCTGTCGCTGTCCAGACTTCGGCGCCGACCAGCTCCCAGCGCTCACCCTTGAACGGTATCGCGCCGGTGTTGCTGGGTTTGATGATGATCGGGTCAGCCAGGGCGACCACGATGTCCAAAATGCACGAACCTTCATCGTCAAACTCCGGGTCGACCGTGGGGTCGGGAAGATTTAACTGTCCGTGCAGTTCGTTGGCGTACTCATCAATCCACGCCAACACCAGGGCATACACCACGCCGGGCGAAAAACGCCGGTAAGGGAAGTTGTCCCAGGATAAATGCGCGTTGTATCGCAATATCCCGATGCGCCTTTGCCCCAGTCCCAGCGCTTTGGCGTTGCGGCTGATCTCGCAATCGTCCATCGCGCTTTCAAACATCTGCATGGCTTCCGGGGGCAGGTTCGCGGTAATGAATGCGGTCAGGCTCTCCAACTGGCTCATATCAGATGCACCCCGACGCGCGGCAGCTGCAACATGTTGCGCATGACGTAAGCCGCCTCGGCCAGCAGGTTGGCGCGGGTGTCGGTGCTTTCCTGTCCCGGATGCGATTCACGGCGCCCGATGGTGGCGAACTCCCCCAGCAAATCAGCTTTCGCCCTGGCATAGACGGCCTTTTTGTACTGCGCCGTCAGCTGGTTTTCATCGCCCAGCGTTGCACCGGGCACGTCCTTAGCTTTCGCGTTTCCCTTGCCTGTCCAGTAGGTGACCACGTCGCCCAGCGTGTCGTTGACCTCAGCAATGGCGGCCAGTACCGCCACGCCTGCAATCTCTGGCGGCAGGTCGGCGGGCAGGGTGCGCGATTTCTGAAACTCGGCGAGGTTCAAATCGGGCCAGAACGCCACGCCGTTGGTGATCGTGTCGTTCTGATACGTCACCGGCGTGCCGCTGATGCTGAAACTTGGGGCGCTCATCGGGTACACCTCTAAAAATGTGAGAAGCGGGCTAACGGTTTCCACGGCCAAAAAGCTTTACGGGCTTTATGCCTCCACCGCGCCCGCCCCGGCTAGCGGTAGTCGTTACTGCGCGACCAGGCTGTTAATGCGGGCCTGAATTTTCACGCGCATGGTTTTTACACCGGCGTTTCGGTTGAACTTTTCCGCCTGGGCGAGCAGAGAGTCGGCCTGTTCCAGCGTGTCGACGTCTTCCACGGCGGTGGCTCGCGGGGTGCCGTTCTCGTCGCGCAGCATGTACAGCCCGGCGAACTTGAACCATTTGGCGTTGATGTCTTCATGCAACCGCCACTTGTCGCGGATGTTGTTAAACGTCCGGGTGAAGTAGGGTTCCAGGCTGTGACCGGCCTCTGCCTCGGTGATGGCCCATTCCATAACGGTATCGGCCACGAACGCCGGTAAGGTGCTTCTGAAGTTGTCAGGCATGGCCTGACCTTCGGCGATGGCCGCGTCTGCCCAGTCGAGCGCCTTCTCCATTTCCCCGGTGTCAAACAGCCAGATGACGCAATACGCCAGGGCCGGATTTGCATAACGCTTATCACCGGCGAGGTAGGCTTCGACGGTCGGCAACCAGCGCGGCAGCAGGTGATCGCGCTTGAACTCGATGCGGTCTTCCGTGCGCGGCAGGCTGCGCAGCTGCGTGACGTCGCTTTGCAGTTCCAGCTTTTGCAGGTGGAAACTGACCGGCGAGGCGGTGAGCGCTTCGCGGTTGTCCAGCGCTTTGGCGGCCTTAACCTGCGCACGGTGGCGTTGACACGGGGACATGGCCATCGCGTTACTCTCCGTTGTTTTCTGGTGGGGTGACCGGTTCCGCCAACGTGATTTTGTCGAAGGCGGCATACAGTTCATCGTGCTCTACGGCGTAACCTTCCATGCGCAGATAGCTGTTTTCGAACTGCTTGCGGTCGTCGCTCCAGTCGGCTTTACGCTTGCGGGTACCGCCCTGCGTATAGATATGCAGGTTATCCAGCGTGGTGATGATCAAACGGCCTTCCGGCATAAACGGCGGGGTGTGTACGTCCATCCCCGCAATTTTGCGGTTCATCAGCTGCGCGGCCACTTTCTCAGTCGGACGGTCGACCATGTTCATCATGGTGGTGGCGTCTTTACCGATAAGGTCACCGGAAATCAGCACGCAGAGGCGCGGATCATTGCGGTACTGTTCCAGAATGCAGGCGTGAAGCAGGTCAGTGACCGCCGCGTCTAAGGACACGAAATCGGCGCCGGTGCCGCCCAGGGTGACGGTGTCGGCAATAATCTGGGCCGGTGTGCGGTCTTTGACGATTTTGTGCCAGCCGATGTTGACGTCTTCGCCGTTCGGGTTTGCGTCCGGGTCAGTCGTTTCTGCAACGCTCACACCGTTAAAGGCGACGCGCAACATGTCGAGGGCAAAGGATTCATTGCTGAATGCCTGGATGCGCTGGAAGAATTCGTCTTCGCTGCCGGAGTTTGCCCAGTTGGTCAGGGTGTTGTAATCCAGATACGAGCCGGAATCCGTTTCTGCGAGTTTGTATTCGTTACCGTCTACGCCCAGCGGACGGCTAAAACGGCCATTTTTCTTACGACCGGTATAAATGCCCGGCTTACCGGTGCTGATTACCTGGCCGGTGGTCTGGCTGACGTCGGTGACGTTAATCAGGCGCAGGAAATCCGAGCGCTCAAGCAGGGCATCGCGCAGGGCGGTTTCTTTTGGCGGGGTGATCGCGAAAAACTTCGCGGTATCACGCACGCCGTAAGAACGAGCCAGGGCAGCGGTGAACTTGATCAAACGTTCTTCGGCCTGGGATGATAATTGTTGGCTTTGGTGCATGGTGTTTTCCTTAAAAAACTGACGCGTTAACGCAATAAACGGGCGCTTACACTAATTCGCGGGGTTTATCGCTGCCGCCTGGTGCGCGGTTAGGGCGTTGCGTGCCGCCATTTTCTTGGGCTGAAAGCTTGGTCATGACGTCAGACAGTTGAGCGGTCAGTTGAGTAAACGCGTCGCCGTTGGTTTTCTTACCTGGGCGGCGGGCACTAAACTGGCGACGTTCACGACGGGCCGTTCGTGCCGGTTTGGAACCGACGTTAAACGCCTTCATGGCTTTCACCAGGTTGGCTTTTGCGACGGTAAATTCAGCCGCTTTGACTTCGTCGTCCGGGTTTTCGGCAACGTCTGCGGCAATTTCGGCGACTTGGTCGGCGGCCTCAGCGATATCCGTTGCGATATCCGCTACGGCGTCGGCGGCCTGGTCTGTGTTATCTACTTGCGGATCGTCGCCGGTGCTGGCATCGCTCATGTCGGTGAGCATTTGCATCATTTGCTGCAAGAGGGCTTTTAACTCATCCATCTTTTGTTCCTCGCCCTCGTTGGGCTTGTTGGTTTCAGTGTCGGTATTGGGTTCTGGCGTTGGCGTAAACTCTTTGCGGGAGGAAAACAACTTCGCCCACAAAGAGGATTCTTTCTTTTCAGCCTTATTATTTTTTAAGGTGCCGAGGCTGAACGTTTCTAAACTTCCTCGCGCGGCGTCTTTTTCTTCGCCCGCTAAAATGAACTTTAATTTTTCCGTTCCCAGACTGGCGGGAATATCTGTTACAGCAAGGCCGAATAAATATTCTTTGCCACTGCCCGCGAAATCAGAAATAAACTCAGCTGAGGTAAATAACTTTTGCCCCATCCGGTTGGCGTCGATTAAAAACTGATTCGGAATGAGCTGGGCATAAAGCTTGGTGACGTCGCCCTCGGTTTCCACTTTCAGCGCGTCCACCTCGCCCAGGTTGCAGGTGAATTCGCGTTCGCCTAAATCATACTGCGGGTGGTGCGGCCAAATCATGGCGGTGTACGTATTACGGGTGTAAGTTTCTGCCGCATCATTCAGCCATTGCGCTTCAATGACGCGACCGTCTACAGCCTTGCCCGACGTGGCAATACAAAGCCATTCAGTACGGTAATTAGGTTGCGGCATAACTGACCTTAATAGTTAATAAATTTATCAGACGGTATTCTGTGGAGGGCAGTATTACGAATTGAGGAATAACGCGCACCCGCTTTATTTCGGGTGCATTCGGATATAAGGCGTTAACCTACTATTGCCGATATTTAATGATAAATTGCTTTGTTTTATCCCGTCATAATAGCCGCATGGCTAAATATTCAGATGAAATAAAAGAGGCCGCCCGCGCTTTATATATTAAACGCTGGCAGCCGAAAGACATCGCGCAGGAATTAAACCTCCCGCCGCGTACCATTTACCATTGGGCGGACGTCGGCCAGTGGGCATCCCTGCTGCCGGTCGAATCCGTCGAGCATGTGATCGCCCGGCGCATTGACCAGCTGACGCGCCGGGAGAAAAAAACCTCCCTGGAACTGGAAGAACTCCGCGACCTGGTCGCCCAGCACGTAAAGCTGATGGCCCAACACAATAAGCACGCCGAGAAGATGGCCGAGATTAAGGCCAAAAGCACGGCGAGCTATGAGGGCGGACACGGCCCGGACGGTGAACCAGAAGAAGGGCGCAAACGCCGCTATAAGAAAAACGACGTGTCCGGCATCACGGCGGAAATGCTCGACGAGTGGGCACGTGAACATCTGTTCGACTACCAGCTGCATTGCCGTGAGCACAAGGATGAAGACTGGCGGTTTATCCTGAAAAGCCGCCAGGTAGGCATGACCTACTATTTTGCCTGGGAAGCCTTCGAAGACGCGGTTATCAGTGGCGACAATCAGGTCTTTTTCTCGGCCTCACGCGCACAGTCCGAAATCTTCCGCGAATACATCGTCCAGATTGCGCAGCAACATTTCGGCGTGACGCTGACCGGGAAAAATATCCGACTCAGCAACGGCGCCGTTCTGCGGTTTTTGTCTACCAATGCCAGCACGGCGCAGGGCTTTAACGGCCACCTGTACGGTGACGAGGTGTTTTGGATCCCGAAATTCACCCGCCTGCACGAAGTGGCGTCAGCCATGGCGACGCATAACAAATTTCGCACGACCTATTTTTCAACGCCCAGCGCGAAGACTCACCAGGCCTATACCGTGTGGACGGGGGAGGCGTGGAGCGAGGACGACCCGACACGCAAAGGTAAGGTCTTTCCCAAAGAGAAGGCATTGCGCGAAGCGGGCATCCGCTGCCCGGATGAAATCTGGCGTTACATCATCACCATGGAAGACGCCATCGAAGGCGGACTCGCCGCCCTGGTCGACATTGAGCGCCTGCGCAATAAATACAATCCGACCGCCTTCGCCATGCTTTACATGTGCCAGTTCGTCGACAGTAAGGACGCCGTGTTCAAGCTGGCCGCCCTGGTGGCGTGTGAAGTGGATGCGGGAACCTGGGGAGACTACGACACGACCGCCGCCCGGCCATTTGGAAACCGTGAGGTGTGGGCCGGTTTTGACCCGTCGCGGTCGGGGGACAATTCCACCTTTGTGATAGTGGCCCCGCCGATACACGACGGCGAGCGCTTCCGCGTTCTCGCCATTTACCAATGGCAGGGGCTTAATTTCAGCTGGCAGGCCGAGCAGATCAAACAGCTGATGCGCCGGTTTAACATCACCTATATCGGCATCGATACGACCGGCATCGGTAAAGGGGTGTATGACCTGGTGACGAAGTTTGCCCCGCGTGAAGCCCACGCCATTTTGTACAGCGTCGAGAGTAAAAACCGTCTGGTGATGAAGATGATCGACGTGGTGGAACGTAAGCGCATCGAGTGGGCCAAAGATGCCCAGGACGAAACGAATAATGAACGCGCCGAAATCCCGGCCAGTTTCATGGCTATACGCCGGACGACAACGGCCAGCGGCAACGCGCTGACGTTCGTCGCCGAACGCTCGGACGCCACCGGACACGCGGACGTGTTCTTCGCCATTTCTCACGCCGTGATAAATGAACCAATCGACTACGAATTTGACCGCCCGTCTACCTGGGCCTTTGGACAAGCAGCATGACAACGAAACAGCGTAAGCAAAAAAAACAGTACGGCGCCGCAGCTGCGCGACCGAAAACATTTTCCCCGATGGCTGGTAAGGGCAGCGTTATCACATTCGGCGAACCGGAGCCCATTCTCACGACGGGCACGGATTACCTGAATATATGGTATGACAATGCCTATGATCATTGGAGTTTGCCAATTGACCGCATGGCCCTGGCACAGCTGCCGAACCTTAACGGACAGCACGGCGGCGTACTGTATGCACGGCGTAACATGGTGGCCGGTGGCTATCTGGGCGGCGGGTTGTCCAGTGACCAGGTCGAACAAATGGCTTTCGACTACCTGACCTTCGGGGACGTGGCGGTCTTGAAAATTCGTAACGTCTTCGGGGAGGTGATCGACCTGCTGCCGTTGCCGTCGCTGTATCTGCGTTGCCGAAAAACGGGGGAGTTTGCTGTATTGCAGGAGGGGCCACCGCTGGTATACGACCCGCGTGACGTGGTGTTCTTCAAAATGTATGACCCACGCCAACAGGTTTATGGACTGCCGGACTACATCGGCGGCATTCATTCGGTGTTACTCAACAGTGAGGCGACGATTTTCAGGCGTCGTTACTACAACAACGGCGCACACATGGGCTTTATTCTCTATGCCAATGACCCGAACATCACCGGCGAAGTGGAAGCCGAAATCAAAACGAAGATTGAGCAGTCCAAAGGGCTGGGCAACTTTCGCAATATGTTTATCAATATCCCGAAAGGTGACCCGGAGGGCGTGAAGTTAATCCCGGTCGGCGAAGTCAGCGCGAAAGATGAATTCGCCAACATTAAGGGCATCACCGCACAGGACGTTTTCACCGCCCACCGGTTCCCCGCTGGCCTGGCCGGTATCATTCCGACCAATGGCGCGGTCATGGGAAACCCGGAAACCGCCCGCGCGACCTACCGCAAAGACGAGGTGATCCCATTGCAGCGCAAATTTATGAACGGCATCAACAACGACCCGGAAATTCCTCCACGTCTGCATCTCAATTTTGACGTTGAAATTCCGGTAATTAGCGAGGGTAAGGGCGAAAAATGAGCGCAAATAAGCTAAAATCAGGCTCATTATTGGCACTGGCGTGCGGGGGCGGAATCATGCGCATCTTTAAAATTAATTGTCCTGAGTGTGGATCACCGGCCACCATTCGTAAATCGGACTGGAAAGACAAGAAACTGGCGGATTTATACTGCGCCTGTTCAGAAGTTGAGTGCGGCCATACGTTCGTTTTTAACGCGACGTTCTCACACTCACTGAGTCCCAGCGGGCTGACCGGTAACAAGCTGGTCAAATTCCTGATTGACCAGCTGAAACCGGACGAACGTCAGTTCGCGTTGAACCTACTGTCCGGCCAGGCTGGATAAAAGAAACCCCGCTTAGGCGGGGTTTTTGTTGAGTACCTTCTGTTTTTCTTCGATAAATCTTCGCAATCTGGCGGTTCTCTCCTCCCGTATTAATCCCTCGCAACGTTCCGGCGCCGGGCCCACGGCAAATAATGTGCCGTCAGCCGTGCCGATGTAACGCCGCCCGTCAATAATCCATTCCGCGCCGAGGGCCAGTGACATGGCCGCAGACATATCGAGGGCAATTCCGGCTGTTTCTGCAAAATCGATAAGCCGCAATGCTGTATTTCGGGCGTGAGTATCCCGCACCTGGGGTACTGATGCCTTCTCCGGTAAGGAATTTTGAGGTGTTTTTGGGGTAACCGGTGGGTTTCTCAGCCTTCGCAATAGGCCCCGACGTTCCTGGTCTGTTAACCGGTCAAAATCTATGCCAACACCCCCGACAAAACTGTCATCAACTCCGGCATTTTCGTTTAAATTTTCGTCTGCCGTAGAGTTATTGACAGAACTCCAAGGGACGGCGGGGCCGTCCAGTAAGGTCAAAACCTCCGGGGTTTCGCGTGCGTCTTCGGCTTGCGGCGTCTTGAGTTTGGCGACAATCGTCCATGTTTTAAGACGGGTACAAACGCGGGAATCCTCGCCCAGACGGGGCGAGAAAACACCGAAAATCTTTTCTACGATTTCGCCGTAAGCGTTCGGCTTGTCAGCGTCATGGTAAGCCAGGCGCACAGCATAATTTTCGCGGGGAATGAGCACGCCGCCCTGTTTCATTATGTAGGTTGCAAAACATCCGGCATCCGCCGCAGCCATAACCGCGTCCATTTCTGGATCAGATAACAGGCGCTGGCCGCGCTTATATCCGCGCGACTTAATCAGTTCAGCTTGCAGGGCATTATTGAGTTTGCGCAGTTCCCGCCAGACCGTCACCGGTGGCGTGCCGATTGGCTGGTACTGGCGGATGCGGTGACGGGATGCCCAGGCCATTGCCAGGCGTGCGGTTTCTTTCAACGGCTTGCCGGTTTCGTGGTCTTTCTCGCCGTCCAGGGCGTAGCCGTCGATATTCTTCGAAATGTATTTCGCAATGTAGGCGGTCGCGCTGCCTTTCTTCGGGTCTAAGCGTTTAGCCGTAAAGCGGGCGCCGGTGCGTTTGCCCAGCTCGGCGCGGTCTTCTTTGACGGCATAGCTGCGCATGATGCTGGTGATCGCGTTACGTTCTTCCGGGCGCATAAATAGCAAAAGATGCCAATGCGGCGTTTCGTCGTGGTGTGGCTCGGCAACGCGGAAACCGTAAACCCGCAAGCCTTCCCGGCCCAGCTTTGAGCCGATGCGCTCCCAAAGATTAGTCAGGTATTTTTGCGCCTGCTTAACGTCGCTGTGGTTCCACTTAGGGTTCGCGTGACCGCTGGCGTTCGTGGCGTGGTACTTCGACGGGCAGGTGATGGTATAGAAAACGCCGACGTCGCCACGTGATTGAGCGACAAATTCTATGCCTTTCATACGGGCCATCAGTTCGTGACGACGGATCGCCGGATTACTGATACTGGCATCAACCATGGATTCCAGAGAAACGCGGTTTCCTTCCTCGTCAGCAAGTTCGTGAGATTTGAAGAATTCGCGGTTCTTCCGGCGCTGTTCCAGCCAGTCGGCCAGGGCGTCGCGGCTGATGTAGGGAGTGGCCCGCTTGTGGACGTTACCGATAGCGCGGAGTTGGTTCTCCCGCCAGTCGCCGCGCAGCCGCCACAATTGGCGCTCCCACCAGTCAGGGTTAATCATGCGGGCCATTGCTGACACAAAAACCGCCCGGTCGAGCGGTTCAGGCGGCAATTCCACCGGATTGAATAACGGGCTGATTACCTTCCAGAACGGTGGCCGCACGCGCAGCGCGTGAACCTCCACGGCCATATGACGATAAATAAATAACAGTTCCGCGTCAGGCAGGGCGGCGGCGTTTCCGCCTCGTTCGTCGATCGCCGTCGTGAACATTTCATTCAGACGCCCGGCGATTTCGTTACCAAGCGTTTTGACGCGGGATTTGGAGAACTCAGCCAGGTGGCAATATGACGGGCGATAATAGGCGATGAATTCAGAATCGTGGCCGGTGCTGACGCCGTGGTATTTACGGACAGTATCCAGGCGCAACAATGCATTCTTAATGGTACCCATCAAAAACGCATTGGTGTGCTTAGTCCCGCGATTATCGCGAAGCCAGGCTATTTTTTTCTCAAACGGGGCGCGGATAAAAAACGGTTGGTCATGGAACCGCGCTTCGACACCTTCCGGTGATTCTGACCACGTCGCCTGGGCACGTTCAAAGGCGCTGCGTTCGGCAGCTGCGCGGGCTTGAAGAAGGTCACGCAATACCGTGCTGATTTCGTCAGATTCGTGAATGCCGTTTTTTGACAGGCGTTTGAGGTGAGCAACAACGGCGGGGTGCTGTTCAACCGGCAGCGCAGCAACAACCGGCGCCGGTGTTTTGTCGACGCCAATCGCTTTTAAAGGGTCATTCCACGAATAAACCCCAGCGAACGTGTCAGCGTTGCCGGGGTATGGTGGTGGGGGAGTTGGGGCCACGCGGCCCCGCAAGGTTTCGGACATCTAACCGGCAGCCTCAGAACTACCCATTGATAAAAGCGGGATTGAACTCTGGTTCTCAATGGCATGAGCTACGGCGGATTTATCAGCGAAGAAATCCCCGATGCGTTTTGAAGTGGCCGAAAGGTTGAGCAACAAACCATAGAAAAAGGCGGCGGCTTCTTCGGTGTAAGGCATGGTTTGCGCGGTCATATGGGCGGGTGGCACCATGTGCGAAAAATCGTTAAGTCGGTGAGCAACGTTGTATTTTTGGCGGTCGCTAAATTTTTCCGACCGTGTCAAATGGACTTCTTTTTCAGTCACACCCCGCGCATTCTTATGTAGCTGTTTAACGACGACTTTCGCATACAGACCCAGCGAGTAAATATTCCCAGAGTAACCAGAAAATCGGGCCGTTTTATTCCACTGGCCGTTATGGTCAGCATCGGCTGCACTTCCATTGGCTGCAATCGTTCCGTCGCGGTTTTCCCACCAGTGGCAAGTCGTTTCAAAGAAATACGTAATAAACATCTGTTCTTCGATTTCGGTCGCGAGAATATTTTTAATCGCCTGGGTGATCGCATCCCTTGCGGCGGTCATGGTCATGGATGTGACTGTGTAACCCTCAATGCCTAACCCTCGCTTTTCGCGGACTACATGAGCGAAAACTCCCGGTGGATTCAGAAGGAGTATTTGGTCGTGCAATTCCTCGTTGATGGTCAGCTCAAATTCCCCAGAATGCGCGTCAACCTTAGCCCGGCATGAAATGGCGTATTTGTCAGTTGCTGATTTCTCAAAAAATTTAACGTCTGGGAGTTTCGGCATTATTCAGCCCCTTTATCGATATTTAAAAAAGCATGAATAAACGCCCTCTCAACATCCCTGTAATATTTCATTGGTTGAAATGTCCCATCAAACCAATAATTAGCGGAGGTTATATCGGGAATTGTTTCGAGTACTTCTGAAGGTGCGACGCGCTGGGGGTGGGAAATATGACTTTCTTTTTGAAATGCCTCCGCTATCCGCTGCTTTTCATCACGTTCTGAGGCCAGTTTTTTAACCGCTGCTATGGCGGTGACGGTCATTCGCTCTGCATCGGCAGCGTTGATAATGTCGGCGGTACCATCAGCACCCATGATCGCGAAAATCAGTGAATCCCAATGCACTTCATAACTGTTGGAAGCTGTAGCCAAATTTTGATTTTTGGCTGTTAACGCGGCAATCTCGCCCGCTTGATTAATAATGGTACGGCTTATTTCATTACAAAAGTGTCGAGCAGCGATACAACCAATAGGGGCTAGCCCCAGAGAAAGTTCTTTAATCAGCTCAACTGATTTCAGAGTGATACTTAATTTAGCCTGTTTTGACGTCGTCATTATTTAGTTCCTTATGCTGTTTTTTAGATGCAGAAAGCCCGACGCAGTAGCGCCTGTTTAAAAAACTGGTTGGTTTAAATGTCTAGAATTCGGTCAGATGCCGAAATGTAATTAGGCAGTGAGCGGCCCCATTTGGACAGGCTGTTCATTGCGTCGATTATCATTTCCCGCTGGTATTCGCTGAAATCTTCGAAAGGTTTTCCGATATCAGACGGGATGAATAGTTTGGGTGTACGGCGATTCGATAACGTCAACACAACGAATTTGAAATCATCACTGGCCGTATTAAACCGGCGCAACGCAATATTTTCATGACGTTTAAAAAGCTTGCGGGCAGTTATCTGAAATTCTTTAAACGGTAACGGCGCAACATGCTGATTATTTGGAACCTGCATAAATCCCCCTGCGAATTAACTACGCGAAAATACCCATCAGTCTGGCGAACCAACGGCGTTTATTTCGTGGGCGGGACATGAACGGCAGACGGCGACCGTTAACGAATTGCACGTCGGTGACTTTGGGCTGAAAAAAACGACCGTCCGGGGTTTCAATCCATCCGCGCTGGTGAGCGCGGTGCGTAACCTGCTGGCCGTGGGTCAGCATATTAGCCAGAGATGGGCACTGGATTGTTGTCATGATTAAGCCTCGTCGAAAATAATGGTGAAAGGTTCGGGCATTTTGTGGGTCTTGCTCCAAAGTTCGGCTGTAGCGTTAAGTTTGATCGCTTCATTGCTTCCCGCATAAGCCGCAGCTCCGGCAATTTCTCGCAGCTTTTCACAGGCCCAATAGATTTCGCTTTCTGAATGTGCCGGCGCTTTGGCGGTCGCAGCTAACTGGCGGCGTTCGTACATGTTCAGAACTCTGTTACCCGCTGCCAAAAATGGTGTACGCATGCTGATCTCCATCAAATTGAAAGGGTGCCGGGGTACAGCTCCACGCCCGGCGCGTGCCCCCTGTGATAACATCGCTATACCTGTGAAACTTTGAGCAGTGAATCAGGCGCAACATTTACCAACACAGAAGGAGTTGTAATGAAATTCAATGTATTTTTTAAAAAAGACCATGGAGCACATTGGGTGCTTTCGAATGGATCAGCGATATTTGAAAGCTTTTTATTTAAAACAATGACAGATGCTATGGATAACCTTGAGGAGTTTGTCACACTGATGCAGTCACCAGTACTCAGTGGCTCTGATGAATTGGTCAATTTTGGAGAGACAAAAACTAGCCCATCAGCATTAGTCATATTTAAACAAAAGAGCACGCGCTGGTACTGGGATTTATTTATCTCAACAGGCGCGAAATTATCTAAAGTTGCTGAATGCTCAGATAAAGGCTTTGACTCATTAGAACAGGCAAGACAAAAAGCAAAGTCTTTGTGTGATTCCATTGTTAAAGCTCCAATTTTAGATTGGGCAAACGTCGCCATACCAGGGTGCAATTTTTCAAAAACCTTTGAGAATGAACATCACATAAAGGATATTCACCCCTCCAGTAAGTGGATTAAATAACCCCATTAGTCAGGGGTTATTGTTTTTCTAGTGCGGGATGGTATATCTCGCACTGTTTCTTCATCCACAATCAATTCATAAATCTTAATGCCACTGTCACTTTCTGAAATGTCACTGAAAACCTGCATCATGAAATTCATGAACTGCTCATATGATACGGAGGGTGAAATATAACCAGTTGTAACCTCCAGCAATGGTGTTAGCCCTGAGTTATCATTTATTGAAATGCAATTCAGCTTATCCAAACGGAAAAAATAATTTCCGCAAGGTGTTCTTTTATCCTTGATGCGGATAAATACGTTTGATAACCCTTTGGGATCATCTGAGAGTTTAAAAATTTCAGCAGTCTTCATTTTATCCTCGGTTCATTCAGTTTTTTCCATTCATTAAGTTGCCGCTGAGTTACGCCACGTACTGGGTTAATAACAACGGCCCCAATTACCTTAAAAGCGACCTTACTTTTATAAAGCGCATCTATGTACCCAGTCGCCTGGGCCTGCGCGTCGAATAACCCGAAAGATTGCTCGCCGAGTGTGACCTCATAGCGGGCAATCTTGCTGATAACCGTTTTCGGGCGGCGAGTAATTAAGAAGCCGCGGTAAATTGATGAATGACGGCTTATTTCTTTGATGGCGTGGGTCATGCCGCTGCCCCTTGTGCTTTCGCATTGCGAGGTTTCTTCTGCCTACCTGCTGATAAGCGGTCTTTCCACCCATGCCATTCAGCTGGTGCACTTTCCACCAGCTGGGCGGCGTACTTGTCCCACTCTTTGCGGTTAACCCAAAGTTCTGCTTGTCCGCCAGGTTTCGAAGGGTCAACCATGTAAAACGCTGGCAACTTCCCAGCCTTAGCCATGCAAACCACAGCGTTCGGTGTCTTGCCTACATACAGCGCAAAACCTTCTTTTGACAGTAGGTCAGAAGGCGTTGTCGCCAGTTTGATGGCATCAAGCTTGCGTAGTGAAGGGGCACGATTGACTTCGGATCTAGCCTCAAGCTCGAGGCTTTCTTCTTCTGCTAAGAGTTCTAGAATTTTTTCCTCATCTTGCATTCTGCTATCCTCCAGGCTGGTACCCGATTTTCTAACTGGCACTAATTGGAGCTAGTTGGATTTCATTCGGGTGTTAGTAATGCGATAAAATTATAGGATGCTAATAACAATGTCAACATACGATAGCCATGAGAAGTTAGCGCTCATTCGCGAATCTGAAAGGATGAATCGACGAGAGATGAGTCAACTACTTGATATTCCTTACAGTAGTTTGTCTAACTACGAATCAGGTCGAATGAAAATGTCATTTGAGGTAGGGGCTAAAATTTTCAAACACCCCAGATTTAGGAAATACCAAAATTGGTTTATGTATGACGAGGTGGATCCAGCAGCCGGGCAAATCGCCCCGGTTCTCTCTCTTAGTGGGCAAGAGCAAATAATATCAGCCCAATCCGTAAAGAAATCTGGCTAACAGTATATAAACTATACATTTTCACTATTTGTTACCAAGACGATATATTTGTCGGAGGGTCTTCTTATGTCAATTAAGAAACTCGACGATGGTCGTTATGAAGTGGACGTCAGGCCGCAGGGTTCCGAGGGAAAGCGAATCAGGCGGAAATTTGGTACCAAGGGCGAGGCGCAAATTTACGAACGCCACATCCTGGTTAACTATCACAATAAAGAATGGCTAGAAAAACCGGCAGACCGGCGAAAGCTGACTGACCTGTTGGATGTTTGGTGGCTACAGCATGGCAAGCATCACGTTCGTGGTGAAAAAGAGAGAGAGCGTTTAACTGCCATCATCAAGACGATGAAGGAATTAGGCTTGCAGCGAGCTGACCAGTTAACCGTTAAAGCGATTAAAGACTATCGGGTATACATGCTAAATCAGGGGTTGAAGGCTTCAAGTGTTAACCGGCACCTGGCGATTATGAGTGGTATGTTCACCAAGCTTATTGACGCAGGCGAGTACCACAGTGAGCATCCTATCCGGGGTATCAAGGCATTCAAAGAGGGTGAATCGGAAATGTCATTTCTCACATCCAGAGAAATTGATACCTTGCTTGAGCTGCTTGATGGAGATGATCGGAAGGCCGCGTTGCTGTGTTTAGCGACCGGGGGCCGTTGGGGAGAGGTTGCTAACCTTAAGGGTGTGCACATTATTCAGGGGAAAGTGATGTTCATGAAGACGAAGAACGGCAAACGTCGAACTGTTCCGATATCCTCTGAGCTGGAAGCCTTGGTCAAAGGAGATAAAACAGGAATATTGCTTCACCCGGATTATGTTAGGGTGCGTACCACGTTGAAAGCAATGAAACCCGATTTGCCGATGGGGCAGGCTGTCCATGTATTGCGCCATACGTTCGCCACACATTTTATGATGAACGGCGGTAACATCATCACGCTCCAACGGATTTTAGGGCACGCGACCATACAGCAAACTATGACATATGCGCATTTTGCACCGGACTTTTTACAGGATGCAGTTGCGTTAAACCCGGTTGCCGGAGTGTCCATATAGTGTCCACCAACTAGCATTAATTAGCACCAATTAAACCTAATGCGATTAATTAAGTGACTGTTTTAAAACAAATAACCCCGTTGCGGCGGGGTTGTGTAGGTCACTGAGAAGTCGCCTTTTTTATGGCCTGCGGGCTGACAATAAGAAATAAGACGTTATAGAGGAGACCATCAATGAAAGCCTATCAGCGCCAGTTTATTGAGTTCGCACTGAACAAACAGGTTTTGAA
>Ga0207696_1000531_pt1 | contig 31313 bp, 25 predicted proteins | sample KBSS54metaG_FD_184403 | JGI IMG/M metagenome (GOLD analysis project Ga0207696, IMG submission 184403) | Switchgrass rhizosphere microbial communities from Kellogg Biological Station, Michigan, USA - KBS S5-4 metaG (SPAdes) (version 2) | ecosystem: Host-associated > Plants > Roots > Rhizosphere >...
CGCAGTTCTACTTCCGTACAACTGACGTGACTGGCACCATCGAACTGCCGGAAGGCGTAGAGATGGTAATGCCGGGCGACAACATCAAAATGGTTGTTACCCTGATTCACCCGATCGCGATGGACGACGGTCTGCGTTTCGCAATCCGTGAAGGCGGCCGTACCGTTGGCGCTGGCGTGGTAGCAAAAGTTCTCAGCTAATCGCTGATAACATTTGACGCAATGCGCAATAAAAGGGCATCATTTGATGCCCTTTTTGCACGCTTTCGAACCAGAACCTGGCTCATCAGTGATTTTTTTTGCCATAATCATTGCTGAGACAGGCTCTGTAGAGGGCGTTAAGTCCGAAACGCAGCAGAGCATTTCGGTTTGGTTGCCTCGCTCTCGCGGGGCAAAATTATTTGTCTGAATTCTTGTGACAGGTTGGTTTATGAGTGCGAATACCGAAGCTCAAGGGAGCGGGCGCGGCCTGGAAGCGATGAAGTGGGTGATCGTTGCTGCGCTGCTGATTGTGGCCATCGTAGGCAACTTCCTTTATCGTGACATTATGCTGGCGGTGCGTGCGCTGGCTGTAGTGATTCTGATCGCTGCTGCCGGTGGCGTCGCGCTGTTAACCACTAAAGGTAAGGCGACCGTCGCCTTCGCCCGCGAAGCGAGAACCGAAGTCCGCAAGGTTATCTGGCCAACTCGCCAGGAAACGCTGCACACCACGCTGATTGTTGCTGCGGTTACTGCGGTAATGTCACTGATCCTGTGGGGACTGGATGGTATTCTGGTTCGCCTGGTATCCTTTATCACTGGCCTGAGGTTCTGAGATGTCTGAAGCTCCTAAAAAACGTTGGTACGTCGTTCAGGCGTTTTCCGGTTTTGAAGGTCGCGTAGCTACCTCGTTGCGTGAACATATCAAATTACACAATATGGAAGAGTTGTTTGGCGAAGTCATGGTGCCGACCGAAGAAGTGGTCGAGATCCGTGGTGGCCAGCGCCGCAAGAGCGAGCGCAAATTCTTCCCGGGTTACGTTCTGGTCCAGATGGTAATGAACGACGCAAGCTGGCACCTGGTGCGCAGCGTACCGCGCGTGATGGGCTTTATCGGCGGTACTTCTGACCGTCCGGCACCGATCAGCGATAAAGAAGTGGATGCGATCATGAATCGCCTGCAGCAGGTTGGCGATAAGCCGCGTCCGAAAACTCTGTTCGAGCCGGGTGAAATGGTACGCGTTAGCGATGGTCCGTTCGCTGACTTTAACGGCGTGGTTGAAGAAGTTGACTACGAGAAATCTCGTCTGAAGGTCTCTGTTTCCATCTTCGGCCGTGCTACTCCGGTTGAACTGGACTTTGCCCAGGTAGAGAAAGCCTAACCGGCGATCAAAAAAGCAGCGATTTAATCGTTGCATGAGGCGCGAAATTGACATACAATTTCGCGCCTTTTGTTTTTATGGGTCTGATTCCCATAAAGCGATATTTATCACGGGGAGCCTTTTCAGGCGCTACACCCAAACGAGGAAATTTAAATGGCTAAGAAAGTACAAGCCTACGTCAAGCTGCAGGTTGCAGCTGGTATGGCAAACCCGAGTCCGCCGGTTGGTCCAGCACTGGGTCAGCAGGGTGTGAACATCATGGAATTCTGCAAAGCGTTCAACGCCAAAACTGAATCCATGGAAAAAGGTCTGCCGATTCCGGTTGTTATTACCGTTTACGCTGACCGTTCTTTCACTTTCGTTACCAAAACTCCGCCGGCAGCAGTTCTGCTGAAAAAAGCGGCTGGTATCAAGTCTGGTTCCGGTAAACCGAACAAAGACAAAGTGGGTAAAATTTCCCGCGCTCAGCTGCAGGAAATCGCGCAGACCAAAGCTGCCGACATGACTGGTTCCGACATTGAAGCGATGACTCGCTCCATTGAAGGTACTGCACGTTCCATGGGCCTGGTAGTGGAGGACTAAGAAATGGCTAAACTGACCAAGCGCATGTCCGTGATTCGTGACAAAGTTGATGCGACCAAACAGTACGACATCAACGAAGCCATCTCTCTGCTGAAAGAACTGGCTACTGCTAAGTTCGTTGAAAGCGTAGACGTTGCCGTTAACCTCGGCATCGACGCTCGTAAATCTGACCAGAACGTCCGTGGCGCGACTGTACTGCCGCACGGTACTGGCCGTTCCGTTCGCGTAGCCGTATTTGCCCAGGGCCCGAACGCTGAAGCTGCTAAAGCTGCAGGCGCCGAGCTGGTAGGTATGGAAGATCTGGCTGACCAGATCAAAAAAGGCGAAATGAACTTTGACGTTGTTATCGCTTCTCCGGATGCAATGCGCGTTGTTGGCCAGCTGGGCCAGGTTCTGGGTCCGCGCGGCCTGATGCCAAACCCGAAAGTGGGTACCGTTACTCCGAACGTTGCTGAAGCTGTTAAGAACGCTAAAGCAGGTCAGGTTCGTTATCGTAACGACAAAAACGGCATCATCCACACCACCATCGGTAAAGTGGACTTTGACGCTGACAAACTGAAAGAAAACCTGGAAGCTCTGCTGGTTGCGCTGAAAAAAGCAAAACCGACTCAGGCTAAAGGCGTGTACATCAAGAAAGTTAGCATCTCCACCACCATGGGTGCTGGTGTTGCCGTTGATCAGGCTGGTCTGAGCGCTTCTGCGAACTAAGATTAGCTTTACGTGGGCGGTGGATTTGTCTACAATTCTACCCCCACGATTCTGTTAGCTTCGGCCAGACAGATAAAAACAGATTTGTTCGTTGGAGCCTGGCCTATCCAGGCCTCCGTCGAAGACCGCAGGTGTTTCGTCAGAAACTTAATCCCCTGCGTAGACGGTGACAGAACGCTAAGATTATTTTTTGGATACTCTGGCTTGTTTCTGCTCACCGTATTAAAGACGCTCTTTCGTTGGAAAGAGTGAAGTGAGTTCCAGAGCATAAGCTCTGGCAAACATCCAGGAGCAAAGCTAATGGCTTTAAATCTTCAAGACAAACAAGCGATTGTTGCTGAAGTCAGCGAAGTAGCCAAAGGTGCGCTGTCTGCAGTAGTTGCGGATTCCCGTGGCGTTACTGTTGATAAAATGACTGAACTGCGTAAAGCAGGTCGTGAAGCTGGCGTTTACATGCGTGTTGTTCGTAACACCCTGCTGCGCCGCGTCGTTGAAGGTACTCAGTTTGAGTGCCTGAAAGACACGTTTGTTGGTCCGACCCTGATTGCATACTCTATGGAACACCCGGGCGCTGCCGCTCGTCTGTTCAAAGAGTTCGCGAAAGCGAATGCAAAATTTGAGGTCAAAGCTGCAGCCTTTGAAGGTGAGCTGATCCCGGCGTCGCAAATCGACCGCCTGGCAACTCTGCCGACCTACGAAGAAGCAATTGCACGCCTGATGGCAACCATGAAAGAAGCTTCGGCTGGCAAACTGGTTCGCACTCTGGCTGCTGTACGCGATGCGAAAGAAGCTGCTTAATCGCAGTTGTCTTTATAAAGCGCTCGCTTACGTATAAACTTATTCTGATATTCAGGAACAATTTAAATGTCTATCACTAAAGATCAAATCATTGAAGCAGTATCCGCTATGTCCGTAATGGACGTTGTTGAGCTGATCTCTGCAATGGAAGAAAAATTCGGTGTTTCCGCTGCTGCTGCTGTAGCTGTAGCTGCTGGCCCGGCTGAAGCTGCTGAAGAAAAAACTGAATTCGACGTAATTCTGAAAGCTGCAGGCGCTAACAAAGTTGCTGTTATCAAAGCAGTACGTAGCGCAACTGGCCTGGGTCTGAAAGAAGCTAAAGACCTGGTAGAATCTGCACCGGCTGCACTGAAAGAAGGCATCAGCAAAGACGACGCTGAAGCTCTGAAAAAATCTCTGGAAGAAGCTGGCGCTGAAGTTGAAGTCAAATAAGCCAACCCTTCCGGTTGCAGCCTGAGAAATCAGGCTGAGGCTGGTGACTTTTTGGTCACCAGCCTTTTTGCGCTGTAAGGCACCAGTAGCGTTTCACGCTGTTTGACTACTGGGTTGTCCTTTCAATGCTTGTTTCTATAGACGACTTAATATACTGCGACAGGTCAGGGCCCCTGAGCTGTGTAAATCGCAACGAAATGGTTTAAGCGTGATAGAAACAGGCATTGCGGAAAGTGTTCCATTTTCCGGTCCACAAAATAGTGTTGCATAAAAAACTGCCTTATTTGGGCAGACGGGTCGACTTGTCAGCGAGCTGAGGAACCCTATGGTTTACTCCTATACCGAGAAAAAACGTATTCGTAAGGATTTTGGTAAACGTCCGCAGGTTCTGGACATACCTTATCTCCTTTCCATCCAGCTTGACTCGTTTCAGAAGTTTATCGAGCAAGATCCTGAAGGGCAGTACGGTCTGGAAGCTGCTTTCCGTTCCGTGTTCCCGATTAAAAGCTACAGCGGTAACTCTGAGCTGCAATACGTCAGCTACCGTCTGGGCGAACCTGTTTTTGATGTTAAAGAATGTCAGATCCGTGGCGTGACCTACTCGGCACCGCTGCGCGTTAAACTGCGTCTGGTGATCTACGAGCGTGAAGCGCCGGAAGGCACCGTTAAAGACATTAAAGAACAAGAAGTCTATATGGGCGAAATTCCGCTCATGACCGACAACGGTACCTTTGTTATCAACGGTACTGAACGTGTTATCGTTTCTCAGCTGCACCGTAGCCCGGGCGTCTTCTTTGACTCTGACAAAGGTAAGACTCACTCTTCCGGTAAGGTCCTGTATAACGCACGTATCATTCCTTACCGCGGTTCCTGGCTGGACTTCGAGTTCGATCCGAAAGACAACCTGTTTGTCCGTATCGACCGTCGTCGTAAGCTGCCGGCCACCATCATCCTGCGCGCGCTGAATTACACCACTGAGCAGATCCTTGACCTGTTCTTCGAGAAAGTGGTCTTTGAAATTCGCGACAACAAGCTGCAGATGGAACTGGTACCGGAGCGTCTGCGCGGTGAAACGGCTTCCTTCGACATCGAAGCGAACGGCAAAATCTACGTCGAGAAAGCCCGTCGCATTACCGCTCGCCATATCCGTCAGCTGGAAAAAGACGATATCAAGCATATCGAAGTTCCGGTTGAATATATTGCGGGTAAAGTTGCGGCCAAAGATTACATCGATGAAGCCACTGGCGAACTGATCTGCCCGGCGAACATGGAGCTGAGCCTGGATCTGCTGGCGAAACTGAGCCAGTCCGGTCACAAGCGCATCGAGACCCTGTTCACCAACGATCTGGACCACGGTCCGTACATTTCTGAAACGGTACGCGTCGACCCGACTAACGATCGTCTGAGCGCACTGGTAGAAATCTACCGCATGATGCGCCCGGGTGAGCCGCCGACTCGTGAAGCGGCTGAAAGCCTGTTTGAGAACCTGTTCTTCTCCGAAGACCGCTACGATCTGTCTGCGGTAGGTCGTATGAAGTTCAACCGTTCTCTGCTGCGTGACGAAATCGAAGGTTCCGGTATCCTGAGCAAAGACGACATCATCGAAGTGATGAAGAAGCTCATCGATATCCGTAACGGTAAAGGCGAAGTCGATGATATCGACCACCTCGGCAACCGTCGTATCCGTTCCGTAGGCGAAATGGCGGAAAACCAGTTCCGCGTTGGCCTGGTACGTGTGGAGCGTGCGGTGAAAGAGCGTCTGTCTCTGGGCGATCTGGATACCCTGATGCCTCAGGATATGATCAACGCCAAGCCGATTTCTGCAGCAGTGAAAGAGTTCTTTGGTTCCAGCCAGCTGTCTCAGTTTATGGACCAGAACAACCCGCTGTCCGAGATTACGCACAAGCGTCGTATCTCCGCACTCGGCCCAGGCGGCCTGACCCGTGAACGTGCGGGCTTTGAAGTTCGAGACGTACACCCGACTCACTACGGTCGCGTATGTCCAATCGAAACGCCTGAAGGTCCGAACATCGGTCTGATCAACTCCCTGTCCGTGTACGCACAGACTAACGAATACGGCTTCCTCGAGACTCCGTATCGTAAAGTGACCGACGGTGTTGTGACCGACGAAATTCACTACCTGTCTGCTATCGAAGAAGGCAACTACGTTATCGCTCAGGCGAACTCCAACCTGGATGACGAAGGCCACTTTGTAGAAGATCTGGTGACCTGCCGTAGCAAAGGCGAATCCAGCTTGTTCAGCCGCGATCAGGTTGACTACATGGACGTTTCCACCCAACAGGTGGTTTCCGTCGGTGCGTCACTGATCCCGTTCCTGGAACACGATGACGCCAACCGTGCATTGATGGGTGCGAACATGCAACGTCAGGCGGTTCCGACTCTGCGCGCTGATAAGCCGCTGGTTGGTACCGGTATGGAACGTGCTGTTGCCGTCGACTCCGGTGTTACTGCAGTTGCTAAGCGTGGCGGTACCGTACAGTACGTCGATGCATCCCGTATCGTTATCAAAGTTAACGAAGATGAGATGTACCCGGGCGAAGCAGGTATCGACATCTATAACCTGACCAAGTACACCCGTTCTAACCAGAACACCTGCATCAATCAGATGCCTTGCGTGTCCCTGGGTGAGCCAATTGAGCGCGGCGACGTGCTGGCAGACGGTCCGTCCACCGACCTTGGTGAACTGGCTCTCGGTCAGAACATGCGCGTAGCGTTCATGCCGTGGAACGGCTACAACTTCGAAGACTCCATCCTCGTCTCCGAGCGTGTGGTTCAGGAAGATCGTTTCACCACGATTCATATTCAGGAACTGGCGTGTGTGTCCCGTGACACCAAGCTGGGGCCGGAAGAGATCACCGCTGATATCCCGAACGTGGGTGAAGCTGCGCTCTCTAAACTGGATGAATCCGGTATCGTTTACATCGGTGCAGAAGTGACCGGCGGCGACATTCTGGTTGGTAAGGTAACGCCGAAAGGTGAAACCCAGCTGACGCCAGAAGAGAAACTGCTGCGTGCGATCTTCGGCGAGAAAGCGTCTGACGTTAAAGACTCTTCTCTGCGCGTACCAAACGGTGTTTCCGGTACGGTTATCGACGTTCAGGTCTTCACCCGCGATGGCGTGGAAAAAGACAAACGTGCGCTGGAAATCGAAGAGATGCAGCTGAAGCAGGCCAAAAAAGACCTGTCTGAAGAACTGCAGATCCTCGAAGCTGGCCTGTTTGGTCGTATCTACGCGGTGCTGGTTGCCGGTGGTGTTGAAGCTGAGAAGCTCGACAAGCTGCCGCGCGATCGCTGGCTGGAACTGGGCCTGACCGACGAAGAGAAACAAAATCAGCTGGAACAGCTGGCTGAGCAGTACGACGAACTGAAACACGAGTTCGAGAAAAAACTCGAAGCGAAACGCCGCAAAATCACTCAGGGCGACGATCTGGCACCGGGCGTGCTGAAGATTGTTAAAGTGTATCTGGCCGTTAAACGTCAGATTCAGCCGGGTGACAAAATGGCAGGTCGTCACGGTAACAAGGGTGTTATTTCTAAGATCAACCCGATCGAAGATATGCCTTACGATGAAAACGGTACGCCGGTCGACATCGTACTGAACCCGCTGGGCGTACCATCTCGTATGAACATCGGTCAGATTCTGGAAACCCACCTGGGTATGGCTGCGAAAGGCATCGGTGAGAAAATCAACGCGATGCTCAAACAGCAGCAGGAAGTCGCCAAACTGCGCGAGTTCATCCAGAAAGCGTATGACCTGGGTACCGATGTTCGTCAGAAGGTCGATCTGAATACCTTCACCGATGATGAAGTTCTGCGTCTTGCTGAAAACCTGAAAAAAGGTATGCCGATCGCCACGCCGGTATTCGACGGTGCGAAAGAGTCTGAAATCAAGGAACTGTTACAGCTGGGTGGCCTGCCGACTTCCGGTCAGATCACTCTGTTCGACGGTCGTACCGGCGAGCAATTCGAGCGCCAGGTTACCGTTGGCTACATGTACATGCTGAAACTGAACCACCTGGTTGATGACAAGATGCATGCGCGTTCTACCGGTTCTTACAGCCTGGTTACTCAGCAGCCGCTGGGTGGTAAGGCTCAGTTCGGTGGTCAGCGCTTCGGTGAGATGGAAGTGTGGGCGCTGGAAGCTTACGGCGCAGCATACACCCTGCAGGAAATGCTCACCGTTAAGTCTGATGACGTCAACGGTCGTACCAAGATGTATAAAAACATCGTGGACGGCAACCATCAGATGGAACCGGGCATGCCGGAATCCTTCAACGTACTGTTGAAAGAGATTCGCTCGCTGGGCATCAACATCGAACTGGAAGACGAGTAACTCTCGCTCAAACAGGTCACTGGTGCCGGGGTAACCCCCGGCGCCAGATTGTGCTAACTCCGACGGGAGCAAATCCGTGAAAGACTTATTAAAGTTTCTGAAAGCGCAAACTAAAACCGAAGAGTTTGATGCGATCAAAATTGCTCTGGCATCGCCAGACATGATCCGTTCATGGTCTTTTGGTGAAGTTAAAAAGCCGGAAACCATTAACTACCGTACGTTCAAACCTGAGCGTGACGGCCTTTTCTGCGCCCGTATCTTTGGGCCAGTAAAAGATTACGAGTGCCTGTGCGGTAAGTACAAGCGCCTGAAACACCGTGGTGTTATCTGTGAGAAGTGCGGCGTTGAAGTGACCCAGACCAAAGTGCGTCGTGAGCGCATGGGCCACATCGAACTGGCCTCTCCGACCGCCCACATTTGGTTCCTGAAATCGCTGCCGTCCCGTATCGGCCTGCTGCTGGATATGCCGCTGCGCGATATCGAACGTGTTCTGTACTTCGAATCCTATGTGGTTATCGAAGGCGGGATGACCAACCTGGAACGTAATCAGATCCTGACTGAAGAGCAGTATCTGGATGCGCTGGAAGAGTTTGGTGACGAATTCGATGCGAAGATGGGTGCGGAAGCTATTCAGGCCCTGCTGAAAAGCATGGATCTGGAGCAAGAGTGCGAGCAGCTGCGTGAAGAGCTGAACGAAACTAACTCCGAAACCAAACGTAAAAAGCTGACCAAGCGTATCAAGCTGCTGGAAGCGTTTGTTCAGTCTGGCAACAAGCCGGAGTGGATGATCCTGACCGTTCTGCCGGTTCTGCCGCCAGATCTGCGTCCGCTGGTACCGCTGGATGGTGGTCGTTTCGCGACTTCTGACCTGAACGATCTGTATCGTCGCGTCATTAACCGTAACAACCGTCTGAAACGTCTGCTGGATCTGGCTGCGCCGGATATCATCGTACGCAACGAAAAACGTATGCTGCAGGAAGCGGTTGATGCCCTGCTGGATAACGGTCGTCGCGGTCGTGCGATCACCGGTTCTAACAAGCGTCCTCTGAAATCTTTGGCCGACATGATCAAAGGTAAGCAGGGTCGTTTCCGTCAGAACCTGCTCGGTAAGCGTGTTGACTACTCCGGTCGTTCTGTTATCACCGTAGGTCCATACCTGCGTCTGCATCAGTGCGGTCTGCCGAAGAAAATGGCGCTGGAGCTGTTCAAACCGTTCATTTACGGCAAGCTGGAACTGCGTGGCCTGGCCACCACCATCAAAGCCGCGAAGAAAATGGTTGAGCGTGAAGAAGCTGTGGTCTGGGATATCCTGGACGAAGTTATCCGCGAACACCCGGTACTGCTGAACCGTGCACCAACACTGCACCGTCTGGGTATCCAGGCATTTGAACCGGTACTGATCGAAGGTAAAGCTATCCAGCTGCACCCGCTGGTTTGTGCGGCATATAACGCCGACTTCGATGGTGACCAGATGGCTGTTCACGTACCGCTGACGCTGGAAGCCCAGCTGGAAGCGCGTGCGCTGATGATGTCTACCAACAACATCCTGTCCCCGGCGAACGGCGAGCCAATCATCGTTCCGTCTCAGGACGTTGTACTGGGTCTGTACTACATGACCCGTGACTGTGTTAACGCCAAAGGCGAAGGCATGGTGCTGACTGGCCCGAAAGAAGCGGAGCGTATTTATCGCGCCGGTCTGGCCTCTCTGCATGCGCGCGTTAAAGTGCGTATCACCGAATACGAAAAAGATGAAAACGGCCAGTTCGTTGCGAAAACCAGCCTGAAAGACACGACCGTTGGCCGTGCGATTCTGTGGATGATCGTGCCGAAAGGTCTGCCGTTCTCTATCGTGAACCAGGCGCTGGGTAAGAAAGCCATCTCTAAGATGCTGAATACCTGCTACCGTATTCTGGGCCTGAAACCGACCGTTATTTTTGCGGACCAGACGATGTACACCGGCTTTGCTTATGCAGCGCGTTCAGGTGCATCCGTTGGTATCGATGACATGGTCATCCCGGAGAAAAAACACGAGATCATCAGCGAAGCGGAAGCTGAAGTTGCTGAGATCCAGGAACAGTTCCAGTCCGGTCTGGTTACCGCGGGCGAACGCTACAACAAAGTTATCGATATCTGGGCTGCGGCGAACGATCGTGTATCCAAAGCGATGATGGATAACCTGCAAACCGAAACCGTGATTAACCGTGACGGCGTCGAAGAGCAGCAGGTTTCCTTCAACAGCATCTACATGATGGCCGACTCCGGTGCGCGTGGTTCTGCGGCACAGATTCGTCAGCTGGCGGGTATGCGTGGTCTGATGGCGAAACCGGATGGCTCCATCATCGAAACGCCAATCACCGCGAACTTCCGTGAAGGTCTGAACGTACTCCAGTACTTCATCTCTACTCACGGTGCGCGTAAAGGTCTGGCGGATACCGCACTGAAAACAGCGAACTCCGGTTACCTGACCCGTCGTCTGGTTGACGTTGCCCAGGACCTGGTCGTTACTGAAGATGACTGTGGTACCCTGGAAGGCATCACCATGACCCCGGTTATCGAGGGTGGCGATGTTAAAGAGCCGCTGCGCGATCGCGTACTGGGTCGTGTGACCGCTGAAGACGTTCTGAAGCCGGGTACCGCGGACATTCTGGTTCCACGCAACACGCTGCTGCACGAGCACTGGTGTGACCTGCTGGAAGAGAACTCCGTTGACTCCGTCAAAGTGCGTTCCGTTGTATCCTGTGACACCGACTTTGGTGTATGTGCGCACTGCTACGGTCGTGACCTGGCGCGTGGCCACATCATCAACAAGGGTGAAGCAATCGGCGTTATCGCGGCACAGTCCATCGGTGAGCCGGGTACACAGCTGACGATGCGTACGTTCCACATCGGTGGTGCGGCATCTCGTGCGGCTGCTGAATCCAGCATTCAGGTGAAAAACAAGGGTAGCATCAAGCTGTCTAACGCCAAGTCGGTTGTTAACTCCGCTGGCAAGCTGGTTGTGACCTCTCGTAACACCGAGCTGAAGCTGATCGACGAATTCGGTCGTACTAAAGAAAGCTATAAAGTGCCTTACGGTGCTGTGATGGCGAAAGGCGATGGCGAGCAGGTTGCCGGCGGTGAAACCGTGGCAAACTGGGATCCGCACACCATGCCGGTTATCTCTGAAGTCAGTGGTTTCATCCGCTTTACTGACATGATTGACGGCCAGACCATTACCCGTCAGACCGACGAATTAACCGGCCTGTCATCCCTGGTTGTTCTGGATTCTGCAGAACGTACCGCGGGCGGTAAAGATCTGCGTCCAGCGCTGAAAATTGTTGATGCGCAGGGCAACGACGTTCTGATCCCAGGCACCGATATGCCTGCTCAGTACTTCCTGCCGGGCAAAGCGATTGTACAGCTGGAAGATGGCGTACAGATCAGTGCGGGTGACGCTCTGGCGCGTATTCCTCAGGAATCCAGTGGTACCAAGGACATCACCGGTGGTCTGCCGCGCGTTGCGGATCTGTTCGAAGCACGTCGTCCGAAAGAGCCGGCTATCCTGGCGGAAATCAGCGGTATCATTTCCTTCGGTAAAGAAACCAAAGGCAAACGTCGTCTGGTTATCACTCCGTTAGACGGCAGCGATCCGTACGAAGAGATGATTCCGAAATGGCGTCAGCTGAACGTGTTCGAAGGTGAACGTGTAGAACGTGGTGATGTGGTTTCCGACGGTCCGGAAGCACCGCACGACATTCTGCGTCTTCGTGGCGTACACGCGGTAACGCGTTATATCACCAACGAAGTACAGGACGTTTACCGTCTGCAAGGCGTTAAGATTAACGATAAACACATCGAAGTTATCGTTCGTCAGATGCTGCGTAAAGCGACCATCGAAAGCGCAGGTAGCTCCGACTTCCTGGAAGGCGAACAGGTTGAATACTCCCGCGTCAAGATTGCTAACCGCGATCTGGAAGCGAACGGCAAAGTGGCGGCGACTTACTCCCGCGACCTGCTGGGTATCACCAAAGCGTCTCTGGCAACCGAGTCGTTCATCTCTGCCGCATCGTTCCAGGAGACCACGCGTGTCCTGACCGAAGCAGCCGTTGCGGGCAAACGCGACGAACTGCGCGGCCTGAAAGAGAACGTTATCGTCGGTCGTCTGATCCCGGCGGGTACCGGCTATGCGTACCACCAGGATCGTATGCGCCGCCGCGCCGCGGGCGAACAGCCTGCAGCACCTCAGGTGAGCGTGGAAGAAGCTTCTGCTAACCTGGCAGAACTGCTGAACGCAGGCCTGGGCGGTTCCGACAACGATTAATCGTTGACGCTACGCTTAAAAAGCCAGTCAGGTCTCCTGACTGGCTTTTTTATTATCCCGGCATGGCGCCACGATAATATCCGCTTCTGCCCTCTCATAATGAATTACATTCCATTAATATTTCCCCCTCAATTAAGCAGCAAACAATTCATATAAAAGTCGACTGGCTGTTTTTTCTTAATACCCACACTTATTGATGGGTAAAAATTCTACACGTATCAAAAAATCAGCAAATCAAAGGCGATATAGTCAAAAAGTCCAATTAATCATGTGATTACTTTTTCTTTTATCTTCGGTTTCATGACGCCGAGGAGGGCGGTTTATACCCGTAAAAAGCGATGGGGGAGATGGCTAAATAATACGGCAGCGGAAGATAAGTCTTTTGATTTTCATAGCCAGGGGCTGGGGGATGCATGGAATTCGCAATACAACTCATCATTATCTTAATTTGTCTCTTTTATGGTGCCAGAAAAGGCGGTATCGCACTGGGTCTTTTAGGCGGTATCGGGCTGGTTATTTTAGTCTTTGTCTTTCATCTTCAGCCGGGCAAGCCGCCGGTTGATGTGATGCTGGTGATTATTGCGGTTGTTGCCGCCTCGGCGACGCTTCAGGCTTCCGGCGGGTTAGATGTGATGCTGCAGATTGCAGAGAAACTTCTGCGGCGCAATCCAAAATATGTCTCCATCGTGGCTCCCTTCGTCACCTGTACGCTGACCATTCTTTGCGGCACTGGCCACGTGGTTTATACAATTCTGCCGATTATTTATGACGTCGCTATCAAGAATAATATTCGCCCCGAGCGCCCGATGGCGGCAAGCTCCATTGGCGCACAGATGGGGATTATCGCCAGCCCGGTGTCCGTAGCGGTGGTGTCCCTGGTGGCGATGCTGGGCAACTTTACCTTCAACGGTAAGCACCTCGAATTCCTCGATCTGCTGGCGATTACCATTCCCTCTACGCTACTGGGGATTCTGGCAATCGGTATTTTTAGCTGGTTTCGCGGTAAAGACTTAGATAAAGACGAAGCGTTTCAGGCTTTCATCTCAACGCCGGAAAACCGTCATTATGTTTATGGCGATACGGCAACGCTGCTGGACAGAAAATTGCCGACCAGTAACTGGGTCGCCATGTGGATCTTCCTGGCGTCGATTGCCGTGGTTGCCGTTCTGGGGGCCTTCTCCGAACTGCGTCCGGCATTCAACGGCAAGCCGCTGTCGATGGTCCTGGTGATTCAGATGTTCATGCTGCTCTCCGGCGCACTTATCATCATCATTACCAAAACTAACCCGGCGTCGATTTCTAAGAATGAGGTTTTCCGCTCGGGGATGATCGCCATTGTGGCGGTATACGGTATCGCCTGGATGGCGGAAACGATGTTCGGCGCGCACATGACGGAGATTAAAGGCGTGCTCGGCGAAATGGTGAAGGAGTATCCGTGGGCCTATGCCATCGTACTGCTGCTGGTCTCCAAATTTGTCAATTCCCAGGCCGCAGCGCTGGCGGCGATTGTCCCGGTGGCGCTGGCGATTGGCGTCGATCCGGCCTACATCGTCGCCTCCGCGCCAGCCTGCTACGGCTATTATATTCTGCCAACCTACCCGAGCGACCTGGCGGCGATTCAGTTCGATCGCTCAGGGACGACGCATATCGGCCGTTTTGTGATTAACCATAGCTTTATTCTACCGGGGCTCATTGGCGTCAGCGTTTCGTGCGTGTTTGGCTGGGTCTTCGCCGCGCTTTACGGCTTCTTATAATAAAAAAGCAGGTGCCTGAAGGGCACCTGCTATTCACTGCGTTTATTGACTACGCGGTGCGACGATACAGTTCAATCATATCGGTTGCCAGATCCTGTATCACCATGGCATTCATCAGATGATCCTGGGAGTGAACGGTAATCAGGTTCACCGGCAGCTTACCTGTGCCTTCATCCAGGCCGATGAGCTGGGTCTGGATTTTATGCGCGTGCTTCACAAACTCATGTGATTCTGCCATTGCCTGCTCAGAAGCCGCAAAATCACCTTTGCGGGCCAGCTGCAGAGCCGTTAATGCTGAACTGCGGGCAGAACCAGCATTCACCAACAGCTCCATAATGATCGTTTCTAAATCTTCCATGACTTACTCCATCAACTTCAGGGCTTTGTCGAGAACAGCATCGCCTTTCATCATGCCGTAGTCCATCATATCGATAACGGCGACTTTTTTACCAAACGGGTCGGCCAGCGCCTGGAGTTTAGCTTGCTCGTACTTCACCTGCGGACCGAGCAGGATAATATCGGCAGTAGCAAGGTTATCTTTAAACTCGGCAACCGGTACGGCTTTGATGGAGACTTCCACACCTTTTTGTTGTGCAGCAGCCTGCATGCGTTGAACCAGCATGCTGGTGGACATTCCAGCGGCGCAGCATAAAACGATATTCTTCATAGTAGATGGCCCTTATGTTCCCTTGATGCATCATCTTTATCGCGGGCCGACAGACACGACAACCGCTTTGCCGTGATTGTGTGTAAGGCATCACAAAATAATGAAACCGGTTTCGGTTTTGGGGTTGAAAACAGTAAAATCCGGGCTGACGGGCCTGCGGATGCAGGCGGTTTTAAGCGCGGACGATACGGTTTTTTCCCTGCTGCTTGGCTTTATAAAGCGCTTCATCGACGCTCACCACTAGCTGCTCCAGAGGCTCCATATTCCATTCTCCCAGGCCCGCGCTGAAGGTTACCGTCAGTCCTTCTTCACGCCAGGTGCGTTGGGCAATGTTAAGTCGCCAGCTTTCCAGTATCGCCGGCGCATTGGCAATATGCTCGCCGGTGAAAATCACGGCAAACTCTTCGCCGCCATAGCGGTAGAGTGAAATTTGCAGGGGCTGGAAGATCTGCAGCCCTTCCCGGGCGACATTGCGCAAAACGATATCGCCATTGAGGTGACCCCAGGTGTCGTTTATCGTCTTGAAGTTATCAATATCAACCAGCGCAAGAGAGAAAGGCTGGTGATCGTTCATCAGCGCGGCGATATCGCTGTCGAAGGCGCGGCGGTTTTTACAGCCGGTGAGCGCATCGATGGTAGCCTGGCGGACATAGATCAGTTCGCGCTGTTTATTACTTTCGATGGCTTTACTCAGCATCGCTTCCAGCCGCGGAGCACGGTTGACGTCGCCGGTTTTAATCGCGTTGATGATATTCATCAGCACCGTGTGCGACGCATGGCGCAGGTAGAGGCCAAAGAGAATAATCACAATGGCGGCCAGGGCAAACCCCCAAAGCACGATATCGGTTTCATAGCGGGTTAAATCGACCAGCGTGGTGTTATCAACGCGGTAGATGACAAACCAGTCTGGATTGGTGAACGAATAATAGTAATACCAGATGCCATTTTTCTCGTCATACAGCTGACCCTCGGCGCTGGTCATTTTGTCCATGAGATCGTCGCGGACATAGGGTTTAAAAAGCGCGCCGGTATCCGGATGAAGTACGACTTTCCCGTCGCGCTGCACGACGAAAAACTCGCCCTGAACAGGGGCAACCATCTGGCGCAAAGCGTATCCCATTGACGTCAGATCCAGATGAAATGCGAGGCTGCCTTTGAGCCGGCCTTCCGGTGAGATGACCGGTTTGTAGAGCGTAATGGTGGGATGCTGTGTAAAGAAATCCAGATAGGGACTGGTATAGTGGCTGAAAGTACTGGCTTCCGCCTGTTTGATAAACCACGGTCTGGACTTCGGATCGAAGGCGCGGCTGTTATCATTTTCCAGCACCTCAGGTGCCCGGAGGTAATGGCCCTGGGTATCCGCCAGCGAAATAGAAGAGACGGTTGGCATCAGCTCCTGCAGCTGCATTAATTCCTGCAACCCACTTTGCGGGTCTATGTTAATGGCCTGATTTAACTTGTCGTTTTTCGCAAAGAACTTGGTTGCCCTGGCGAGGATATAATCATTTCCACGCAGCAGCGATTCCGTATAGTTAACGGCCAGGTTATGGGTGAAATTGCGATTAACGTGGTGATAGTCCTCAAGGAAGTTCTGTCTCTGCGTCGTGGTGACGAATACGGCGATCAGCAAAAAGCTGAGTAAAATCCCTGTAAAGCCAATAAGAATTGGCATGGTAAAAGAGAGCTTTCTACTGTGACGAGCCATGTGTTTTAAATCGTTCCAGAAGGTTTTTTCCATGGGAAGAAGCGCAGGATTAGTCGCAATGCCTGGCAAGCGAATCAGATGTTGCCTGGTTAATTATAACTGTGGCCAGCGGGAGGATGGGATTTATCTTCGATCGTGATGGCTATCAATGCGATGGAGCAGGGCGAAAGTGAGGAAGAGATATCATTCGCCCTGGACAGCATCCACTGCTGACCAGGGCAGAATAGAGAAACGGAAAGATGACCACCATCGCCCGTTTCTCTTATTACGATCGTCCACGAAGAACGTTTAAGGCGTTACATTCCTCATCATGATGACCGGGAAGCGCGTCCCAGCCAGCTATCCCAGTCTTTCCATACCGGCTGCAGTCCGTTGGCTACCAGCGCGCTGGCGACCTCTTCCGGGCGACGGTCATCGTGAGGCGCGAACTGCTCCAGCTCCGGGTGGTTATCGGCATACCCGCCGGGCTGGGTTTTCGAAAATGCGCTGACGTTGTTGATGGCCAGCGGGATAACCCGATCGCGGAACCAGGGGGATTCACGGGTGGAGAGCGAGAGCTCCACTTCCGGGGCCAGCAGACGGAAGGCGCAAATGGTTTGCACCAGCTGCCGTTCATCCATTAATGAGGCAGGCTCGATACCCCCGGCGCAAGGGCGTAGTCGCGGAAAGGAGATGGAGTAGCGGCTGCGCCAGTAGCGTTGCTGGAGCCACAGCAGATGTTCCGCCACCATAAAGCAATCCACGCGCCAGCTGTCGGAGAGGCCAATTAATGCGCCAAGGCCAATCTTATCAATCCCCGCCTGTCCAAGTCTGTCCGGCGTATCCAGCCGCCAGAAGAAATCCTGCTTTTTGCCTTTCAGATGATGTTTCGCATACATGCTTTCATGATAGGTCTCCTGATAGACCATCACGCCGTCCAACCCGAGGGTTTTCAGCTCGGCGTACTCCTCCATCGCCAGCGGCTGGACCTCCATATGCAGCGAGGCGAACTGGCGGCGAATCGCGGGCAGATGCTGGCGAAAATAGTCCATGCCGACTTTGCCCTGATGTTCGCCGGTCACCAGCAGCAGATGCTCAAAGCCCATTTCGCGGATCGCCGTGCATTCACGGGCAATTTCCGCCTCATCCAGGGTCTTGCGCTTGATGCGATTACTCATTGAGAAACCGCAGTAGGTACAATCGTTGGCGCACAGATTAGAGAGATACAGCGGGACATAAAAGCTGACGGTATTCCCAAAGCGCTGGCGAGTCAGGCGCTGCGCGCGCTGTGCCAGAGGCTCCAGATAACCCGCGGCGGCAGGAGAGAGCAGGGCCATCATATCGTCACGGCTGAGCTGTTTTGCCGCCAGGGCACGTTCTACGTCGGCGGGGGTTTTACTGTTGATACGCAGGCGAATGTCGTCCCACTCCAGCTGCCGCCAGCGGTCAGTGAAGGTCTTCATACCAGCGCCTCCAGAAAGCCGGTCAGTGGGCTGGTGGCCTGCGCCTGAGCGCTGCGCGCCCCCGGGCCAGCCTGTCGCGCCAGCAATCCGGCATCAATCGCCAGGCGGAAAGCGCGGGCCATGGTGACCGGGTCGTCGGCAACGGCGATGGCGGTATTCACCAGTACCGCGTCAGCGCCCATTTCCAGCGCCTGAGCCGCATGGCTTGGCACGCCAATACCGGCATCAACCACCACAGGTACCGTGGCCTGCTCGATAATAATTTCCAGCATCGCTTTGGTTTCCAGCCCCTGGTTGGAACCGATCGGCGCGCCGAGCGGCATCACCGCCGCGCAGCCCGCTTCTTCCAGACGCTTGCACAGTACCGGATCGGCGCCGCAGTAGGGCAGCACCACGAAGCCTTCCCGTACCAGAATTTCTGCCGCTTTCAGCGTTTCAATCGGATCGGGGAGCAGCCAGCGCGCGTCCGGGTGGATTTCCAGTTTCAGCCAGTGGGTACCCAGCGCCTCCCGCGCCAGACGCGCGGCAAATACGGCTTCTTCTGCCGTTTTGGCCCCGGAGGTATTGGGCAGCAGGCTCACGCCAGCCGCCAGCAGCGGCGCGAGGATAGCGTCATTATGCTGACGGAGATCGACGCGTTTCATCGCCAGCGTCACCAGCTGACTGCCGGAGGCGCGAATGGCCTCCACCATGACGTCGGGGGCGGCGAATTTACCGGTACCGGTGAAAAGATGTGATTCAAATGTTTTATCCGCAATACGTAACATGTCAGCCTCCGGCGATAACCTGAAAAAGCAGGATTTGGTCGCCTTCCTGCAGAAGATGGTGATCCCACCGCTCGCGCGGCAGGATGTGTTGATTGAGCGCCAGCGCGACGCCCGGCTGCTGCTGTTCCAGTTGAGTGAGCAGAGCGGCGACGGATGTCGCTTCGGCGCACTGCAACGGTTCATCGTTAAACCACACCTGCATGCTGCCCTCCACATACCGGGCAACCCTGAGCCCGCTGTAATGCAAGCGCGCGCCAGCTGCTGGTGCGGGCATCGAACAACCGCAAAGTATTACGCGGCGTCGCCATACCGCTGAGCAGCTTGATAGCCTCCAGCGCCTGCAGGGTGCCCATCATGCCGACCACCGGGCCGATAATGCCCGCCGTACGACAGTTGCGTTCGGGCTCGTTAGCGTCCGGCCACAGGCAGCGATAGCAGCCCTGTTCCCACGGCGGCGTCAGTACCATCAGTTGGCCTCCCAGCCCGACGGCGCTGGCGGTAATCAGTGGTGTTGCCAGTGCGACGCAGGCGGCATTGATCGCCTGGCGGGTCACCATGTTATCGGTGCAATCCAGTACCACATCGGCTTTCGCCACTTCATCCAGCAGGGCCTTTCCGCCTAACCGCTGCTTCAGTGCAATCAGCTCAATCTGCGGGTTGAGACGAGCCAGCCTTGCTCTGGCGGCCGTGGTTTTGGGTTGCGCGATATCATCGCTGGTGAACAGAATTTGCCGCTGTAGGTTGCTGACGTGCACGTCGTCATCGTCGGCCAGCACCAGCGTGCCGACACCGGCGCCAGCCAGATACAGAGCAGCAGGCGAGCCCAGCCCGCCGAGACCGACGATCAATACCCGGCTGGCCAGCAGCTTTTGCTGGCCTTCGATGGCGATATCCTCCAGCAGCAGCTGGCGGCTATAGCGCATAAAATCGCTGTCATTCATCGCCTGCTCCTGCGATTTCCAGCAGTTGGGCGGTGGCCTGCTGCCAGTCTGCCGCCTGGGTAATCGCGCTGACGACCGCAATACTGCCGACGCCGGTGTCCAGCACCGCCGGCGCGCGCGCCAGGCTGATGCCGCCGATCGCCACCGTCGGGTAATCCCGCAGGCGCTGGATATGTTGAGCGAGCTGCGTCAGTCCCTGAGGGGCGGAAGGCATCTGTTTGGTTTGCGTAGGAAAAACGTGGCCCAGGGCGATATAGGAGGGGCGTGCGGCCAACGCAACGTCGATCTCCATATCGTCATGGGTCGAGACCCCAAGACGCAGGCCGGCGTGGCGAATGGCGCTGAGGTCTGTGGTTTCCAGATCCTCCTGGCCTAAATGCACGCCGTAAGCCTGATGTTTGATGGCCAGCTGCCAGTAGTCGTTGATAAACAGCCGGGCATGATATTGACGACCAAGCGCGATAGCGGCGATCACATCGTCCTCAACGTCGCTGTCGCGCTTATCTTTGATGCGCAGCTGAAGGGTACGCACGCCGGCTTTCAGCAGGCGCTCAATCCATACCACGCTATCAACAACCGGATAGAGGCCTAAACGGAACGGGACGGGAGGAAAATCGGGTTGATACATCAGGCTTGCTCCTTACGTAAATAGATCTCACCGCCAAGAGCGCGGAAATCCTGGGATTTATCAGCCATACCGGCTGCGATATGCTGCCGGGCGGCATAATCGCGGACCTCCTGGGTGATTTTCATTGAACAGAATTTAGGCCCGCACATGGAGCAGAAGTGGGCGACTTTGCCGGACTCCTGCGGCAGCGTTTCATCGTGATAGGCGCGGGCGGTGAACGGGTCGAGCGCGAGGTTAAACTGGTCTTCCCAGCGGAATTCAAACCGCGCTTTGGACATGGCGTTGTCGCGGATCTGCGCTCCGGGGTGCCCTTTGGCGAGGTCAGCGGCATGGGCGGCGATTTTGTAGGTGATCAATCCTTGCTTCACGTCCTCTTTATTGGGCAGGCCGAGATGCTCTTTCGGCGTGACGTAGCAGAGCATGGCGCAGCCGAACCAGCCGATCATCGCCGCGCCGATACCGGAGGTGAAGTGGTCATAGCCGGGAGCGATATCGGTGGTTAATGGCCCAAGCGTGTAGAACGGCGCTTCGTGGCAGTGGGTCAGCTCTTCAGTCATATTGCGGCGGATCATCTGCATGGGGACATGGCCTGGACCTTCGATCATGACCTGCACATCATATTCCCAGGCGATTTTTGTCAGCTCCCCCAGGGTGTGCAGCTCGGCGAACTGCGCTTCGTCGTTGGCATCCTGAATGGAACCCGGGCGCAGGCCATCGCCTAAGGAGAGCGAGACATCATAGGCGGCGCAGATTTCGCAGATTTCGCGAAAATGCTGGTAGAGGAAGTTTTCCTGATGATGGGACAGGCACCACTTCGCCATGATCGACCCGCCGCGGGAGACGATGCCGGTCAGCCGTCCGGCGGTCATCGGCACGTAGCGCAGCAGGACGCCGGCATGGATGGTGAAATAGTCAACGCCTTGCTCTGCCTGCTCCAGCAGGGTGTCGCGAAAGGCTTCCCAGGTGAGGTTTTCGGCGATACCGTTCACCTTCTCCAGCGCCTGGTAGATGGGGACGGTACCGATAGGGACCGGGCTGTTGCGCAGGATCCACTCGCGGGTTTCGTGAATATAACGTCCGGTGGACAAATCCATGACCGTGTCAGCGCCCCAGCGTGTCGACCACACCAGTTTTTCTACCTCCTCTTCGATGGAGGAGGTGACCGCCGAGTTACCGATGTTGGCGTTGACCTTCACCAGAAAATTGCGGCCGATAATCATCGGTTCCGACTCAGGATGGTTGATATTTGCTGGAATGATTGCGCGACCGGCGGCGACTTCATCACGGACGAACTCCGCGGAGATATTCTCCGGCAGGCGGGCGCCAAAACCTTCGCCCGGATGCTGGTGGCGCAGCACCTCGCTGCGAATGCGCTCGCGGCCCATATTTTCCCGGATAGCGATAAACGCCATCTCCGGCGTGACGATGCCCTGACGTGCGTAGTGGAGTTGCGTGACGCATTTGCCTGATTTTGCGCGTTTGGGGGCCAGCGAGCCGCTAAAGCGCAGCGCATCCAGCTCCTCATCGGCCAGACGCGCTTTGGTGTAGAGGGAGCTGCGTTCGCGTAGCGGCTCGCAATCGTGGCGAGCGTCAATCCACGGCTGACGCAGCTTCGCCAGTCCCTGCCGGACGTCGATGGCGATATCAGGATCGCCATAGGGGCCGGAGGTGTCATACACCGGTATGGCTTCGTTCTCTTCATACTGCGGGTTGATTTTGTCGCCGCCGATCGGCGTGGGGCTGAGCTGGATTTCGCGCATCGGTACGCGAATATTATCCTGCGCGCCCTGAACATAGATGCGTCGTGAGCGGGGAAAGGCGGTGCCTTCCAGAGTGTCAATAAAGTGTTGCGCGCGTTCGCGCTGTTCCCGGCGGGTCGGTTTGCTTGCGGACATAGCTCATTCCAGATAAAGAGGAGATGGCTTGTCAGACGACGGATGGAGTAACAGAGGCGATCGGTCCTGAACGGACGGTCGCGAATAGCAGTTTACTCTTGTTCCCTTCGCAGGTATTAGCCTGATCAGGTTCCGCGGATCCCGAATTAACGGTCTCAGCCTTTTCCACTTTATTCTTCGCGCTGCCTCTTCGTTGGCTTCGTCCGCTCACTCCAGTCACTTACTGATGTAAGCTCCTGGAAGTTCACTGACTGGCCGTCTTGGGGCATCACGAATGCTTTTGTAGAAAATAGGCACTCCGACAAGATAGCACTCCCTCCGCAGAGGGAGAATGTCTGTAAATTACTCGTTAACGGTTCACAACTCAAGCAGTCGGCGCGATATTGTCGCTGACGTTGCCCTGCAGGTTGTACGAAATGGCGAGGGCGATCAGCTTATCTTCCAGCGCAAAGCGGGCTTCCAGCGCTTCGCCGATATCGGACAGCGCCTGCTGGAACTCAAGATAATTATCGTGATCGATGGCGTTTTCGAGGCAGGTGTCGTAGTAATCCATAATTTGCTGGGTATTGGCTTCCAGCTGCGGATAGAGCCTGGTAGCTGCCAAAAGTGGCGTATCACCTTCCATTTCGCCAAGAATACGTTCATAAATACTAAAATGGCCGGAGGAGAGGTAATCCACCAGGCTTTGGCAAAAGCTATCCAGCGCCTTTTCGTTAAGCCGCATAAAGGATTCTTTTCCCGGTTTCAGGCCAACCAGCTTGTAGTAAGCGACGAGCAAATGCTTACGTACATGCAGCCAGCGATCGACCAGTTCATTACTGCCTCCAACACGTTCCGTTAGGTTTTCCAGCTGGTTTAACATGGTTGACTCCGCAAGATTAAGAAAATAACGTTGCTCACCAAAATGTAAATATAATGTTAAAAGTGCCAGTAAAACGAAGGTAGTGCAATAGATATGGATCGTATTATTGAAAAATTAGATCGCGGCTGGTGGATCGTCAGTCACGAACAAAAATTATGGTTACCCGACGGGGAATTACCACATGGCGAAGCGGTAAATTTTAATCTTGTCGGCCAGCACGCACTGCATATTGGCGAATGGCAAGGCGACGCGGTGTGGATGGTGCGCCAGGATCGTCGGCATGATATGGGATCGTTGCGTCAGTTATTGGATCAGGATCCAGGTCTGTTTCAACTGGCGGGGCGCGGGATCCAACTGGCCGAATTTTACCGCTCGCATAAATTCTGCGGTTACTGCGGGCATCCTATGCATCCCAGCAAAACTGAATGGGCGATGCTATGCAGCCACTGCCGCGAACGTTATTACCCGCAAATCGCGCCCTGCATGATCGTGGCGATTCGCCGGGACGATTCTATCTTGCTGGCACAGCATACCCGCCATCGCAATGGCGTACATACGGTACTGGCCGGGTTTGTCGAAGTGGGAGAGACCCTTGAGCAGGCGGTTGCCCGCGAGGTCATGGAAGAGTGCGGTCTGAAGGTGAAAAATCTGCGCTACGTGACCTCCCAGCCGTGGCCGTTCCCGCAGTCGCTAATGACCGCATTTATGGCGGAATATGACAGCGGCGACATTGTGATCGATAAGAAAGAGCTGTTGCAGGCTGGCTGGTATCGCTATGACGCTTTACCGCTGCTGCCGCCGCCGGGTACCGTCGCACGCCGCCTGATAGAAGACACCGTGGCAATCTGTCGGGCCGACGAGGAATGACGTGATACAATAACGGCCTGACGCTTAAGGAACTGCAAAATGACCGAACTGAAGAACGATCGTTACCTGCGTGCGCTGCTGCGCCAACCCGTTGATGTGACCCCGGTGTGGATGATGCGCCAGGCGGGCCGCTATTTACCGGAGTACAAAGCCACTCGCGCAGAAGCGGGCGACTTTATGTCGCTGTGTAAAAACGCCGAGCTGGCCTGCGAAGTGACATTGCAGCCGCTGCGCCGCTATGCGCTGGATGCGGCGATCCTCTTCTCGGACATTTTGACCATCCCTGACGCAATGGGGCTGGGGCTCTATTTCGAAACCGGAGAAGGCCCACGTTTTACTTCGACGATTACCGGCAAGGCTGACGTCGACAAACTGCCGATCCCCGATCCGGAAGATGAACTCGGTTACGTGATGAATGCCGTGCGCACCATTCGTCGTGAGCTAAAAGGCGAAGTTCCGCTGATTGGTTTCTCGGGCAGTCCGTGGACCCTGGCGACCTATATGGTTGAAGGGGGCAGCAGTAAGGCCTTCACTGTCATCAAAAAAATGATGTATGCCGACCCGCAGGCGCTGCATGCGCTGCTCGAAAAGCTGGCTAAAAGCGTCACGCTGTACCTGAACGCGCAAATCAAAGCGGGCGCCCAGTCGGTGATGATTTTCGATACCTGGGGTGGCGTGCTGACCGGCCGCGATTATCAGCAGTTCTCGCTCTATTACATGCACAAAATCGTTGATGGCCTGCTGCGTGAAAACGAAGGCCGCCGCGTACCGGTGACCTTATTCACCAAAGGCGGCGGACAGTGGCTGGAAGCGATGGCCGAAACCGGCTGCGATGCGCTGGGTCTCGACTGGACCACCGATATCGCCGACGCTCGCCGTCGCGTCGGCCACAAAGTGGCGCTACAGGGCAATATGGACCCTTCCATGCTCTACGCGCCCGCTGGCCGTATTGAAGAAGAAGTGGCGACCATACTGGCCGGCTTTGGTCAGGGAGAGGGCCATGTCTTCAACCTGGGTCATGGCATCCATCAGGATGTGAATCCTGAACACGCCGGCGTATTTGTGGAAGCAGTGCACCGGCTGTCGGCGCAATACCATCGCTAAGGAGCGAATATGGATCTGGCGTCGCTACGCGAACGGCAGCAGGAGCTGGCCGCGTCGGTCATTCGTGAGGATCGACTGGATCGGGAGCCTCCGCGGCTGATCGGCGGTGCGGACGTTGGCTTCGAGCAAGAAGGTGAAGTGACGCGGGCGGCTATTGTGCTGCTCGCTTATCCATCTCTGGAACTGGTTGAGTATCAGGTGGCGCGAGTGGCCACCACCATGCCGTATATCCCCGGTTTTCTCTCCTTTCGTGAAACGCCCGCGCTGCTGGCGGCGTGGGAACAGCTTTCCCAAAAACCCGATCTCTTATTTGTCGACGGCCACGGGATTTCTCATCCCCGGCGCCTGGGCGTCGCCAGCCATTTTGGCCTGCTGGTGGATGTCCCGACCATTGGGGTGGCGAAAAAGCGCCTGTGCGGGCGCTTTACGCTTCCCGGCGATGAACCGGGGGCACTGGCGCCGCTGATGGATAAAAACGAACAGCTGGCGTGGGTCTGGCGCAGCAAAGCGCGTTGCAACCCGCTGTTTGTCAGCACCGGTCACCGGGTGGCTCTCGATAGTGCGCTGACATGGGTTCAGCGCTGCATCAAGGGCTACCGCCTGCCGGAGCCTACGCGCTGGGCCGATGCGGTTGCCTCGCGGCGTCCGGCATTTGTGCGTTGGCAAGCAAATCAGCGCTGATTCAGGTACACTGCGGCTAATTTCTGACTTCGAGAATTCATCATGTTACAAAACCCGATTCATCTGCGCCTGGAGAAGCTGGAAAGTTGGCAGCACGTCACCTTTATGGCCTGTTTGTGCGAGCGCATGTACCCCAATTACGCGATGTTCTGCCAGCAAACCGGATTTGCCGATGGCCAGCTGTATCGTCGTATCCTCGATCTGATTTGGGAAACCCTGACCGTCAAAGATGCGAAGGTGAATTTCGATAGCCAGCTGGAAAAACTGGAAGAGGCGATTCCGGTTGCCGACGACTATGATCTGTACGGCGTGTACCCGGCTATCGATGCCTGTGTTGCTCTGAGTGAACTGATTCATTCGCGTCTGAGCGGAGAAACGCTTGAGCATGCCATTGAGGTGAGCAAGAGTTCGATTACGACCGTCGCGATGCTGGAAATGACCCAGGCAGGTCGTGAAATGACCGACGAAGAGCTCAAAGAGAACCCGGCGGTTGAGCAAGAATGGGATATTCAGTGGGAAATTTTCCGTCTGCTGGCCGAGTGTGAAGAACGCGATATTGAACTGATCAAAGGGCTGCGCGCAGACCTTCGTGAAGCCGGCGAGAGCAATATTGGTATAAATTTTCAGCAGTGAGACCAGAAAACGTGATTTACCGCCTGAATTGTAGCGTCTGAAGGCTTCCATTCCGCCCCCCGTCTGGTCTACATTTGGAGGGCGAAAAAAAGTGGCTATCGGTGCGTGTATGCAGGAGAGTGCTTTTCAGGCATTTCCGTCGCACTCGGTGCTTAGCAAGCGATAAACACATTGTAAGGATAACTTATGAACAAGACTCAACTGATTGATGTAATTGCGGACAAAGCTGACCTGTCCAAAGCACAGGCAAAAGCTGCCCTGGAATCTACCCTGGCTGCAATTACTGAGTCTCTGAAAGAAGGTGATGCTGTTCAACTGGTTGGTTTCGGTACCTTCAAAGTGAACCACCGCGCTGAGCGTACTGGCCGCAACCCGCAGACCGGTAACGAAATCAAAATTGCCGCTGCTAACGTGCCGGCGTTTGTTTCTGGTAAAGCACTGAAAGACGCAGTTAAGTAAGACCGCGTGGCAGTGTACAGTTTTAACGAAGGGGCCTTAAAGCCCCTTTTGTCTATCTGGCGTCGCGTATTGATGCTGGCAGGCGTCGTGCTGATCTCTGCCTGTAGCCATGATTCTTCTGTCCCGCCTTTTACCGCCAGCGGGTATGCGGACAACCAGGGCGCGATGCGTATCTGGCGTCTGGACTCCAACGGCGAAGTACATCTGCTTGCTGCCTTTAGCCCGTGGCGTCACGGCAATACTTCAACCAGCGAATACCGCTGGCAGGGTGACCGACTCACGCTTATCGAACTCAACGTCTACGGCAAACCGACGGAACACATTCGCGCCCGTTTTGATGACCAGGGCGAGCTGAGCTTTATGCAGCGCGAAGTGGACGGACAAAAGCAGCAGCTTTCCAGCGATCAGGTGGCGCTTTACCGCTACCGGGCAACGCAAATTCGCCAGACCAGCGATGCATTGCGGCAAGGACGCGTTGTTCTGCGTCAGGGGCGCTGGCATGCCAACCAGACGGTGACGACCTGTGAAGGGCAAACCGTGAAGCCGGATCTGGATGCCCGGGCCTTAGCCCATATTGAACGCCGCCAGAATCACTCCTCCGTTGAGGTGAGCGTGGCGTGGCTGGAAGCCTCAGACGGCGCTCAGCTTTTGCTGGTGGCCAATGAAGACTTCTGTACCTGGCAGCCGCAGGAAAAAACCTTCTGACCTCCGGTCAGAGCCGCTTCGCGCTATCAGCGCGGTTACCATTCCCTCTGTCCTTTTCCACAATACGCTTCTCTGAGGCGCGTAGCCGCATATCCTCCGCGACAGGATGGCGGGCTGACAATAAAAAACGGGCGACTCCAGAATGAAGCCGCCCGTCAATGAGGCCTGTTATGAGGTCTCGCTCAGGCGCTAGCGTTGCTCGCGGGCAATAGCGCGCCAGCCAATATCGCTACGGCTGAAGCTTCCTTCCCAATGAATACCGGTCAGGAGTTCGTAGGCGCGCTGCTGCGCCTGGGCTACGGTGTCGCCCAACGCCGTCACGCACAGTACGCGGCCGCCGTTAGTCACCACGCGCTGGTCGTCGGCAAGCTTCGTCCCGGCATGGAAGACCTTGCCATCCACCGCTTCTTCCTGCGGCAGGCCGAAGATTTCGTCGCCGGTGGCGTAGCTGCCCGGATAGCCGCCTGCGGCAACCACGATGCCCAGCGAGGCGCGATCGTCCCACTCGGAGGTTTTCTCATCCAGCTTACCGTCACAGGCGGCGAGGCACAGCTCCACCATGTCGGATTTCATACGCAGCATAATGGGCTGCGTTTCCGGATCGCCGAAACGACAGTTGAACTCGATGACTTTTGGATTGCCCTGTTTGTCGATCATCAGACCGGCGTACAGGAAGCCGGTATAGGTATTGCCTTCCGCCGCCATGCCTTTGACCGTTGGCCAAATGATGCGATCCATGGTGCGCTGATGCACCTCATCCGTGACCACCGGGGCGGGTGAATAGGCGCCCATACCACCGGTGTTCGGTCCGGTATCGCCATTGCCTACGCGTTTGTGGTCCTGGCTGGTGGCCATCGGCAGAACGTGCTCGCCGTCGACCATGACGATAAAGCTGGCCTCTTCACCATCGAGGAACTCTTCAATCACGATCCGATGGCCCGCGTCGCCAAAGGCGTTGCCGGCCAGCATATCCTGAACCGCCTCTTCCGCTTCTTGCAGCGTCATCGCGACAATCACGCCTTTACCGGCCGCCAGACCGTCCGCCTTGATAACAATCGGGGCGCCTTTTTCGCGCAGATAGGCCAGTGCAGGTTCGACTTCGGTAAAGTTCTGATATTCCGCGGTCGGAATGTTATGCCGCGCGAGGAAATCTTTGGTAAAGGCTTTTGAGCCTTCCAGCTGGGCGGCGCCTTCGGTCGGGCCGAAGATTTTCAGGCCCGCAGCGCGGAACGCATCGACAATGCCAATCACCAGCGGCGCTTCCGGGCCGACGATGGTCAGATCGATCTTCTCGCGCTGGGCAAAGTCCAGCAGCGCCGGAATATCGGTCACGCCGATATTGACGTTTTGCAGCGCAGGTTCCAGGGCTGTGCCGGCGTTACCCGGCGCCACGTAGACGGTATCAACCAGCGGAGACTGTGCCGCTTTCCATCCCAGCGCGTGCTCGCGGCCGCCGTTGCCAATCACTAATACTTTCATGTTCTGCTCCGTGAATTAATGGCGGAAGTGACGCATGTCGGTGAAGATCATCGCAATGCCGTGTTCGTCAGCTGCGGCAATGACTTCGTCGTCACGGATAGAGCCGCCAGGCTGGATAACACAGGTAATGCCCACTGCAGCAGCAGCGTCGATACCGTCACGGAACGGGAAGAAGGCGTCAGAAGCCATTGCCGAGCCTTTCACTTCCAGACCTTCATCGCCCGCTTTGATACCGGCAATTTTCGCCGAGTAAACGCGGCTCATCTGGCCTGCACCTATCCCGATGGTCATGTTCTCTTTTGCATAGACAATGGCGTTGGATTTCACGAACTTCGCCACTTTCCAGCAGAACAGCGCGTCACGCAGTTCCTGCTCGGTAGGCTGGCGTTTCGTCACCACGCGCAGATCGCCCTCGGTGACCATGCCCAGGTCGCGATCCTGAACCAGCAGGCCGCCGTTAACGCGTTTGAAATCGAGTCCTGGAACGCGTGCCGCCCACTCGCCGCAGGTCAGAACGCGGACGTTCTGCTTGGCCGCAGTAATCTTCAGGGCCTCTTCGCTGGCGGATGGCGCAATGATCACTTCAACAAACTGGCGAGAAATGATGGCCTGTGCGGTTTCCGCATCCAGTTCGCGGTTGAAGGCGATAATGCCGCCGAATGCGGAGGTCGGGTCGGTTTTGTAGGCGCGATCGTAAGCATCCAGAATTGAGTCGCTGACCGCAACGCCGCACGGGTTGGCGTGTTTAACAATCACGCAGGCCGGTTCGCTGAACTCTTTCACGCACTCCAGCGCCGCATCGGTATCCGCGATGTTGTTATAAGAAAGGGCTTTGCCTTGAACCTGAGTGGCGGTCGCCACCGACGCTTCTTTAATGTCTTCTTCTATATAGAAGGCAGCCTGCTGATGGCTGTTCTCGCCGTAGCGCATATCCTGCTTCTTAATGAAGTTCAGGTTCAGCGTACGCGGGAAGCGGCCGGAGGCTTCCTGAGTCTCACCATGATAGGCCGGAACCATGCTGCCGAAGTAGTTGGCAATCATGCTGTCGTAGGCAGCGGTGTGCTCGAAAGCTTTAATGGCGAGATCGAAGCGGGTTTCCAGAGTCAGGGAACCGTCGTTCGCATCCATCTCTTTAATAATGGCGTGGTAGTCATGGCTCTTCACGACGATAGCCACGTCTTTATGGTTCTTGGCTGCGGAGCGCACCATGGTCGGGCCGCCGATATCGATATTCTCCACCGCATCTTCCAGCGAGCACCCTTCGCGGGCGACGGTCTGGGCAAACGGATAAAGGTTAACAACAACCATATCGATAGGAGAGATCGCGTGCTGGGCCATGATCTCGTCATCCTGGCCGCGACGGCCGAGAATGCCGCCGTGTACTTTTGGATGCAGGGTCTTAACGCGTCCATCCATCATTTCCGGGAAACCGGTGTAGTCAGAGACTTCGGTTACCGGCAGACCTTTCTCAGCCAGCAGGCGTGCGGTACCACCCGTAGACAGTAGCTCAACACCACGAGCGGAAAGAGCCTGCGCGAATTCGACGATACCGGCCTTGTCAGAAACACTGAGCAGAGCGCGGCGGACTGGACGACGTTGTTGCATGGTATTAAATCCCCAGGATTTGAACATTACAGAGAGCGTTAGGTGAGTTTTTGTCTAAAAACTCACCTAACGCACCCAACCGGGCATCCTTGTCATAGCGCGGCATTGTAACGAAAACGTTTGCGCAACGCTCGCGAATTTTTATCTTTCTCTTTTTGCCGATCTCTTCTCTATATAGAAGGGGCTTTTGACGGCCTTTATCAGCTAAGAACAGGCGTGGTCTGTGGATAATTCTGTGTGTAACAGGGTATAAAGCGGGGTTTTGCTGGGGAATGCAGCAGTCAGTCATTTTTCTGCAATTTTTCTATTGCGGGCGCTCGAGAACTCCCTATAATGCGCCTCCATCGACACGGAACAACGGCAAACAAGCCGCCGGGTTGAAAGAGAAAACTTCTGAAATTCAGGGTTGACTCTGAAAGAGGAAAGCGTAATATACGCCACCTCGCGACAGAGCGCTCAGCGCCGTCGCACTGCTCTTTAACAATTTATCAGACAATCTGTGTGGGCACTCAAAGTGACATGGATTCTTAACGTCCTCGGACGAAAAATGAATACCAAGTCTCTGAGTGAACACGTAATTCATTA
>Ga0207696_1000536_pt1 | contig 30858 bp, 30 predicted proteins | sample KBSS54metaG_FD_184403 | JGI IMG/M metagenome (GOLD analysis project Ga0207696, IMG submission 184403) | Switchgrass rhizosphere microbial communities from Kellogg Biological Station, Michigan, USA - KBS S5-4 metaG (SPAdes) (version 2) | ecosystem: Host-associated > Plants > Roots > Rhizosphere >...
GTTCATCAGGCGCGGAACTCATCGAGGCGCGGGAATAAAATCCCATTCAGACGCCGGATAGATTCAAGCAAGCCAATTTATCGTCAAAATCGGTGTTGCAAAAACGGGAGTGACCATAGATTCCGTTCTCGTAGATTGTCAGCCGCTGCGCTGGGTCGGTCAACTTACCCCCGTCCAGCACCCACCGGCACATCATTGACGCTATTTCTTTTGCTGCGGGATCTATGGTTGATGGGGTGCCAGCATTAGCCTGGTAGGCCATAAGAAACGCCGCGGACATAATGAGTGTGTGGCGTAGTTTCATGAGAGATCCCTTAGTTCAGATTGCATCCAATGCGGAAGGCATTGCCGATTTCAGTGTATTCAGCACGGCTTGCGCCCGTGAGCTTAGTGGCTTCACTGCTGAAGTGCGTATTGTCGCGGGTGCATTTTTCTGGCGTGGATTGCGCGCCTTTGAGGCACATAGAGTACGCAACAGACGGATTAGCGAACTGGGTACGCTGGGCGTAGCCTTCGCACACAGCAGTTGCACGGGCCTGCTTCTGGCGAGCGGTCATCGGTTTGATTGCCTTACTATTGGCAGCCTTCAGCTTATAACAGCTCAGATTACGCGAGCGGGCAGCTGCCTCTAGGGCTTTTGAGCGGCTAAGATTGTCGTTGTATTCAGGATGGCTGGATGGGTTAACGTTCAGGCTCGGCTGTATCGCGTCAGATGCCTGGCAAAGTTGCTGATCGCTGTATCTGGCAATCTCCGCTGCCTCTATCGCGGCTTTGTCTGGCTGCGGGGCTTTGGGTGCGGGAGTAGCGCATCCTGCTAATGCCAGCGCCAATGAGGCGGCTAATAGTCGTTTCATGGGTTCGAGTGCCCTGTATGCAAGTTGTAGAAGGGATCAGTTTGGAGATCGGAAATTATTGTACGTTCAGCGCGGTATTTAACCACTAATACCCGTAACGGATTGATTTAGGGGTCTGAAGCCCAACCGTACGAGATCGTACGCTAAGTATATTTTTTAAGCAGGTTGGGCGAGTAAAGAAAACGAGGGTTTTATTTACTTTAGCCATTAATGCCAGTATCCATGAGGTTTTCGGCATTCCTGGTGTTAATAAACTCGGTAATAAAATCAACGTAAACCTGACCGACAACGCCACGACTTTATAGACTTAAATTCATAAGGTTACGTTCTTAGCGTACGTTTCCGTTCCATTGGGCTTCAAACCCCTATGATGAGTTTTCTTTAGATATTTCACTTTCAGGCAGGCATCGTCAGGGTTTTCCTGATGGAGTATTGCCATTGTTATCCCTCACCCAGAACTGGCAACACAGATAACTGTCGCTACCGATGTAATTATGACCCAACGGGGGTGGGTCATAATTACATCGGTACTAACAATTACAAATGACATGCTTCCAAATGCTATGTCTTTTTTTAAGGCTTATATGTCCTTTACGCCATACTTCTCGCGTTACATAATCCGAGCAAGAAACAGGTGCCCTGATGTTAAGGAGATTCATTGAATCTTTGACCTGATCAAAAACGGAACGCTGAGAGGAAAATATTATGAGGCTTAGTAATAAAGTTGCATTAATCACAGGAGGCACGAGTGGAATTGGTCTGGCAACGGCGAAACTTTTTGTCGCTGAAGGTGCTCAAGTTATTGTGACGGGCCGTGATGAATCTGTATTTGGCAATGTGAAGGCAGAACTTGGGGAGCAAGCTGTCGTAATAAAAGGCGATGTCCGTTCGATTTCGGATATGCAGGCCATCACGATGCACGTAAAGGAGAAGTTTGGGGGGCTTGATGTGGTTTTTGCAAACGCTGGGCTGGCTTTCCCATCTCCTGTTAAGGATATTTCCGAAAACCTTTATAACGATATTATGGATATTAACGTTAAGGGCGTAATTCTCACATTACAAGCAACGTTGCCCATCTTGAATGCGGGCTCTTCATTTATCATGAATACCTCATTCGTCGCGCAAACTGGTAAGCACGGTATCTCCTTAACGGCTGCAGCGAAGGCTGCAGTACGCTCACTTGCTCGTAGTTGGTCCTATGAATTTCTTGACAGAAAAATTCGGTTTAATGCCATCGCTCCAGGAGCAATTGATACCCCACTAATAAGCAAGTGGGGCTTATCTGATGAGGAAGTTCGCACGAGAAAAGATGCGATGGCTAAGACAATTCCTTTAGGACGCCTTGGTAAGGCAGAAGATATTGCCTACGCAGCGCTCTACCTTGCAAGTGACGATTCATCATATGTATTGGGCACAGAGCTTATTGTTGATGGGGGTGCTTCACAGCTTTAGTTTCCGGGTATTGTTTTAACAGGAAACACAACATTACCTGCTATATCGGCTTAAGTTAAATGTCCGCCGGAAATTTCGTCATGAAGTCTTATTCAATTGGCCCGGCATTACACCTGATGCAATTAAGTAAGGGCTAAATATAAGGAGAAGTGATCTTGAAAGATGAAAATAAAATTAATTCTCTTGAGGAACCATTGAGCAGAGTAGGCCATTCTCGTAGAGATATCCTCAAATTAGGAAGTGCTGCCGCTCTAGGGGCCGTTATGGGCGGTGGAGCTTTACTGACACATATCAATAGCGTTCATGCACAGGAGAAAGTGGTAGCCTCGTCTGGTCAGGCACTTAATGCTCTGGCTCAGAGAAGCAGTACAGGAGAACTGGATCCAAATGTCCCTCTCAATATTCTGATCGTGAATTATGACGGCGGAACACTCCTTGACTTTGCTGGACCCAGCGAGATTTTTCACCGCTTGCCGAACACGAATGTTCGCTATGCGAGTCTCAATGGCGGCAGTGTAACGCTTGAATTCGGGGTTATCTACGGAAATACCGAAAAGCTGGCGGATATTGATAAAACTGACTTGATCTTGGTTCCCGGAGGATCCAATTTATCTGCTCCAATGGGTTCTGCATATCAAGCACAGATTCGTCGTCTCGCTGAGAGTGCCAAGTACGTAACGTCGGTTTGCAATGGTTCGCTCGTGCTTGCCGCAACCGGTGTACTCAAGGGGAAGCGCAGCGGATGCCATTGGGCTTTCCTTAACAAACTCTCTGAGTATGGAGCCATCCCAGTTGCAGAACGCTTTGTGGAAGATGACAACGGGCGTTTCATGAGCGGGGGGGGAGTAACTGCAGGTATCGATTTCGCGCTAAGGGTCGCAGAAAAACTACGTGGTCGTGACGCAGCTGAATTTACACAACTCGCGATCGCCTATGATCCTGCGCCGCCATTCCATTCTGGTGATCCTAGTGACGCGCCGCCAGCAATCCTTGCAATGGTTGACAAAAAACTACCAGGTGCATCTAAGGGGCTCGCACGGATACCTGGGGTCCTATGAAATATGTCAGAAATTATGAAGCTAAGTCCTCTTGTTACGTGTCTTAGTTGCATTTTTTAGTCCTCAAGATGCATCTCATTGAGAAATTTATATGAAATCAATTTTCACCGAATTAATCCCATTCGCTGTTGCTTTAGCAATTGCTGCCGGTCCAGCTGCAGTCTATGCAGCAAGTCCCCAACAATCCACGGAAGCAGCTATCAAGGCTGAAAATGCTCGCTGGGCTGATGCTTTCAAACGCGGTGATTACCAAGCAATTGGCAGACTTTACACTGAAGATGGAACACTACTCCAGCCTGGTGGGCCGAGGGTAGTAGGTGCCGCAGCGATCTCGAAATACTTTGTGCAAATATATGCAGGAAAAACACCGGATACAGTGAGTTTTAGCAACTTTGAGTTCTATGGAAATGACAAGGTCGTAACTGAAGTTTCGGACTCTGTTCTGAGAAATAGCGAGGGGAAATTACTGTCGCGCGACAAGCAAATCCTCATTTTCCTTAAACAGGGTGATACTTGGAAGCTCCATCGTGATATGTGGAATAACGATGGTTCTTTGAAACCGGGTGATCGCTGATCCAACATTGATAGTGTCAGTGTCTTATGCCAGATCATGTCCTTATTGTCTAGGCACACCAAAACCCGAAGTTGCTTATCAACGCAATGTGGGAAGGACTCTCAAAGCCCTTGCTTAGCAAGGGCTAATACAGGCGTGTATGAATTGCATACTACGGTTCAAATTCAGTCGTAATTGAGGCATATATTTCCGATCCACGCCCTAACGGAGAAGCAGGTTTTGACACTAACGATGAAACCTGACCACGATTAAAGATCGGGTTTATATCTTGGCCGAACTCAGCGAGTAGAAATAGCATTCGAAGATATTTGGCCGAAGCATCGAGTACATAAGGCAAAGAATATGCAGGAAATTTCTGAAAGCAGACATTTGACAATTGGGGGCCTGATTTTCCCGGATATGGATCAATGTGATTTCACAGGGCCTTTTGAAGTCCTCTCGAGAATTCCAAATTCAACGTTTTTCACAATATCAAAAGACAAACAGTTTGTCCGGGATATGCGTGGCTTGCAAATTATTCCAGATATGACCGTTGAAGAGGCTCCTCTTCTGGATGTCTTGCTTGTTCCCGGTGGATACGGGCAAGAAAAAATTTCTACTGATGAGGTCATTCTTGCGTTTATCCGTAAGCAAGCTAAACACGCCATGTATGTTTTCTCAGTATGTACCGGTACGCTTATCTGTGGCGCGGCTGGCTTACTGCATGGTCGAAAAGCAACTACACACTGGGCAGCGCTGGAGGCCTTACCATTGTATGGAGCCACAGCATGTGATGATCGCGTCGTTATTGATGGTGACTTTATCAGTGCGGGGGGAGTGACTTCTGGTATTGACGGCGCTCTTGCTTTGGCAGCGCTTCTTCGCGGAGATCGGATAGCCAAAGAGCTCCAACTCTACATGGCATACGATCCACGACCCCCCTTTGATTCAGGGACACCACTTAAGGCTCCAGAGGATGTTTTGAAAAATGTATGCGCACAGATACAAGGAATCACCGAACAACGCCTGTCCAGTGCGTGCAAATATGCAAGTCTGAACGTAAATGTCCTGAAATAATATTTGGCGAACGCATTATAGCGCCCCTTCATGGCGGTGCCTGATGAAACAGGCAGAGCGCTGTTTGTGCAATACTTGCCATCGATACAACATGTCTAAGTTATCGAAAGGGTGATTATGAACATTCTGGTTACTGGAGGTACAGGGCTATTGGGCAGCCGTTTGATTCCTGTCCTGGCAGCAGAGCATAAAGTCTATGCACTTGTACGCTCTGAACTCGCGCGAGAAAAAGTGCTCGAGTCAGGCGCATTACCTGTTGAAGGCGACCTGGAAAGCAGCGTTCCGTTAGTACTCCCTCAGCTAGACGCTATCATTCATGCAGCAGCAGTGTTTCGCTTCTCTGGTCCCTCTGCACCTTTCTTCCGTACTAATGTAGAGGGCACGGAGAGATTGCTGGCGGAAGCAGAGCGTGTCGGCGTGAGGCATTTTATCCACATTAGTGCTGCGGGTATCATCATGGACGAATCCGGTTCTCCCCTTCGTCGTGCGGACGAGACGGCTCCCATCTACACAAAGCATTTTTCTGCATATCTGGCGAGTAAGGCTCAGGCCGAGCAAAGAGTGCGTGCAGCTAACAAACCGGGTTTTCGTACGATTGCTTTGCGCCCACCAGTACTATGGGGACCGGGGGATCCCTTTAGCAGGGAAATCCCACGCGCTCTTCTTTCTGGCCTGCTTATGTTCATTGATCATGGAAACTATCCGTTTTCCACTTGCCACGTAGACAATCTCGTCGAAGCGATTCAGTGCGCCCTCAAAGAGGGAGGAGGGGGACGCGCGTTTTTCATCACAGATAGCCATACACAAACCTTTCGTGATTTCGTCGGGTCCATTGCTGCCGTGCAAGGCCTGTCCGTCGAGAAAGTTCGTTCAATGCCTTATTGGCTGGCCTCAGCCACCGGGCGATTAATGGAGACAATTTGGACAATCCTGCAAAGAAAAGACGATCCGCCCCTGTCGCGTTCAATGGTTTGCATGATTGGAAGGGAGTTCAGCGTGAGTGATATCGCCGCACGTAAAGAACTGGGTTATACAGGGAAAACCTCGCTTGCTGAGGGATTACTCAGCTATGGAAATGTCCTTCCCCCGTATTGAGAATGTCTTCTATCAAGCCTGAACAATCAAACTTTTTACCGATGTATATATTAGAACATCGCATTTACAGCATAGAGGATTGCCATATTAACCTTCGACGCAAAAGCCTGACGATGAGCTTTTACAGACTTGAGGTAAAAGAAAGTATCTCTAAGGTTATCAGTAAGTTGATGGAGTTAATTCTCATCGGTTTCTGAGTAATCGACTCTGCCGGCGAATTGATTGTGGCGGATGCCCATACAATTTAACGAAGGCTCTTCTCATACGTTCTGAATCGACAAATCCGACAGCCCGGGCTACCTGTTCAATCGATTCGCTGCCATCCAGCAACCGACTCCGCGCGGCTTCAACACGCAAACGCTCTACGGCCCTTGCAGGCGTTTCACCAGTCTCCCGCAGAAACGCCCGACCAAATTGCCGGAGACTTAATCGCGCTGCTTCGGCAAGCCTCTCAACGGGTAACCCCTCGACCAAATGTTCTCTGGCAAAATTGAGCGCAATGCGAATGCGGTCTGACTCTGGCTCCATTTGCGACATAGCTGAAAATTGAGACTGTCCTCCCGATCTCCGGTAAGGAACAACCAGAAACCGCGAAACATTACGAGCCATTTCCTGCCCCATATCTTTCTCAATCAGTGCCAAAGCCAGGTCTATTCCCGCAACAATACCGGCTGAAGTCCAAATGCCATCATCCTCAATATATATACTATCACCATCCACCCTGATAAGAGGAAAGAGGGATTGAAACTGAGACATATATCGCCAGTGAGTCGCTGCCCTCCTGCCATTAAGTATTCCAGTCTCGGCAAGCAAAAAAGCGCCGGTACAGACGCTTGCCACGCGTGGAGTGTGTTTAGTTAATTGTTTTGCTGCAGCAATATTCGCAGAAGTCTGCATACAACTAATATCACCACCGACAAATAAAACAGTGTCAAGTTCCACTTGTCCAGCAGGCTTCGTTAGCACAGGAAGACCCGCGTTACCAATAATTTGTCCACCTGACTGTGAAATTATATGAAGTTCATAAGGGGTATGTTTAACGGCTGTTGCTACCTGATTGAAAGCCGTAAGAGGCCCAGCCAGATCAAGAGCATCATGACCATTGCAAATGAAGAATCCGACTTTATGCATTTTATAAAGGTTTAAAAAATGATAGTTTGACTTTTTTTGAGGTAAGTTTATTTTTTCAGCCAAAAAGGCATTTGTCAATTCCTATAGGTTACAGATTGTACCTGCAAAGTTGGAACCTGACACAGAGTTGTAAACGGTAATCCCTCCGAAAAACCCCCCAGTGTCAGGATACATGTCACCCCCATCAAAAATTATAATGAGGTAAGGGGGACACGATATGAAACGCATTTCACCGGAACGAAAGGCGGCCACGCTGGCTAAACTTCTTCCTCCGTATAACATGACGGTCAGCGCTGTTGCACAAATGGAAGGGATATCGGAAGCTACTCTCTATAACTGGCGTAGTCAGGCTAAAGCAGAGGGGAAACCGGTGCCGGGTGCAGATAAAAATAGTGAACAGTGGCCGGCGCAAGCCCGCCTGGCGGTGATTATCGAGACCGCCACACTCAGTGAGACCGACATCGCGGCGTACTGCCGAAAAAAGGCTTATATCCAGAGCAAATTGCTCAGTGGAAACAGGCTTTTTTACAGGTGCCGGTGGATGACCGTGCTGCACTCAAGCAGGTCCAGAAAGAAAACAAGCAGTTAAAAAAGGAACTGATCCGTAAGGAAAAAGCCCTGGCGGAGGCGGCAGCGATACTGGTTCTGCGAAAGCGGTTGCGGGATTATTACGGGGAAGCGGACGGGGACGACTGACACCAGCCCTCGAGCGCCAAACTTTTTCCTGCTGATGTCAAAGGGAGGTTTTTTAGGGACGTTGCGGTATAATGTATTTGGATACAGAGGCTTGCATACCGTCTGGTCCGGTCAGGCGGCAGCGACGGGGCGTTGCTGACCGCCTTATCCTCTTCTCCGGACGCTGGGCTTTTTCCCGAAGACATGCATGTCTTTTAATCGATTTTTCAGACGGATTTTCTCGGCTAGCGTGAGTTTTTTATACGGGGTTTGAGGTCCAATCGGCCGAAAATCTCCGATACCCCCTCATCTTTGCTTGAATGTGCGTAACTCATCTCGACGAAGGTTATGGACCGTAGTCTGTCCGGGCAGTAGGCATAACTAACATCGAATGTTCCCTTGTCCTGCCACCCGGCTTATTATCACTAACAAGAGCAGTCTTGCCAATTAGTTCTCCACGTTATCCTGAGAACCAAAGGGAAGCGGATGCTGGTCAAAACTCCCCCTCTCTTTTAGATTTATTTTAATATTTGTATTCTCAATTAACGCTTTTTTCCAATTATCGGCATCTTCTTTTGATAATGTTCTAAAATATTCAAGAGTATTTAAGTACTGTGTCATAATATGATTTCTCATTGTTAGGAAACATAGTTAATTTAATAGCAAAAAGCTGCTATAGCCTCTATGGAGTTGCGCTAAAAAACTGTCGGTGGTTCTTTTCTATACTTACAATGGAGAGCTGTCATTACCCACGTTCTTGAAAGCACGCAAAGCATCATAAAGAGCTGTCTTACCAATTTTCAGTCTTCCAGCTGCCTCCCTGACACTCAATCCTTGAGCCATTAAACTCTGCGCCTTCTGCAAACCTTCATCAGTGACTACTGGTTTACGTCCGCCCTTTCGTCCCCTGGCCGCTGCTGCAGCAAGTCCCGCCTTGGTTCGTTCACGAATAAGGTCTCGCTCAAATTCTGCCAGTGCTGCGAAGATTCCAAAAACCAGCTTGCCCGGCGCTGTCGTGGTATCGATGGCCGCCCCCTGCCCTGTTAGCACTTTTAGGCCAACGCCGCGACCAGACAGTTCTTGCACCGTATTGACCAGGTGTGCCATAGAACGGCCTAAACGGTCCAGTTTCCACACGACAAGAATGTCTCCTTCGCGTAAATAGGCCAACGCAGCATCCAGTCCAGGACGTTCGTTTTTCGAACCACTGATGACGTCATCAAAAATTCTTTCACAACCAGCCGATCGAAGAGCGTCATTTTGCAAATCGATATGCTGATTATCTGTTGAAACCCGAGCGTATCCGATCAATGCCATCACTATTTTACTCAAAAAGTCCGCTAACTCGTCCGTAAATCATATAGTCCGTTTACCCATAAAACAAGCAGGTTTACGGACAGTCTTTTGAATTCCGTTTAACGACCGTTTTACGGACATGACATTTGGGCATACCTATATGTCATATTCATGTATTTTCATCACCGCCTCCGACTTTTAAAAAAAATATCCTTCATCTAAGGGGCGCTAATCGGATCCCCACAGAATCCGTGGAGCGTTCATTTGCACCTAAGATCCGAAAAATGGCAAAATCGGACGTCTGCCTAAGAGAGGCTTGTATCTGATAATATAAAATATTCCCCCTTCTGAGGTGCCCTCCATGCTCGATATCGATCCCCAGGAAAACCGGATTTGTGCACACTGTATCGGTGAACCATTTCTCCGTGCCCACATTGAAAAAACGGGCACCCGTAGTAGGTGCCACTACTGCGAGGAGACACACGCCTGCTTTAAGCTTGAGGAGGTATGTGATTTAACTGAACAGGCTGTTAACTCGCATTTTATACGCACGTCGTATGGGCCTTCAGATCGCGAATATGCCATGATCAAATACTGCGATTATGAGTGGTATCGGTCCGGAGAACCTATAAGCGAGGTTATTGGATGCCTGCTTGAGACCACCGAATCTGTGGCTTGCGATATTCAGCAGATACTTGAGGAAAAGAATTCATACTCGCGCTATGACGAAGCAGAGCCTGAAACTGATTTTGCGTCCGACTCCTATTATGTAGAGCGTGGCAAGGTGAGCACTGAGCATCTGGATTCTATGTGGGCCACCTTCGTGACCTCACTTAAACAGGAAGCCCGCTATATTAACAACACTGTTAAGGCAACGCTTGACGGTATATTTAAGGAGCTGGATACCCTCCAGACCGGTGGAAAAAGAACTGTGATCACCGGAGGTGGACCCGGAACCGACATCGCTCATCTGTATCGGGCCAGATGGAGTCGCAACCACAAAGAATTGGAGCAATTTATAACGATCCCGGATCAGGAATTAGGACCGCCACCGCATCAGTCCAGTGGGGCAAACCGCATGAGTCCTAGGGGGATTTCTGTATTTTACGGTGCCAGCTCGGTGGACACGGCCATTTCAGAAATACGCCCACCGGTCGGGTCTAGTGTTGTCAGTGCAAAATTCAAAATCATCCGGCCCTTGAGGTTACTCAATCTTCCTGCACTTGAAGATATTTTGGATACAGGCAGTATGCTTGATCCGGAATATATTGTAAGGCGTGAACAGGCTACCTTTCTGAAAACCCTGACAAACTGGATTGTCAAACCCGTGCTACCGGGAGAAGAGGATTTTAGCTACATCCCGACTCAGGTCATTGCTGAGTATCTGGCCGATTCAGAGCAGCTGAACCTTGACGGGATATTGTACCCCTCAGTACAACTTGACGGTTCTCTGACAGGCGAGAACTATAACGTCGTACTGTTCAGGAAAGCTTCCCGGGTAAACCTAATGGCATTCCCGGCACTTAAAGACTGCTTAATTAGATTCATCCGTCAGTATGATGAGGACGAGTGGGAAACGGATATCTGCGTGACAGAAGTGGTAGATTCGCCAGACATTTCCACTCATCAAGACATGGACTGGGATGATCTGCCCCCCGAAAACAGGGACAGCCGGGAACCGTCGTTAGAGATTGATTTGTCCTCGGTCAGTGTTCATCGCATCCAGGCGGCGTATTTTAAGTACTCATCCGATATTGTCAGTCGTGACAAACACGTTTTTCACTCCCCTCCACCTTCGGATTCCAGCCCCTGGGATTTCGCCACGCACCCTGATGATATCCCCTACTAGGTAACCAAAACTGACCAGAGACGTCTCGAGTACAATTAAAAAAGGCCCCGGAGGGGCCCAAATATCAGAGGTGAAGCCTTACAACAATCGGGTTTCCAGTTCGTCTGCCAGGGCACTGATGACCCCTACCAGTGACCTGCTCCCTGTTAACCAACACATCTTAATGCAAGCCATGTCCGTTCCTGGCATAGCGCAGCCTGTCAGATTAGCTTTGGCTCTGTGCCTTAGTTGTGTGAGGCCAAGTCTGAGTTAATACATTTTATGCGTGTTCAGGATAAGTAAAAGCTACGTGTTTTTCATGTTCCATTCTCGACATAACATAGAATAGAAGTTTTTTGTTTTCAGCATCAGATTTATCAATGAGTGATTTAAATAAATCCATATTTTTCAGTTGCATTGGATTTAATGATGCCCTTACAGATTTGATATCGATGATTTTATTGGTGTTTAAATAATTAAAATACCTTTGAAAAAGACCAGCAACTACATCACTGACTTGAACGAAATAATCATCATCAGAATCAATGAAAGTAATATCAAGACTGGCTAACCTTTCATCAAATTCAACTTTTTCCGCAAACTCTTCTTTAACAACCTCTTCAACATCGAAAATATGTTTGCTTTCAGAAAAATCGATAGCTCTTACTCTGTAAAATATTGAAAACCCGTCTACAAGATAATTGTCATTATCTTTAATTTCTTTATCAAAACGTTCATCCATAGTGAATGTAAAATCATCCATTCCGTTTTCAATACACATTTCAAAAAATTCACACAGTCTATCTATTTGAAGCTTTTCATCTTTTTTAGCAAATGGATAACCAGATACTTTATCAGCATATTCTACTGTAAGATTGTAAATGCTTTTTAAAAATTCCGCTTCTCTACCCCTCAGATAAGGATAGTCAAAGCTTTTAAGTAGTTTTATGAATCTCACTTTGTCATTTAAAATAACTTTGTAGAGTTCATTTTTATACATGTCTTGGTAAGATCTAAATTCAAAATCATCATTAAAATTAAAGTAATTGTTTTCGAGGGAAAAAATTACACAATCTTCTATAATGTCAAGATAAGACCAATATTCCATGTTCAAGTTAAAATATTGTATGAACAAATCACTTTCATTTAACCAATTCAGAAAACCCGTAAGCTTCCTTGAGTTGAGCATGAAAATAAAATCACCTGTTGCAATCTGTTTTAGTTTAATTTCTTTTGCAGTGGGTTGTAGCATGATTGATTTTTTTAGCTTATCAAAATCAGCATTGGGATTATCACCCTTGTAAGCGATCCCGCCGAGAAGAAAGTTTACACCAGTGTTTTTATCTTCATCGTGATCAACATTATAACCATCAATCTGTTTTGACAGGTAAAGTTTACGAACATTGTTAGATTCGTCATAAAAGAAGGTGTAGATGTCGTTTGTGACTGTTTGAAACGGATACATTTGAAATCCTTTTTAAATTTGCTATCTTTTTATATCATTTGTTTTGATTTGCGGCAATATAAAACCCGCCGAAGCGGGTCAACAAAAAGAGAGAGCAGCTAAAATACCTCAAAGCATTAAATGAAAAATTAAAGATAAAAAATTAACCACCGATAAAAAATCAATCTATTTGGATTGATATACTTATCAACATTGCTAATTGTCTAAATGCATTTTCCCCGATGACGATTTCAGCCCAAAGTGCGCAATTCCTTAGAGGGAGACGGCAGTAGACGAATCGATAGGTTTAGCTGTAATCTCACTGCTTACTCTGTAAGCAGGCAACCATGAAGGTACTGTCATGCGTAACAACTTCTCTGGATTCTATGGCATAAGTGAAGCTTCGATAGGCACGGTTTTTACCTCTGAAAAGACGATATTCATTTTCGACGCAAACATACTCCTCACTCTCTATCGGTGCGAGGAAGAAACACGTAACCGATTTTTTGAAATCTGGAACAGTATTAAAGAACAGTGCTGGTTCCCTCACCAGGTGTGTCTCGAATATCAGCGCAACCGCCTGAAAGTGATCAAGGACAGCCGTGACGCATTGGGGAAAATCCCAAAAAAGATTAGCGGTTCCATTGCAGAGTTAAAAACTCACATTTTCGATGGTGAGCACAATCAGACTATCTCACGCTATTCTAATTTGAAGGGCGAGCTTACTGCTCTGTTTGAGCAGATAGAAAATGCCGCCAATAATTTTTCTGAGATTCATATTGAGGACAGAAAGAAGAATATCGACTTTTTAACTAGTCATGACGTTATACGCGATAGGATTGATGAACTGACAGACGGTCGTATTGGGCCAGCACCTGAAAATCAGGAAGCAATAAATAAGCTTAACACGGCTGGTAAAACGCGTTATAGATACAAGACAGGACCAGGGTATGATGATAGCCCTGCCAAGGATAAAACCTTCTATTCATTCGACGGTATTAATTATGATGCTGAGTACGGTGATTATTACGTCTGGAGCCAAATACTGGAATATGTGGTAGGCAAGCCTGCGTGTAACGTCGTTTATGTTACCAATGATGCTAAGTCTGATTTCTATTACAAAATTGAAGGTAAAATTCGTGGCCCCAATGAATCGCTTTGCACTGAGATTAAAAAACAGGGCGTCGCAGAGTTTTTGCTACAAAATATTGATACCTTCCTTCATCATGCCAATGCCCACTTAAATGCAGAAATAGCAGAATCGGTTATCACTGAGTTGTCGAACGCCAGTTTCACTGAGCATCTAAATATCCCTTGGTTCAGAAAGCGCGAAGCATTAAAAAATAGGAATCTGATTAAGGTCAGGAAATTAAAATTAGAAAATGGTTTTACAAGTAGTGACTATTATGAAATGTATACTTCATTGAAAAGTGACCGGGATAAAATTATTGGACAACTAAATTTGCTTCTGACTGTTCCGATAGATGAATTAAACGATGAACAAAATGACGAAAGCCATTTTCAAATAAGTAAGCTGAAGGAAGAAATTTCTTATATTGATCACTTTATAAATATAATAGGCTCCAAAATGTTGGAATTAGAAATCGGTTCCAACGACAAACCACAGAATAACATTCCTCCTCTCCTTCCTGATGGCTAACTCTTCCTTTCCTCCGCCAGGCGGGCCACGTTCACTGGCCTGGCCCGTTTCGGGCAGAATAACGTAATAATACCCGCTAACGACAGTGGTACCATGCCGTCTACGAACTTGAAAAAAATCCTCGTAATTACTACAATACCCCAGTTAACGATATAAATCTCCCTGGGTTATCTTAATAAATTCACCGGTGATGCGGTCTAGCTTTGCAATCTCCCCATTTAAAAATGTGTATATTCCCAAAGATTGGAATGTATCTTTGACATCTTCAAATTTTGGATAGTTAAATCCTAATTCACATTCATCACTCCCTTCAATTTGCTCATATCCGGAAACAGGGATGTAGGCAGTGCTAAATACAAATATGCCGAGTATTTTATTTTGTTTGATGATCCACTCGTTGTAAGTTTGACGTTCGGTCAAAGAACTTCTAAGATCCTCTATCCTTATATCTTTTCCCTCAGTATGTCGGACATCATTACAATCTGTCCAACTGCCACAATCTGAAGGCGATACTGCGACTAATCCATCCTCATCAAAGCCTACGATAACACCAATAGCCCCGGTGGCCTCGTTTGTAACCTTGTCAGCTGAGAAATTATCTCCTGGTATAATTAATGAACATGAAAGCCCACCATGCACGTGATCATTAATTATTTTATTCAAATCATCAGGGTAAAGGTTATTCTCACGCCCTATGCCTTTTGGACATCCAGAGAAATGCACCACTAATCCAGATACCTTATTAAGAAAATCATAAATTTCATTAGTTGTTGGTTTGCTCATACTCACACCCGTAAATTATTAAACTTACCGCCATGATTCTGGTTAATTCATAATGAAACAATCAGATAGACCGCTTCATTATGAAATTAATTATTTCATATGGTACTTATTCTTGATTTCTTCGGCTGATTTTTCAAGGCTCGGGTAAATTGTGCTGGCGTGGATATTAAGGACGCTCAGTTGTTCCATAATGTGTTTTTTGTTGGTCACCGATATCCTCCTCACCGACACCTCGCTGTCCCCGGATTCCTGTAATACGGCATCCATCCCGAAAAGTAAAAATGCTCCAGACTGAGAAGCGATACGCGTATTCGAAATTTTACCGCGTACAAATAAAACCCTCCCTAAATCAAAAGGATTGATGATATCTTTAAAGTAAGGTTTCTCATTTTTAATATAATGGAGAAGATGGCCGCATACTCTGTCTTCATTAAAACTGCTTATAAGAGCATCACGATAGTAATCGGTTTTTTCCATGCCAGGGTATGAATGTTTAGCTGCTCCCCTAGAGCTCTCAATAGCTTGTGCCAGCTCATCCTTCTGTTCTTTACTCAGATTTGATAAGTTCGTGATACAGCTGACCGTGTCAGAATCAAAAAACTTAACCTCTGATTTTTTGGTTTTAAGAATAATGACCTCACCGTCTATTTCCTTACCCTCGTCATCTTTCTTTATTGAACAGCAGGCAAAATACAGGGCGACCAAGGGATTATAAGTCAAATCTAACAGCCGGGTAGGAAGTCCAAAATGTTGCATTCGCACTAACTTATCCAGCATGTATTTATCTGATGAAAACTCGCCTGGTTGAACGGTTAACATTTCACTGTTTAAATTTCTTTCGTTATAATAATGTGTAAATTCGCCAGACTTTTTATCCTTTCTTAAAATAGAAGGTTCAAGGCGATATTTATGGTCTGAGTGCCCACGATAAAATGTTTCATAATCTTCACGCGGATCAACTCCAAGAATTAACTTAATATAATCCTGGAGATTGTCTATGATTTCTTTATTATTTCTATGACTCCCAATCGTGCCTAATTCAGTGACTTTAATCTCTAGTTCGAGAGGGATATCTATAGGTTGCATCAGGGATTTATTGATATCCTTTAAAACTTTATCTAGTTCTTTACTCTTAATGGCCCAGTGTGTTCTGGTAAGCCCGAAGTTTCCACTGTCGACATCTAGAGCTTGACTAAGAAAAATGTCGCTTATAACATATCTTTCGCCGTAATCATAAAGCAACGTAAACTCGTAATGCACCATTTTATTGGAAAGATTCAATCGATGTATTTTACCGATCTTTATATCAATGTAATTATGATAATCACTTGCCCCTTCATTTTGTTCTCTAGTGTAAAGTTCGCTGACTAATAATACGTATGTGTCCTCTAATTTTTTCAAAGAGTTGTCTGTAACAGGCACTATTTGCTGTGAAATATCTAAAGGTGTGGATTCAAGAAAACGAGATAGCGGGAAATCTGAACTCCCCAGGTCGCCCACAGCTATTAACCAGTCGGTATTGTGACTTTCCATTATCATGTTAAACAATTTATTTTCCTTTATTAGTAGCTAATTATTTTATGACTTAATCCCCGATGGGATACCCCACTATAATCCTGTGGCACTGGACTTCCAAACAAAACCCTAAACCGTCCCCTCTCCCTTCTCTCCTGTTGATCCCCCTGCGGAATAACGTACAAAGATCCGCAAACGCCGCACCCCGCCATTTTCGCCTATGCAGTATCCTTATGCTTTACTACCCGCTATATGTGGGATTTGTGCGCCCTGCCCGTCAGTTTTGTCAAAAAAATTCTGCGGAAAAACGACATATAGAAAGAAACTTCCGCACATTGGGGTACAATTTAGGGTAATTATGACGGCGGGTTCCTCTGGCATAATAATGGCGGATCGGTCATGCCGTACGGCGTATAACCCGTACGTTCGTTCGGTGGCCGTGGTGAACCCGCCGGTGAAAGTTGCGCATGCGCAAAAATGTCTTCGCCGGCGTCAGCAAAATGACAACGCTACGTGAAATCTGAGAAAGTTTTGTGAGGCAATTTGCGATGGATTTTAAAAATCCTGACGACGTGAAAATGCTCCCTCCCGCCATGCTGATGCCCGTCGGTGGGCCGGACTGGGCGCGGGTGTTTGCGATGCGGCAACTGGCCATGTCCACGCCCAACGCGCCGGCGTATCTGCTTGCCCCGGAGGTCGCCGTACTGCTGAGCTATCTCCCCGATCTGCGTCAGCGCACGTTCTTTGAAACCATGTGGAATACCGGTGCCCGGCCCAATGAGGCGCTGGCTCTCACGCCAGCCTCCCTGCTGTTCAGACAGGCGATGCCGGCCATTAAATTACCGACGCTGAAGCAGCGAACGCGCGGCCGGGGGCGACCAAAGGAATCCGACTTACCGGTACGAGACGTGCCGGTGTGGGATACCACCTACCGCGAAAGAATGATCTCACTGGTCGCGACGCTGAAGATAAGAGTGGAAGAATCCCTGTGGCCGGTGTCGCCGGATACCATCTCACGGTGGCTGAAGCGCGCTATCGATGCCGCAGCGCGTGATGGCGTCACCTTTTCCGTTCAGCCCATTATTCCGAAAACCTTCCGGCACTCCTTTGCGATGCACATACTCTTTAACCGCATTCACCCCAAAGTCCTGCAAACCCTGATGGGCCATAAGTCCTTCAAGTCCACCGAGGTGTACACCAAGCTGTTCCTGTTCGATGTCGCTGGCCAACACCAGGTGAATTTCGGGTACGACGTTGAGCAGGCCAAGCTGGCGATGATGCAGGCGGGCAATCTACCGCGCCAAATAACTGGCCATTTCTGATGTTGTTACGCAAAGGCTATGTCCTTTAGCGATTTCGCAAACCACCAAGTACCGTGCTAGCTCACTGTAATAAAAAGGGCAGTCATATTATTGACCGCCCTTTTTTTACTGATTTTGTTTGACCCTGTTCCCTAAAATGACATAGCGTTCAACGCGTTTTCTCAATTGCCTGAGCCGGTTCGGCAGATCTTTGTTAACGAACTTCTCGGGGACATCAAAGTCGTCAAAGTGGGCAACCAGATACTCATGCACTTTCTCGAGAATGGGCAACAGAGAAATATGGTGTTTGGCGTCGTGGATTGCCGTCTGTAGAGGAAGATAGTTTTCGTCCCAGGCTAAAGCATAGAGATTCATAAAATGGGCCCTTGCCTCCCTGTAGGGAAGGTGGTCGAACATTTCCAGGATAAAGAAGAAACACGGGATTTTTAATGCATTGATCCTGGCCAGTTCAACCTCTCGCCGCTGCCGCCAAGTCCTCAAATTGGCAAAACGTGATTTCATGCAGGCAAGGGGGTTCAGCACCCTCACCTTGTCATGCATCACCGGGCCTTCACTTTCTGGGATTTGGATCAAAAAGGGCTCCGTGTTTAACAACAACTTTTTGCCGATGAAGTCTTCTTCTTCAAAACCTGCGGGCCAGTCAATGACATCTACGGTGTTGGCATTTTCAGGGGCTTCAGGATCGGAAAAATATCGTCCCTCCACGCCTTTAATGCGTTTCGTCTCGCTGTCTATCAACAGGAATCGGGCAACCGAGGGAGGATTACCCGCATCGTTTAATGACACATCAACGTTGAGGGCATGTGCAATCGCCTGGACGTCATGCTTTTTTGCGGAGTAATCAACGTCAATGGAGGTGACCAGGCGCTGATCAGGCAACTCGTCACCATACTGTTCATGGAAATAGGAAACCCAATATTGTACCGCCTGGCCGCCGACCGTGATCACGGCGTCACGCAGCTGGTCACCGCTAGCGATGAGCTGAGTATTCAGGAGATAGGCTTGTTCGAATGGGGGAATTGCTTCGTTTTCAGACATAAAAAAACCATCATTGAATGATGGTTCATTTTGCCGCAGTGTTCCTAATCAAGCAAAGCTAACTGGCTGCTTAGACGAGAATTTTGAAGAGACACTGTAGCGTGATTTCGGCGCAGGTTTGTACTCACGATCACCGCGTAGAACTTCTTTTGCCACTCTGTCATAGCGGGCATGTTGTTCTGACTTAACGATTGATGGAGACATGTGACGTTACCTGAGTACAAACATTTTTGTTGGGTTGCATCAATATACGCCACCAATCTACCGCTTGCAATTTTTTCGACCGTTTGGTTTAGGTACATTTGTTTGTCATACATTTGAATTCGTTCCAGCAGGCTTTTGAGTCATCTCTTTATGAAACCTTCGGACTGCTGCATCCAGGCTCTCAATGTACCGATTGATTTCCCCGACGACGTACATCAGAAAGGTTTTATCCATGAGAACCCCGTCAAAATCATTGACTGAGATCCCCGCATTTTCATTTTCAGCCCGGTTTATCGCACGTAATTGTCTTTTTTCACTCTCCGTTTTCTTCCCTATTCGGTTTGAGATTTCATTATGTTTGGAAGCGAAACCGTCGTTATGGGCCATGATGTTTCGGAGAATTATGAGGTGATCGACATCGGCAATCCCTTTTCCGCCAATGACATCCGTAAGGAATGCGTGGCAATCTTCTAACTTTTCGCGTCTGTTTGTCCGTTTGTTATTATCTGTGTAGCCGGATAGCGAAATCATAAATTTCAGACAATCAATCATACGATGCTCAAATAAGCCGAATATGGTAAGAAAAGCGGAGCGCCGTGTGAGCTGGCTGATCAGGTGTATGTACTTGGATTTCACTTCGCCGTAGTCGTCACCAATACATGGACCGCATGCATAGTAGTCCCTTTCGAAGATATGAACGTTTCCTTCGTGATCTTCAAATTCCTCATCAAACGTTCCTTTCTTCACTGCTCCAGGCAAATTGGCATCGCTTATCGATTGGTTGACATTTTTTTCCGCCTGCTCTGCAAGCATCTTCATGACCGAGACAGACGAAGATGCATCCCACAGTTGAAAACTTATTAAATAATCTAGAAGGGCCACATCCGTTTCCCCTGTTGGTTGGATGCAAGAGATAGCAATTACGCGAAATGGTGTTAACCAAACCCGTGGATTTCTTACGGGAACATATTTTTGACCGTAAGGCTGGATAATACGAACAAGATACTAAATCGACACGGGTTTAACAGAAACCTCCGAGTCGTTTAAGACGGCTTAAAAGAGAGGTGTCCATGAGCAGTAAACCTTATCTCACTACTTTAAAATAATTAGCGTAAAAGTGACTGGAGGCATAGTACAAATCAAAATGAAATCAATATGATTTAACTTTGATATCAATTTAATATTACTTTTGTTGTATCCCTCCCCCCTTAGGCTCAAGGTGAGTATTTCCATAACGGAAAGCGGTCACTTTCATAATGCCCCTGAAAAGAGATGCTGCTTTCATAAGAATGCATCACAGTCAGTACATAATTCATCCATAATGACCGTCGGATACCACAAGTTACGCTGAAAATTATGAAAGTGACCGCTTAACGTATGCCTTTTATGAAAGTAACCGCCTTTCTTGCCGTAATTTATGAATGTGACCGCTTTTAAGAAGATGCGAGTCCAAGTTTCGGTGAGCGGGTATGGATTATGAACATGATTTCCCTCCCCTTTTTCGTCTCTGTGTAATCTATGTAGCCAATTTTCTTCAAATCAGTCATTGCTCGGCGTATCGTGGCGTTTTGATCTTTAACTTGAGATTCCATCGCCAGACGCTCCCGGAGACGTTTCATTGAAATAAACAATGTAGATGGGGGCATACTTTCAAAGTACACATACAGGGACTGCGCTGCTTCTTTACGGGATAGCTCAGAAAGAGCTTTAAGACCCAGTAAAACCTTGTGGTCGTATCTGTAAAGTTCCCAAAGGCTTGGATCCCCAACAATTTCGACCAGATCAGCATCCATATCTAACACCGCACGTTGAACCAGATGCGTCACCAGGGAGCGTTTGCCATCTTTGCTGCGAAATGCCAGGGTAACACTCGATAAATTGAACAGAGAGTCGCTGAGACGCGTTCTGGCACGTCCGTTGATGTCTGTGGGCTTCAAACCACACATACGTGCAAACTCAGAAAACGGTAAGGTTATCTTTTCACTGGAATAACCGTATTTTGAAAAGGCAGAGATGATCCCTATCCATGTTTTGAAATCAGTGGACATACCGAGCTTGGCGCCCTGAATCTTGATATTTGTATACCCTTCTTGCCTGGCTACCTCCAAGCTGGAAAGTTCTTCTGACGCATCAATCAGAAATTCCCGCTTCCCCTTTTCCTTAGGTGAAACAGGGGTAAACACGCTCAATCTAAGTAGTGCTACAGGCTGGACAGTTTTGCTGCTGTTCGGGATCAGTTCATAAGCTGTGCCTGAATCTTTCTTAATGATCGCGAATGGACTTTCTGGTGGATTGATATCATTAGAGTTTTCCATTTATCCACACCATATTTGAAATTTAAGAACTATTTATGAAAGTAACCGCCTAAAGGTTATGAAAATAACCGCCTTTATTATGAAAGTAAACGCTAAATTTATGAAAGCAACCGCTTTTTTTATGAAAGTAACCGCTCTAAGTGTCGATTTGACTATTGTTTTCAATAGAATACGAGACTGGTGATCTGTTTTTCTTTTATATGATCTAATTATGATCTTAAGAATTATAATATCAGGTGTATATGTGGATAACTTATTGATACAGAAGACTCTGACTAGATCCAGTCTTAAGTTCGGAACGGATTAAAGGGATCTTCTCCTATTCATTCACCATCTTTCGTTGCTGTAACGCCCAAAATTCTCACTGTTGGCATAACCGAAACCGTCGATATCAGGAAACAAAGTTAACTGGCGTACATCAAAGCTATCTTAGAGGATCCTTAAACAAACGCTTTTCATTTCCGGCGTAAGACCAATAGCCAGAAATGCCTTCTTTTCTTTTTTAAACACCAAACTACTTACTGGGTCATAACCAAGTCTGCTGTATAAAAATTCAGCGCTTTGAGCAGCAATTCTTTTTGTTACTACAGGTGGTTGCCAGACAACAGGATGTGAGCCTGTATGAAGACCTTTAGTGTCCTCTGCCTCAAAAATTTCGTTATATCCCCTTTCTTCAGAACGACCTTCAAAACCCAGAATATTACTTATATGTCATCCCAGTAGAATGCCTGTTTTGTCAGTTTGCGATCTGCAAGCGAACCATAAAGCCACTATCATATTTCTTGATACGCCGATCAGCCTTGTTGCAGCACCTTGGTGTTGAAGCTTTGCCAGTAACTCAAAATCAGTCAACTTCCTGCCATTTTCATAGCCATAGCCCTGATGCCAAGCGTTAAGTAGCAGATCTCTTTCATAATCACGCATCGTCACATCAGAAGGTGCCTCTTCCCAGAGTCTTTCTTTCATGAGACGGCGATATGCTGAACTATGTATTGCCCAGCTCACATCACCCTGCTCTCTCCACATGTATACACTTCGTCTGTCACCCGAATGGTCATCAATAATTTCCAAAATCTCTCTAAATTTACTGGGGGTATATATTTCACCAAACAACACAGTCTGAGTTTTATGCACTTTTTTTAACGATTATTATGCATCTAAAAAACAATCAATTTAATATCATAATGATAGTGTTTTAAGTGTTAAAAGAAACGATAGAGAACCATCGTCTAGTCTTTCTTCCCACCAATCATTGCGCCTTCATTAAGTACATGCCGGATCCCGATGTTAATCAAGGCTGCGCGCGAAAGACCTAGGTCTCCTGCTTTCTGGTCTAATTGGTCAAGAATATCTGGGGTGATAGTTAACGTGATTTGTTGTTTTTTCCCTTTAATGACCCCTTTCTTTTTGGCTGACTGGCCATCTGGAGCACCTTCGATGAAAGCATCTAATTTAGCATTGGCTTCATTTGTTTTTTTTGGTGGTTTGGTAATTGCCATTTCATATCACCTTAATATTAATATGATGTTTTATTGATTGTTAAATAGTACGCTTATGAGGGTGGTGAGTTCCTGATTAGCTTTGGCATCTTGTGGCTTATATTCAAAGACGCATTGGCCTGAACCCGCAGCATTAGAGAATGCTTTACGGCCAACAATGTGATCAGGGATAAACTCAAGCTCTGGGTAATCGGTAAAGATGGCTGCAGCTTCTCTATTGTCTATGGAGTTACGATTTGCATCTGCTACGTTAATGATTGAGTAAGCTTTCAACCCGTCCCGCACACTCCGTGCCTCTGTAATTAGGTCCGAAATGTCCTGCAAAGCCCATACATCAAAACTGCCTGGGCGGTAGGGAACCAAAAGGACATCTGTTAAAACGAGTGCTGCACGTAATGCTGTTGAGTCCCTGCCGCCAGCATCAATAATCACATCATCATACTTTGCTTTTTGCTGCATAAGTTGTGAGCGCAGAATTGGGCCATCGGCATAAGCCGAGCATGCGATACCAGGTTGGATATCGTTTTGTGCTCTTATGCTGATCGCTGTCTGTGCTGTCTCCTGCCGGTCAGCATCAATAAGTAGGACATCACGGCCTTGCATGGCTCTGGCGGCAGCAATATTCACTGCAAGTGTTGTTTTCCCTACACCACCTTTAGTATTTCCAACTGTAAGAATCATTTTTTTACCCTCATTTTAATATTAAAATGCTGTGCTTATGATGTTCTTATACTAGCAGTAAAATATCTTTTTAAACCAGTATTTTCTTTGATAATCATTATAAAATGATATCATTTTAATATTAATATGATTTGTTTTTGATGTGTAACTGATTGTTGGCTAGATAAAGAGAAATTTCTTGCATGGGTTAACTGGGCTAAATGCAATTGCTATTGCATCAGAGTCACTTTTTCTACACTTAGATGGCTCTTCGATAGCCTCAGTTTTTAAATTACTATTTAAAAGTATTCCAAGCATAAAACTCCCGTCCGAACATGCTGTGCGAATTGGGTGGTGTGGGCCGAGTAGAAGCACAATCCAGATTTTAAATGTTGAGATGGATTAATGGTATGTAAGTTATTTTAATAGCATTACGATATTAAAAAAGTATGATTTAACAATCATAATGATTTTGATTTAATATCGTATTGCCGCTAAGATTTAAACGCAGATAGAGAAGGTTCAACGAATCGAGGCGACCGGTAAATCCGACCATCTTGTGGTGTAAGCAGGGGAGAGCATGTCACGTTTCATCTGCCATTCGGGTGCAATCCCACGCCCTGCAAACCATACTTTTCCCAGGCCAGAATTATTGATGCCATCGAGGACGTGCATCAGCGCGTCACTGGCAGGGCGGGGCTGGACTTCATCGAACAAATCCAACTGTGATACACCGTTTGGTGTGAAATCATTGAGCATGATTCCGGCCTTTGCGTACCGGCGGCCATCGTCCCAGATGCGATCGAGTGCCTTCATTGCGGCGGCAATAATATCGCGGGTGTCTCGTGTCGGTGTGGTGAGCTTTTCAGTGGCCACGTTGCTGTAATAGATTTCGTTGACGGCGAAAGGTGATGTTTTCACGAAAACGGAAATATGCCTGCAGTACTGATGTTCACCTCTGAGCTTTTCCGCTGCCCGTTCGGCATACTGGCAGACGGCCTGACGCATCGCCTCATAGGTTGTGATCCTCTCGCCGAAAGAGCGGCTGCAGATAATTTGCTGTTTTGCAGGCGGGGCTTCCTCCAGGCTGATACAGCTTTCGCCGTTCAGTTCACGACATATCCTTTCCAGGACAACGCTAAAGTTCTTCCTGATAAAAGTGGGATTCGCGCGAGCAAGCTGCAGGGCAGTGTGAATGCCCATCAGGTTTAGTTTTTTTGAAATCCGGCTTCCGCAGCCCCAGACTTCCTGAACGGGCATCAGCGATAACAATTTTTCAGTCCGCCTGGGATTACCCGGCGTGAGAGCCAGTACACCCTTAAATTGTGGCCATTCCTTCGAGGCCCACTGGGCGGCTTTAGCTATGTAATACTGTTGTTCTACACTTAGTCAGAAATACAGCTATCTCAGTGCATTTACCATATGATGGCAGCATAAGTGGGAGGTATTTATGTTTCGATTACACCGTGGTAACGAAGATTTTCCCTTTCACGTCACGGATCCGCAAGGGCTACCGCATCTGCCTCTGACACTTTATGCATGCCGGGTGGGGAAATACCATTCCGCAGCCACCGTGAAAGCCTATCTCAGGCACCTTCTAAAATTCTTTTCGTGGGCATATCAGGATGAGATCGTGAAGCGTCAGCGATGGGATTTGCTGGGTGACAGCACGCAGGTGCGCGCCACGCTGGAATATTTCCTGACCACACAGCTTCACTGCACCCTATTTTTCGGACGCGATCTTTCAGGGGCAGACATCCGCAAAGTGCAGGTTACCTGGGGAAAAACATACCGGGTAAATCATCTGCTGGCGGCTCTGCGATCGTTTTACCAATTGCTTATCTCGGTGCAGTTCTACTCACACCCTCACCCGCTTGACCTACACGGAACCAAACACATTATTGACAGGATTCGGCAGCAACATCTAGATGATTTTGTGAAGCTGAATCAGCGCTCACCTATGCCATCAGACAGCGGCGTTGATCGCTGGCGTCCTCTGCGGTTCGCCTCGTCATACTACAGAATTAAAGATAATCACTGGATTCCTGAATATCTGGACGACCCGAGACTGATGGCCCGGGTGCTGACTGCTGGGGAGGCTGGAGGATGGACTCTGCAGGATATCGCTATTGTGAGAATACTCTTTGATTCCGGATGCAGAATACACGAGGTCTGCGCGCTCACTCTTCAGGACTGGCAGACCAGCGGCTTTAGCAATATGTTTAGCGCGCGGAGCAAAGGCAGCCGCGGGAAACGGGTTAAGGATATTATCATGACGGATAAAACGCTGAAGATCCTACTGCGCTTTATCCGATACGACAGGCCTGAACTGATAACTTACCTCAATGGCAATATAGTCCTGCCTCCACGTGGTGAATGTGAACTACATCTTTTCCGCACTAAAAGGGGAGGCCTGCTAACGCCGGATTACTTCAGGCGCTACCGATGGACGCCGGTGCTGGTGTCAGCCGGCATGGATGTCCGCGCTCATCAGGTGCGCCACTGGTTTGTCACCATGGCGTTAAATGAGATTCACAGCAGTGCTGGATCAGAAGCTGATCTTCAGCAAAAGCGAAACGCTCTGCAGGCGCTGATGGGATGGCGATCAGATATGTTGCCAGCCTATGACCAGGCCCGGCAACGACATGATTTACCCCTGATTGCCTGTGCCATACACGCATACATTGAAAATAAACAACATCAGGTTCCACCGGTATCCGATTCACCTAACCACAGTGAAAGTCTGGGTTCGCTGATGCTAAGGGAAATGTTTGGAGAGGTGCCATGAACGTCGGAAGTATGCCTGTCACACGACATAATCATACGCTATTTGATGAACTCAGTAAGCGAGAAGAACTCGGCGCGTGGTTCAGGATTGAGGACCTACCCGGCACGATGCGTATCGGTCGGCCTGCGTTAAAAAAAGCTTTGATGCCCTACACGGATAATTTGGTGGCTCAGCTTCTCAGCGCTCCGGCTAGGTGCCATCAGACATTTCTTGTATGGGAGCGGAAATACCTAACATTTGAGTTTTTTATCCGAAGCAGCAGATATGCGCTGGAGATCAAATATCGCTATATCCTTTACTGCATTGAGGAAGGGTTCAGATCCGGCAATGAAGAGTATGCAAAGAAAATAAGGGGGCAATGCTGCGCTAGCGATGATGAAATCCTCAGACTTGTGGCAAAGATAAAACTCCCAGCTAGTGTTCCTCCTGAATTTTCAGGTGCAATTTTAAGATTATCGGCTGAAGAGCGAAAGAGAGTTATTTATCAGTTATATGACCACTGCCAATTTCAGGGCGAGCCTTTTAAAACCAGCGAGCTTGCAGATCGCTATAATATCGATCTTCATATTATATCCCAGCACGGGCGCCACTATATCAATGCGTTAGCCGGTCGGTTGATCGACGAAGATGTTTCTTGTGATCTGGCTTATTTTGAGTGGCACCGGACTGTTACTACCTTCAGATATTCCTTGCAGAATTCGGCAAGGGCTAAAGAGCTCAGTACGAAAAAAGTCACCCTCGCCATTGAGCATCTGAATAGAAATAAACGTGAAGTGACACTCACGGATATATCCAGATTGGTCTGCCTAGATCACCGTTTGGTAAAAGAGATGGTGAATAAATGGGAGAAAAGCAGCAATAACAAATTAGTCAAAAAAGATGCATGGAAGACTATCCCGCTGAATGAACTGATCGCCACACTCGATCCGCTTCTTCACGTAATACCCCTGACGTTTCTGGATTCACCGGCTGTAGGCAAACCGATGACACACGCGCAGATACGCATGATTTACGAAATTAAGCAGCCGGGGCTAAGAAATACAGCGTTTTTTATTATGGCGACTTGCTACAGCAACAGAAAAAATGACATTACCTTTTTTTATTATATGTCTAGATTTCTCTACGCAACTGGGCTAAATGATATCGCCCAGCTTGACTGCGATACATTTTTCAAAGCGTACCATCAGGGCGATATTATTCCAGAAGATAACGCCGGGCAGCGAGCCCGGATCATTCAGACGTATTTTCGTTTGCTAGTTAAGCAGGGAGATTATCTCAGTAAACTCAGCGAGAATCAGCGCATAACGTTTTCACCCTTTGCCCTACCACGCCTTTCAGATGATCTTTTTTGGAAGAAGTCCACGTTGCACAGAGAGGTAGCACAAGAGCAAAAAAACAAAAGAAAGTCCAAAACAGCCGTTCTGCACCAGAAGTTCTATTTCCTTCGGGATTTTGTGGAGAGACGAAAGCTGCAGATTAACCGGCTACATCAGGAAGTGACTCAGGCGTTCAGGCGATTTGAGCTGTCCGGTAAAACGGCACCGCTGCCTTTTGAGTATGCAGATCGTGTTGTCATGGAAAACCGGGCGGAACAGACGTATACCCACAGATTTAAAGTCTGGGACGCGAAGTTACTGAGGCAGGCACATGAGCCGGTTGCCGCAGCCAAAACTTATTACCACCGTGATATCGATCCGGCTCACACCATCCACGATGCGAATGCAAAATTCGTCACCTATGAGGGCAGCTACGATAAGCATCATAATGCCGTTGACGGACTGTGGTTTATCGAGTTGCTCACCCTCGCTGCTCTGTCGGGTTCTCCTTCTGCGGACATTGCAACCCGATATGGTGTTTCAAAGTTCGCTTTTCAGGGGCCGATTACTACGCCGCACGGATATACGACCAGTCGGTGGCAATTCTTATTAAGTAAAGATCTAGGACTGATATTCATTCCGGTTGAAATTTTAATGGTTGATGCTCTGTTGGCGCATTCTGCCGTACAGGTCATGTCAAAGACGGGGGCGCGGGCACATGAGTTTCTGCAGATAAGATTGGTGCCGGAGCATCTTTATCGGGTAAATCTGGCAGAGAATAAAGAGTGTATTTTATTCAATGCGATTCCCAAAGGGAGATTAAACGAGGAACCTTTTTATATTGATAATAAGTGTATGGAAAGTCTTTACGAATGGTGGCGTTATCAGAAGAATAGAACACAGACGTTCCCCGTGATTAAAGCTGCAGCATGCCTAGGCCCAAAGTTAAAGCGGGCAAGTTACCTCTGGCAAAACAATGAAAGGCATTTCACGCAGAAAGACATCAACGGCTCACTTTCCGTCATGCTTCACGGCCTTTCGCTAAAAACCCCTACCGGTCAGTCTGTAAAAGTGACCAGCCATCTGCTTCGACACAGTTTCGCCACGGAGATGCGAGCGCTGAATACACCGCTGGACGTGCTTGCACTCCTAATGAAGCAGAAAGATGTCAATGTTACGGCGTATTACGCAAAGCATACGCCATCTCAATTGGTCGAACTGCAGCAGCAAATTTTCACGCAACGGCATGACTTCTCTAAGCAACATATCCGCACAAAAGACGATATCACTCAGCAACTGACAGAGGCTGTGGGGAAAGTTGGTGCACTGATACCCGTTACCGGTGGATGCTGCACTATCGCTAACGCTTGCCCGGCCAAGTTTGCCTGTATTGGCTGTGCGGGGAACGCCCCCGATCCTGCCAGGCGCGGTGACGTCTTGGTGTACAGGGATGCCTGGGTAAAAATGGCCGAACTGGCTGGGCAACAGAATCTGCCAGCAGAGGAGAGAAAAGCCCGGGAAATTATTGGGGGATGCGACGACATGCTGGAAGAAATGGATTTAATTGAGCAGGTTGATACCATCAGGCGTGACCTGCAGCCCTCATCTTGACTCACGCGGAATTCACGGTATGGCAAATAAAAATATGACTGGTATATACGCCTGGCAGCGCGGGCGCGTTGAAAAAAGTGTGTCGCTTGTTGATCGTGCTATCGGTGAACTATCGGCAGGGAAGCAGAGAATCAGCCTTAGCACGATTGTTCAGGTGTCAAAAAGCATAGATCCTGCGGGGAAAGGTGTGTCGGCTTCTACCATACTGAGGAATAAGCAATGCCACGCGCTATACAAAAAACATTCAGTACTAAAAACCGGCAATCAGAAAAGCCGCTTCGCCCTGAGTGCTGTGCTTGATAACCCGTCAGCGTCAGAACTGCGGCGGGCTTATCTACTTGCGGGTAAAAGCAAAACAACCCTAATTGCGACTGTTGTTTTGCTTGAACGCGAGCTGAAAAGCCGTGAGATACAGAACGGCAACCTGCGAGAGAAAATACTATCATTGCTTTTGCATGGTCCTGCTGGCTGCGCAAGCTAGCCTGTTTTACCAGGCGACAGGCAGGTCAGAATAGTGCGTGGTGTAAGCCGGTGATAGCATATCTCACTTCATCGCCCAGCCTTTTTGAGTGCCCTGGCCGGCAAACCAGACTTTTCCTGACGCGTTGATTCTATCGATCGTCGCTATCAGTGCAGCGCTGTTTTCTCGTGGAGCGATGTCGTCAAATAGGTTTAGCTGTGCGATGCCGCAGTTGAAAAACCGGCCAGCATCACACCGGCTTTCACATATCTGTGATGTCCCACCCAGATACGAACCAGCAATTTTGTGGACACACGTATAATGTCGCGCGTGTCGCAGGATGGTGTCACCAGCTTCATAGAGGCCTGGCTTCCATAGTAAACATCATTGTTCGCATGCGGACAAATACACTGACAAAAGCGCAAAACTGGCATTCACTCCCAGCTTTTCTGCCGCACACTCGGCATAGGCGCATATGGTCTGGTGCATATCGACACAGGCGGTGGTGCAATTGTGAACGGAAAAAATAGTTGTAAACTAAATTGCCATTGTAGCAATCAAGTTAAACGGAAAAGCTCATCCTTGGGCTTTTCCGTTTAAAGATGAAACTTTGTCAGCGATAGTACTGATGTTTTCTTCTGGAGTTATGCTTCCAGCTTCTGGCCACATCATAGGAATCAGATGGATAATCATCCCATGGATTTGCCAATTGCGTTCCACGGGAAGCCCTGATATTGATTGAATATTCTTTATATTCAATACGATGTAACCAGTAATAACTCTTTTCCTGCCGAGTACTGAAACGCTTATGTAACCAGCTCCTAAGGTTAGGATAATAAATCCAACTATGACGAATACCTGAGAATATCTCAGGATGTTTGTACTGCTGTTTCAATTTTTTCATAACACTTCCAGGTTAATTAAATTACCTAGAAGTGACCCTCTGCGTAGTAGTTCATGCTACCTCCCAAAAACTGTCGATATTAGAGACAATAATTCGATTGTAATCCATACCTCCAATGAGTTCACTACGCACCACTCAGACAAGTTATTTCCAGCTTCCTCTTCAAATCAACTAATAAGGGGGCCGCTTGGAAAACGGAATCTATGGTCACTCCCGTTTTTGCAACACCGATTTTGACGATAAATTGGCTTGCTTGAATCTATCCGGCGTCTGAATGGGATTTTATTCCCGCGCCTCGATGAGTTCCGCGCCTGATGAAC
>Ga0207696_1000539_pt1 | contig 30711 bp, 36 predicted proteins | sample KBSS54metaG_FD_184403 | JGI IMG/M metagenome (GOLD analysis project Ga0207696, IMG submission 184403) | Switchgrass rhizosphere microbial communities from Kellogg Biological Station, Michigan, USA - KBS S5-4 metaG (SPAdes) (version 2) | ecosystem: Host-associated > Plants > Roots > Rhizosphere >...
CTCTTCGTCCCACTTCATTGAATTGATCAGTGAAGTCATTGCCCACGGCGCGCGGTCGAGATTACCGCGATCGACAAACAGCTCCAGGGCGACATCGCGACCGGAACGCGTTTTGTAGGTATCGCGCAGCACGTCGAAATCACCGGCCACCAGCGCAAACAGGTAACACGGTTTTGGGAACGGGTCCTGCCACTGGGTCCAGTGACGGCCATTTTCCAGCTCGCCCTGTCCAACACGGTTACCGTTAGAGAGCAGGTATGGATATTTTGTTTTATCCGCAATAATTTTGGTGGTGAAGCGCGCAAGCACATCCGGACGATCCAGATACCAGGTGATATGGCGGAAACCTTCGGCCTCACACTGGGTGCAAAGCGCTTCGCCCGATTGATACAGACCTTCCAGCGCGGTATTTGCTGCTGGGCTAATTTCGGTCACGATGCGCAGCGAGAAACGCTCTGGCAGATTGTTAAGGACCAGCTGGTTCTCTTCTTCTTTATAGTCAGACCAGACTTCATCATTAACATGAACAGAAACCAGCGTCAGATCTTCACCATCAAGACGCAGCGGAACCGCCGTCGCGCTTTGGCGGGTCACCTGGCTTACGGCCGTCACGACGGTTTTTGTGGCATCCAGGTCAAAAGTCAGATCGATATCGCTAATCAGGTATTCCGGCGCACGGTAGTCGTGGCGGTATTTGGCTTGTGGCTGTTGTGTCATAGAAAACCTTATGCATCGTTTGTCGAATAACGAGTCAGTCTATTCCTGTTGCGCAAAACGCGCTACGCAGAATCTTCATCTTTTCAGCAACAAAACCCTTTTTCGCTACATTTGTATAATATGAACTCATAATTTTTAATATCGATAAAGATCGTCCAGGAGCGCATAAAACAAGGGATGAGCTATATCAGTGGAAAGCAGAGTTAACGAACTTAAACGAACTTTATAACGTAGTTTTGCCCCATCCATGCCCCACAACCCTTTTCATCGGATCGCTTATGCCATTTGGTCTGTAGTCCATTTTCGCTTCGCAATACCTACCCAAAACCACCGGAAATCTAATCACTGGCTTTCATCTGCCTTGACAGACTTTATCAATGCGGCGTAAATACTGTACATAAAGCCAGTATTTATGAGGTGAATTATGTTCGTTGAACTCGTCTATGACAAAAGAAACGTTGAAGGGCTGGAGGGCGCTCAGGAGATCATTCTTGCTGAGTTGACTAAACGTGTTCATACCGTTTTCCCCGCCGCCTCAGTGCGCGTAAAGTCGATGCAGGCTAATGCAGTAAACAGCGACTGCACCAAGACAGAGAAAGAGAAGTTGAACCGGTTAGTTGAGGAGATGTTTGAAGAGGCTGAAGCATGGCTGGTTTAGATTCGTGCATAACGTTTTGAAGTAAGAGGTCGCAAAGATGATGCTTTATACTATATGTAGGGTTGACAAATCCATTTCACGACTACATATACTGTTTAACTATCAAAATTGTACTTTGCAGAATTTCATGCCACTGCAATACTATCAACAGAATTAGATCCTATCCGAATCTAAGTGACGGAAAGCTAAAAAGTTATTATGATGTACTTGAAGTTAGGTATGCGGTAAGATACTTAAACAAACCACTGTATGCATGCCCAGGCAAGCGCTATGTTCGCTTAGCTTGTTGGCAATGACACTGTCTAAATTAAAACCAAAGGAGGCTTGTTATGGCATATCAAACTATTGCTGTTGCTAACGCCTTCATTGAGAAGGCAAAATGTGGTCAAATCCCTGACCTCACCCCAATGAAGTTACAAAAACTAGTCTTCTATGCACAATCATGGCACCTTAAGTTATACAATGAGCCGCTTGTGGATGATTTCTTTGCAAAATGGCCTTACGGGCCAGTCATACCGTCTCTATATCATGAGGTTAAAAGGTATGGCTCCAATGAAATTACAAACTTAATCGGAAATGTTGAGTGGAAAGGTGATGATATGGCGATCGTAACGCCAACAATCCCTCAATCTGATAAAAAGACAAATGCACTCATCGACAAAATTATTGATGTCTACGGCCCATTGCGTGGAACTCAGCTTTCATACCTTACACATCAAGATGGCACCGCTTGGTCTCGCACTGATGGCGAGGGTGCAGTTATCTCCAATGAATTAATGGCTGAAACGATTAGATAAATGTTTCATTCTCTGGACGATATCGGCAAGGATGCTCCTGATAAATCATCCACACCGGACTGGAATTTACCAGCAGGAGCGCCTTCTACTCCCGAGCCATCTTCACAAAAGCATCCCGATGAACGCGAGCAAGATGTCGCAGATAGAATAGCTAACAGGAATCTTCGCGCTAAGTTTGCAGGAAAAGCATACAAGGTAGCCAAACTAGGCTTGTACGGTTGGGCGATGCTCTTAATCATTACCATCATTGGAAATGTAATTGGGGTTCAAACCCTTTCTGATAAGGTTGTTATAGCTATTACTACCGCAACAACATTAAACTTATTTGCTGCATTCCTTGGCGTGATTAGAGGCCTCTTCCCATCCGGGAAGGAATAAAAGACTGACCAAGTCACCGCGCCGGGTTTTTCACTCAGCTTTCCTACTCTTACCTGTCCTAACTTTCAGCAACGCATCCAGTTCTTTACTGACGTCTTTCTGACGACGAAAGGACGACTCTTCTTTTTCAAGCTTCACCCCCCTTTCCCTCAGATGAACAGGATCGACCGGTACAGCCTGCAAGGCAGCCAGGCAGTCTTCGCGAGTGAACAGATAAGGTGATTTCGGCTTATTGTTAATCCGGTAAGCTCTAAGCCTTCCTTCTAAAACCCACTGGGTCACTGTGCCCGCTGAGATACCCAGCAGTTCGGCAGCTTCCTTTCTTGTCAATGTTAGTTTTTCCATATGAAACGCCACCATCATTCAACAGGAGAACTTTACTTGAGCACATATTTGATGGATTTGAAACAGGTTTGTCACGCTGTCGGCTTCAAAAAAACGACACTTTACAAGTGGATGAAAACGGGAGAATTTCCAAAACCAATAAACATTGGTCGTTCTGTAAGGTGGGTATCAGGGGAAGTGGAAGCATGGATAGAGGATAAAGTTCGCATATCAAGAGCGTGATAAGCAGCGCTATGTTAATTTGTTATTTGTACATTTTTTCAACACATATTTCGTACATCCACCTTAGGAAACGCATATCATGCCAAAAATCCGTACAAGCCTTTCTGATGATTCATTCATTGACCTAAAGTACATCATGAATGATTCCGGGTTCACATCAAGATACTTCTACAAAAATATTCAAAAGGGGACATTTCCTGCCCCAATGAAGATTGGCCGATGTTCAAGATGGTTGCTGAAGGACTATTCGGAATGGAAAGCATTATTTATACGGCGCAGATTATAGAATGGTGAGGGGTCTAACAGGTAGGATTTCATACACCACTCGGTTACCATGCCCGTCAGTTGCTCAGGCATGAACATCAAGCAACCAGCCGCAGCCCCTATTGCACACGGAGGGCTGCTGCAAGAACTAATGTAGTTTCAGGTGCATTGACAATAATTAAATCCGTTCGCAGAATCTTCCCTGTCTGGTTTTCCTGCCGGTTTTCCAGATAAGGCAGTGCTTCTGATCTCTATCCTTGCGGACAGTGGTATACCTACAGAAGCACTGCCAACCTCTATGGTGGCGTTTTCCTGCATGTTTCTGCTGTCACCACATCTGCCGGGTTAACGCCATCGCCATTTTTTTCGCCCAAAGACGCTCCCGTTATTAATATCTGCCGCGCCTTATGTTCTCTTTTTCAGGCCAGGCTCTGTATCTACGGGTTTCAGGTGTTGCGTCAGGTTCTGAAATGCCAGTGCCTGATCAAAAGCCCCTCGACGCTTGAGACTGGTTTCACGTAAGCGCATATGTTTTCTGACCAGACACGTAAAGCGACGTGCGTCATAAGCGAATCACAACCAAAGGGCTCATTCTGTGAAATTTCAAGTAGGCGCATTATTTCTTGCAGGAGTGCTGTTGACAGGATGCGATAAGAGCATTAGCGATAGCAGACATATTAAAGTCGGCGTGATTAACGGCGCTGAGCAGGATTTAGCAGAAGTTGCCAAAAAAGTGGCAAAAGAGAAATACGGTCTGGACGTGGAGTTGGTCGGCTTCAGCGGCTCATTGCTGCCAAACGATGCCACCAGTCACGGGGAACTGGACGCAAACGTCTTCCAGCATCGTCCGTTCCTCGCGGAAGACAATAAGGCGCACGGCTACAAACTGGTTGCCGTCGCGAATACCTTTGTTTTCCCGATGGCAGGTTATTCCCGTAAAATCCATGATGTCTCTGAACTGAACGACGGCGCGACCATTGCCATTCCCAACGATCCGACCAACCTCGGCCGCGCGCTGTTGCTGCTGCAAAAAGAAAAGCTGATTACCCTTAAGCCAGACGTTGGCCTGCTACCAGCCGTGCCAGATATCACCGCAAACCCTAAAAACCTGCAGATTATGGAGCTGGAAGGGGCGCAACTGCCACGCGTACTGGATGATCCAAAAGTTGATGTCGCCATCATCAGCACCACTTACCTTCAGCAAACCAGGCTGTCGCCGGTTCATGATAGCATCTTTATCGAAGATAAAAATTCGCCGTATGTAAACGTTATCGTGACGCGTAAAGACAATAAAGATGCGGAAAACGTGAAGGAGTTCATACAGTCGTATCAGTCGCCCGTGGTAGCGAAATCAGCGGAAAAAATCTTTAACGGCGGCGCGATTCCGGGATGGTGAAACCTCGAGGCTCAGTTTTCTCAGATTTATAAAAGGAGAGCCAGAGGAGGATATTATAATGAATCCCGCTCCCCGCATAAGTGTCATTACTGTCACCGTTCACTCCTCCCGTTATGAGTAACTGTAACGTGTGTCTTCCTCCGTCTTCAGGCACGACGCAACACCTGCGAGATGTTGGGGTTGCGCCAGCTACAATGGCGGTGCTTTTGAATTTCCACTCTTCCCGAAGAGTCACTCCTCCTCAAAAAGTTCCACAGCTGTTATTGACATTTAATCAACCCGTTTTGAATATCAGGGCTGTCTGGCTTCCACCAGTTACCAGACAGGACACAGCTAGTAGGAATCCACAGGGAGTGGTGCTGTGTCCGTTTCAATGGCGGTGTTTTATTAACCTTAATCTCGCGATAAATGATTTACCCAATGATTCCGCCACCGTTCAGAGTGGGTTAGCCAATATTTGATTCCTCTATGACCCTATTTATCAGGATAGCGCTGCCACATTGGCTAATTCCAGCCGAGTGTCAGACCAGCCATATGTTTGATATCAACCCTCGCCCGAACTTTAGGAGCAAACATGCTTAAAACAGCCATTTGTGGGTGGCATCAATGTGATGCTGAGACCTACAGGCAGGCCTATGACCTTTTTGGGGGAAGTGTATGCACGCACCCAGAAGTAGTTTGCTTCCTTGCTGCTATGCAGGGAAAATATCTGACCTGGTATTCTAAAAAGCATAATGGCAAAGTAATTGCTGTGGCATATCAGGCAAATAATTCGCTCTGTATTTATGACAAAAAATATCCATTTGTTTTCGAGGATATCATCCTGCCCTTTCAGCCGGGTGTAAAGTGTATACTTCCGTTCAGAACAAAAAAATTATCACCTGTCAACAAAGGCACGTGCTGGAACGTATTACCAGATATGTTTAATCAACATAAAGCATGTCACATTAAAGGCTCATTCTCCAAAAAAACCGCAAAGAAGCGTAACGGAGAACGTAACAGATTTTTAAGAATGGGTGGGGAGATAATTGACATTTGTACCCTACCCTCAGACACGATAGCTGATGAGTACATCCGTCTTTTTAATTTGAGATGGAAAGGAGCCATCAACTGCTTTAAAAAAGAAAGACTTGTGGAAACCCTGGACACCCTCAGAACCCTGCTTTTTGGTTACATTCTCTACATCGATGGTAAAATTGTCGCTCTTGACCTCATATTTAAAGCAGAAAGCAAGCCTTGGGTATATATGGATGATATTAATGGTGGCTATGACCCCAACTATAATCATTTAAGTGTCGGCAGCGTGCTACTTTGGGAGAACATCTGCCGAGCAAAAGATTACTGCAACTCAAACAACAAAGAATTAATATTTTCACTCGGTTCATTCAGAAAGGAATGGGACTATAAAAAAGCCTGGTGCGATATAAAACCATTAGGAAGAGTGTTAATATAAACACAACCCGCATGAAAAACTAACATGCGGGTTAAAATACTAGTGCGGTTTTGGTGGCCATCCTTCCCCTGGCTGCACTCTGTTCACCAGTACGCTGTATCTCTCCCACTTTTCCAGTCGCGCGGTTTCATCCTCTGTGGCCATGCCATGCTTCACGGCCAGCGTCAGGGGAAAAATGATTTCTGCGGCCTCTGTGAGCAAAGTGCGCTTCTGCGCTCCCGTCTCCGATACGTGGTCAATTGCCGGGATGGTAAGGACAGGGAATCCATCATCCCCAGCGGTGATAATTTGCCCGTTATCCTGCCCATCCAGTAATGATTCATATAATTCATCACTGATTTTCACGGCATAATCCGGCCATGAGCCTGCGGCCTCATAGTCACCCTTAAGTTCTGCCGGGTAAAAACCATTATTTGTTGCGCTGTAAAACATAATTAATGTCCTATTGCTCTGAAGTACGCACGAACTTCACCACTGCCGGCAATATAGTTAAATCCCGTTGTTGCCGGCGTCTGAACATAAACATTCTGGTCGTGGAAACTGCCATTCCAGTCCAGAGTTAACTGAATGTTAAGACATTCATGTGGGAAGGCTATGGGGAACGTAATATGGGTTGAGTCCGCCGTGCGGCTAATAAACCCCCACTGCTCGATGTAACCGTCCGCCGTTTTACGCCAGCCATTTTTCGCCAAGCTGGCCTGTGATTTCCCCTGGTATCGGGCATCCGCTACCGCCAGCGTCGGGATTTCCTTCCAGTCGTTCCAAGGGCCGTTAACACCATTCCAGGGACCTGCCAGCCCACGAACAAACTTTACCCCGTCACCAAAGGTGGTGTATTCCTGCTGGCAGCCGTAGGCACTGGGCGTTATCACCAGTGAGCCAGCCTCCGCTATGGGGTAATGGTTTGCGGTCGTTGCGCCAGCGTTTGACGGCTGATAGTGAACACCTGCTGCGCTGTAGGCCCCAAGAGTATTAAGGTCCACGTTCAGCGCGGTACCGAAGTACGGCATGGCGCCGGTCTCCGCGGCTGTCTGCAGGTGCCCTGTGTGGAACAACTCGAACCATGGATTCCAGACTCCCGCGGCATCGCCATTATGGGTACGAAATGCGATGCGGTTGCCGCTCCCGTTGTACTGCGTGGCAATTTGCGCATTGTATCTGCCGCTGGAGCCAGAAAAATCAAGGACGGAACCGGTAAACCCTGGTGAGTGAGTGGCGTCACTGTAACCAAAGCTGACAGAGTTTGCGGGTAGCCCGTCAAAATCGGTTATCGCCCGCCCCGCGCCTGCCAGAACAGTACGCAAGGCCAGTGCACCGCCATTAACCAGCACACGTCCGGCGGTTACGTCATCTTTCGAAGTCTGTATATCCGCATCCGCTGCTGTTCCCAGCTTTACGTTACCGTGCTCATCCGGTTCCTGTTCATTGACGGTTTTCACCATCCCCTCGACACTGGTGTTAAGCAATGCAGCAATGGCCTGATACACCTGCGTATCGTCATTTGGATCAATCGTAATGCCCGCCTCTTCACACAGGTGGACAAGCTCCCGCTGCAGGGTGTTCAGCCAGGCGGCCATCACCCAGGTACACGGGATTTGTGTCTGCGGGTCGCCGTCCGTAAATTCTCCGTTAGCGTCTGCAGTATTTGTGCTGCTTCCTATTTTTTGCATGTGTTAAGCCCTCGTCATCGAAGACGATTAGTCGTGTTTATTGGTTCAGTGAGTGAAAATCAGCAGGGTTTCAGACGGGGATTCGCGGGTCAGGGTGCAGACCATCTGCTGGTAAGCGTCATAATTTTCCGGCGTCACCGGCGGTGATATAACGGTGACGCACCAGGTAAAGCGCCAGTCACCATGATTGAGCGGCTGGCCCGCGCCGGACATACCTGCCCGGAAAGGACGGTATTCGGTTATCCTGACGGTAAAACCCAGAGCACGGGCAACGTCTTCATAGTACGTGCGGGACAGCCCACCGACGGAGGTCAGTTTTGCCACCACGGCGCGCCGACGGGCATCAGTGTCTTCATCAGAACCATAGACACAGGGGTCTGGCAGGCCCAGCGTCAGCTCCCACTCAGGCAAAAACGCATCGGCAATAGCCGGAAATGCCCCGCGCAGCAGAGACAGCGCGTCCGCATCGCTCTGCCGGTATCCTTCCGCCAGCGCTCTCAGCACGGCCACCTGCACCGAATCGCGGCTTCTGGACCAGGCCTGTCCTGATGGCATTAATGCCTGCAGGGCGCGGGTGTAGTCATCCGTACAAAAGCGGCTCGGGTTCATGTGTACGTAATCTCCCCGGTGATGGCCAGTTGCCCGATGCCTGGCGTGATGTTGTCCACCGGCGCGGCCAGCAGAAAACCTTTAGTACCTGGCACACCTGCAATGGCAAGCTCAATCGAGGAAAGGTCAATCACCACCGGTGGCGTGTCGATGGCAGGTTTCACACCCGGTCGCCCTTCGTTGTAGAACACCTGATCGATAGCGGCCTTAATCGCCGCTTTTGTTTCCGTGGTCGCGGTGCTGATACCCCTTATCTCAAAGGCCACCGGCAGCGGAGCCGGACCGCACACCCAGACCTCGGCCGTGACGTTATGCAAAGGATACAGCACATCGGCCACGCGACCCTGGTCGCCGGTCGCCACGTTCGCATTATCCGGTTCAAAACGTGATACGCCGTTATTGCCGACCGGGAAACCGTCCGGATGACCGCTCACCCCGTCACACATGATGTAAATCCCGACCGTGCCGCCGCCCATCATGCGCCTGACCACCCATGCACGCGTGATACCCGGCACCGCAAGCGCCCAGCGCTCATAGTCCGTATCGTTACCACCCTGCGCCGTATCCTGCCAGGCCAGTAACATCCGTGCCCGGAAAGCGTCCTCATCCTCGATGTCCGCACCACCGGCGATGGCCACCACAGCGGTAACGGTGGAGTCCACACCGGCAATCGCCACATCCAGCGTCAGGAGAGTCCCTGCAGGCGCATTGCCCGCATCACCGCCGCCGGTCGGGTCTGTCGCCGGATCCGGCAGGATGGCCGTTATCAACCCGGTCCCCTTGCCGTCGGCATCCAGCTGCACTTCAGCATCGAGGCTGTACTCGCAGCCATCGCTGCGGCGCACCGTTCTGCCTGCCGGTACGGTTTTACCGGCTGTGCCGGACACCAGCACCTGCTCACAGGTTGCTGCTGCGGCAGGCTTGCGGAAAACATTCTTTAACGCCGCCCAGCCCGCCAGCCATTCATCGGTCGCGGTGTAAGGGGTTGTCTGCAGGGCAATGTAATCGAGATAGCCGTAATGCAGATGCGCCATGCCGGCATCAGCATTACCCAGCACGCGAAGGTTCGAAAACCTCAGCAACGACCCCAGCCCTTTTCCCCGGAGTTCAGATTCAATAAACGCAACGTTACGCGCCCGGAGGTCGCTCAGTGTCGGCCTTGCAAACGGCATATTACTGCTCCCATACCCATGAATATTTTACGCTCTGGGCCGTTTTTCCCGGCTCCTGATACGCAATCCCCAGCAGCAGCGTGCGCGGATACGCTATGCGGGTCTGCACCGTAATGCTGCTCACCACACTGTCATCCAGCAGCCACTGTAGCGCTTCCCGGCAGTAGTCCTCCGCCTTTCCGGCAATCTGTACCGTCAGCTTCTGGCGGCGCAAAAGCCACAGACGGGAGCCAATCGGGTATTCTGCGCCCATATCGCCCCACCAGCCCCGCCGGTCGGTCCCGTCAATCTGATCGTCATCGCGCGCCAGCCGATCGGTGAAGAGACTGATGTAAACCGCCGTCTGCAGATCGTCTCCCTGCTGCAAATCGCCGGGGACCACTATCCAGTCAGCTTCGCTCCCGTCCGGTGCAGGCAAGAGTGTACGAATATCGCTCATGGCTGCTCCTTCGTCGGTTCAGTGGTTTTGCTGGCGTTACCGGATTCAACACCTTCCACGTCGTGATCGTGTTTAATGTAGGCTTCCCGGAGCGATTTCAGCGTGGTGGTATTGCCCTCGCAGTTGTCCTGGATATCACCGGTGCACTGCAGCAGCGGTGTTTTCATCATGACCCCTTGTGCCGCCTCGATAGTGACCTGAGTCGCCTGTTTCACATCGACCGGCTGGCCGTTCGCCTGCACCTCAATACCGCTTTCAGTCAGCTTCACGAACTGGCCCCACTGGCTGTAAATCACCGTTTCACCGGGGTTAAGCCCCCTGTGCCGGTATGCAGAATTATTCGTTGCGATAACGATCCCCGATGACCGGTCACCCCCAATACAGGCGATCAGCACGTCCGTTCCTGCCGGCAGTCCGGACGAAAACCCAAACTCCGCCATACGGGGCGTGCTGCCCCTGACCTCTGCCGGGTGCTGGTACTGCAGCACCTGAACGCCGCCCGCATCGTTCATGGCCGTCACTTTGCCCGTGGTGAGCGCCATCATGGCTTTTCGGTACATGACGCGGATCCTTCCGTCGAGCTCTCCGATTTTTTTCAGGAGCGTCAGATACAGTGGCTCTCTCATTTGTAATTCAGCTCCATAATGTTGCTGTAGAACTGATAAGGCTCCACCATGAAAGCCTGCGGCGGCATCAGCACCATCTGCGCCGTGGTCCCGCGTTCATCCTTCTGAAACGTCACCTCCCCCAGCAGCCAGGCGTCATTGTCGAGATTGAGCTGAGGGGCTGTCACCGGGATCAACGTGTTCGGCTCCCACAGTTTCCCGTCGGTATCCCGCCAGCTGTCCACCGTGACGTGCAGCACCCGTGAACGGCCAAAGCGACGGTTCATCTCCCAGTTGATGTACTGTTGCGCCGAGCCGTAAGTATTCAGCGTGCTTTCAATCAGCGTCATCAGGTTGCGATAGCGCATGGCGGCTATCTCCGGATCACTGGCGGTCGCAAGTGTCACAGAGGCGTAACCTTCATCCGGTGAGATTTCGGTCACGGCCGTCGTGGGCATCGAGATGCCGGTATACTCGGAGTAGCGACCGTCGCAGGAGCTGTCATACCATGCTGCCTGGATATTCCGGCCAACGGCCACGCCGCTGGCGGCCTTTCGCGTACTGACACGCGTCAGAAACAGACTGCCGTCCGGTAGGTCGTAATAGAGCAGCGCCGCCCAGCGCATCATCCTGTCGATCACCTCCTGCGATGACTCCCCCCAGTTCAGTGAAAACTGCGGCACGTTCTGCAGGTCTGTGATATCAGTACCGACGCTTATCCCGTAAGGCGCAGCCAGTTTCTGTGCTATCTGCAGCGGCGTGGCATTCTCAATCACGTTGTTCGGCCAGATGGCCGAGCAGTCCACCAGATCCTGGCATTTCCCGCGCCCCGACGCGTGGACCTCATGGCGCGACGGCCCAATCATGGCGCTCCACCGGTCAATGTAGCCGGTCACTACCGGGTCGTTGCCCAGGCGAACCACGCAGGCCTCGCCGGGTGAGACCAGCTGCTTTTCATTCGAGCCTGGATAATAATCCATCAGCGACAGGGAAAAATCGGAGGGCAAGTGTTCAATGCTGCGCGTCACCCGAACTTGATCCCAGCCAGAAATTTCACGTCCGCTGACTTCAAGCGTTAATTCATCACTCATTCGCTCAGTGCCTTAAAGGTATACGGCATAAACGCCGGGTGAACAGGATTCGCCATGTCAGTTAACTCATCTGAACGCCCCGCGTCCTGGTAGAGCCGGCTGGCGAGATAGAGTGCCGGCAGCGATGTGCCGAAACGCTGCTGCACCACAGGAGCCAGACTTGCGCCACGGTCCCGAAGCAGCGACACGGTCTGAGAGCGCAGCACCATCAGGGCGTTATAAAGCCCGTCCTCACCGTTATCACCGGCGTTAAGCATTGCTCCGTCGAGCGTGTCGCTGACCGCATCCAGCAAACTGACCGCATCGTCATAGCTTTGCAGCGTGACACTGGCGGCGGCGTTCGCCATCGCCCCGGCACTCAGCGCGGTAAAAAAGCGAGCCGCAATGCCGGATACCACCGTCTCGCCCCCCGGCGGGTGCCATTGCGGATCGGTGAAGCCGGAAAGCGTCTGCATGGTGCTCACACAGTCCGCCGGCGAGGTGATAGCCAGCAGCAGCCCGTTAATCACGTTCAGGGTGTCGCTGGCGTAAGTTTCCGGCGTCGTATCCTGCAGCAGGGACGTCAGGGAAGCCTGTACTGCCTGCGTGTTTTGGGTGGTGGTCGCCTGTGCCGCCTGTACCGCCCCGGAGGGAGAGGCGCTGCTGAACGTGCCATGGTTATAGCGACCGTAGGTATCACGGCTGAAAGTGTTATGCAGGGAGTTGCCGAGATTGCTGGCTGAATCCATGGTACTGGTCACGGTACGGGCCCAGAAATCAGCTGTGTTGTGCAGCGTTTTCAGCGTCCCGTCGAACCAGTTCAGCGTCCCGTGGATTTCGCCCGTAAAACTGCCAACAGCCTGGGCGGCCACTGACAGCCAGGATGCCTGCACTGTGGAGGCGGCATCCGTTGAACTGGTGATGGCAAACACCCGCAAACCCGACTCAATCACCGTCAGCGTGAACGGGAACACGTTGCCTGCCAGCGTGTCGCTGATTTTAAGCCCGCCATCCGGAATGCTGACGGTAAGCTCTCCCAGTGTCGGGTGAACCAGCGTCCCGGCGCTGCCTGTCTCACAGGCTGCAATCAGCGAATCCCGCTGCGTCATCACATCGGGCGCGGTATAGAGCCGGCTGCTCTGCACCAGAAAACCACGCAGGGTAAATTTTCGCATACTGCGCCCGATATCTTCCACCCAGGCCTGGTCACGATAAGGGTACTGATGGACCGCCTGACGACGGCCGTAAGTGCCTTCTCCCCCCTCAACGCCAAAAGGGACCCCACGAAAGGACGCTTTATGCAGGTGCTCAGACCATTTCCAGCTGTCACCGGAGGGCCCAAACAGCGAGTCTTTTGCTGAGTTCACGGCATCGTGGATTAACGTCATCTTTTCTCCGGACACAAAAAAGCCCGCGATATGCGGGCTGTGTATGAAAAAACAGTGAACACATGGGTTAAACAAAAGAACCATGCTGGCAGGGCTTCAGGCCCTTGACCCAGTTATCACCGTTCTTTCAGAGCAACACCTTCATCTAAGCAGGGCTGATCAACTGCCCAGAGTGTTTCTCTGGTATCGAGCTGACATATTTTTTTTCCGTCCCTACCATAAAGATAGGCAGGGAAAAAAGCCCCTTTACTATCATGACCTATCTGGCTAATCGACAGCCCCTTTTCAGTTATAAACTGAATATCACCGTCAGTGAAAAACTTCTGGCTCAGGACTTTATTTGAATAGTTATCGGAAAATTTCATCGCCCGTACTGAGTTTGACGTCATCCATGCATTTGCTGATAAATATAACGTGCTATTCCTGTCGTCATACCATGTAACTGTCAACCCTGTTGTTTCATCTTCAGGTTTTTTTGCGTGGGGTTCAGATTTTGTGTCAAACAACGCGGAAGCATAAATCCCCCCTTTTTTATAAGCCACTGACATAACCACAATATCATCATAACCAGCTGTTGTTCCTTTATATACTGTGTAGTAAAAAACATCGGCTACCTTATTGAAGGTCGCCGATGTAATTTCACCCCCATCTGATATATATTTCGTTATGTTTTTCCCATTAAAACATGCACCATCTACATCATGTTCTACTTCACCTTTTGAAGGGAAAGTGATGTCATTTAGTTTATACCCACAAATGCTATCCGAATAGATATTCTCAGCAAATGCGCTGGTCGATATCAAAAACTAAAAAAGAATCAATTTTTTCATAAGCAATACCATTTATTTACTCAAGTCAACGGACCTTATCACAGAGATAATATGCATCTCTGTTCAATAAGAGCTCATGGATGTTGTCACTTTGCCACCAAACGGGACCTGCACACGCTTCTGCTCACCATTTGCACTTGTCAGCGTCACTTCCAGCTGTGTTTTCCCGTCCTTACCCGCCTGAGCCACTATGTCCCGCAGGGCTTTTGTCAGTTCCGCCGTCTGATCGGGTTCGATAATACCAGGCTGTTCCCCCCCCTGAGTCTGGCCGCGTTGCGCCAGCAGGTAGTCAGGGTTACGCTTGCCACTCCAGCGCGAGTCGAAAATGGCGTCATTTATTCCGGTATCAATATCCTTCTGACTGAAAGGCTGCGTGCCCTGCTCCTCTTTTATCATCGCCGGCAGCAGTCGCTTCAGCACATCCGGAGAGTGGAGGTCAATATTCTCGCCGGGTTTAAACCCGGTAGCACTGGATACGTCAGAGACGTAATTCTCGACGTTATTTTCACTGTGCGGTGCAAAGGTGCCAATCACATCCTGCAGGGTGTGCTTATCCCGATCGCCGTATAAAAACAGCTGCCTTGATGCTGCCGCGAGCCCGTCCTCATCCGACCCGAACCGGGAAAAATAGCCATTCTTTCCGGCAAAGACCTTGCCGGTTTCATTCGATGCAGAGCGCAGGTTAAGCGGGTTATGGTTGCGAAGTCCGAGCGCATTATTCCTGGGCTGGTCATACAGGGCATTACTGGCAGGTGGTAAGCCTGCTCTGTCAGAGCGGTTTACCACATTCATATCCTGCAGAAGCTGACTGGCTTTATCCGTCGCACCATAGGCGCTGTCGTAGCGTTTTTGCACCGCATCGGTATAGAATCCCGCATCCACCGCCCCGCGCTCACGTCGTGACAGGCTGTTATAGAGCGACTTGTCGCCCTGTATTCGACGAAGTTTCTGCGCGTTATCCGTGCTGATAAAACCCAGAGCATGGGAAAGTCCAGTCAAATCACCGTGATCAAATAGATCGGATACACCCTCAAGGCCGTCTTTCACTCCTGATTTTAAAACCTTATGCCCCCCAATGCTGACGCCGTTCATCAGCCCATCAAAGAAGTTATTTTTCGTTCTGTTTTTCAGCCCCTCCCATGACGCGCTGACCTCATTCAACGTATCATTCAGCCCACTCAGTTTCTTAACAGAATCGTCAGAGACGGTCAGGCCCAGCGTATCTGACTGCGCCAGGAGCTCCTTGTAATGAGCGCCGTCTCGCAAAAGCGCCAGCATTTCCGGCGTCAGCCCCAGCGCATCGGATACTGTTTTTTGCTTTTGAGCACCAATCGTCGGAAATACCTTCGCCAGACTTTCCAGCGTTTTCATCGTATCCGCCGTGTGGTCAGCCCTTTGTGCGATGGGGACACCAATCTGGTTCAGTACGCCAGTTATGGTACTCTGGCGATTGTTCATGGCATCCGTTAACGCTTTTGACAGGGTCTCCACGGAGTCCCGCGCCTTGTTAGTGTCAGCACCGAGAATACGCATTCCCCCTGCCACCTGCGTCAGGTCATGAATGCTCATTCCCGCATTCATCGCCTGAACGTTCAGGTTATACGCGCCCGCCGCCGCTTCTTTCATACCACCAGCAAGCGTTGCAATCCCCTGACCAACACCATAAGCGATCGCCCCACCCACGCCAATTTTGGCCATCGCGCCACCATAACGCCCGGCCAGTTCTCCGGCGAGTTTCAGTGGCGGGACAATATCACCAAAATACTGCACGCTGTTTTTGGCAAGTGACCCCATTTTGTCCAGCCGGCTGTTGAGGTCATCCAGTCCCTCAACGCTTTTTCTGCCGCCCATATTGATTTTTTTCCCCGCCTTATCAAGGTTAGGGAGCATTTTTGCGACAGTCTCTTCCAGCTCTTTTATGGTCGCGCTGGCCTCATCCTTTGCGACCAGCTCAAAATCGAAACGATTACCCGCCATCACCACTCCTGATTTTGTTGATCCGGAGCGCCTGGCACTCCCAGTATTTCGCCTGCCTGACGGTCAGAGGCCCGGCTTCCGCCGGACCCCATTTCCAGTAAAACGTCAGATTTGCCCGGAGTCGTCCGAGCTCGTCTCGTCCTCCTCTGGCGTCCATGTCAAAAAACGCGTCAGCCACACCTCGCAGCGCTTATAGTCCCGGTATGACAGCTTCCTCACCGCCGGGCGGGGCACGCCAGAAACAAGCGAAATCAGCAGCCCCATCCCCGCAAGCGCGCTTTTATGCTTTTCTCTTTCCTGGTAGAAATTATCAACCTCATCGAGCGTGGGCTCTTTGAGGGTAATTTCGTGGAATTCCATGTGCTCCTTGCCAACGGAAACCGGCTGGCTGAGGGTGATGGTTTCCTTATCGGGCAATTCATAAATATCTGTCATATCAGCTCTCCTTCACGCTGCCGGTCATCCCTTCCCACTTGACGGTAAACAGCGCCTCTTCACTGTCCACCTCCTGCGCATCTGTGGTCCACATTCCGCCACCGGTCAGCGTCTTGCCGTTGGCAAGCTCCACCACCAGGGTGACGTTCGTCATGTCGTTGTAGTCCGACAGCACCGAATTACCGGCATCACGCACCTGACAGGAGATATACGGCGTCACAAATGTTTCTTTGTAACCGTGTACACCGTCCATACCGATGAGCGATTCACGCTTGACGCGCCCCGTGGCGTATTTGAACTGGCCGCCTACCATAATGGTGGTGCCATCCACCGAGACGTAAGCCGTCCCGGCGAGTAAGTTATCACTCATGATTTATCCTCAGGCTGCCGGCTGCAGACGGAACTGGTTAATCAGGGCCACGATACGCAGCTGATTCACCAGAATGCCATCCCACAGCACGTCAACGCGGTTCGGGTTGTCCTTGCTCTTCGTGACCAGAAGCCCGGACGCAAATGCGTCGCTGTCCTGCACGAATCCTTCAAATTCCAGCTGGGTATAGCGCGACAGCAGCTCACCTTTGATGATTTTTGGCGTCACAATCGGCGCGCCGGCACGAAAACGTGTCCCGTCATCAACCAGCTTCATCCGGCCAAACTTCGAGGTGATAAGCGTTTTCAGGTCGCGCGTCACGTACATCAGCGTGAACATCGTCTCCACTTCCAGGTAGCTGTTATCCGGCGAGCCCCAGGCATTTTTTTGATAGGTGGTTATCAGGTTTTCGACCTGCACCGTACCGTCATCCTGCACGGTATAGCTGGCAATACCGCTGTGAAGCAGGTTGTTACGCTCGGGCTGGTCAAACTGCGAAATGACCGGCGGGGCCAGCACGCTGTAGACGGGGAGCGTCTGAACGGGACGCCCCGGATCGGTTCGCAGACTTCCCGCCACCGCACCGGTATAGGCCGCACTCCACAGATATGCCGGCGAGGGTGAGTCATACACCCCCATCAGGGACTCATGCTGGTTGTTGCGCGTCTCGCCCTTCGCCGTCAGCTGGCCGTAGGTCCCGGTCGCTGTGGCAAACACATGCCCGTAAATCTGCTTCTGGTAGCTCCAGCGCCCGGTGCTGTCGTTCATGAACAGCTTCAGGGTATCGAGACTGGTCGTGTCGTTGTAAGGCAGGACAATAAAATCAAAGGCCTTGTCTTTCAGACTGGCAAGCCCGTCCGTCATATCTGGCGTACCCGCGCCGCCGCTCATGGCGGTGAGCACGATCCCCAGCCCTGCCGGTGTCTGCTCTCCCCCGGCGGTCCCCTGATAGTTGAGACGCAGATCAATGCTGTTGCCGGTGTCGCCCTTATTTTTAGCCGTCAGGGTTACGGTCGCCGTGCCGGAGGCCACGGCACTCTCCGCCGTGACCGGCAGCGATGCCATGGCATTGATGGCGGCGGCAATATCCGTTCCGATAACCTCTGCCGTGTCGGTAGTGATAAGTGTCACCGGCACACGCGTACCGGCAATATAGAGTGACAGCACGCCGTTAGCCGTGGGAACGGCGCTGATGGCAATACTGCCCGTTGCAGCCGCATCATCCGCGCCGTCAGCCAGCGGCAGCAGGTACACATCACCGGCGGTGTCATTGTCCATATAGACGCGGGCCATTTCGGCCAGCATGGACCCGGCACCGGCAAGCTCGATAGCCATCTGTGCCGACCCACAGGGAACGGCAATACTGTCCGCCGCTGAGCCTGCAGAAAGCATCTGACCAATCAGCAACGTGCGCTGAACAGCCTGGGCACTGTTGGCCTGACTGTTGTCTATCGAGGCCCAGAACAGCGGCGTGAGAATATTTGAATCTATCTCGCTCATGCTTCAGGATCCTTATCGGATTCGCCAGCGCGCTTCCCGGATTGCTTACCGGTACTGGCTGAAGGTTTACTCTTGTCTGCCCTGATGATGTCGCCATCACGCAGACGGTTTCGCCAGAAAATGGCGTTATCCGGCACCTCTGCCCCGGTTTCAGGCAAAAAGGTCCCCTTGTCCGGGTGGCGTATCATTCGCCCCGGAGCGGGTTTAACAAACATGGTTATTCTCCTGGTTCAGGATCTGGCGTGGGTTGTAACGGGTCCAGTGGGGGAAACGTAATATCCAGACCGGGCCTTGTGGTCCCGTCCGGCATGGCGATTACGAGATACAGCTCCTCGAGCTCGTCACCTTCGATGGGGTAAAAATCATCCGGCCCCTGGAAATATTCAACATCCATCTGAATGACGAGCTGCCCGACGTGGGCCTCGCCTTCCGGGTTCAGGTTGAGCTGTGATCGGACATGCTTTATCTGCTGGGTGTAACGGGTTATCTCGTAGCTGTTAATCACAGCCCGTTCGATTTCCTCTTTCATCCGTTCCAGATTCAGCTGTACCTTCATAGCCCCGTCGTCGTCCAGCTCACCATCAAATTCTTCGAGCCTTGCGGCTATCTGCAGCGTGGTGACGGTATCGAACTGGGGGGAGTTACGGCCTTTCGAAAATTTTTCCTCATAGACCGTCTGCACCAGAATGAGCGGGTAATCCTTGCTGCGTGTGGCCCAGTCCCGCGGGGAATAGACGCGGTGTTCTGCAAGCGTATTCCCTCTGAGCGCGGTAACGGCCAGCTCCCGAAGTCGTGCGGAATTCATGATTCCTCCCTGACTTTATTCAGTTCAAGGCGGCTTCCGCCATGGCTGTCAGGCTGCACGTCGGCCACCTTAAACAGCGTCCGGACGCGGGGGATATAGAGCATATCCCCCTGCACTGGCGGGGAAACAAACGCGCTGTCCCTGACCCCCAGCACCGGCCGCGTAGTGTTCACGGTCGGGCCGTTATCATCGATGGGCTCAACGTCCACGGTGTAGGCGCGGTCAAAGATGCCGGTGATGGAAAACGGTGTGCCGTTCCGGGGGCGGTACTCCACGGGCTCCCCGAAAACAGCATGATTAGGGGCCAGCAGTTTTTTATCCCAGTCAACCGGCCCCATGATTACGCTCCTGTCTTTTTAGCGTTTTTTCCGGCAGTTTTGCTGGCAGAGGTATCAGCAGAACTGTCGCCGGCGGTGCCGGTTCCGTCATCTGCAGAACGGGCGTCAGTGTCATCATCGCCGCCGCCGGCATGATCACCAGCCCCGCCGTCATCTGGATCTGAAAGTAAGCCGCGCACGACGGATACTTTCAGAACAAACCCCATCGCCTCCAGGCGTACCGCATCCTCAGGTGAAAGGCGTATGCGGCTGTGCTGACCATACGTTTTTCCGTCATGTACGACGGTGCGACCTTTCGCCACGACCATATCCAGTAAAGTGCTCATGACAACTCCTTAAACCACAGTGGCACAGAGTGCGGCATTCACACGGCTCGGGATAACCAGCGGGGCAGACTGCATCATCAGAAAACGCTGTGGAGGATCATTCTCCACCCACGTCTTAGGTGCGTAAGCCAGCGCGCCGTAGTTAAATGCCGGATCGAGAATGGCGCCATAGGCACGGGTGCCCATCAGATTCGGACCGGACATAATCACGGCACCATCCGTCAGCATCGGTTTTTCAACGTCATCAACCGGGTCGATAAACCAGTCGTTATAGAGCCACAGGTCGAACTGACCCCAGCGCCCCTTGTACACCGCGCCCAGCTCCACGCGAGCCCCCGCATCCACCTGGTTACCGTACGGACTCAGCGCAGGGAACGTGATGGCGTTATCCTTAACGGTGGTATCGAGGCGGAACGCCGCCCACGACGCGTTAGTGAAAATCAGGTCTGTCGCCACGGCACCGCTTTTTTGCAGAATAAGTGTCTGCCAGCGCTCAATATCCTGTGTGGGCAGATTGTTGGTCGCTCCCTCAGCAACGGCCAGCGGCCATTTATCCGCACCGGAAAGCGCAATAGTGAGAGCCGGATCGCGTTGAAAATCAATCACCTCTGTATCCAGACCTTCACCCACCACAGTGATGGTGCCGGTCATCATCGCATTCGCGGCCATCCATTCCTGGCGACGGTTCAGCACATCGATTTGGTCGGCCATCTCAAAAACCATGTTTAACGCAGCCCTATCCGATGCAGGGATATTGCCGCCAATCTGCTCACCAATCTGGCGACGGATGGGCTTGCGCAGATCGGGGGCTCGCTTGTCCTTGATATAAGGTGGCTTGTACATATTGGTCTGGTAGCGGCGGCTTTCCACCAGCTTTCCTGCCACCAGCGGGGAACAGAACGGGGCCATACGGCGGCGGCCCACGTCCACATCGATGGCGACGAACTCAGTATCCGACTCCACAACATTTGGGAAAAATCTGTTCAGCAGGAAATTCTGCGACGTCATCAGGTTCGGCACCACCTCGACCAGCGTCATGGTGTCGTAAATATTAATTTGATGATCCATTAAAAACCTCGATAAAAGGATGTGCGAAACCCTGCCAGTTAACAGCACGGTCACACTAAAAAAGGGGATTAACTAAAAATCAGGAGGCCGGGGCCTGCAGGCTGTCGCGCAGAAAAATAGAGAACGGACGCAGCGCGGTCTTCAGTGCCGGGAGCGTCCAGCTGCTGTCAAAGGTGATACGGTTCTGGTTAAAGAGACCCAGCTCATAAATTCCGCCGCGAACGGTGGCACCGCCCGGACTGACATTATCCACCAGCACGGCGCTGGGCACTTCGCTGCCATCGGTGGCCGTTTGCACGCTCAGAACATACACCCCGGTCGCGGTGATTTGACCCAGGATGGTTCCACGCACCAGCGGAGCGGCCCCGCCAATATCGACCGTGTCCGTCACCAGTTGCAGGTTACCTGCGATCAGCTGGTCCGGCACATACGTATAGCTCTGCATTCCCGGTGAAAACGGGTTATCGCCAATTACTTCAACCATGATTATTTACCTCGTCCGGAGAGTTTCTGATACTGGCTGACCAGCGCATTAAGTCCGCCCTGCTGCCGCGTATCCTGTTTCAGTTTCGGCAGATTTTCCGCACGCATACGCTCATCGAGATTTATTCGACGTGTTGCTGCAGGCGCGGAGACCTGCGGGCCTGTGTTTGCCATCACCTGAATGGCAGCGGCAGAGCTCATCCCGGTATTGAACGCCAGCGAGGCGGCCAGCGCGGTATTGCCTGCCGCGTGCGTGCTGCCGAAAATGCGGGCGCAGCGGGTACGTTCGTCCATTCGCGCCTGTTTGTCGTCCGGGTCATCGACATGATCGTCGCCGTCATCGTCTTCACCGTCCACGTCCGTATCACCATCCGCGCGGCGGGATTTCGCTTTTGCTTTTTTCGCCTTACGCCCCTGTTTATCCGGACTGTCCGGGTCTTCTGGATCATCCCCCGCGTCAGGGTCGTTATCCGGGTCGTCCGGATTATCGTCCACGCGGCGGCCGCGTGTCTTACCCTGTGGTTGTTTGTCGTCATCCAGCTCCGGATCGTCCTGGTTGTCCTCTTCCAGCCTGCGGGAGGCTTTACCCCCGAGAAGGTGCCCAAATTTAAACATGACTTACTCCTGTTGTTGTTAACAGCTCATAAAACGCGTCATCCGGGGAAAGCACGGCATCAGCAAAGCCGAGCCTCACCCCCTCTTCCGCCAGCAGGCACGCGGCCTGTGTGTTACGGACCACGGAGACCGCCAGTCCGCGATTGCGGGCAACGGTGTCCACAAACAGCACGCCGGCGGCATCCACTTCTGCCTGTATCCCTGCCCGCGCCTGGTCACTCAGCGGGCGCAGGGAATTGGTTTCGGCCTTACGATCGCCGAACGTGATAATGCTGACCTGCAGGCCCTCTTTCTCGATGCGCTGTGACCAGTCGCAGTGAATGACAATGCAGCCAATCGAGCCAACACCACCGGTGCGTGGAACCACGATCCTGTCCGCTGCGCTGGCGATGGCGTAAGCCGCCGAAAAGGCGCTTTCGGTGAGAATGGCGTGTATCGGCTTTTTGCCCCGGCTGGCATAAATCAAATCGACCAGGTCAAAACAGCCGCCCACCTCACCGCCCGGGGAATCCACATCGAGACAAATTGCCTTCACCTCCGGGTCATGCAGGGCATTCAGAAAGGACTGGCGTATCCCGTCATAGCCAGTCATGCCGCTATACGGCCGCAGGCTCCCGAGTTTCTGAACCAGCGTGCCGTGAACGGGGATAACGGCAATACCTTCAAGCACGTCATAACCGCTATCCCTGCCCTTTCGCCGGAAAGGCTCTTCGTCTTCATCGGACCAGGCACCGGCCGACACGCGCGCAATACCAAAGCGCTCCATCAGCGCGGTCATGACAATTTCCGCCTTAAGCGGGTGGAGCATCAGCGGCGTGTTAAACACCCGCTGGGCGAGATGGGGTAAATTCACTCTTCCTCCGGATCCTTGATTGTTTCAGGGGCCATTACGTTTGCCTGTGCCCAGCTCGGCGGCGGCATCCCCTTCTCTTTAAAGTAATTAATTTCAAAGCTTCGCTGGTCCACAATCTCCTCCCAGTCAGCGCCCATGCTCTCGGCCACCTCCTGCTCCATGGTGGAAATACCGGCATCGAGACCCAGAATAACGCCCTTTTTCTCGGCAACCGGATCAACCCAGCCACGCCCCGGCCCCATCCAGCGGGCGCGCGAATAGGCCGCGCGTGCCTCAGCAAAATCCGGCGCGTTACGGGGGAGAGGGAGATCGTTGAATTCGTGTAACTCTTCCATAAAACCCACCAGAACGGGCTGGGCAAAGCCGGAGCCAAAGTCCTCACGCCGGCGGTTCAGCGTTTTCCACGCCTCCAGCATGGCCGCGCGGGCGGAGCTGTAGTTCACATCAGACCAGTCCTGGCTGATTTGCTGGGCGGAAAGGCCGGTAGCGGCAGCAAGGTTTCGCAGCATAGCGTTTTCAAAATCGGCAAAATTACTGTTTGGCCGTTGAGCATCTACCGTCCCAATTTCTTCACTGGGCCACAGCTTCATGATCCCCACGCCGTGATTCATCATCAGGCGGTTGTCGTTGTAATAATCTCCCCTCGCATCCTGGTAACTGGACCATCCTTCCGCGTTCGCCACATCTGCGGCAGTATCGCCCATCGCTTCAGCCGCCACGCTCGGGTCAAACGGTGACTTGAGGTATGCGCCGAACACCGCATTGAGCACCGCTGCCTCCAGCTCGCTCTGGTCATACTTCGTGAGCATTTTCATACGCTGCACAATCGGCGTCAGTATTCCCACGCCGCGATGCTGTGCGCCGCGGTCATGGTCAAAGTCATGGACAATCACCGGACGGCCCCAACGGGTTTCACGCGGGATTCTCTGCCATATCACCGTTTCCGGGGCACTCCACCAGTCTCCCATGTGCGCCTCCCGGATGTGGTAATACACCGGCGCGCCGTCATCGTCGATTTCCACCCCGCCGCGCATGTATTTGAGATCCATCATCTGCTGCGGGTTACTCAGCCGGTCTGGATCGATAATCTGCAGGGTAGTGGCAAAGCGGGCTCTGCCATATCCGAGACGATCAGGCCGGTACTGCAGGTAGCCCAGCGCGTCACCGTCCACCAGCTTGTGCCGGAAAGCCAGACGCAGCTGCTGCGAGACAGTCAGCTGGCGCTCAACATCACACCATCGCCCCGGATCGGACACCCAGCTGCGCCATGCAGCCTCAACCGCGCGTTTGTATTCTTTGGCCCAGCCAATATCAAAGGCGCTGTTTCCACTGATATGCGCCAGCGCCCGGTAATCCGGACTCAGCACCGGCCGGAACGATGGCCCTATGACGTTATCCTGTGTGCGGGTGACAATGCCCGCCCCCCAGCCATCGTTGCGAACCAGGTCACGGGCCCGCGAAACTATCCGATCACGGTAAGGGTTGATTTCATTGTCCGGAGACCACAGGGATGGCCGCCAGTTTGCCAGCTGATCGCTGTTCACATCCGCCGCGTCGTAAGGTATCCCCCTGTTGCCCACCAGCGCGGATGTTCGTCCACGACCGGAGACCGGCGTTGCGGGCTGAGGAAGCGGATGGCCATCGGGCCCCAGGAACGTTATTTTTGTCATATCAGTACCTGAATCGTTGATAGCGACTGCGTGGGCAAGGACAGATACCCAGCGCCTGCTGGAGCTGGCGGATAAACTGATTGAGGTTTTCCAGGCTCGCAGGCTTGTATGTCACGGAGCGAGTCCCGTCCCCCTGGGCATAAGAAAAGGACACGCCCATCTGACCCATCATCAGATCGGTATAGGCCTTTTGCGCAGCCGCAAGCGCCGCCCGGAGCTGGTCCGGCGTCATGCCCGCAAGCGGGCCACAGTTAGCAGTCATGAAATTACCTGGCTAGTCGTTTATGAAGAGGGAGTTTTTTTGGTTTTTCCGGTGTCGCCGGCAGTTCTGCACCAGGCAGGCGCAAGCTGTGTTTTTCCTCTGGTGCCGCCGGCGGCGGTAACAGGCTTTCAGGGTTTGCGCTGACGCTTTCCACTGTTGCATTGAGCTTAAAGCCGATATGCATCAGCCCGTGCAGCGCCGCGTAAGCGTATACCCTGCAGTCCAGCCCTTCGTTTGCCTTTCCGCCCGGCAACTCCCAGACGGTAAACCGGTGCCCGCTGATTTCTTTCACCACCAGCCGTTCGGACAGCAACTGCTCAAACCAGCCCATATCCCGATCTGACGGGTAATGCATGTACCCCGGACCCGGTGTCTCGATATGCAGACGCCCCCGGACAGAGTCCTTGGCTGAGTTCACCCCCAGAATGACCGGGCGGTAAGACTTCTTGCTTCGGGATGTCGGTTGCTTGTTCGGCCACACCGGCGAACGTTTACCGTTACGGGCCGATTCCCCTTTGATGGCCCAGATGCGACGTGCCAGACGGGCTTTCGCAAAGTCATAGACTTTCTGGGAGTGCGAGCCCCCGGAGTCATGACAGGCCGCTTTGATGACAAATCCGCGACCGTCAGCCCGCCGCCAAATCTGCTGCAGGTAGGCATCGAGACGATCCCATGGTTCAGGCGTTTCCAGATCACCCTCAATCACGTCGTAAGCGATGGACCAGGACTCTTCATCCCGTCCCCAGCCCACCACTTCGATTTCAAGACGGTTATCCTGCGTGTCTATCCCTGCCGTCAGCACGCCCACACCGTCAGGCACCTCCGCCCCATACACTTCACGCCGGGCCAGCAGCACATCCAGCTGAATGGCTTTGCCGTGTACGGGCCGGTGCGGCAGGCCCATCTGGGTATTCCACCAGGCCTGCTCCTTATCCGGGTCACCTTTTGCTTTCAGATATTTGCCCGCGATATCGGACGGTTTATCTTTCTGCCAGGGGCTGAACAACTTCGACGCCTGAAAACCCGCATGGATATTACTCACCGGCAGTGCACCACAGCACCGGCATCGGGCGCGATACACCGCGTGGCGATCGTCAGCAGACCATGACCAGACCCGATCTACCGCTGTATCATCGTTATCGCGCCAAATGTTTTCATACTCAATCAGCGGCGACTGCCGGACCCCGCAGCACTCAAAGGTTCGTGTCTGATGCCAGCAAATGTTTTTCAGGGACCGGAGCCGATCACCTTCTGACCAGGCCACGCCGCAGCTTTCACAGTGCAGGCGGGCCGTTTCAGGCCGATGTCCGCCGTCCTCGTCTTTGGTCCAGTGCACATGTTTAAAGAAATCAGGAAACTGACGGTGAGCACAGTGCGGGCATTCCACTGAAGCCCGCCGTTGATCTGAATCCGCGTAGCTGTCCGCAATCCGGCTTTCGTCCTCCACTGTGGGGGAGCAGGCACGAATGGAAAGCCAGTTCAGGCCAAACGTTGCCGTTCGTTCCTCAGCCAGGGCAATCGGATCCCCTTCGCGGGTGACGGGATATTTGTCCACCTCATCTGCCAGCAAGATACGAATGGGGCGACGGGCAAGGTTGTCAGGACTCCCGGCACCAGCCAGCGCCAGAAAGCCGCCGGTGAATGATTTATACAGCAGAGTCTCTTTCGAATTTTTCTGCTTGTTACCGCCCACCAACTGTCTTAGTACCGGCGTGACACGCAACATCGGAGTGATACGTTCTTTTGAGAATTGTTCAGCGGCGGCCTCTTTCGGCTGCAGCAGCAACATCGGACACGGATCCAGATGCGCAAAATACCCGAACAGATTTTCCAGCAACGCTGTTTTCATCAACTGAGTGCAGCACATCACGGTGATGATATGGACCCCAGACTCCGTGGCCGCAAGCATCGGGCCCCTGGCAATTTCGACGGTCGCGGTTTCCCAGTTCCCTGACGTACTGCCGGACTCTTTGGCGAGCTTGCGGTATTCATCGGCCCAGTCGGGAACGCTTATTCTCGGCGGAGGTGTCCAGCCTTTACGGACGCTGACCGCAAGGCGCTCAGTCTTCCGCTGCGTTAAACTCAGGCTCTCCGAGGCTGGTAATGTGTTTGTGGACATGCTCAGCTAATACCTCGGTCATCCTGTCAGCAGGCACATCAAGATCGGCGGCCATCAGAGGGGCAACCCTTGAGGGCCAGTTCAGCCATGAATCCCGCTGGGCCCGAAAACAATCAAACAGCACCTTTTCTGCCTGCTCCAGTTCGATGAGCTGGCCGTCCTTCTGCTGGAACTCCAGTTTGGTCAGCAAGGCCAGATAATTTTCTTTGACGCGGCTGGCTTCTTCTTTGGACATGTCCGTACCATTAGCCAGCATAAACGCCTTAACGAAATCCTCGGCATCATCCGGTGAGCTGGCACTTGTGACACTCAGTGGTACCGGTTCTGGCACAGTCGCGTGACATGACTTAGACGCATTTTTAGTTCTCCCGTCCGTGCTGTCACGCCAGAGAGCAACAGCCCGATCGCTTGCTTCAACGTCAATGTCATCGCCTGAAAGAACGATGTATTTTCCCGCCTTGATCCAGCGGGAAATTGTTTTCCTGTCCACGCCAGTATGGCGGGCATATTCGATGCGGTTCATGGTTGTCATGGGACAAACTGGCCTCATTTTCGTGGGACATGCCCGTGGGACATTCGATGGGACATACCGTGGGACATATCTGACAATGTCCCATGCAAATGTCCCACACGTTTAAGGCGGACAATCCAGCAACGGCAAGGGCTACAGAAGATTATGCATAAGTATGCACGTGGGACATGGGACACAAACTCAAAAATTTTTAGCTAGAAAAACAACGCGGCGCGCAATGCCCGTGAAATAAAAAGTCGTCAGGAGGGACCCATTTTTGATCCCCTCCCCCGGTCTGTTTTTTTGACAGAAAAAAGAGGTCCCATTTGTCACTCTGCAGGAGGGTAGCCACACTCAAACGGCACCTCCCCCTTGCTGCATCCGTAGACAACACCGGAATAGCGATTGCACTGGGTATCAATGCCTGCCGTCGACAGGCAATTGCATTCACTGTCACAGCACCTGAGCACACCGGCTATAGCGGATTGCATATTATCAATAGACACCGTTGATAATATGGTTGCTGAAACATCAGATTCTTTTTCCATTATCTTCTCTCATGGTTTCGCCGTTCGTAGTGCCTCGGCCATTGCCTGGCTTAATGCTGATGGCATCAGCGCCTCTGCCATTTTGTTGGCACGGTCGAAATAGTTCAGATGCTCTTTAACCTCCAGCGCATTACCGAAGCGAATAAGCAGCTTTGGTGGGCGCATCTTTCTCGCCTCACGTCGGGTACCATTTGGTGAACGCTTCTTCCGCTTTCCCACTTTCTTATATTTCTTACGCTGCCATACGCCATTGATTTTCTGACCGTCTTTTGTTGCGGCCGTACCGATGAAATCGTTGGGGTTGGATTTCAGTTGCGCCATCTTGTTGCGGGCCAGATTGCCAAACTTATTAAGCCTGACGTTCTTGGGGTTCAATAACGCCTTACCGTTGAGCTTGTGAAGCCCACCAAATTCAAACGGGTCGAGGTAGCTGGCAGCCGTATCCATGACAAAAACTTTAGCCATCAGGTTTGTTTTACGTGCAGCTGTCGAACGAACCGCATTCACGGTAAATGGTCTTGGGTTTTGCAGTTGGAGCTGTAAGCCTTTCTTTTCGCCCTGCTCAATCTGGCGCGCGACACTCGTCAGCGCCTGTGCAGCCGCAAAGGGGATTTGTTTCCTGATGCCACCGAGTGTATTGCGTAAATCACTGAGATTAGCCATGTGTAACTCCGGCATCGGTCATTACTCGATGGTGAACACCATTCGGGAGGATTTGTTCTGCGCCCTAATCCATGCCACAGTCGGCGGTGTTACCTTCCACAACGCAGGCTCAAGGATAAAGCCGTCATCATCTACAGCGGGTTCAGATGCTGAAGGCACCAGCCTGATGGAATCATGGAAGACCTGCAGCGTGACTGTCTGTGTACCATCGGTAAGACTGACCCACTTATCGTCCAGGTCAATTGTTGGTGTTTCTGTCGCCATTATTACCCCGCGATACCGAGAAGAGTTTTAACTGCAGCTGCATCGGTACACGCCAGTAATTGCTGCGCAAATGGCGTCGCCACGCTCAAATCAACCGAGCTGTTACCCACCAGAAACTTATAACCGGGCCAGAGCATGATTTGCTTGCTGTTACCGTCGATGCTCAGGGCGTTAATCACGCTGCCCGTGTCATCACGGACACCCAGCGCCATCTGACCGTGGTTGTCCTGCGTGGCAGTGGCTTTAATAGCAACGTCAACAACGCCTTCCTCCTCGCCAAAGTAAAATGCGATAACATTGGCATCAGTCTGCTGTACGGACTTGAGTACGAGCTGGTGATTGAGCTGCAGCTTACCGTCCAGTACCTGGTCGCCGGATGTTTCGCCCAGGGTGCGGGCTGGTTTTTCAATAGACATCGCTACTCCTCTCCCGTATGGCTGCGCGATAAAATCAACGGCTAAAAATCATGGATAAAATGATGACACGACTAAAAAACTGATAAAGACGGAATCAAATGTGAATCTTTGTCACAAAAATTAAAGGATAATTTTGAAAATGGCACTCTCGTTCAGAAAGTCCATCTTGTTGTAGAAACTATTACTTCTTTTTTTGCCCGCGACCGTGCGGGCTTTTTTTTTGCCTGTGATTTGACAAAAATGAAACTCGCTCTGACAGTGAATAAGGTTAGAAGATGAACTTTTAGCTCTTTTACCCGCTGCAATGGCGGGTATTTTTTTCGTCTGTGCCGCATATCCTTATGTTCTCACCATTCACAATGATTCTGGTAAAAGCCATCGGTACTGTTGATGTGATTTGAACACCCACGTAGCGCTGTGATACACAACCGGTAAGCAGACACGGCAAAACCAGACATAACATCAGTGTTCGCATTTCAGTGCTCCTGGCAGACATGGCTTTCACCCGGGTTGGTGTCAATACAGGCCGAGCCGTTCGGATATGCCAGCACAACGGTATTATTGGGCTGGACCTCCGCATTCGTAATGCTCTGGCCTTTTGCGCCACTGGCGTGGGTGAACGACACGTCAGAACATGCTGCCATTGATGCAATCGCAGCCACCAGCAGAGCGTTTATCAACAGACGTCTGTTTTTCTTTTTCATGGGACCCCTTAAGAAATAAAAAAAGCCGCGCAAATGCGCAGCCTCAAAATCGATATTCGGGGATGACTTGAATAAGTATCACCCGTTGTTACTGTTGCAGGATAATAAACGAACTGAGGATGAAAATGCTCGAAAGGTTGACAGTATTATTGTCCGTAATGGCAATAATCATTGCATTAAGTATTGATGTCATCCCCCCCTCTTTCGCTCCTGTAATGCAAAAAGCCCACGCGTTAACGCGGGCCTGCTATAAGGTGTTGCGGTGTGGAGTGCCTCTCCATGAGCCGTTGGTCAGCCACCGTGACTCGCGACTTGCTCTTTCTATAAGGACTTGCTGTTTCGCCCCTACGCATAGTGGGATTCACCGCAACAGTAAAGCACACTACCCAACATATCTTCCCTGAGGAAACAGGTTTTCAATGTGCTTTACTGCTGGCGCAAATTCATTCGCATTCGGCTGGGTGCCTGCCCGCCTCCAGGTAAGCCCACGTTAAGCGGAACATACACAGGCGACACCCATGCGAATGCGCTCTTCGGTCACTCAGGGCAACCCCGTCATCGCAGACCGAAGAGCATAACTGGAGCGGTCAGCGGGAATCGAACCCGCATCATCAGCTTGGAAGGCTGAGGTAATAGCCATTATACGATGACCGCAAATTTGCGGGTCTGCTTCCCCGCCGTCACCGTTACAGTATTTAGAGTCCTGCACGTCCGGACTATCGCGTCGGTAGACCTACTTCCAGGCCTACACTTGCATGGTGCGCTGTACTG
>Ga0207696_1000540_pt1 | contig 30680 bp, 19 predicted proteins | sample KBSS54metaG_FD_184403 | JGI IMG/M metagenome (GOLD analysis project Ga0207696, IMG submission 184403) | Switchgrass rhizosphere microbial communities from Kellogg Biological Station, Michigan, USA - KBS S5-4 metaG (SPAdes) (version 2) | ecosystem: Host-associated > Plants > Roots > Rhizosphere >...
AAATATTAACGACTCAACATCGTATTAGAGAGATAAATAAAAAAATATTAGTTTCAAGAAAACAGACGCTGTCATTGATTCTGTCATTGGCAGCATTTCCTGCCATTGCTGAGGAAACCACAGAACAGCCAGTAAATTATACAGGATACTATCATAGCTATTTTCAAGATGAACCTGACACTAAAGAAACGAGTTCATCAGCGGAAAAAATAGGAAATGAGCAATCGTCCCTTAGCGCTTTATCATCTCCTGTTGCTGCGGGTAAAATAGCTGAACCCACGACATCATCAATGCCAGTAACATTATCAGCGCCAACTGATAATAAAACAGTTGAAGTGAAAAAGAATAATAAAGTGGATGACCCGGAAGATGTCAGTCTATTGCGTTTAAGACAGGAAGACCCGCCGGTTCATTGGGATAGTATCGGTCGTAACATGGAAGTCGGCGGCCTGCACGGAAACATCGGGACTCAGATAGAAATTGATGATGTTCGCTGGAGTGATAATAAGAAAAATAGCGGGAAATTCAAACTCACCACCATTCAGGCATTTTTAAGGCACGATGAGTTACCAAACTGGTATTTTGGTTTCTGGAATGCCAGGGAAGATAGTTATAAAGGCCAGTTTAGCAATCAGGACTACAATGGGACCAATACCATCAATGAGATTTTTGTTGGTCATATTGTTGAAACCTGGCGAGGTAATATCGGTACGGAAGTCATGGTCGGTTCCGAAACGGCAACTAAACGCTGGAAGAATAGGTTCAAAGTCTGGCAGGACCTTCGACTGAGCAACAAATGGAGCCTTGCCGGATATGCTTATGGTGAATATCAGCCGCAGGGTAATGAGCCAGGAAATGGCGATCTTGACCAGTATATTTTTGAAATTGAGCCTGCCATTCAATACCGCGTGAGCCCGGATCTTGGTTTGTATCTTCGACCCTATTATTACTATAACCGTCAGGAGCGTGAAAGCTGGGGCGACATTATTGAAGAAGAATGGAAAGTCACGGCTGGACTCTGGCGAAATTGGTACCCTCTATTAACCTCGCTGTATTTTGGATTCGGTCAGGACAAAATAGATAATGCCAGCAATGCCAAAGAAGTTTTTTATGATGGCCGATATAAATTTATTGGCGGCACCATCAGCTATCCGGTTGTTGGTGAAGTGAGATTATATGGTGAGTTCAAAGCGCAATTTACCAAAGAAACCGGACTCTGGACATCTACCGGTCACTCATGGAATCCATTTACCGTGGTTGGCGTGAATTATAACTTCTGACATTCAGGTATAGCATGAAAAAATCAACGTTGGTGGCATTCGTCGCTCTGCTGGCGCTTTCTGTTGGAAATACGACAGCCTGGTCGCAGCCATCTAAAGAAACATTACATAATAAAAGCATTAGTCATATTAATAACTTTTTCCCACGGGTGGAGGGTTCATTTATTGGTGACCCGATGCCTGTTTATAACGATGGCAAATTTGATATTTTTTATCTTAATGATGTACGCGGTGGTAGCGATGTAGGAGTACACGCAATTCATCTGCTGTCGAGTGCCAACTTATATGATTATCAGAACCATTCGGAAGTGATTCCCTACGTTAACGACGTTGACGATCCTGAACTGCTATTGGGAACCGGCTCGATTATTAAAGTCGGCAATATCTGGCATGCCTGGTACACCGCACATAATGAAAATGTGTTCCCGGTGGAGTCCATTATGCACGCGACCAGTGAAGACCGTCTTCACTGGGTGAAACACCCTCAGGACACGATTCTGCCAGGCGGTAACTATCGGGGTAATGACTTCCGCGATCCCCATATTGTCTGGATTGAAGAAAAGAAAGAATACTGGATGTTAATTACTACCCGCAGCAACGGTCGTGGTGTTATTGCCCGGTACAGCTCAACCGATTTAAAGAACTGGGAAGACCGTGGGGTATTTTTTAATAACGATACTATTACCAGCAACGCAAACCTCGAATGCCCGACGCTTGTGTTCTTCAACGGACGTTGGTATCTCAGCTTTAGCGACCAATGGCCGCTACGCCTGACACAATATCGGGTCGCGGAGAATCCGGACGGGCCGTGGCGGAAAATGGACAATTATGTGGTCGATGGGTCGGGTTTATACGCAGGCAAACTGGCGCTCAAAAACGATCGCTTGTTTGTTTTCGGTTGGATCCCGACCAAAGCGGGAAACCGCGACAGCGGCAACATTGACTGGGCAGGAAATCTGGTTGTTCATGAGCTGACCGCAGATGACAAAGGCCAGCTCAATAGCATCCTCCCCCATGAGCTACAGACGGTCATCAATGACAACCCAGGTCCAGTTACCACCTTAACGAGCAGTAAAACGCTAAAAACGGCAACGCAGTTCGGCTTGTTACAGTCCTCTGTGTACCCACCCCTGCCCAAACGAGGTGAGTTAAGCGCAACGATAGATGTTCCCTCTGCGGGAATGGTCATGAGCTTTGGTCTGACTGACGACAGGGTCAGTGATGCGACGCTCAACGTTGTGTTCAATAAGAGCAAAGGGAAAGTCTACTTTTTTAACGCTCCGCTCGCATCGATTCATCAGGCCAACGCTGAATCCTGGGTGAATGTTCCGCTCGATGACAAAGTTGAGTTACGTGTTCTGATTCAAAACTCAATTGCTGTTTTTTACATAAACGATAAAGCGGCATTCAGCACCCGGATGTATTCCATGCAGGAGAAACCATGGAGTATCAGCCTGCCTCAAAACGATAATTTTCACGCAATGCTGAAAATAAAAGAAATGATTTAACGGGATATTATTATGAAAAACCATCATGCCCTGTCTGTTATTTTTGTTCTTCTTTTTCCAGCGCTGGCGAATGCGAGTATGAGCATCATGAAGGATTCATCGGGAAAGGTTATTGCCGTGGATCCGTGGTCATATCTGGATGAGGATGTCATGTGGACCTCAACTCGCTCCTCCAATCCTGCCGGTGGTCGCGTTCACGGCCAGCTTAAAATGAAATATGCCATTGAGGATAATAACTGGCGTAACAGCCATTTCCACAGCGGGAATGATTCACTGACGTTTGTACAAGGGGTTATGCGTCATGATGCATTACCCGGATGGTATCTGGCGTTCTCTGATGGCAGAACCACCAGCTATAACGGCACGTGGGAGAACCAGACCTACATCAGCCAGAATCAGTGGACTCAGTTGATTATCGGCCACGAATATTTCTACAAGCGCCTTCGTTATGGCTGGGATGTTATGGGCGGGAGTGCGTCAATCGACGATCGTTGGCAAGGACGCGCCAAGTTCTTTACCGATTTGCGTGTTACGGACAATTTCTCCTTCTTTAACTACCTGTATCAGCAAATTGACCATCGCCGCAGCGGTGGTTCACAAAATGACCGTGACGTACGTTCATTTCAGATTGAACCTGGGGTGCAATATATTATTAACAACACCACCGGGGTCTGGTTCCGCCAGCAATTTGCTTCTGCCATTTTAGACAGAGCGCAGTGGGGCGATATCGACGAAAAAAGCTGGACCGCTTCATTTGGCGTCTGGCGCAACTGGGGGAAATTATCCACAACACTGAGCGGCGGTTATGGACATTATAAGGAAAACAATGCACAGCCTGAAGATGGCGAAGTATTCCAAAATACCCGTAATCGCTTCCTGAAGGTGTCGGTGAATTATCCTTTGACCTCTCGTTTCACAGCATCTGGGGAAGTTACCGGTTCGTTGATAAACCAGAGCGGAAGCTGGGTCACCAATGGCGATGCCCTCACCACCGATTATAAGTTGATGCTGGATTATAACTTTTAACAAATACGTTTGAATAAAAATAGTTAATTATCATTGAGGAAATGTCATGAATATCTGGACTCTTGGCGATGCGGTGGTCGATCTTTTACCGCTTTCAGACATGCAGTATCAAGCCTGCGCAGGAGGAGCCCCATTCAATGTTGCGGTCGGTACTGCACGTTTACACAGCCAGAGTGGTTTTATTGGCCGCGTTGGTGATGACGACTTTGGTCATTTTCTAAAAAAAACGCTGTCTGACTCAGGCGTCTCAACAGCAAGCCTTCAGTTGGATAGCCAGCACAAAACCAGTACAGTGCTGGTCTCTCTGAATAGTGGCGGAGAGCGCGAGTTTACGTTTTTAACCACCCCCTCCGCCGATCAATTTTTAACGTCCGATGCCCTTCCAGAATTTAGCAACGATATTCTGCACTTCTGCTCTCTGGCAATGGTCACCGACGTTTGCCGTAATACATTGGTTGCCGCCATCAGCAATGTTAAACAACGCGGGGGATTGCTGAGTTTCGATGTGAACTTACGGGAGCAAATGTGGCTCGATAAGCATGAAATGATCGAGACGGTGCGCCATTTTTCCTCACAGGCCGACATTCTTAAACTCTCGGAAGAAGAATGGTACTGGATGACAGGTACCCACAATTTTACCCTGGCGCTTGAAGGTCTTAAGGCGCTACCTGCACAACTGAAAGTAGTGACCTACGGGTCGCAAGGCGCCATGGTGTTATGGCGCGATAGCGTAATCCATTTCAATGGTTATACCGTCGATAGTGTCGATACAACCGGGGCTGGCGACGCTTTCGTCGCCGGTTTGTTGGCCTGGATTGCACATAATGGGATGCCGGAGAGCTTTGAACAGATCCATCAGGCCATTGCTCAGGCTGGTGCCTGTGGTGCCCTCGCGACAACCCGCAAAGGTGCATTGTCTGCCCTGCCGGATACCAAAGCGCTCAATGCCTTTATCAGCCAATTTTCTCTACCGGACTATGAGATAAAAAACCAAACGGGTTCTCGCCTTCCTTGAACTGGATACGGATTGGTGTACCCATAACATCCAGCGATTTGCGGAAGTCGTTCATCAAGTAACGCTTGTAGGAGTCCGGCAGGTCTTTAACCTGGTTGCGCGTTTAAAGTTGCATGGCTCCTGGAATAAGCCTTCTTGCGCCGGTTAACCGGGGTGAAGATGAAAGTGATAATCCAGCCTTACATGAGCGTGTTAAATTCCCTGGGGTAACGCATACTGAAGCCAGTACGCAAATTTCGACCTAAGGGTTCATCATGAAAAATGTAGTTCTCATTGCGTTAGTTTTATTTCCGCTCGCTTCGCAAGCGGCGACTGAAAAGACGACACCTCCGCAGGCGTTCAATTTTAGCTGTGGGAAAACTGGCGGAACTTACAGTGACGGTAAAGGTGGCGTGTGGGTGAATGGTCAAAAAGCGACGATTAAACAGAGCAGCCCGACCTATTGGGAAGCGACCAGTGGAAAAACAGCGATCAGCATTGTGCGTTCAGCAGACGGTAATCCTGAGATCTCTTTTACCGGCCCCAATCGTACTCACGGCGTCTGTTTGCCTGAAGATGAAGTAAGCTTTGCACCGACTGCACAGAAAAAAAATGAGCAGAAATCTGGGCCTTCATTTTCATGTTCAGCAGTAAGTAAAGGCAGTATGGAAGAGTTGATTTGCCAAAACGAAACGCTTTCCGCGCTGGATCTCAAACTGGCGAATATCTACAAGCAAGCTCTGGTGAAATCAAATAATAATTCCACGCTTAAAGCTGAGCAGCGTGGATGGATTAAGGGGCGTGATGAATGCTGGAAAGCAGATGACAAAACCTCTTGCCTGAATGACTCATATCAGCAACGCATCAGCGAATTACAGAAAAAGTACCAGGTACAATAAACAAAATCGTTACCAATAGCCTGAATGTATAAAAGCCCGCGATGCGGGCTTTTTGTTTTGCTAACGGCTGGTAACCGCGCAGTTTTATTTGCTTTTCTTGATGTGCTTGATCAAACGCTTACGTTTACGCATCTGATTCGGTGTCAGCGTGTTACGTTTGTTGGCAAACGGGTTCTCGCCTTCCTTGAACTGGATACGGATTGGCGTGCCCATAACATCCAGCGATTTGCGGAAGTAGTTCATCAAGTAACGCTTGTAGGAATCCGGCAGGTCTTTCACCTGGTTGCCGTGGATGACGACAATTGGCGGGTTATAACCACCGGCGTGAGCGTATTTCAGCTTAACACGGCGACCACGAACCAACGGTGGCTGGTGATCTTCCGCAGCCATGGTCATGATGCGAGTCAGAAGCGCGGTGCTTACACGACGCGTGGAGCTGTCATAGGCTTCGCGAACAGATTCGAACAGGTTGCCAACACCGCTACCGTGCAACGCAGAGATAAAGTGCACACGAGCAAAATCGATGAAGCCGAGACGGTAATCCAGGGTCTCTTTGACTTGCTCCCTGACTTCGTTGCTCAGACCATCCCACTTGTTGACCACAATCACCAGTGAGCGCCCACTATTCAGGATAAAGCCGAGCAGCGACAGATCCTGATCAGAAATACCTTCACGAGCATCGATAACCAGCATCACAACGTTGGCATCTTCAATCGCTTGCAGGGTTTTGATTACCGAGAATTTCTCAACGGTTTCAGTGATTTTGCCACGCTTACGAACACCTGCGGTGTCGATAAGGATGTATTCGCGCTCATCACGTTCCATTGGAATGTAGATGCTATCACGCGTGGTTCCCGGCATGTCATAGACCACAACGCGGTCTTCGCCAAGAATACGGTTAGTAAGCGTTGACTTACCTACGTTCGGACGACCAACAATTGCCAGTTTGATGGGTAAATCGATAGGGTTGAAAGCTTCTTCTTCCTCTTCTTCAATCTCTTCGTCGTCTTCAGAAACAATGCCATGTTTAGCATTGAATGCCGCCCAGTAGGCTGTATCTTCATCGATCTCTTCTTCCGGTTCACGCGGATTAGTTTCATCGATGAACGGAATCAGCACGTGTTCCAGCAGCGTTGTTACGCCGCGGCCATGAGATGCTGCGATAGGGTGAATTTCACCTAATCCCAAAGAGTAGAAATCGATAACCGCCTGATCAGGGTCCATGCCGTCAGTTTTATTCGCCACCAGGAAGGTTGGCTTCTGACGAGAACGCAGATGTTTGGCAATGGCTTCATCGGCAGGCATCAGGCCAGCACGCGCATCCACCATAAACAGCACTACATCGGCTTCTTCAATCGCTAACAGCGACTGTGCAGCCATATGTGTTTCAACGCCATCTTCCGTTCCATCAATACCACCGGTATCAATGGCGATAAATTCGCGACCTTCCACTTCAGCACGACCATACTTGCGGTCGCGAGTCAGCCCCGGGAAATCCGCGACCAGCGCATCTCGGGTACGCGTCAAGCGGTTAAACAACGTGGATTTTCCGACATTAGGGCGCCCGACAAGCGCAACCACAGGTACCATGATAAAAGCCTCATTACTCAAAATTCATCATAAAACGACGTCAAATCACATCGTTTCTAAAAACAGGAAACGGCTCCCGGACTACAGGAACCGTTTTTCTCTTAATTACTTCAGGCAAGTTTAACGCTTGATAGCGTACAACGTACCGTCTTTTGACTGAATCAACAGCTTGTCACTGGCAACAACTGGGTCAGTCTGGAATCCAGAACCGTCCACTTTTTGTTGGGCAACAAAGCGACCGTCATCAGCGTTGAGCCAGTGCATATAACCTTCACTGTCAGCGACAACCAGATAACCGTTGTACAGAACAGGTGAAGTCAGATTACGGTGCAGCAGATCACTTTGCGTCCACATCGTGACACCGCCATCAGCATTCAGTGCAATCACGCGGTCATTTTGGTCAACGAGGAAAATACGGTTCGCATCAACAATAAAGTCGTTTACTGAACCTAATTCACGTTTCCACATCACCTGGCCTGAACGTAAGTCCAGCGCAGTCAGGTTACCGTTATATGCCAGCGCATAAACCACACCGTTAACAACAACAGGGGTCGTATCGACATCGCTCAGACGGTCAATCTCTGTCGAACCGGTTGCCTGAGAGATACGTTGCTGCCAAATCAACTGGCCTTGCTTCAGCATAACCGCGCTTACACGGCCGTTATCACCGCCAACAATTGCAGCACCAAACGCGACTGCAGGTGCTGATTCGCCACGCAGAGAAAGTGCTGGCATATCCAGGTTCACCGTCCACTTCACGGCACCATCAGCTTCATCGAATGCCTGAAGCTGGCCATTGCTGGTATGAACCAGAACTAAACCATCGCTAACCACTGGGCGAGAAAGCACTTCGCCAGCTGCCTTGCTTTGCCATGCAATACTACCATCAGAGGTGTTAAGCGCATAAACCTGCGCTTTTTCACTACCAACGTAAAGATGTGCACCTTCAACAGTTACGCCACCAGAAAGCAGTGCCGAAACGTTGCTGGTATAAAAGCTCGTTTTTTCGGAAAGGTCGACAGACCAGACTTCTTTACCGTCATCCGCGTTAACGGCTTTCACGATACCACGGCGATCGGCTGCATAAATGTTGCCGTCCTGCCATGCTGGATGCAAATTGGAATAGAAATCACCCACTCCGCTACCAACAGAAGTACTCCATGATTTTTCAGGTTCGAATTGGTTTTCGACTGTCGGCAGTGGAGACATTTGAACCACATCTTCTTCACCGCTAAACAGTGAACAACCGCTGAGCAGCGTCAGAGAAATCAGCCCTGGTACAAGTAGTTTACGCAATTGCATCGGGTCCCTCTTAGCTCGACAAATTATTAATTTTCATCTGCATCATTTCGCGCAGAGCTGGAGAAGCATCAGTTTGTGAGCCTTTGCTCCACGCATCGCGTGCACCTTGCTTATCACCTTTGCTGAGCAGTGCTTCACCGCGTAAATCAGCGATAATGGCTACCCAACCTTCACCTTTAATGCTATCAAGCGTTTTCAGCGCGGCATCAATTTGCTTTTGTTGGATTTGAACACGTGCCAGACGCACGTTAATCAACGCCTGCAAATTTTCGTCTTTAGTACTGCTCAGACCCTGCTGCAATTGAGCTGCCGCTTTCGCGAGGTCATTGTTATCTGCATACTTCTGAGCAATTTCCAGTGATGCCAGGGCACCATAAGTGTTCTTCGTGTTTGCAGCGAATTTCTCTGCTGCACTCAACGTTGCAGGTTGGTCAGCACGCACAGCTTGAGTCACGGTTTGATACTCAAGAGAAGATGCCATTGAGCTTTCAGCCTGATGGCTATTCCAGTAACGCCAACCAACCAGTGCGCCAATACCCAGAACCACGCCCACTACCAGCGCTTTGCCGTTTTCGGCAAAGAAGCGTTTTACCGCATCAACCTGCTCGTTATCGTTTTCGTAAATTTCCACGCAGTCCTTCTCCTTAACGATTAATCACTGGGGAAATTAACCCAGTAGCGCCTGTAAATGAGCGACCGCGTTTACTTGTTCAACGGTAGTTTGCTCACCCGTGCGCAGATCCTTCACGACGACCTGACCATTAGCAACTTCAGTTTCGCCCAGCACCAGTGCAACACGTGCACCCCACTTATCTGCACGGACGAACTGTTTCTTGAAGTTACCACCGCCGTAGTTAGTCATCAGCTTGATAGCCGGGACCTGGTCACGTAATTGCTCAGCCAACAGCATTGCCTTAGCTTGCGTTCCCTGACCTGACGATATCAGGTAAATATCGACAACAGATTCTGCTTTAAATTCCGGATTAATGGCCTGAACCAGTAAAACAAGACGTTCCAGACCCATTGCGAAGCCAACAGCAGGCGCTGCCCGGCCACCCAGTTGCTCAACCAAGCCGTCATAACGGCCGCCCGCACAAACGGTGCCTTGAGAACCCAGGCTGCTTGTTACCCATTCGAAAACGGTACGGTTATAGTAATCCAGGCCGCGCACCAGGCGCTGATTCACGGTATACGCGATACCGGCAGCATCCAGGTACTGGCACAGACCAGCAAAGTGTTCACGAGACTCTTCGTCCAGATAATCGCCAAGTGTTGGCGCATCATCCAGCAATGCCTGAACGTCTGGATTTTTTGAGTCCAGTACGCGTAACGGGTTGCTGTACATGCGACGCTGGCAATCTTCGTCGAGTTTCTCTTTATGCTGTTCAAGGAACGCAACAAGCGCGTCACGGTAGTTAGCGCGCGCTTCAAGAGAACCGATAGAGTTCAGTTCCAGACTGACGTGTTTGTCGATACCCAAGGCACGCCACCAGCGAGCCGTCAGCATGATCAGTTCTGCGTCAATATCAGGCCCTTGCAGACCAAAGACTTCGACACCCAACTGATTGAACTGGCGATAGCGCCCTTTTTGCGGACGCTCATGGCGGAACATCGGCCCGATGTACCACAAGCGCTGTTCCTGATTGTACAGAAGACCATGTTCGATACCGGCACGCACGCAGCCCGCGGTGCCTTCAGGGCGCAAAGTCAGGCTATCGCCGTTGCGGTCCTCAAAGGTATACATCTCTTTTTCAACCACGTCGGTCACTTCACCGATGGCGCGTTTGAATAACGGGGTCTGCTCTACAATCGGCAAACGGATTTCACTGTAACCGTAGCTGCCGAGCACCTGTTTCAGAATGCCTTCAATGCGCTGCCAGATGGCGGTTTCGCCAGGCAGGTAATCGTTCATGCCGCGGATGGCTTGAATGTTTTTTGCCACGTTTATTCTCTACCGAATTTATACAAAAAATGAACCCGAAATCAGACTGTTTGCTATCGCGAAACGTCTGGCGGGTTCAATCATACACGGGAAGCCGAATGCTTCCCATGTTTCGCACTATTTTTCCAACTGCTGGATATTAATCCGTTGCGATTCATCAAGCATGGAGGCCTTGGCACGAATACGCGCTTCAAGCTGCGCAATCATGTTGTCGTTGTCCATTCGCTCACGTTGACGCACGCCGTCTTCGTAGAAACCGCTTTTCTTGTTGCCACCCGTCACGCCCAAAGTGGAAACCAGTGCTTCACCCGGCCCGTTCACCACACAACCGATGATCGAAACATCCATTGGCGTGATGATATCTTCCAGGCGCTCTTCGAGAGCGTTCACGGTACTGATAACATCAAATTCCTGGCGCGAACACGTTGGGCAGGCGATGAAGTTAATACCACGAGCACGAATACGCAAAGATTTCAGGATGTCGAAACCAACCTTGATCTCTTCTACAGGATCGGCCGCCAGTGAAACGCGCAGCGTGTCACCGATGCCTTCAGAAAGCAGTAAACCCAGGCCAATCGCAGACTTAACAGAACCGGCGCGCAGGCCACCCGCTTCGGTGATCCCAAGATGCAACGGTTGATCAATCTGTTTAGCCAGTAAACGATAGGATTCAACAGCAAGGAAAACATCCGACGCTTTGACGCTGACTTTGAACTGATCAAAGTTAAGACGATCAAGATGATCGACATGACGCATCGCTGACTCTAACAACGCCTGCGGTGTGGGTTCGCCATATTTTTCCTGGAGATCTTTCTCCAGCGATCCGGCATTAACGCCGATACGAATAGGGATATTTTTGTCGCGGGCGCAATCGACAACCATACGAATACGCTCTTCATTACCAATGTTACCAGGGTTGATGCGCAGGCAATCAACGCCATACTCAGCAACTTTCAGGGCGATGCGGTAATCAAAATGGATATCAGCGACCAGCGGGACATTGACCTGCTGTTTTATAAGCTTGAACGCCTCTGCTGCGTCCATAGTCGGTACAGATATACGAACGATATCGGCACCCACTCTTTCTAACGCTTTGATCTGATTAACTGTTGCTTCAACATCCGTAGTACGGGTGTTGGTCATAGACTGGACGGCGATCGGTGCCCCGTCGCCGATTGGCACATTCCCGACGTAGATCCGTGTGGATTTTCTACGTTGAATTGGGGCTTTATTATGCATTACAAATCTCCACAATTACGCGTCATGCTGGCTGCGATTATTCAGCACTTACCGTCAGACGCGCAACCTGGCTAGTTCTGATAAATCGACTCAGGTCGACAGGTTTACCCTGAAACTGAATCTGTACTGCCGCCGGAGCACCAATTTTCAACTTATACGGAGCCTGGCCGGCTAAATTCAAATTGCCATCTTTACGCTGCATGCCGCTGAATAATTTTTTACCCGTCGCATCGGTCACTTCAAGCCAGCAATCGGCATTAAAATTCATGACTAACGCATTCGGATCTGCTGCCGCCGTGGCAGGATTAGTCACAGCGGCTTGATCGGTCGGTAAGGTGGCATTTGGTGCAGGCGGCGTAGTGGCCTGCACATTTTCAACAGGAGCCTGGCCTGGAGCCACTACAGCGGAGGAGTCCGCTGGAGTGGTTTGCTGGGCCGTTGCTGCCGGAGCCAGATTTTGTGTTGAATCAGTTCCAGGTGCAGATTGTGTCGCAGGTGCCTGCACGGGCTGCTGTGCTGAGGTATCAGTTGCAGATGAATCATTGGTACTCAATGGAACTGATTGAGAATTGCTATTGCTTGCTGAAAGTTCAGCTGAAGATTGATCTGCCATCGTCGAAATCTCTTCCTGTTGCGCTTTGTGGTTTTGCCACCACCATGCGCCCGTCAGACCGACAACAACAAACAGAACGAGCCAGGTAAAGCTCATTAACCAACCGTCACGTTTCTTGCGACGTTTCCCCAGGGAAAAACTTTGCATTGGGGCAACTTTGGCAGCCTTAATCGGTGCCTGTTTTGCCATCATCGGCAACAGTTCTTCTTCAGGGATACGCACCAGTCGTGCATAAGAGCGGATATAACCACGCAGGAACGTAGACGCTAACTCGGCAGGCGCCTTGTCATCTTCAATATCCCGGACGGTAGAAACCTTCAGGCACAGGCGTTCTGCCACAGCTTGTTGGCTAAGACCGAGTTCTTCACGAGCGGTACGTAGACGTTCACCCGTGGTTTTTGCTGCATTTGATTCTTGAGTGGCTTCAGTATTCATTAGCTACAACTACTGGTGCTGTTCGATTGAGGAATTAGGCAGGAGCCTTGTCGCACAGCATTTCCGCTACGCCACACTCTCCCGCTCCGCGAAACTAATTTATCTTCTGAAGGGCACCCCTTCAGACAACATAATATTCAGCTCAAACTACTCATTCACCTAAAACAACTGCATTACATGAACGATTTGTCACCGATGAGTTAACCATAGACATCATTTTGAATGTTGTCAGTGGATTGCGACCCATGATGGCTTAAATAGATGCGCCTAAACTATTGTTGTGCCGCTACATACTGCCTTAAAGTGCGGTGAAACGCACAGTAATTATTAATCTTAAACACGCTTGCGAACCTTGCATAACTGCAAGATATCACTACGTGTTTTTTGCGCCGTACAGCGGCATGACTGCATGGCGCCAGTCTGTTCAAAATGAATGCTTATCAGACTGCTTTAACATCAATAGGTTCACCCTGCATACGTTTGCGCAACGTACGTTTGGTACGGTCAATCACTTCACCTGCCAACTGGCCGCAAGCCGCATCAATATCATCGCCACGCGTTTTACGCACGATGGTTGTGAAACCGTAGCTCATCAGTACTTTCGAGAAACGGTCAATTCGGCTATTGGAACTGCGCCCGTATGGTGCCCCCGGGAACGGGTTCCATGGGATTAAGTTAATTTTACACGGCGTATCTTTAAGACATTCAGCCAGTTGATGCGCATGTTCAGTACCATCGTTGACGTGATCCAGCAGAACGTATTCCACGGTGACACGGCCCTGGTTGGCATTGGATTTCTCCAGATAGCGACGAACAGCCGCCAGGAAAGTCTCGATGTTGTACTTTTTGTTGATCGGCATGATTTGGTCACGAATATCATCGGTCGGTGCATGAAGAGAGATAGCAAGTGCTACATCAATCATATCGCCCAATTTATCCAGAGCCGGAACTACACCCGATGTGGAAAGCGTTACGCGACGTTTAGAAAGCCCAAAACCGAAATCATCAAGCATGATTTCCATTGCTGGAACCACGTTGTTGAGATTCAGCAGCGGCTCACCCATGCCCATCATCACCACGTTGGTGATAGGACGTACGCCGGTTTTCTTTTGTGCACCGATAATTTTCGCCGCACGCCATACCTGGCCAATAATTTCAGAAACACGCAAGTTACGGTTAAAACCTTGCTGAGCGGTTGAGCAGAATTTACATTCCAGGGCACAACCAACCTGAGAGGAAACGCACAGTGTGGCGCGGTCTTCTTCAGGGATATACACGGTTTCGACCAGTTGATCAGCGATTCTGATTGCCCATTTGATGGTGCCATCGGCAGAACGTTGCTCTTCAGCAACTTCAGGAGCGCGGATTTCAGCGACTTCTTTAAGTTTGTTGCGCAGAACTTTGTTGATGTCGGTCATGTCATCGAAATCATCACTGCAATAGTGATACATCCATTTCATGACTTGATCAGCGCGGAAAGGTTTTTCGCCCATATCAGCGAAGAACTCACGCAGTTGCTGGCGGTTAAGATCCAACAGGTTAATTTTTTCTGACTTGTTGGAAACGACTGAAACAGGCGTCTCAGGAGTGACAATTTGCTCTGACATATTTTCTTCCGGCCTCGTTGTTACACGTTACGGCCCCAGGAGGGTTAAAAAGATACGCCCCAGAGAGCAAGCTCATCCGGGGCGTAGCATTGTACAAATTCTATGGCTCAGATGCCATGACTGAAAGCGATGTACATACAAATAAAATGTAACGGCCGCTTAACAGATAGTGCTAATTAACGAGTACGCGGACAAACTTCGCCTTCAGCGAAGAAATAGGCGATTTCACGAGCCGCAGATTCTAAAGAATCAGAGCCGTGGGTGCCGTTCTCGGTGAAGCTATCAGCGTAATCTGCGCGCAGAGTCCCTGCCAAAGCGTTTGCTGGGTTAGTCGCGCCCAGAATGTCACGGTGACGCTGAACGGCGTTTTCACCTTCCAGAACGCTAACCACGATTGGGCCAGAAGTCATGAACGCAACCAGACCATCGAAGAATGGCTTACCTGTGTGCTCAGCATAGAAGCCTTGAGCCTGTTCTGAAGTCAGGTGCAACATTTTGGCGCCAACAATTTTAAACCCTGCGGATTCAAAACGAGCATAAATATTACCAATAACGTTTTTTGCCACCGCGTTTGGTTTGATGATGGAAAAAGTACGTTCAATAGCCATGATTACCTCTGTGTCTGTTCTGTTTGCCCGGTCCCCACCATTCTTCATTTAGGGGATACCCGGTTATGATTTGGCGCCGATTATAATGAGCAAGTCTCGAGTTGCCTATGGATGCAGGTAACATTTTTTTAAAATAAAACGAACATCGGCAACACTTCTCATCTAAACGCCTAAAAATCACACTATTACTCTACTGCAATGTGAAATGAGCAGCGGCAATCTGCCCGGCGCCATCAAGGACCAATACCTGATACTTACCCGGTTTATCCAGATTCAGCGCAATTCCGTTCTGGTTTTCACTGACCGGTTCGCCATTCAAAAACCACCAGCGATCGCCCTGGCCCCCCTGAGCGCTAAGGCGGAGCACCAGGCGCAACTCACCCGGCAGACGTTTCAAAATAGCGCCCTCGCGTACCCCTAACAACAATAAAGGCGTAACTTCATCTTTCTGCAGTGGTGGACACTGTTCCGAGACCGCAGGCAAACGAGCGACTCTTCTTTCGCCCTCCGGTAACCATGGCTCAAGCGGCAGGGGCCATAGTGCAATAGTATGTTGTGTTGCCCCCGGGCAATCGGCAGCCACACGTTTCCCTTGTTCATCCAGCCATATTACCTTTCTCGACCCCTGAATCCCCTCCTGCCCCGGAGCTTCTAGTGTTGGCGGTTGGCTACCATCCAGTAACCAGCCCGATAGTCTGCGTCGGCAATTGCTGTCTCCAGCCGCCAGGTTTTGCCCGCCCGGCCAGCAAATTTCACCGGCAGAAACCGTTGCCGGACGCGGGTCAACCGGTAAACGCGCTTGCTGAACAGCGGAAGTGGCTTGCAGCAGATTATTAACCTGGTTTAGCAGTGGCACGGCGCTGCCTAATCCAAACTGCCCAGCAACCGGCGTGCTATCAGGGCGTCCGGTCCAAATACCAATGAGATAGCGGGGATTTATTCCGATAGCCCACGCATCACGATAGCCGTAACTCGTGCCCGTTTTCCAGGCCAAAGGCACCACAGCAGGCAAAGTGGCATCCGGTTGCGGCTGCGCTTCGCCTGCCAGAACTCGACGAATAATCCACGCGGCTCCCGCAGACATCAAAGGACGCTCAAGTAATGGCTGGTCGGGTTGCAAACGTAGATGCGCCGCGCGACCATGGCGAGCAAAAGCGCTATAAGCAGCAACTAACTGATCCAGTCGCGCCCCCCCACCACCAAGAATGAGCGAAAGATTGGGCTCACTGCCAGCCGGGAAACGCAGATCCAGCCCCACATTACGCAGTTGTGCTGCAAACCGTTTTGGCCCATACGCTTCCAATACCTGAACAGCAGGAAGGTTAAGCGAGCGCACCAGAGCCTCACTCATACTCACTGGCCCATGAAAACCAGTGTCGAAATTTCCTGGCCGGTAATCGCCGAAACGGCGTGGCACATCCTGTAACAACGAAGTGGGATGTATCAGCCCATCATCCAGCGCCAGGCCATAAACAAAGGGTTTCAGCACCGAACCGGGTGAACGAATGGCCGTCACCATATCAACATGCCCGAAACGGTTTTGGTCATTGATATCGACCGAACCTACCCAACCGCGCACTTCCATGGTGGTGTGATCGACGACCAGCATCGCCAGTGATGATCGCGAAGGCAATTGTGCTTTCCAGTTAAGGGCTAGTTCTTCCAGTTGACGCTGTAACGATGCGTCGATGGTGGTCGTGATTTTCTGAGCGGGACTGCGATTTGCCAGATAGCGCGACAGCAGCGGAGCCAGTTGCGGCATCTGCCGTGCGGCCAGCCATACCGGTTCCTCCAGCGATTCCTTAACCTGCTGAGGTTCCCAAACGGCTTGTTCTGCCATACGAAGAAGCACTTTATTACGCGCGGTCTGAGCCCGTTCTGGCCAGCGGTCCGGGCGCAAACGACTGGGCGCCTGTGGAAGTACCGCCAATAAGGCCGCCTCCGCATAGCTAAGTTGTTGCGGGGACTTACCCAAATAGACCCAACTGGCCGCCCCTACGCCCTGTAACGTGCCGCCAAAGGGGGCTCGATTAAGGTAAATAGTGAGAATTTGTTGTTTTGAAAGATGCCATTCGAGCTGCAACGCTCGCCAGACCTGGCGGATTTTCCCGCCAAACGTACGAGGATGCGGATCAAGCAAACGCGCGACTTGCATCGTCAACGTACTGCCACCTGAGATCACTTTCCCATTGCGAAGATCCTGCCAGGCCGCTCGTAAAATCGAAAGTGGATTGATCCCTGGATGATCCCAAAACCAACGATCCTCGTAGTTGATCAAAGCTTCGAGATAGCGGGGAGAGACATCATTCAGCGTGACCGGATAACGCCAGATGCCTTTCTCATCGGCAAAGCGCCACAGCGGCGTGCCGTCTGCTGCAACCACGACACGTGCAGGATTCGCCTGTGACAACGGCAATGGCCAAATCCGGTCTGCCAGCCAAATTCCCAGACAAATAAAGAGCGGCACCACAACCAAAAGGTAGCGGCGCCGCCAGAATAAAGCTTTTAACATTCGCAAGGCCAGTTACGGATGAACTGTCAGCAAACCAGTGCTGGCTCCTGTAGCCCGCCACTGCGGAACATACATCGATTCCACTTGTGAAACCGGCACCTGATAAGTCCCGGGAGTGACCGCCCGCGCCAGATAAACCAGAGTGGCATGCTGGCTTTCATTGAGTGGTAATGCAGCCACAAAGCGATCATCACGGAACTCCAGGTGCTGGATATCAGCCTGCTGCATCTGGCTCAGTAAGCCCTGAACCTGGTTATCACCTTCACCTAAACTGGCACTACTTTCAGAAAGGTTCTGGTTTTCCAGCTCAAGCCCCGCTGGCAGTAAATCGACCACCAGTGCATCAGGCACATTTTTATCCGCCCATACATCTAACCAGACCATCACTAACTCACCGCTTTTCAGTTCTGACAACGATTTGCTATTGCCTTTAGCATCCAGGAAATGGCGCTCAATATGCAGCACATTGCTATATGGCGCTGGAGCCCGTTGTGGATAGCCGACGCTGTCTAAGCGGAGATAAAGATTACCTGTACCGGTGTTAGTCACTTGCAAACGCTCAAGTTGTTCAGCAGTCAAATTACGAGTCATTGATTGCCCGCTTGCCAGTGGTTCGTCAGTAAAGGAAACCTGCGATTGCCACTCCCCTTTTGCGGTTTGCCAGTTACGGCCAGCCAGGAATAGTGCGTTACTTTCCTGAGTCGACAACCAGCGTTGGCTAAAAGCGAGGTTAGAGAGGTTCACAAGCAAGTTATTCTGCTGGTCCGGCAGCAATTTGTTCTCTTCAAGAAGGCTCAGCATCATCGCGTTATCACGCAGTTCACTACCGTAGTCTGCTAACCAAATACGCTCATTGCTGCGACTAGTTTGCAAACCTAACTTGATAGCTTCATCGCCTCGCGGAGCATCACCCATCAGTTTTAACGCCACGCCTAATTGCACCAATGGCAATCCGGCACGGGCTGAGCTGTGATGCGACCAAAGCTCACGCAGCGCCCCGAGCGGTGCTTTTTGCTGACGTGCCAATACTTGTGCGGCGTAGGCCTGAACCGCAAATTTACTGCCCGCAGAGTCATCGCTATAACGCAACGCGATAAGCCCTGAATCCTGCAAATAACGCAACAGACGCTGATTTGCTTTAGTCAGCGCATCTGTATTCACGCTATAACCTTGCTCACTGGCACGCACCAGGAAATCAGTGACGTACGCCGTTAACCAGTATTCTTCTGGCCCTTCTTTGTCCCATAAGCCAAAGCTGCCGTTATCACGCTGCATATCAAGCAGTCGAGAAATCCCCAGGTCGATGGCGGCACGGCGCTGTTCATCGCTGGTTCCTTTTATCCCCAGAGCCGCGAGTTGCGCCTGATTGGTATAAAGCGAAGGGAACAGACCGCTGGTTGTTTGTTCAAGGCAACCATACGGATAGGCTTTCAGTTCCCGGATATAACGCGCCAGGTTCAACGGTGGACGGCCACTGAGAAGAATTTGTCCTTCAAGCGTTGCTGGTGCCAAACCGGAAATATGCTGCGGTGGAATATCCCAGACGTCACCCGCAGCTAGCACCGCACCGCTATTGATGTTTTGCGCCGGGAACGGAGGCCGTACGCCCAATTTCCATTGTTTTTGCAGTGCGCTGAATGTTTCGCCAGGTAAGTTTATGCCACTGATTTGCGCAGTGAGCTGCCCGTCACCAAAACCATCCAACGCATGGACTGAGATAAACAGGGTTTTACGTGCACCAGGTAACAGTTGCACTGTTTGCTCAGCAGATGAGTCCAGCGAAATCAAACCACTGGTTTTCAGGTTTAGGTTCAGTTGTTGCGGCTGGTCGGTAAGATTAGTGAGATCCATTGCCAGGCGGCTACTGTCACCACTTGCCATAAAGCGCGGTGCCGCCAGTTCGCTCACCAAAGGTGCCGCAACCACTACTTTTTGCTCGCTGTTACCAAAACGGTCATCGGTCCAGGCTTGCGCCATTACCCGTAACTCGCCGTTAAAGTCGCCAATCGGCAGCGTGACTATTCCTTCACCCTTCTCATTCAGTTGTACTGGTTGAGCTTGCTCAGCAATGATAGTGACGTGGTTAACGGGTTTTTTACCCCCGCGACTTAGTGCATCGCCTTCATCACCATCACCACCAAAGCGTAACGCGGCTAAGCGCCCTTCCCCTTCAATCACCTGACCGTAGATATCATATAAATCTGCGCCATAACGTTTGCGACCAAAGAAGGCTTCCCAAGGGTCTGGCGTTTTGTAGTCAGTAATATTCAGCACACCGCTATCAACAGCGGATACCAGCACATTAATTTGCTTCGGCATTTCGCCATTAATCGGCTGGGTTTTAACTTTTACGGTGAGATTTTGATTCGGGCGCATTTTGGCCGGAGCCTCCAGCGCCAGTGCCAGGCGGCGGCTTTCGTCACCCAGTGGCAGATGCAAAATACCAACAGCACGTTTCGGCGTTGCCGCACGGCTCTTATCACCAGGACGAATCACCAGGGTACTCAGATAAAGGTCATGGCGCTGCCAGCTTTTATCGACCGGAATAGCAATATCCAGCCCTTTTTCTGGCACATCAATTTCTTTCCACCACAATGGGCCATCGCTGGATTCCACCATCGCGTAGCCCTTACCGGCGGCTGGGGCGGAAATATGCAGATTGATGGTGTCACCTGGCTTATAAGCTGGTTTGTCTATTTTCAGCGTCACACGGTCTGGGCGTACAGCGCCTGCGCCGTCACTGTTATCTTGCCAGCTATAACCCGCCCAAAAACGCATACTGCTGACAATGTTTGTCTCCGGGTCACGGACTTCAAGACGGTAAGAACCCCATTCAACGGGGAAAGCCACTTTGCCGGTTTCACCCGCGGCAAGCGTGAGTTTTTGCTCTGCTTCTACCAGATCTTTCTGGTCATATTGTGACTGCCAGCCTTCGCCCTCTTCCCAACTCCAGAAGTAATCACGGCGCTCACGGATGAGCCGTACATCCAGCCCCGAAACCGCCAGTTTTTCCCCTTTAGCATTGGCGTACACGATGTCAAAACCGGCGTTAGTGTCTTCGTCAACGATAGGTTGAGTACGGGTGCTGTCGGTTCGGTAATCGTAAATTTCTTTACTGGCAAATTGCGGACGAATACCCGGTAACGCAGCGCCTGGCCAGATAGCTTGTTCAGCACGACGCGTCACTGGACGGCCACCTGATTCCAGCAAACTGGCTTGCAGCACCAGCCGTAACGGTGAATGAACGTCAGACCATTGGCTGTCTGCACTGACGGTAGTTTTACCTTGCTCATCAAGCTGGAGCTGGACTTCATCCAGATTACGAGTGAGGTTTTCTTCGTTGATGTCACCAAACTGGAACCCAGGCAATGCAGACACCGCTTCACGCAGTGGGCGTAAGAACAGTTGCCCTTGCAGATTATTACCGGCTGCTGGCGCACCATACAGATAGCGACCGACAATTTCGAAATTCACAGAATCATCAGGACTGACAGGCTCTTTACTACCAGTGATGTTGAGCGCCATGCGCTCCGGCATAAAGTCTTCAACTTTAAATGACCAGATACGTGGCTGGTTATCGCCAGTATTCACACGTACTTGCCAGTTGCCGGTTTGCACATTCGGGTTCAATGGATAGCTAAATTTGTACAAACCATTTTCAGGTTGCCAGACTTGCGTCCTGGCGACCTGGCCGTCTGGTTTCACCACTTCGAGTTTTACCGGCTGCGCAGGTAGTGCTTTACCGTCGCCATCACGTAACAAGGCATTCAGCAGTAGCGTTTCACCAGGGCGGTAAAGATCGCGTGGGCCAAACATAAAGAACTGCTTACTGAAGCCGGTTTCCCCGGCAATATCAAATTCAGCCAGATCCAGCGCCGGGCGGCTTAAATCCAGCAGCGTAGTTTGCTCGCCTGTTCTCGCCAGCAAGATTGTGCCTTTACCTGGTTTTTCCAGCTTAGCGTGACCATCGCCATCGCTCTTCGCTTGTGCCAGTGTTTGCCCTTTTTCATCAAGCAAGGAGATTTCCACGCTGGATTGCGCGGCACCATTTTCCAGGCTTTGCGTGAAGACATCTAACCGATCATGGTAGCGGTGTGCTGACACACCGATGTCGCTCAACGTAAACAAGGTTGCGGCATTGCTATAACTGTAATGACCAGCCTGACTCATTATCGCGATGTAGACACCAGGCTGTTGCAGCGGTTTAATTTCGCCTAATGGCAGCAGGAGTTTTTCGCGGGTATTGCGCGCCGGATTGAGATCAAACCTGCCGCTGTAAACCAGTTCCGCAAGCTTGAGTAAATTGTCAGATTCCCAGTTAGACACTGAGTTTCGGTATTGCCACTGGCTGATGAATGAACTTAAAGATTCACTTTTTATCCGGTAGAAATTGACGTCGATTTTATCAACGTTGAGTGCCATCACCGGTAAACCTGCCATCACTTTGGTTGGCAGCAATGAACCCCTGCTGGCAAACCCCACGCTTGGTTGGATATCGCGGGTCGAAATTTTCTTTTCGAAGTGGCTGTCAAAAGTCGTTTTATTGAGAGCCAGCAAGCTGTTATCAACGGTCAATATCAGTTCACGTTTCGGCTCAAGATGGCGCAAACGTAATTCTTTCAGGTCGGCTGAAAGTTCCCACGCACCATCGACTTTACCGCTGGTTTTGTCCACCAGATGGGCCACGCGGGAGAAATCTTGATTGGGATCGAGTGGAATTGAAAAAGTCATGACTAACGTGCTTGCGCCATCGAGTTGTACCTCGGAGGCATCGAGCAATTTAAGCGGTTTGCCCGCAGAGTCTTTCGCTAACTTTTCGAGTTGCGAGGCATCAGGCTTCGCCGCAGGAGCAGTACTTTGCTGAGCCGTGCTATCGCTTTTCGCTGCTGGCTGAGGTTTATCGTTATTGTCGCACCCTGAAAGTGCCAAAGCTGCTACGAGCGCCGCTACCAGCGCACCCAGACGTATTGCTTTCATGTTTTATCCCTGGCCGATAAGGCCCATTAACTCACTACGTAGTACATGTATTATGCGGGTACATTAAAAAAACGAAAGTATGAAGATTCGGCATTGCGTACTTTCTCGCAAAGGAAACGTTTTATTGTGCAACGGTTTCAACTGAAATTTGGATGCAAAGTGGAAGCATGATCACAGCCTGAAACGTTACATGTTACCTTGTGAGTCATTTGTTTTTAAAACAATAAGATAGTTGGATTAGCAGTCTTTATTCTTGCTACATTTCAAGCTGAGTCGCTGCCTCAACGCGGTGTTTAGCCAAAGTGATAATAAGAGACTGCTAAATGAAAAGTGCCGTTAACGCTCTACAAAATTTCGGAAAATCACTCTACGGCCCGGTGCTTATTTTGCCGATCGTCGGTTTATTTATCGCGTTCGGTAATGTATTGGGCAATGGCAACCTGGCAGAATATTTACCCTTCCTCGGCCACCCTTCCATTCAACACACTGGCGTTCTCATCTCCAAATCCGCGGTATCGGTTCTGGCGAACCTGGCGCTGGTATTTGGCGTAGGCATTCCCATTGGTCTGGCGGCCAAAGACAAAGGGTATGCTGCATTAATTGGTCTGGTTACTTTTATCGTATTCATTAATGCGATGAACGTAACGTTACAGCTTCAAGGCGAACTGGCTCCTGCCGACCAAATGCGTGCCGCAGGGCAAAGCATGGTGTTGGGTGTCCAGGTGCTTGAGATGGGCGTTTTCGCAGGGATCCTCACGGGCGCACTGTCGGGATATTTGTACAACCGTTATTCCAGCGTACAGTTTTCTGGTGCGATGGCGATTTACTCAGGGCACTGTTTTGTCGCCATTATCATGCTTCCCGTCTCGATGTTACTCGGTGTAGTGATGAGCGAACTCTGGCCGTTTGCTCAGCATGGCATCAGCGCACTGGCGCTGGCGATTAAAGGCGCCGGAGCGTTTGGCGTTGCTATCTACGGTTTCCTGGAACGCATCCTGGTGCCAACCGGTCTGCATCACCTGGTCTATACCCCATTCCTGTATACCGAATTAGGCGGCACGGCCGATGTTTGCGGCAATATTTACCAGGGCGCGCGCAATATTTACTTCGCAGAAATGGCCTGCCCGAGCGTGCATCAACTGAGCAGTACTGTGGTGTGGGACGCGCGCGGAATCAGCAAAATGTTCGGCCTCCCTGCGGCAGCACTCGCCATGTATATGACGGCGAAACCGGAACGCAAAGCGGCAGCGAAAGCCATTCTCATCCCGGCAGCGCTGACATCCATGCTGGTTGGGGTCACGGAGCCACTGGAGTTTTCCTTCCTGTTTGTCGCCCCATTGTTGTTTGGTGTGCATGCGGTTCTGACCGGCATCGGCATGATGCTGTTCTATTTGCTGGGCGTTCACGCCATCGGTGCCAACGGCATTATCGATTTCATTCTTTATAACCTGCCGCTGGGGACTGAGAAATCCAACTGGCCGATGTATATCGTCGTCGGGCTGACGATGTCGATCATCTATTTCCTGGTGTTCCGCTTCCTGATTCGCCGTTTCGACATGAAAACGCCGGGCCGTGAGGACGACGAGCAAGAAACAAAACTGTATAGCAAACAAGAGTATCAGGCCAAAGGCAGCAACGATGGATTAGGTGAAGCCATTATTGAGGGCCTCGGTGGACGAGCCAATATCGAAGTGGTCGACAACTGTTACACCCGCCTGCGAGTGACGGTACGTGATGTGACAGTTATCGACGAACCCCGCCTGAAATCGACTGGCGCGAAAGGGGTGATTAAGCAAGGTAATAACGTTCAGGTGGTCTACGGGCTGCATGTCAAAAAAATGCGTGAAGCAGTAGAGACTTATCTCTAAAGGAGCTAATGATGTTTAAACCCCCGTTTATTTTGTCCATTGCCGGTGGCGGTAGTACTTACACACCGGGCATTGTTAAGAGCCTGATGGTGCGCCTGGCCGATTTCCCATTAGCTGAAATCCGCCTCTATGATATTGATGGCGAGCGCCAGTCGGTGATTGCTCCGGTGGTTGAGAAAGTGATTCGCGACCATAGCCAAAGCATTAAATTTACCGTCACCACCGACCCGGAAGTTGCCTTTAGCGGTGCCCATTTTGTTTTCGCTCAAATGCGCGTTGGCCAGTACAAAATGCGCGAGCAGGATGAAAAAATCCCACTACGCCATGGCGTGGTAGGGCAAGAAACCTGTGGGCCTGGCGGGCTGGCATATGGCCTGCGCACCATTTTGCCGATGGTGGAATTGTGTGATTTTGTCGAACGTTACGCGCATCAAAAAGCGTGGATTGTTAACTATTCCAACCCTGCGGCGATTGTTGCCGAAGGCGTGCGTCGCCTGCGCCCAAAAGCGCGAGTACTTAATATTTGTGATATGCCGGTCGCCGCGATGCGCAATATGGGTGCCATTCTCGGTGTTGACCGCCATAAATTAGAAGTCGATTACTTCGGCCTGAACCATTTTGGCTGGTTTACCCGTGTGCTGGTTGATGGGGAAGATCGCCTGCCGGAATTGCGCCGCCATATTGCGAAGTTTGGCCTGCTGACCGAAGATGCCGCGCAAACCGATCCGCAGCATTCCGATCCGTCTTGGGTGAAAACCTGGCGTCACATCAAGCCGATTATGGACCATTTCCCGCAATTCCTGCCAAACCCGTATTTGCAGTATTACCTGATGCCAAACGACATCGTTGAGCATCAAAACCCGGACTACACCCGCGCTAACGAAGTGATGGATGGGCGCGAGAAGAAACTGTTTGCCGCCGCCGCCGAATATAAGCAAACCGGTATTTTGCCGGATGCCTTCCACGTTGGTGTGCACGGTGCGTTTATTGTTGATGTTGCCTGTTCGCTGGCCTTTGATTTACGCCAGCGCCACCTGGTGATTGTGGAAAACAAAGGTGCCATTGCCAACCTGCCATACGATGCCATGGTGGAAGTGCCTGCTTATATTACTTCCGAAGGGCCAGAACCGGTGCGCATGGGCGCGGTTCCGCTGTTCCACCAGACGTTGTTAATGCAGCAGTTAGCCTCAGAGCAGTTGCTGGTTGAAGCCACCATCGAAGGCAGCTACGAGAAGGCGTTACAGGCATTTACGCTTAACCGTACTGTGCCAACCATGCAGCATGCGAAAGCGATTCTCGACGATATGATTGAAGCCAATCGTGATTACTGGCCGCAATTGCAACAGGCCTGGAAAGATGGCGAAGCGGTGAAAGCGTAACTTTATCTAATATTTACGGCACACTTCGCAGCAGTGGATATGGTTGCTTGTCGGTTTGCTTAAAAACACCGACAATCCGTTAATCAATGACGATTCGGAGGCAACCATGTCCACCACTTTCTTCGTTGCGGGCGACTGGCTCGCAGAACATATTAATGATGAGAATATCCAGATTATTGATGCTCGCATGGCGCCTCCAGGCCAGGAGCATCGTGATCTCGCAGGTGAATACCGTGCAGGCCATCTGCCCGGTGCGGTATTTTTTGATATCGAAGCCCTTTCCGATCACACCAGTCCTCTGCCGCATATGATGCCGCGCCCTGAAGCCTTTGCTGTCGCCATGCGCGAGCTGGGTATCAGCCAGGATAAACATCTGATTGTTTACGATGAAGGTAACCTATTTTCCGCCCCACGCGCCTGGTGGATGCTGCGGACTTTTGGCGTTGAGAAAGTCTCGATTCTGGCCGGGGGGCTCGCCGACTGGCAGCGCGAAGAATTACCGCTGGAAAAAGGTGATGTTGAATTACCCGAAGGCGAGTTCGATGTGAATTTCGACCCACTAGTGATTAAACGTCTGACCGATGTGCTGCTGGTCAGCCATGAAGGCACCGCACAAATCGTCGATGCTCGCCCTGCCCCACGCTTTAATGCACAAATGGACGAGCCACGTCCGGGTTTAAGACGCGGTCATATTCCGGGCGCCTTAAACGTGCCATGGAGTGATTTGGTAGAAAATGGTCAGTTGAAAACCACTGATGAGCTGAATGAAATTTTCATCCGCCAGGGTGTGAGTTTTGATAAACCGGTTATCGCCAGTTGCGGCTCAGGTGTCACTGCGGCGGTGGTCGTGCTGGCGTTAACGACGCTTGGCGTCAACGGTGTTTCTCTGTACGACGGCTCCTGGAGTGAATGGGGTGCCCGTTCTGATTTACCTGTTGAACCTGCACAATCACTGTAATGGACAACCGCCTGGCAGGCTTGCTCGAGCGCGGAGAGTCTTTAACCCGCGCTGAGTACCGCGTTCTTTCGCATTTGACCAACCATCCATTGCTGGTCGGCAAAATCACGGTTCGCGAACTTGCCCAGGCGACGTTTGTCTCCAGCGCGACCATTATGCGGCTGTGCCAGAAGCTTGGATTTAGCGGTTACAGCGAGTTTATCTGGCACTGTAAGCAACTGCTTTCCAATACACCGCATATTGCTCAACAACCCGCACCACCCGCAGGCGCCCTGCCGGTTTTATTCGATGAATTTGTGGCTAACTACCGGCAAACCTTTCGTTGGGTGACGCCCGAGCTAATGGCGCAATTCGCGGCGCTGTTACGCGAAAAAGAGAGCTTCTTTTTATACGGCGCGGGTTTTTCCTATCTGTTTGCCGAATACCTCACCAAGAAACTTCAGGTGCTGGGGAAAACTGCATTTATTTCCGGGCCAGGCGATAGCCGAGGCATTTTTCTGAGTAACGCGTCGAAGTATCAGGTGTTTATCGCCATTTCACGCAGCGGTGAAACCGAACAGGTACTGGATAAAGCGCGGATTGCACAGAATGTTGGGATGTCGATTGTGGCATTTACTCGCGCATCGCCAAACAGTCTGTCCGAACTGGCGGATGTGCATTTTCAACTGTATGACGAGGCAGTCCACTATGCAGCAGAAGCTTCTGGGATCACCTCGTTTGAGTCGAATCTGTTGCTGTTAATGGATTTACTGCTGGCGCAGGCAATAAACTAAATATCAGTTTTACCTGCACCAGAATATTCTCGTTTAACTATTCAACTCAATAAGAACTCTACGCGCATGTGCAGCCTGCAGATATTTCGCTAATAATTCATACAATTCATCAAAGCTTATCTTTTCGTTGCAGCCTTCTTTGAGCAGCGTCCCGGCAATGATCATGGTTATTTTATGTTTTTTGGTAACGACGGCAATGGATCGAGAAAAACGCCCCAGTAAAGAAATGGGCAATTCCGCATCCTCGCGCATAATGAGATCCAAATAACAATTACTCTGAATCACTCGCATTGAAATATCTTCTATATCAACAAGCATGACAGGTTTATTGAGCTGTACACTCAAGATACTGTCATTGGACAAGGTAAATAGCGGTTGAAGCGTTTTCCTGTACATCGCCACAGAAGCAAGAGCAAAGAATAGTGAGAAGCCAGCTGTCCATGCCGCTACCTTTACTTGCGTTGAACCGGCAGCACCAGGGCCTGAAAAGATAAGAGATGTAACCCATGCAGCGATAATAAATAATACCATTGCAAATCCCCCCATAAACCAAACGTTTTTTTTGCCTAAGCGAAATGTCAGCGTTTCTTCTGGGGCGACGATTTGAGAGACGGCTTCCAACTCTTTGCGAATTTGCTCACCCTGTTCACCCAGTTCTTTTTTGAGAGCCTGTGTGAGTTGTTGACATAAGCCTTGAGGGTCTGCAAACCACTTATCCATATTATGATAGTCATGTTCACTGACTGGACGAGAAGCTTGTATGAGCAGTGCATCATCAACCTGCACATTCAGGGCCGCAATGCGTAAGCTTGTGGGTGGGTGACTGTCTAGTGGATGGGTGGTACTGTTTTCAAGCTGTGCTTTCGCATCAATAGTTTCTCTTGATTTCAGAGCTTCAAAGACTGTGGCAGCCAGATCGGGGTCGTTAAACTTCCCTTGATAAAGCCGATGAATTTGCTGGCTAATATCATCGCTCAATGCACAAATGCGCAGTAATGCGCTAGAAAACGCCTGCTCGCTACTGGCTTTTGCACCAACAGCATCGGCAGCATGCTCACGGATACGGCTCCAGTAATTAACCGTTTCGTCGAGATTCTTGAGGAAATAATTCCCGATATAAAGAGCAGGATAGATAACGATGTTATCTATCCATGAATTGCCCATCGCTTTAATAGCAACCTGTTCCAGACTATTTTGCAGGCCGCTGTACAGTGGTGTAAAACGCAAACTGTACTGGGTATCTTGCCCGGTAAAATGCCCCAGTTCATGGCCGACGACCGCAGCAATTTCATCTTCACTCATAAAGCGTGCGTAAGTGACAGGAAAATACAACGTATTACCGGTTAAATGCTCACCATCAACAAGCTGCACTGAATTAGCGGTAACATAAAAACACTCTTCCATACCCACAACGATATTATCCGGAATGACTGCATTAATTTTCGCAGCCAGCTCCCGAACCCATTGCCAGAGGCCAGCAGCCTGTTGTTCAGAAACATTATGTCCAATAACTAATGAAGGTGTGGGTTGGAACATGGCAAAACAATTTTTAATATTAATGAGACTTTTTATTAATATCCATAAAACACCTAATACCCCCATTCCAATCAGGGTAAGTAATTTATAACTCCCGGTATCCATTTCAAATGCAGAAACGATCCAGGCAATTTCTGAAAAGGCATAAAATATTATACTGAGACCACAAAAAACAATCTGCCCCAACATCATGAATGGGAATACTTTTCGGCAGCGGTTAAACATGATAACCAGTGTGTTCTGGGATTTTCTGGCAACAGTTGTACTATAGCGGCAGAGTGCCATCGCGGCACCACTGATAAATAAACTAAGCAGTGACGATATCAAACCTATTGTTGATAAAAAATGCCGTAAAGCCATTTCATTATAATCATAACCGTAATCTGAAGGCGAAACTCCATCATTCATCCGATACAGTTGGAAAAACCCATAAAGCGTAATTAACACTGGAATAACAAATATATACAAGAACCCTTTGTTTTTCATCACAACCATCCCGGTCATTGAAAATAAGAATATTAAACATTATAAAATAATATTGCTCGCAGGTAATTATAAATGCAAGGCACCAAACTCTGAAAAATTTACATGGTAATAAAAACAGCACCATGCGTGTGCTGTTTTTATTTTTTTAGATAATCCGATTGGTTTTAAAATCTCGCAAGAAACTGCCCCAGCGGCGTTCGTAGAATGGCGTAATGTGCGCCATCATAAAGTGGCTGATGCCCTTTTCGCCTTCCACCACCTGGCAAATATCAACTGGCTCATCGCCTGGTAACGTATCAGTCGCGACACTTCCAGCCTGGCGAATAATCGCTTCGATATCCCCTTCAGCTTCAATACCAATCAGCAGGTTTGGCTGCTCGTCAGCACGTTCTTTAATAGAGCAGATGAACGCACGTTTTACAGTTTTCAGGTTTTTGAACAGCGTAGTTAATGAATCGACCATTTGCGCCGGTGGCTCAGCCACTTCGGAAAGCAGCAACGATGTCCCGCCATCCAGCACTTCCTGCTGGGTTAAAGGATCGCTTTCATCGCTGATTAAATGAGTGATTTCACGCGGGGTAAATTCTTTGCCGGTCGGCAGTTTAGCGTTCAGAAACAGTGTCGCGCCCTGCGTCATTTCAAACAGCGTGCGCACTGGCATCACAACAAATGCCTGCTCGTGGCTGATGGCTTGTTGCAGCGCTTCAACAGAGGTGAAAAACGGAATGACAGAGGTGCCATCGTCTTTTTCCCAGTGCTGCAATTCGACGGCACTATCGGCGTCAATGGCTTCGCCTTCAGCGGCGCTACCCGGGACCCAAACGGTGGATTCCAGTAACACGCGGAAAAATGCCGGGCGGTGAGCAGGTTCAGTGGCCGCCTGTTCAAGCAGCGTTTCGAGTTCGTTTTTGAGTTCTGACATGGTGGTTCCAGAATGAGTCTGTGGGGCAAACAACCCTCACCCTAACCCTCTCCCTGAGGGAGAGGGAATTGATCGGTGTCCCCCTCTCCTGGGGGAGAGGGAATTGATCGGTGTTCCCCCTCTCCTGAGGGAGAGGGAATTGGCCGTTTTCCCCCTCTCCAGGGGGAGAGGGTCGGGGTGAGGGCGAAAAGCGAATTACTGACTAACCAGCAGATTTGCAATCGCA
>Ga0207696_1000543_pt1 | contig 30478 bp, 25 predicted proteins | sample KBSS54metaG_FD_184403 | JGI IMG/M metagenome (GOLD analysis project Ga0207696, IMG submission 184403) | Switchgrass rhizosphere microbial communities from Kellogg Biological Station, Michigan, USA - KBS S5-4 metaG (SPAdes) (version 2) | ecosystem: Host-associated > Plants > Roots > Rhizosphere >...
GAGCTCGTACGCACGCAATTCATAGGTACAACGTGTCTTGCCCAATTGCCATGCTGGGTCGACTTCGCTGTAGCTGAGCCAAGGACCGTCTCGATTCATTTTAATACTTAACCCGCCATTTTCCGAGCGCCACATATTCGAGTTAATATCATAATAGGATGGGGCTACATAGCCTGTTCGAGTATTATCGTTTGTATAATCGATACACACTGGTATTTTTGATCCTTTTTTAATTATTGCTCCCTTGTATTCATCTCCATTTTGGTTATAAACACGAGTGATTGCATCCTCTGCAGTTGCAGTTCCACTTAATGCTGATAGTAATATTGTGATTATAGACGCTTGATTTTTAATCATAAATTTCATTAATTTTGCCCCGCCATCTCAAAACAGTTTTTGTAGCTTACGTTAACGATATTTACTGGTGCCGGCATACCAACAGATTATGTCCCAACGTACTGTGCAGGTTTTTTTGAGCACTGCAGAAAGCTTATTCAGTACCGTTTTCACATTGGGTTTTGCCATGAGTATGATGTTCACTACCCTCTATCGTTTTTCACGATAGTCAGGATCGCTGTTTAACTTCCACATTGAATAGAAGGTGTAGGTTGAATAATTATAGAGACTTGAAATCCTTTGGCGAAAAAAAAACACGTTATGCGGGAATCAGAAATATTTTGATACTTTTCAATCTCAAAAAGATCAAAACAGTATCCCCCCCCCCTAAAAAATCCTGCCTCATAGTTCTGAACGAATTTCATTGCACGATTGGCCCTTTACTCCGTACTTACTTCCAGCCACAGCTAGCTCTGTGGCTGGAACCATTTCCTCTCTGGCTGATAAACTCCAAGAGGAAAAGAGCCTAATCGGAAGTTATAAAATAATACAAACAATGTCCGCCAAGCCTGATGAATTAACATTTCTTTATCATTTTATATGCATCCACGTTGGTTATAGCGGTACGGTGGCAGCCATATGGGGTGCTGAATCGACATGGGTTTACTGGACTTTCATATTTCTGCAAAAATACACGCTAACAAAATCTAGTTCTCATAAATTCAAGGTGTTAGTCAGATCTGATCCTAAATATTAGAGGTTATAACGAATCGTAAGCGATGAGATGATCTTCCCCCTCCTTCACGGCAGTACCCATTTACGCCATGATGGATAAACTTTAATCAGAGAAAGTAAGAGGGATACCATGTCTGAAATGAAAATAACCGACATCGATCTGGCTAAAACGAACAGGTTTTGCTAAGCATAACAAAATGTGGCAACCAGTATGTCAGGTCCATGCTGGTACATGGCGCGAGGGCAGTTCTGTTCAGGGCTGCTGAGAAACTGACCCGCTCAGTGTATGGGTCAAGCGCATCAGGAAAAAACGTGGGTTTAATCGGGCAGTGATTGCCCTTGCGAAAAAGCTACTGCGGATCTCTTGGGTAATTATCGCCCGTAATGAATTCTATTTACCTTTAGCAATGACAAATCAGTAAGTTACTGTCTGTGCTAGTGCAATGAAAGCTAACTTTCTGGATCCACACAGCTCAGTTTGCATGTACCGATCAGGCTGTACAGCAACGCACGCCGTTCACCTCCGTGATCCGAACCGAAGAACAGGAAGTTTTTTCGACCCAGACTGACCATCCGCAGGGCATTTTCAGCGATGTTGTTATCTGCTTCAGCCCAGCCATCGTCTGCATAGTACGTCAGTGTCGGCCACTGGTTAAGGGCGTACGCGAACGCTTTCGCCAGCTCTGAGTGTCGCGACAAGGTTTTCATCTTTTCACGTAGCCAGCTTTCCAGGGATTTCAGCAACTGCTTCGTTTTCAGCTGACGTTCGGCAAGGCGCAGCTTCGCCGGCATTCCCCTTACATTCGTCTCGATGGCGTACAGTTCGCCGATTCGTCTCAGGGCTTCTTCCATCGGCGCTGGCTGTGTACGAGCGTGCACATCGTGGATCTTGCGACGGGCATGAGCCCAGCAGGCGGCTTCCGTTATCCGTCCATTGCGGTACAGCTCGTTGAACCCGGCATACGCATCCGCCTGGAGGCAAGATGGGTTTGTGAACTGCAACCCAAAAGTTGGACGGTTTAAATCAGGCTGTCGCTGAGGCCTAGGTCCGGTATTCTACTGGGCATTGGCCCTTTAACTTCAGGCTTATCCGTTCATTCTCTTATTCGCTAGCCAGCTCTATCTTTCGGAGTGCTGGCGGAGATAAAGCCGCAACACAAAAAAGCTTGCGGTAGAATACCTTTCGTTGACGATTTAAAACAACTTAACTTGCCCGTTTTGCCACTTCGCAAAGCCAACTTTAAACAGAATCCAGCCCTACGACCTGCGAGCACAAACGTTTAAACTGTTTTCGTACCTTGCCATCGTATGCGAGCTATTCGAGTGCGAATTGCAGGAGTTTAACGGGGAGCCGGAAGCGCTTTGGTCGCCGTCTTACTTAGCTGGTAGCGTGGGTGGTGCGCCCATAAACTTCTCCTATACTAAAATATAGGATCGACTACCGTGGCGGAGTCGGTCCATCAATGACTTAGAAGTGTCTAGTTTATCCGTGGCAATTCAGAGAGATATGGGGTTCATGTTAGACAAAGATATTTAACCTCATAATAATGAGGTTAAATAATAATGGCTGATATGAAGGTAATATGTAGACAAGCACAGTTATTGATATTAGTACTTTGAGCCGCCATGGTAAAATCACGGTGGTGATATAGCTCAAGAGCTATCGCTTAAAATAGCTCTTGTTAAAAATTATAAATAATCCAATGTAAAGTTTGCAACTGCGGTGAAATCACCTTCAGTTGGACGCAAACCGCCAACGAGATACGCTGAGAAATGTAATGTATTATCACCTGCCAAAAGATTTTGAGGTGAACTTGCGACTCCCAGAGGAAGATAATCACCGCTATTTTGCTCCGAAATGGCGATGCCAATCCCACTGGCTGTGCCGCTTGTACCCAGAATTGCAGGATTAAACGTAGCCCCTGAACCGTTGAAGGTTATTGTTACCCAATTCTCGAGTTTTGGCTTATTTAAGATACAGTTCTCGAGTGAAATATCAAAGTTACGTGGTGTTGATTTTCTGTCACCATCGGTAAGATCTTTAATGGATATCTGCCCCAGATCAACTGTTTGATCTGATGATTCCGGGGAAATGGAACAGGCCGAGTCAGTAATATTTCCGGTAAATGTTACTTTACCTCCCTGGTTTACAGCCATTGCATTCCCGGTTATAAATGATGTCGCCAAGCCAAGGGAGATAATTTTTGATGATAAATTCATATATTTTCCTGTTGAAATATAAAGTCATAACATGGCTGGGTTCAAGCCAAGTAGACTAGAAAGGATAAATATAATTATCAGGTAGTGTATCAAAAGCGTCCACCCCACCTCTCAAAGAAACAAACTTATAACATTTGTGTGGGACCCCTGTTATACCGGAGATTACATTCATCGTCAGGGGGGAACCAGATGTAAAAAACATAACTGATATTCTCCTGAGGTTCATCTGCACTACTTATCAGTAATGGTTCTGCAACATCCGAACACTTACAACCCACGGTGAAAATATCCGGGTAAACGGAAGGAACAACCGGCTTGTTAGCTACTTGTTACAAACACATGGGTTTTGCGAACAATGCGGACATTTTTATAATCTTCGTAATACTTTCCTATTTAATGTAAAGAAATCTGGAATTGGTTCAGATCATATAAATAGAAAATTAAGGTTTTCAAATGAAATTATCTGCATTATGTCTTTCGCTTGGTTTTACTGCTGTAATGATGTCTGGCAGCGCAATGGCTATAAACCAGGGAGGTAAAGTAACATTTACCGGAAATATTACTGACTCGGCCTGTTCCATTTCCCCGGAATCATCAGATCAAACAGTTGATCTGGGGCAGATATCCATTAAAGATCTGATTGATGGCGATAAAACAACAAAACCACGTGATTTTGATATTACACTAGAAAATTGTGTGCTGGATCAAGATGGCGCAAATACAGTGACCGTTACATTCGGTGGTACGTCGTCAGAATTTGAGCCGGGCATTTTAGGGATTAGTGGTACGGCAAGTGGTGTTGGCGTAGCTATCGCAGAGCAGAATAGTAGCTCTGGTTTTCTCCCTCTGAATACTCCAAGTAAAGCAATGGATATTATGAATGGCAGTAATACGATGCATTTCTCAGCTTATCTCATGGGGGATGAAAGTGCTACGCCAACCGAAGGTGAATTTACTGCTGTCGCTAACTTTATTTTAGCTTACCAGTAAGTAACTTTATCCTTACGAGCAGGAGTACTTGTGACACCTGTTCGTAAGGATATTTCAAAGTGAATTAAATAATCAATGCTTGATAATTGAAGTTAATTGAAATGGCAATACATAGCAAATCCATAAAGGCAAGTACGGTTATATTTGCAATGTATTCACTTGCATTTTCAATTTTTCTTAGGGTGCCAGTCGCCAATTCTGAAGATGAAATCCAATTTAATACTAGCATCCTTGATATAAATGATAAAAATAATTTTGACTTAAGCCAGTTTTCTAAGAAAGGGTTTATTCTACCCGGTACTTACCAGTTGATAGTGAAAATAAATGGTCAAAGCACCGAAGAAATGGAAGTCATCTTTCGGGCGCCTGAAGACGACCTTAATGGTAGCGAAGCTTGCTTAACTAGAGATATGGTTTCCCTGTTTGGGATTAAACCTGACATTTTTGAAAAATTGCAATGGGATGATAAAGACCAATGCCTGAGGCTCAATAGCCTGAACGGCCTAACCATTGATGTCGCACTCGCTACGTCATCCTTAGCATTAGGCATTCCGCAAGCTTATCTCGAATATACAGACACAAACTGGGACCCTCCCTCCCGATGGGATAATGGCATTTCAGGAGTTTTGGTTGATTATTACATCAATGCGCAGTCGATAGATAGACAACATGAATCGCGTAGTAGTGGTGATTACACACTTAGTGGGAATGGAACTACTGGAGTTAACCTGGGAGCCTGGCGCTTAAGGGCTGACTGGCAAATGAGCCCAGATTCAACTTCGTCAGCCAGTGCAATGTCCTCTGATATGGAATGGAGTCGTTTTTATGCGTATCGTCCGATACCAGCATTAGCGGCGAAACTAACAGTAGGCGAAGACTATCTTTACTCGGACGTTTTTGACAGTTTCCGATTTACAGGTGCAGGGCTTAAGTCTGACAACAATATGCTGCCACCAAATTTACGGGGTTATGCACCTGAAGTCACTGGCGTGGCCAACAGTAATGCACGTGTGACAATTTCCCAAGAGGACCGCATTTTATATGAAACACAGGTCGCAAGTGGTCCTTTTTCTATACAGAATTTAAGCGATAATATCCGTGGAAAACTTGACGTTAAGATTTCTGAGGCAGACGGTTCAATTAGAGAGTTTCAGGTTGAGACCGCGAATATACCTTATCTCACCCGCCCTGGAACAGTAAGATACAGTACTGCTGTTGGTCGGGCCTCGGGCTGGTCTCATTCAGTAGATGGTCCGTTGTTTGCTACCGGGGAATTTTCCTGGGGTGTAAGTAATGGTTGGTCACTTTTTGGTGGGAGCCTTGTTAGTGATAATTACTGGGCTGCCGCTGCGGGTATTGGCAGAGACCTGTTCACCATTGGGGCTGTATCTTTTGATATAACACAATCCAAGGCTACCCTACCCGGTGATTCCACATTACAAGGTCGGTCCTTTCGGTTGGATTATTCGAAATCTTTTGACGAGCTAGATGCAAATATAAGCTTTGCTGGTTACCGATTTTCAGAAAGAGACTTCATGAGTATGGCTGAGTACCTTGATGCCCTTGATACTGGGGAAAGGTCAGGAAACCGAAAAGAGATGTATACTATAACGGCAAATAAACGATTTGACAGTATCGGACTTACCGCATATCTGAATTATACCCATGAAACATATTGGGAAAAACCTGTTAATGATCGTTATAGTATTACGGCCTCTAATAATGTTGACATTGGTCCTATAAAAAATATCAATCTTTCATTGTCAGCTTATCGTAATGAATACCAACAAGAAACAGACGATGGGATGTATCTTTCCATGTCAGTGCCTTTTGGTGAGGGTGGTACTGTTTCTTATAACGTTTCAAACAGTGGAAGTAACACAGAGCAACAAGTCAGCTATAACAAACATTTAAATGATAATACTGACTTTCGAATTAGCACAGGTTATGCTGGAAGCAGCAATTCTTTAAGCGCAAATGTGACGCATAAAACCGATATTGCGCTGATAAATGGAAATGTAAGCTATAAGTCAGATCAATACACTCAGCTAGGGGTATCCTTACAAGGAAGTGGGACTGCGACTATGAAAGGCGCTGCGCTGCACCGTCCTGGGATGAATGGAGGAACCCGGCTTATGGTCGATACTGATGGTGTTTCAGGCGTCCCTGTCAGAGGTTATGGGGCATCTGTGTATTCGAATGTATTCGGCACATCAGTTCTCGGTGACGTTAATAGCTATTATCGAAATTCAGCTAAAATCGATCTAGATAAACTTGATGAAAATACAGAAGTCAGACGTTCTGTTGCCGATTTAACTATGACTGAAGGCGCTATAGGATATCGACATTTTGATGTTATATCAGGGAGTAAAGGTATGGCTGTAATTCGTCTTAAGGACGGGTCATATCCACCTTTTGGTGCTACTGTTCACAATACAAACCACGAAGAAATTGGTCTCGTAAATGACAGTGGCAGTGTCTATTTAAGCGGAATAAATGCAGGTGAAACTATATCTGTACGTTGGGATGGAGAATCCCAGTGTGCCATTGGTGTTCCTGATAAACTTCCCCTTAATAATGAGCAAATTGCTAACATGCTGTTGACATGTCGCCCTGTGGTATCATCAACAGTACAAGAGTGAAAACATAATCATGAGAAGATATATCAGGATTTATTTATCTTCTTTTTATTCAAAACTACAACCGGAAATTAACATGAAATCATCCACTATCAAGAATAGTCTTTTTGTATCATTACTGATAACTATAAGCGTTCAATCTGCCTTTGCAGCCGTTGCCCTGGACCGAACGCGTGTTATATTTGATGGCAGCAAGAATTCAGTGAGTTTGGGAGTTAGTAACGAAAATACAAAACTACCTTACCTTGCACAGGGATGGCTTGAGGATTCGAAAGGAAACAAAATTACCAGCCCGTTGACTATTTTACCGCCAGTTCAGCGTATTGAGCCAGGAAGTAAAAGTCAGGTAAAAATTCAGGCTTTACCCTCCGTCAGCACGCTCCCTCAGGATCGCGAATCACTTTTTTATTTCAATTTACGTGAGATCCCACCACGTAGCGAAAAAGCAAATACTATGCAACTGGCACTGCAGTCACGAATAAAGCTGTTTTATAGACCAAAAGCCCTTGTTATCAGTGCAACAGAGATGGCCTCCATCTGGAACGAAAAAATCATGCTGACTAAATCTGGTGATAAGTATCAGGTTTCAAATCAGACTCCTTATTTTATTACACTGGTTGATGCACGCTCTTCAGAAAAAGCTGAGAGTAATGCAAACTTTAAAGCTGTTATGCTCGAACCGTATGGCCATAATACGTTAAGTGTTAACGCCAGTGAATTAGGAAATAGCCCTGTTCTTACGTATATAAATGATTATGGTGGACGTCCTCGACTGAGTTTTAAATGCAATGGAAATTCCTGCAAGACTGACACAAAGCAGAAATGAATGAATTGCCGGTGTTGATAAGCCTCTTATTAAGAGAATGAGTATGTTTTTAAAAATATCAAACTTTCAGATATTGTTTATTATATTAATAGCAACTCTATCTATACAGGTAGCTCATGCTACTGAACAAAATAATTGGCTTAAAAATGGTTTACATGGAGTATTTCACGTGAATGGTGCTGTGTATCGAGATGCCTGCCGTCTTGATATGGCTTCAGTCTTTCAGGAAATCGATTTAGGGGATACAAAAACAAGTCAGTTTAGCCGTCCGGGAGATAGAGGTAGGGCAACTACCCTTGAGCTGCGCCTGAAAGACTGTCAACAGATTAGCCGGAGTTTAATGAATGTTCCTGGTGCATCACTTAGCTGGAGTGATAGTCAGCCATTGGCCACAATTCGCTTTATTGCAAACAGCCATAAAGATAATAACCAGCTTATCGCGTTAAACGGGATTGAAGGCATTGGTTTGAGAATCACGGATCATCAGGGAAAAAGTATACCTTTGGGTCAGCATGGAGAACCTTTGTTCCTGGAACCGGGTACTGATACAGTAATTTACCATGTAGCCCCTGAACGAACCCGATCGGTCCTTGAGGCCAACGAATGGGATGCTTTTGTGAGTTTCGAATTAATTTATGATTGATGAGATATAAATTGAATGATTATGAAAAAAAATTCGTGTGTAAAGATTTTGATACTGGTGTTGACCGCAGTTTCCACTTCTTGTTGTTATGCGGCGCAGTCACCCGATAGTTTTACCTTTACCATGACCGCCACTATTATAGGTCCGCAGTGTACGTGGCAACATGAGGGCGAAACCACTGCCTCTTTGGGGGAGCTCACACTTGGCATTCCGGTGAAAATAGATTTTCCCGTTGGGAGAATGAGGGGTGTTTGCCCAGAATCCGAATCCCGCCCGTTTGGATTTACAGTTTCCCTGGAAAATCCAAGCAAAAATGGGCTGAATCACCAGTTAATTGATCGTTCTACGAATATTGAAATCAAAGATGGCACTCACCTGGAGAAGAAACCGTCGGAGCTAACCATGTTATCAGTGCGAACTACCGGGACTCCAGGTCAGGCTGGTGCCTATAATAATAATCTGGTCATGATAATTAAGTATGACTAACACTATCTAAATTTATATGTAGGATACAATGTATAATCTTAGATTTATAAAATACATCTTAGTCTGGCTTTGTTATAGCCTGATATTGTTGTTTTCATATTCACCGCGCGCGGCTCAGGATGATGATAGAGTAGAATTCTCAATTACAGCGATGGTCTTAGAAGAAGCACAATGCATGGTTAATAACAATGAAAATATTGTTGTTCAATTTGGAGATGTCGATATTACAAAAATTGACGGTTCTTCGTATCTAAGAAAACAGTTAGATTTACACCTAACATGTGAACATCTTCAGAATAATCAGTTAACCCTACAATTTTATGGTGCCAGTGCGCAATTTAATACTGCGTTGCTTGATATTCCTGAAAAACCCGGACTGGGTGTGCGGTTACTGAATAATGGCACCCCCCAGGCTATTAATGAAGAATTTACATTAAATTACGGTGATAATACGATACTTGAAGCTGTTCTTGATAAAGATGTTGATGCGACTTTAATGGGGGGGGGATTTACAGCATCTGCAACCCTGCGGGTAACTTATCAATGATGAATCGCCAAGTTATATTCACTACAATGGTTATAGTTTATTTCTTATTTTATCCATTCCGTCATGCTATATCAAATGAAAGTAGCATTGCTGCTGAATTTAGCGGAACATTAATTGAAGCCTCTCCCTGCACCCTCAGGCCTGGTGATGAAGAAATTACGATGATGTTTTCTGATATTACAGTGAGAGAGCTTAAAGAACAAAAAAGGACGAAAGGTTTTCCTTTTACTATACATCTTGATAACTGTGATATCTCCAGGCAAGGAACAGTGAAAATTCTCTTTACCGGGGCTGAAAGCACTGGCTCTACCGGTTTGTTAATGCCCGACCCCAGTAGTACCAGTAATGGAATTGCCATTGGCATTGAAACGCCAGATGGAGAACTGCTGTCAATTAACGACCCTGCAAAATATCTTTCATTACAGATTGCAGAGTCGACAATGTTTACTGTGCAGGCTTTCATTCAGGTTGATGATGAAAGTAACTTAACCGAGGGTACCTTCTATGCTAGCGCAAATTATATCATTGAGTATGACTAATTAATTTAGACCGAATAAGAACTAGCACCAGACCTGGGATATGCTAATATATCCAGATGGCATATGTTATATTAGGCGATGACATGACTAAATTTAATGATGGCTTTACACGGGAAATTTTCAATTCTTTACTGGAGCATATTGACAATCGACTGCCCTATCAGATGACCATGAATGAGTTACAGCGCATTTCTGGTTATAGTAAAAGACACCTGAGTCGATTATTTTTGGAATATGCAGGTGTCACTCCATACCTGTATATTAAAGTAATGTGGGCTTACAGAATACTTCTGGAGCTCAAGTTCACCACCATTTCAGTAGAGGATATTTGTAAAAAACACAACAGAAAGGGTATTGGTTATTTTAAAAAAAGCATTGAACTAATAACTGGAGAGTGTATTGATAAATCAAAAACACATAGAAACATTAGTTTCAATGGGATTCTGAAAAAACATAGAATAAATCTTCCAAAGAGGTATCTATCATGTACATTTGTCAGCCTTTTTGATTTTGATATACAGGCTCGTGGTGTTAAGCATACGTTTCAGCGTCCAGGCGGGATGATGATAGCCTCACATTACCATCAGATTGAACGCATTATTGATAATTTTTGTGATACCAATTCGTTAAATCGTGATGACGTATGGATGTGTGCACAATTCTCTCCATATGATGGTGAAAATTATGAAGTCAGTATGTATACCTTTATATCTGGCAATCCAACCTTTTTACCTGAAGGTGAAAATTTATCCCTTCAGGGTGATTACATCTGTTTTAGCTGGGCTGGCCGGGTAGAGGATACATTTTTAAGGGTCAGAAGTTTTTACGATATTTTTTTTCTTGAATATATGGCAACGCGGAAAGAGGGGTTTGATATATCAAGGAGGCGAAAGGTAGAAGGCATAGATAATTATTACGTATTTAGCTACTATATTCCGGTAGTCATTAACGAGGCGATACTATCTATTGCCAACCCTTGATACCCATTCCTTTGAAAATATTCTCCTGCAGGCGGAAAAAATTCTCATAGTGTTCTTATATCCATTTATTGCTTTGCGATCAAAATTCGTTATTTACATATCGGCTCCATGTAATCACCTTTGCGGGTTATGTCCGGTTGTTGTGCCTGAGCCCAAACCGACATGCAGGTCGCATGTCGGTTGTATCTTCCCGTGGTTATCGGTCAAATTACCCGCAACCTGCTGGGCAGGTTGGTTAAGTTTTCTCTGTTCTGTTAGCAAGCACGGAAGCCACCGATGATGGTAATGAAACCGTAACATTAGAACTCATAACGCACTCCTATACTGCCACCCACATCACGATAGTCATCCCTGCCAAATCGAACACTAGCACCGGCCTGTACGCTCATATTACGTATTATACGACTCTCAACTCCTGCCTTTACTTCACCCAGGTTTTTCTGACCTGCACTGTACAGCGTTACGTCATCCATTCTGACGCCAGCCTCTTCACTGTTGTGTATCCAGTTTGCGGCCAGGTACGGTTTCCAGACACTATTCTTGTCCGGCCGGTGCTCCATAAAGCCCTTCAGGCCCACGCGGCTCTGCACATTGTTATCACCCTTACCTTCCACTTGGGTTCCGTTATCTTCAATATGCTCATCCATCTTCACGCCATTCCACACCACCTGGGCCTGAGGCTGAATAAAGAAGTCATTCAGCTCATTTCCCCCGAGGTGGAATGTATAACCCCCTTCCAGTGATGCCTGTAGCCCATTTGAATCATACTCTTCGGCAGACATCCCCTCCTCCCGGACTTCATTGCTGAACCAGGCATACTGTAACCAGCTGTCAAGATAAGCCCCAGTACGTTGGTCTGCATTTTGGAACCAGGTGCCGTAGAGACCGGCACTGTAACCACTGGCGTTCCCCTCTGAGCCGTAACCGGTCAGGCTGGAGTCGCTGGTGCTGTGGCTGTTACCATAGCCAACCATAACCCCGGTACGCCATCTGTCGGTTCCCGTCAAGGTGCCGCGGGCAATGTCACCCCCTAACTGAACCACATAGCGGTTCTCGTCGGTGTAGATCTGGTCACCGGCAGAGCGATTGTCCAGATGGCGCCCTTCCGTGCGTAACCACATGCTGGTTGTTTTCTTCTCTCCGCTCAGCATATCGGTATAAGTCCGCTGATCGTTGCGATCTTCCATTCGGGTGACGAGCATTTCACTGACAGCTATCATGTTGGTGATGTAGCTGCCTGCCACCGGACGAACCATGTGAACTCCCGGACCAATCGGTGGCGATGGTGGTTCTGGTGCCTCAGGGTCTATTGGTGGTAATGGTGGTTCTGGTGCCTCAGGGTCTATTGGTGGTAATGGTGGTTCCGGTGCCTCAGGATCTACAGGCAGAGGCCCCGGTTCAACAGGTGGTAGTGGGTTAAGCGTACTGGTCAGATACCAGTTGCCATTCTGCGGAGCTTTCGCAAGCCGATAGTCGTATGCACCGGCCACAATGCGACTTTTCTGAACGAAATTTCCATTTGATTTCCCGTCAACGCCAATCAGCTCAATCCCTTCCACGGTTTCTGCGCCCTGGCCCCCAAGGTTGATCACCTGAACATAGCTGCTTCCGGAAGTGTCACCCGTGATATGCATCCTGTCGGTAAGTGAGTTATCACCTGCCAGAACAGAGTTGAATACGAGGGTGCCGCCGTTACCGATATAGTCAGTAGCTGTAAGGGTGGTTCCGGCAGACGACTCACTCTGGTTGAGGTAAACTGTTCCGCTGTTGACCAGAGAATATAGCGTCTGATCGTGCCCGTTAAGATCAAGCACACCTCCCCGTCGCACGTTATAGCCGGAACTGCTGCTGAATGCACCTTCCGTCCCGGCGGTAAGTGTACCGCCATAAACAGATGTTCTTCCGTAATAGGTATTGTTACTGGTAAGTGTGGTATGTCCCTGCCAGATATTAATATTACCGGTACCTTCCACTGGAGAGGAGAACACATACTCCGAATCTGTGTGGTTGAAGTTAATTTCGGCAATACTTGTGTTTAAGTTGGAATTTAGAGTAACAATACCAGCTTCCACATGACCCGCTCCGATTGCATCCTGATTTCGGGCGGCCCCAATATTTAACGCACCATTATTGATAGAAATGTTTGGAGATTTAATCAGGCTTCCATTACTGGCCGTCAGAGTGCCGTAGGCGGTTGCGTTGGTACTGCCGTTGAAAAATACGGAATAACCGACGTAAATATTATTAGTCGCAGTTACAGAAGCACCGTTATTTACAGTTAACACACCGGTGCCGTTACCCGCGCCAGTAGAGTCGGTACTGGTGCCTAAGCCGACAAAGATATAATTTTCAGCAGACACAGAAGCACCACTATCCACGGTTAGCGTACCTGTTCCTGTACCTGTTCCGGTGGGTCCGGACCCGGTGCTGGTGCCTAAGCCGACGAAAATATTTTTTCCTGCAGACACAGAGGCACCGCTATCCATGGTTAGTGTACCTGAGCCGAAGCTGTCGTAGCTACCGGTGCTGTTACCGTAGCCGACATAAATATCTTTCCCCCCCAGCACAGAAGCTTTGTTATTCACGGTGAGCATACCGGAACCAGTACCTATAACGCCTAAGCCGATGAAAACATTATTTGTCGTAGACACAAAAGCACCACTATCTACGATTAGCCTCCCTGAACCAGCGATGTCAAAGTTACCTGTACTGTCGCTGTAGCCGACGTAAATATCATTCCCCGCCCGCAAAGAAGCATTGTTATTTACATTAAATATACCTTCACCTGTTCCTGAAGAACCTAAGCCGATAAAAATATTATTTCCTGCAGACACAGAAGCGTCTCTGTCCACTGTTAATGTCCCCGTGCCGGCACTGTCATAATTACCTGTATCGTAGCCGTAGCCAACGTAAATATCATTTTTTGCCAGCACAGCAGCTTTGTTGTCCACGTTTAATACGCCTGTTCCTGAACCTGCAGAGCCTAAGCCGACGAAAAAAATATTTTCCGCAGATACAAAAGCACCGTTATCCACAGTTAACGTGCCGGAGCTGTTATTTCCCACACTAACATAATTCGTCTTTACGACCCCAGAAGCAGGAAAGCCTGTTCCTTTAATAGTAAGCGAGGCATCCCCAGGAGTGTTGCCTATATAAATAATACCGTAAGTCAGATTAGAGCCTGTTTCTATCTGAAGTATTTCATCCGCTTTCACTACGATAAGGTCGTCTGCAGACTTAGCTGAAGATACAAAAACGAATGGGAGTAATATCGTGAGTGGAAAAAATTTACCTATGCAGGTCATGCTATTACAACGATTTACACCAGACATCTTTCGACTTGCTGTTAGATCAGGTTGATATAACATATTGAATTTTTTCATCATTCTAACCTTCCAAAATATGGATACAGTGAAAAATCATTTTCAGGCTCGGCTGGAAAGGTACTGATAGGATGTTACGAATAAAATAGGTACTCTATGGTGGACGTCTGATTCCCTCAATCTAACCCATACGCCCTAAAGACGCAGGCATGAATTCTCGCCGTGCAGGGGATAATCGGTATAAATTAAAGATTAAAATCGTCTTTTGGTAATTATTAGCAAAGTAATCACCCCTTGCAATTATAACTGCTCTCATTAATAAAATTCATTATCTGTATGACCTGAAATCATCCTGTACTACACGCTGTTTTTTATGCCCCAGATAGCTTCACAGTATTATTGTAGCTTACATTTAATTTCTGCTGACTAACATTGCTCCACGAAGTTAAAATTATTCATAATCGCCCCTTGAAACCAGCGTAATGCGCCAGTATTTTTTGAGTCATTCTGGTGTCATTTATGCTTGGTTTAAGTTTTAAGGCAGTTTTGACGGGCGAGCTCCCGCTGGAGCGCCGCAACAAGCGAACCGGTAAGACAGAGAAGGCACGTATCTGTGAGAACACTGATCGCACGGTCCGGACATGGCTTGGTGAAGCAGTGGAAGCGGCTGTGGCCGACGGGGTAACGTTCTCGGTACCGGTGTCCCCGCACACGTTTCGTCATTCCTACGCCATGCACATGCTGTACGCAGGAATTCCGGTGAAGGTGCTGCAGAGCCTCATGGATCACAAGTCGGTCAGCTCGACGGAATTCTATACAAAAGTGTTTACACTAGATGTGGCCGCCCGGCACCGGGTGCAGTTTTCGATGCCGGAGGCTGAAGCTGTGACGATATTGAAAGTCAGGTAAGTAATTTCATTACTTCGAGTATCAGGGAAATGATACTCGACGGGAACTGGTCTGTCAGATTTGGGCTACTTGAAAGAAAGTAAGGTTGCAGGGGTCTACCTAACCAGATTTCTCGTAGTTCAACTGAATTGCAAATTAACAAGCCTCAAATAGTTATTCACATATACAGTAGACAGATCCAAGTTTTAAGATCCTAAATAGATCCTAATTGGATCCATACAGAACCAAATAGAACCAAACAGATCCCCGATCGCTGAGAGCCGCGCCCTGTCTGCCTTCATAGATGTTTCAGGGGAGTTGTGGAGGGAATAAAGGGAGTTGAAACGGGAAGTTAGGGATTTGCGGCGGGTAAAAAGGGAGTTGTAAAGGGAAAAAAGTGATTTCCAGCGGGAAAAAAGGGAGTTACAGTGGGAACAATAGGGAGCTGTAGTGGGAAAAGCTCCTGCTCTTATGCATAAATTATTCACAAGGTGGATAAGTTGGATAATTCTAACAAAAACATATACTTCTTTCCTGATGCGATTCCTGATTCAGATGAGGGTGAAGGAAAAACATTAACAGTTACCAGCAATTCGAGCGTTCAGCCAGCGGCCCTGATGCGTCTGGGTATTTTTGTTCCTACAAATAAAAGTGGTGATGCTGGCGAAGCTATTGACGCTAGTGAGATATTGTCGTCTTTAGAGCTGTCCAGATCTGAAGGCTATACTAAGATCATCATTACCGGGCCTAGACTTAACCTCTCTACAGACTTAAAGGTTTGGATGGGAATCATCCACGCGTTCTCAAAATACGGCATTTCCAGTAATGCTATCACCCTTTCATTTCATGAGTTTGCCGGGTTATGCCAGATACCGTCAAAACGACTGGACTCTAGGCTTCGCGGAAATATTCGTGATTCTTTGACGCGTATTCGCGGCAAAACCATTACGCTCAGCACTATCGGCTCAAAAGGAGCCTACGTCACTGGGTTGTTGAAAACCGGACGTTTCAACTCAGACGAAGATACCATCGAACTTGAGGCTGATAGCAAGTTGTGGGAGCTGTATAGGGCGGATTATCTTACTTTATTGCGTAAGAAGCCGCTGAATGCTCTACCGCGGCAGGAGGCGGCCCAGGCGCTTTACACCTATTTGGCTAGTCTCCCAGAGCGCCCTGCGGACATCTCTTTTACCAGACTAAGAGCTCGTCTAATGCTAACCAACCGTATTAGTGATCAGAATAAGGTTATCCGCGCTGCTCTTGAAAAGCTGAAAAGCATTGGCTACTTGGATTATCTTCTTAAAAAAGAAGGGCGTGAAACGATGGTGCGTGTTCTTAGTAGAAACCCTGCCTTGAAACCTGGTGACTTGTAGGGGGAAAACGTGACCTGTAGAAGGTTACGAAAATATGTAAAGGGGATGTGCTTTGAAAATCTTAAAGGTGACCTGAAGAGGGAGGATCCTGACGGTAAAAGGGATCTAGAGAGGGATTGGATTAGTTTCAGCTGAAGGTTTCAAATCTATAGTGACCTCCAGCGGGAAAAATTAGCCCTTTGGATCTGTAATTCCGTGCTCATATCCCCCCTGCCCGCTACAACTCCCTTCTCTGACCTCGCCTTCCCTTTATGGGTCACTTTGGCTTCAGTAAGTTACCCGCTGTACGTCACTGTAAAAAAAACTCCCGTTATAGCTCCTTTTCATATCCATTATTCCCTCTACAGCTCCCCTAAGTTTGGGTATACATTCCCTCTCTAGCTCCCTTTTTGACAAGTGTGAAATTCCCGCTTCAGCTCCCTTTGAGCTGGTGTCTTTTCTTTAGGTCATTGAGCTATAACTTTCAATTCTGCTCTTCCTGTACAAATGCTTATCAGTGTTAGCCACTTTTGTTAGGCGAGTTGTGTGCGCAGTAAGTCGTTTTTTGACCAACTTTGCAAATTTTGACACGGTTTGCTTTTTTAGTGTTGCTTTGCTTCATTTATCAAGATTTAATATAATTATGCAAAGTTGACTGTAAGGAATATATGATGGGATTAATGGATACTCTTGATCAATGCATAGCCGCTGGTCATGAAATGACAAAGGCTATTGCTGTTGCTCAATTTAATGATGACAGCCCAGAGGCAAGGAAAATTACACGCCGTTGGCGCGTTGGTGAGGCTGCTGATCTGATTGGCGTTTCATCACAAGCCATTCGCGATGCAGAGAAAGCTGGTCGTCTCCCCCACCCCGATATGGAAATGCGTGGACGGGTCGAGCAGCGCGTTGGCTATACAATTGAACAAATTAATCATATGCGGGATGTGTTTGGTACACGTCTTCGTCGCCCAGGCGAAAGTGTTCCTCCCGTCATTGGCGTAGCTGCACATAAAGGTGGCGTTTATAAAACTTCTGTCTCTGTACACCTGGCTCAAGACCTAGCTTTAAAAGGGCTTCGTGTTCTTCTTGTGGAAGGTAATGATCCTCAGGGTACTGCATCGATGTATCATGGTTGGGTTCCTGATTTGCATATTCATGCCGAAGATACTTTACTCCCATTCTATCTGGGAGAGCGTGACGATGCTTCATACGCTATAAAGCCTACATGCTGGCCAGGCCTGGATATTATTCCTTCTTGCCTGGCATTACATCGCATCGAAACAGAACTCATGGGGCGTTATGACGAAGGTAAATTGCCCACTGAACCTCACATGATGCTTCGTCTGGCCATCGAAACCGTTGCTCAGGATTATGATGTTGTTGTAATCGATAGCGCACCTAACCTTGGTATTGGCACGATTAATGTTGTCTGTGCGGCTGATGTATTGATCATCCCTACCCCTGCAGAGCTCTTCGATTACACTTCAGCACTACAATTTTTTGACATGCTGCGCGACCTGTTAAAGAACGTAGATCTTCAGGGATTCGAGCCTGATGTGAGAATTCTACTTACAAAATATAGTAATAATAATGGCTCACAATCCCCGTGGATGGAAGAACAGATACGTGATGCTTGGGGTAGTATGGTTCTCAAAAATGTTGTTCGCGAAACAGATGAAGTGGGAAAAGGGCAGATTCGAATGCGCACAGTATTTGAACAAGCCATCGATCAGCGATCATCAACTGGAGCCTGGCGAAATGCACTCGCAATCTGGGAGCCTGTTTGTAACGAAATATTCGATCGCCTGATCAAACCTCGCTGGGAGATTCGCTAATGAAACGCGCACCAATTATACCTAAATCCTCTCCTGCACTCGTTCCAGCAGAACCAGCATCTGCGCCTGCTGCTCCGATGGTTGACTCCCTTATTGCTCGAGTTGGAGCAATGGCAAAAGGGAATACGATCACCCTCCCCGTTTGTGGCCGTGATGTGAGATTTGTTCTGGAAACGATTCCGGGCAATGCAGTTGAAAAGTCCACAAATGTCTGGGCTGGTAATGAACGTGATCAGGAGTTTCTCACTGAGGATGCACTTGATGATCTCATTCCTTCATTCCTGCTGACTGGACAACAGAATCCAGCGTTCGGAAGAAAATGCAATGGTGCAATCGAAGTTGCTGATGGAAGTCGCCGTCGCATGACGGCTATTCTGACCTCAAGTGAATATCGGATTCTAGTTGGCGATCTTGATGATGAGCAGATGGATTCGTTGTGCAAGACTGGTAACGATTATCGACCTACAAGTGCATATGAGAGAGGAAAGCGTTATTCGCTCCGTCTTGATAATGAATTTAAAGGTAATATTTCGGCATTGGCTGATGCCGAAAATATCTCTCGCAAGATTATTACACGATGTATCAACACGTCGAAGCTTCCACGCAAGTTGATCGCCCTCTTCTCAAATCCCGGTGAACTTTCTGCCCGAGCCGGTGATAATTTAAGCCGTCTTTTCAGTGAATATGAAGCGTCACTACTTGGCAAAATAGATGACTTAACAGAAAATCGTAAAAAGGGAATCGTCTTTGAAACTGAAGACATTATTCAGACATTAACTGAAGTAGTAAAAGGCTCAAAGAGCACAACCTTGATTGCACCGATAAAACGAGAATTCGTACCTGGTGCCATCGCTCAATACAAAGGTAACAAGGTTGTGTTCAGTCTGGATCGGGCAAAGATTCCTAAACAATGTATTGAACAGATGGAAGATATTCTAAATCAATTAGTAAAGTCAGAGTCGAGATAACCCGGAATCGTCCACATAGTTGAATTCGACCGTGGTCCCAGCCACTCAACTGGGACCGTGGTCCCAACCACTCAACTGGGACCGTGGTCCCAACCACTCAACTGAGACCGTGGTCCCAACCACTCAACTGAGACCGTGGTCCCAACCACTCAACTGGGACCGTGGTCCCAACCACTCAACTGGGACCGTGGTCCCAACCACTTAACTGGGACCGTGGTCCCAGAGGGTCAAACTAGGGTATAAAATGTTATGGCCCAGCGTAAGAGGAAAAATGCATGTACTCCCCTTTGGTGCTTCCTCGCTCACTCGCGGGATTCTCCCGGTCATTCGACTGCGGCGAGCACTGCCGCCATCTTGAAAAAGAATTTTCCTGATCATTGCTCTGGGAAGATCACCCCACTGAGTGGTGTATGATGGAGAAAGCATCTCTCGTTTTATCTGCTATTTCGGCGCTATCATTCGCCCCATCCGCCTCGGTCAGTGAAATGCAGGCGCTGAACCTGCAGATGGCTGGCTCAGGAATAACAGAGGTGGGTACTGCTGCGGTTCTGGCGACGGAACAACAGGTATAGTCAGTCACCCCGGCATCCGGTACGCAAACCGCCGGAATAAAGATAAATATGCGGCGCGCATTCGGAGATTAAAGCATGTCAGTGATTAAGCGAACGGCAGAACAAGGCATTCATCGTATCCTGCGCCTCTGGAATGTCCCGGAAGCACAGTGGCCGGATCGGGTGAAACAGACCGGCAGAGGGATGATGCTGGCTGGCGTGGCCACGGTCGTACCTTTGCTTCTGGTTGATGACATCCCCCAGCCGGGGACGATTACGCTGCAGCTCTGTTATGCCGGGCTGCTCTGCGTCGGGGTTATCCTGGCGTTTGACGATAAACAGAATTTGAAAGGAAACAGTCTGCAACCTGAATAGCTGAAAGATGAGGACCGGACACTGGTTTTTGTGGCCCTGCAGGCGCAGCACCGGCAGCTGATTTCGGCATACAACTCGGCTCTGACGGCATGCAGCCTGGCCGGAAAGACTGCCCCTTCAGTGGATATCTTTGGGCTGCATGAAGTGCAGGAGGCGCTACGTCGCACTGGCGTGGCACCGGAGTACCGTTAAATTCGACCCCTGCACGCTGCAGGAGAAAAAAAACGGCAGGGTGACATCTCATCCCCGCCGTTGAATCGTATAGCCTGATTCTTCGGCGATTATAGAGCGTTTAATTGCGATGTAAATCACGTTTATATCTTATCTAAAACTCTTTGCGACTATATTCCTGAGTATGTCTAGGGCCGGCTCTCACCAGAGTGGCTAACAAAGGAAGTCGGTTCCCTCCGCCTTCATGCCGTCTGCTGGCGGCGGGCTTCAGCGCCGTGCCTTCACGCTAACCCGGCCGCTCCGGCCACAAGGATTCACTCCGTCTCCGTCCTTGTATGATCAGTATGACAATGAGAAACGTATACACTCATTGTGATTTACCTGATGTTGCAGCAGGTTCTTCGTCCAGGGATATGAGCCCGAGGGTGAGCACCATTGCGCAACATCAGTCTCAGTATTAGCCCGAACAATTGCCTGGGCGTATTACCAGCCCGTATCTACAAGGCAGGGAGAACTGAATATGAGTGATAAAACCATTGTTGGTATAGATGTCGCCAAGAACACTCTGGAAGTGTTTATCGACACTACCGGGCAGTTGCTACATCTGGAAAATTCAGCTGCGGGAGTTCATGAATTACAGGAAGCACTAAGCGGGCTTGCTGTAGCTGGAGTTATCATGGAAGCTACAAGCCGGTATCATTATACTGCTGAATTAATGCTAAGTGCATCAGGTTTGCCAGTCGCTGTAATTAATCCTCGTCAGATAAAAAACTTTGCCAGAGCTATGGGTAGGGTGGCAAAGAGTGACCCAATCGACGCGAGAATTATCTGCGAATATGGTCGGCGCATGACCCCGAAATTCAGGCCGACAAAAAGCGAGCAGCAATAGGATTTGGCCATACTGTTGATGCGTCGGCGTCAACTAGTTCAGGGTCGTGTAATGGAAACCAACCGTCTCAAGGAACGATGTGGCGTTTATATCGAGCAGGGAATCATGCGGCATATCAGATGGCTTGATGCTGAGATTGATATTCTGGATGCCGAGATTAAGCAACGGCTACGCCAGGACGATACTCTGGCTATGAAACGTAAGTTGCTTGATAAGGTAAAAGGTATAGGGCCTATAACACAGGCCACTCTTTTGATACAACTTCCGGAACTCGGCTCGCTTACGAGTCGACAGGTTTCAGCGCTGGTTGGGGTTTGTCCTTATGACAGGGACAGCGGACAACTCAGGGGAAGGAGGGCGATCTGGGGAGGGCGGTCTGGTCTGCGCGCGACTCTCTTTATGGCTATGCTTTCAGCTGTGCGCTTCAACCCCCAAATCAGGGCCTTTTACAATAGATTACTCGCAAGGGGAAAACCCAAAAAAGTGGCTCTTACTGCTTGTATAAGAAAATTTATCACCATACTCAATGCAATGTTTCGGGATCAAAAAGACTGGATTTATGAGGACACTAACGGTCTAAATACTTAGTTATAAAATTTTGCACACTTGCTTGAACCAGCATGATTTTATCAGGGGGATCTCTGAGAGTCCGCTTTGTGCCAGAAGCGGACGTTTCCAAGATTTGCATTCATTAATCCGCGTAGAACAGATCTCATCGCATAGTCATGCAAACATGCCGGGATCATCAGGGAGATTTTTTCGTGATACGGACAAGGAAAAGTGGTCTAAACAGATAGGAGGCCGCTGAAACGCGCTTAAGATCCCTGCGGGTGTCAAGGCTAAGTAGAAGTGTCCGTTGTAGGGCAAGGTACAAATGTCCATGCTGGAATTAAAGCAGCAACTTTATTTCGCCCATAAGATATTTACAGGCGTCCATTAAATGCTTTTTATTCAGCTGAATTCTTTACCATATAGTCGTTAAATACCTCTGCCATAAAATCTACAAAAACACGGACCTTAGGTGTCATCTGGCGGGTGCTGGGCCAGAGCATGTGAAAAGTATTTGTCTGTGTCACAACATTTTTCAGTATTGCCTTTAACTGACCAGTAGCGAGCATTTCTTTTACAGAATAATCGGGCACACAGGCAATACCGCGACCGTTTTTGACCATATACAACAGGACTTCAAGACTACTGCATATTAGCGTCTGCGGTAGGGTCAGTCCGCCTCTTCCTGGAGTGGTGTAAAGCGGCCATTGTGCTATTTTACCTGAGCTGGGATAGCGGTAGTGCAGGCAGGAATGACCGGATAATTCGTCCGCACTCGTAGGGGTCCCCTGAAGCCTGAAGTAGTCTGGTGAGCCAACGATACACAGTTGAAATGAACCCAGACGACGGGATATCAGCCTGGAATCACTCAGCTCGCCGCCACGAATAACAATATCCATCCCATCCTCGATTACATCAGACAACCTGTCAGAAAAATCAAGGTCCAGCTCTATCTGGGGATAGCGTTCCATAAATTGTGAAATCATGGGTAACATTAGTCCCCCCGCCAGCGGCAGACCGACGCGGAGCCTTCCGCGTGGTTGTCCGGTCATCGCAGACAGTTCATCCTCTGCGGCCTGAATTTCACCAAAGATACGATGACACCTTTCAAGAAAAACTTCTCCTTCCGACGTCAGGCGAACTGAACGTGTACTTCGCTGAAAAAGACGTACGCCCAGACGTTCTTCCAGTCTGGAAATGCTCTTGCTGACTGCTGACGATGAAATACCTTTTACTCGCCCTGTTGCGATGAAACTCCTTGTCTGAGCTACATGCACAAACACCTCAAGTCCATTCATTTTTTCCATCATTTCGAGCACCGATTCATTAATGACATAAATGTCATATATGTTATGCCTTTCATCCCCATTAATCCCGCTAGAATATCATCATATTATTGCCTCAATCCCAGGTAGCTGATTCTGACAGCCTGCCTGATGCTCACTAATCTGATAAAAAGAAGGTTTTATGAACAATGGTAAAATCCGCGTAGGCATCATTGGTACTGGTGGCTGGGCACGATATGGTCACATTCCTGCACTCCAGTTGTTGAGTGACTTTGAAGTTGTCGCCCTCGCAGGTCGTAACAAAGAGAAAGTTGAAAAATATGCAGCACAGTTCGGTATCAGTCAGGCCTATGGCAGCCCGGAAGAATTGCTGGCTAATCCTGATATCGATCTGGTTGTCGTACTGGCACCGACGCCTGAACATGGCCGTCTGGCGAAAGCGGTCATTGAAGCAGGAAAGGACGTTTACAGCGAGTGGCCGCTTTCGACTACCACGGCAGAATCACAAGAGATACTGGCACTGGCGCGTGCGAAAGGTGTTAAGCACGTTGTCGGCCTCCAGCGTCGCTTTTCACCCAGTTCCCGATACTGGCATGACCTGATTGAACAGGGGGTTGTCGGCAAAATCAGGGCGGTGCGAATGTCCGTGGGCGTTGACGCTTTTGGGGAAGTCATGCCGGAGTTTGCAAAATGGGCGCTCGATGCGGCTAATTTTACCGAAGTATTATCCATATATGGCGGCCACTTCAACGACATGCTGTTTCATGGCGTGGGGTTCCCGGAAAAACTGACGGCAATCGCGGTAAATCAGTTCCCGGTCACCACCATTGCAGAAACGGGTGAGAGGGTGCCGTATACCAGCCCGAATGAGGTGATGGTTATCGGTACTCTTAAGGGTGGCGCACTGTTCTCCATTCAGCTTGAGGGCGGACAGAAACATCGTACGGGTCTTCAGATTGACATTACCGGTACCGATGGCGTGTTGCGCATTACCAATGCTCGGGGCTTTGAAAACAAAGACGACAACACCATTGCGATGATGCGTAATGGCATTGAAACTTTTGAAGAACTTTCCGTGCCCGCTGAATATGCATTCCTTCCGGTTTCTCATCTTGATGCCAGCTCCCAGGATGTTGCATACCTCTACGCAGCCTATGCCCGCGATAAAGCTACGGGTTCGAATGATGCAACAACCTTTGAGGACGCATTGCGTCAGCATCAGCTTATCGACCAAATCACCGAATCGTCTGCCCGTTTCTTCAGCTAAATGCGTGTATGGACAAGGATGTCCGCTCTTCGCTCTTAGCAGACCTCGCAACGCTTCAGGCGGTCCGCTTTGTGCCAAAAGCGGACATTTAATATCGTTATGCTAATATCTGGCACTAACCGATAAAGCAGTCCCTGGTAACCAGTCACCACCTTCACTTCCTACCGTAGACAGCAACTCAGGATTTCAGTTGAAGCGTATCGGCAAACTGGCGGTAATATTGCTCAATGAGTTTCTGTCCATTGTCCGGTGAGAACAGGTACAGACGCATCAGTCCCTCAAAAGCGAGGGAAAGGCGCTCTGTGACGTCGTCTGGATTGAGCGCAGCAGATATCTGACCGCTGTTTTGGGCCGCGCGTATCTTGCGGCGAACACTGTTAATCAGGCCAGATTCTGAATCACGAAGAAGTTCGGCGACATGTGTGTTACGCGCACCTTCGCTGGCGATCTCAGCACGCAAAACCGCCACCGCGTGTCCCTCGGATGTGAGGAAGATCTCTGACAGCAGTTTTTCAATCGCCTCGCGACTGAAATCAGTACTCCAGAAACGGCTTATCAGATTGTGATGCCGCTGCAGGTCGAGTTCGATAAGCGCAGTGATAAGGGCTTCCTTGCTCGGGTAGTACTGGTAGATGTTTGCAACGCTCACCCCTGCAGCTGCACCGATCTCGGAAATGGATGAGGCGTGAAACCCGCGTTGTATAAAGCAGTTTCTGGCCCCGTCGAGGATCTGGGTCATGCGCTCTTCACGCGCATGCTCATTCACGGGACGCCCGCGCAGGGGCTTGTCTGCACCAGTTTTCATTTTCACAATATATTCCATTCAGGTAACACAAGGACGGCACCGGGATGGTGTCGTCCTCAGTTTGCAGGTAAGGCTGGCTGCAAAGCGATAGACGTCAGAGCGACGTCGGCGTTGCCTCAACGCTCGCATAGACCTTGATTTCCTGAAACTGCTCAATCGCACGTGGCCCACAGAGGACACCGATACCACTTTGCTTGAAGCCGCTCTGTTCAAAATGCTCAGACATGACGCCCCAGCAGTTTAGCCAGATATGACCGGCTTGAATAGACTTGCCAACTCTCCGGCAGCGCGCCGTGTCGCCCGAGAACACCGAAGCGGCGAGACCGAATTCCGTAGCGTTTGCGCGCATGATTGCGTCGGCTTCGTCTTCAAAAATCTCGAAAGTCTGGACTGGCCCGAAGACCTCGGACTGGATGACACAGGCGTCCAGGTTCTGTACTTCGATCAGGGTGGGGCGGTAGAACGCACCTGCAGCCAGAGGGCCTTCGTCGACCGGGCCGCCGCGCACCAGAATGTTGGCATAAGATTCTGCTTCCGCGACCACAGCATCAACGCGTTGAACACTGGCTTTGTCGATCAGTGGACCGAGCTGCGCCTGCGGATCCTCGCTTTCGCCGAGCCGGACGTTCTGATAAGCCTCGATCAGCGCGGCGCGCAATCGGTCGGCAATGCCACTCTGGGCCAGTACACGCGAACCGGTGCAGCAGAACTGGCCGTTCATTGCGACCAGTGCCATGACGATCTGCGGTACTACCACATCAAGGTTTGCATCATCGAATACGATCAGCGGCGCTTTGCCGCCCAGTTCCAGGTTCAGACGTTTGAGCGTTTTGGCACCATTGGCGGCAATGAGGCGGCCTACCTTAGTGCTGCCGGTATAGCTGATCATGTTCACCAGCGGGGAGTCAACCAGCATGGAGGCACCAATACTCCCGGTTTCGGTAATCACATTCAGTACACCCGACGGCAGCGATTTGACTGCGGCGATTGCCCGGGAAAACAGTGTATTGGTAAGTGCGGTTTGATGTGGCAGCTTTAGCACCACAGTACATCCGGCAGCCAGTGCGGGGGCGACAGCGCGCACTGACAGAATGATCGGTGAGTTCCAGGGCGAGATAACTCCCACAACGCCAAGAGGTTCGGGATCGGAATGAAAGTGCATCCCCGGAGTGGCTTCAAGGGCACGCCCACCGGTCTGCAACAGTGCCGTGGCGGCACCATAACGCAGCCACTCCACCGTTAACGCCAGTTCCCACTGTGTCTGCGCCAACAGCTTGCCCCCTTCGCGGGCGAGCTGGATTGCTATCTCGTCCACCCGTTTTTCGACCTCATCGGCCAGCTCAAACAGGGCACGCGAGCGCAGGGAGCGTTCTTTGGACCAGTTTGTGGTGTCGAAAGCAGTGCGGGCGGCCTCGATCGCCTTGCGTGCTTCGTCAGCGCCGATGTCCAGGTAGTTACCCAGGGGCTGGCCAGTCGAAGGGCTGACTGCCTGCCTGATTGTGCCTCCGTTGTTCCAGCTACCGTTGATCCAGTTTTTTGCAGCTTCAGTCAAATTCGGATGTTCCATGATATTTCCTTTCAGAGTATCCCGCGGATTGGTTGACGCAGACACAGTGCGGGGAGTCCCTGGTCTGATCGGCCGACGCTGAAGCTAAAGGCTGCTCGTTTGCGTCGTGATAAATATAAAAGTAAGCGATCATTTATATAAATGCAATGCTAATTTACAGCACTCAGAAATTATGGGATAACGCCGCTGGCGTGGACGGGATTAGTCTTAGTGAGGATACAATGGTCATGGACCGAACACGCATCGCCCTGAGGCGGCAGCTCATGTCTTTTGCTGCCCGGTACAGGTGGACTGTAGCTGTATCGAATGCGTGTCTTCAGTGAGCGAAATGTTTATTGTGTTCAAACGAAGAGATCGTGCTCATATCCAGGCCGCGACACCCGGCATAAAGCTTTACAGATCTTTCAGCAGATTAGCTGACAGCTGGCGAAGCAGATCTAACTCCTCATCTTTCATCTGCATGGTACATCTCATCTTACCAGGCAGTTCAAGCAGAGCCTCTTTCATCTCATGCGCCTTTTCAGTAAGTACGACATTTTTCATCCTTTCATCTCCGACGACGGCCATCCTTTTCAGAAACCCCTTCCCCTCAAGTTTTTGCACAAGCGGTGTCAGCGTTCCAGAGTCAAATAATGTCTTCTGACCAAGCGCCCCTAACGGGATATCGTCCTGCTCATAGAGTGCCATGAGCACGACAAACTGTGGGTAGGTCAGGTCAAATTCTTTCAGTAATGGTCGATACTGGCGGATCAACGCGTTTGTAACCGAGTACAAAGAGAAGCATAGCTTTTCTTCCAGGAAGCTGTTTTGTTTCATTTAATTAACCCCGGCATGAAGATATAAAAACAGTATAAATAATATTTGATAGAAAGAATATTGCATGCAAGTTTAATTCGTAAAAGTTAGTTTCCGGTAACAGGATGATGAACATACTTTTAAAAGGCTCAGTCACAAAAGCCGGATCTGCTGTTCTGACTTCTGCCAGTTTTGCATTCGCCCATGCGGTATATTCTGAACAACCGGCCAGTCTTTATGCTCCGCCGCGAGGTTTGGGCATTTCTTAACGTACCTTTCTCATTGAACCGCTTCTCATCCGTTGCAGCTGGCCATCCACACAACGTCTGAAAACTTCGTGTATAAATAATCATTGTAATTATATAAGTGATCGATTACTTTTATATTCGTCACGACGCAAACGAACTGCCTTTAGCTGCGGCGTTAACCAGCCAGACAAGAGATTACCCGCCCCGTGTCTGTGTCGATCAATGTGCGGGATACTCACTGAAACGGCGCAGAACCGGATTAACTGCGGTCAGCCCATCGGCCGGCCAGCCGCCAGGCAAGGACAAGAACATGGATTGTACCCGGGGGCGTGCGGCAGGGCGTATAAGTATCCGAATCTGAAGATCAGAATGAAATCTCTACTAAAACGCTGTTTTTCCAAACTTAATTAACCCCATTTAAAATATTCAAAAAAAGATGAATGAATAATGTTTGACTAAAAGAGTATTGCGTGCAAGTATCATTCGCACAAGGTGATGTCGGGGATAACCGGCGCTCAACTGAATAATACAATCAACATACATCTAACGAGGCTTAATCATGAAAACCGTATCAGCTGTCCTGACTTCTGCTCTTTTCGCATCCGCCACCGCTGTGGGTTCCGAACAACCGGTCAACCTTCCTGCTCCTACGGCCGGAGTGCAGGCATTTCTCAACGTGCTGAACTCCGGTAACGGCAAGCCCATGGAACAACTGACCCCGCAGGAGGCCCGTCAGGTACTGATCGGGGCACAGAAGGGCGTTACGTTGCCATCTGCGCAGGTTTCAGAAAAAATCATCACGGTAAACGGGCAATCCATAAAACTGAAAATCGTGAAACCGGACAACGCTACTGGCACACTTCCTGTATTCATGTTCTTCCATGGTGGTGGCTGGGTGCTGGGAGATTTCCCGACTCATGAACGTCTTATACGGGATCTGGTTCGCTCATCCGGCGCTGCTGCAGTATATGTGGACTACACACCGTCACCGGAGGCCCACTTCCCTGTAGCAATTAACCAGGCGTATGAGGCAACCAAGTGGGTGGCTGAACACGGTCAGGAAATTGGCGTGGATGGCAGCCGTCTGGGCCTGGTCGGTAACAGTGTTGGCGGGAATATGGTGGCCTCTGTGGCGCTGCAGGCCAAACAGTTTAACGGACCGAAGATTCGTTATAACGTGATGCTGTGGCCGGTAACCGACGCGAATTTTAACACCACATCCTATAACCAGTACGAAAATGGCTATTTCCTGACGAAGAACATGATGAAATGGTTCTGGGATAACTACACCACTAACGCGTCAGACCGTAATAATATTCTAGCCTCGCCACTGCGAGCCACCACGGAACAGCTGAAAGGGTTCCCGCAAACCTTAATCCAGACAGCGGAACTGGATGTTCTACGCGACGAAGGTGAAGCGTTCGGACGCAAGCTGGATGCCGCTGGCGTGCCTGTGACCGTGACACGCTACAACGGTATGATCCATGACTATGGGCTGCTGAACCCGTTGAGTCAGGAGCCCACCGTCAAAACTGCGCTGGAGCAGGCGGGTGCAGAACTGCATAAACATCTGAAATAATAACCGGATAATATTCTAACAGCGCGGCCAAAGGCCGCGCTGTTTTATATGAGTCTGGTTCATACCTGTGCTAATCCAGTCGAGAAAGTCTTTGTTGAGCACACCAAATTACGCAGTCATGTTATTCTTTGCTGTAAGTCCTCGCACAACCTTAATCTCTAAATTCCGCTCTTCGCTCATAACGGACACTCATCGCCTGCAACCTCTACACGTCTTTTAAACATCTTCCCTGGTTGACATCAAACACAACTGCTCACCCGTTCGCACCCTTCACGGTGCATTCAGCCCGCGAAGGGTTTGTGCTGCGGCTTGCGGCGTCGCCCTTGCGTCCTCCTCTTTTCGCCGGGTTTTTGTGGCGGCACGGCGCAACAGGGTGCCGCATATCAGAGAGGAGTGTGTCTATGTCCCGTTTTATCCTGGGTGACTGCGTGCAGGTGATGTCGCGTTTTCCGGCGCGTGCCGTCGATTTTATTCTGACCGATCCCCCGTATCTGGTTGGTTACAAAGACCGTTCCGGCCGCACGCTGGCGGGTGATAACTCGGCGGAATGGCTCCAGCCTGCCTGTCATGAAATGTTTCGCGTGCTGAAAAATGACAGTCTGATGGTGAGTTTCTATGCCTGGAACCGCGCGGATCTGTTTATCAGTGCCTGGAAAGCGGCGGGGTTCCGGATTGTCGGTCATGTGGTGTTTGCCAAAACCTATGCCTCTAAATCCACCTTTGTTGGCTACACCCATGAAAACGCCTATCTGCTGGCCAAAGGCCGTCCGCAGACGCCGGACCGCCCCATCCCGGACGTGATCCCCTGGAAATACACGGGCAATCATCACCATCCGACTGAAAAGCCGGTGCAGAGTCTGCGCCCGCTGATTGAATCCCTGACCCGTCCAGGTGCGATTGTTCTCGACCCGTTCGCCGGCTCCGGCTCCACCTGCGTGGCGGCTGCCGAAGCGAGCCGGCGGTATATCGGTATTGAGATGCTGGAGCAGTACCACGCCGCCGGGGTGCGCCGTCTGGCTCAGGTCGAGCGGGCCAGACGAATGCCGGCAGCCAATGACGGCGCGTTCTATCCCGATTATCCGGAGG
>Ga0207696_1000544_pt1 | contig 30471 bp, 26 predicted proteins | sample KBSS54metaG_FD_184403 | JGI IMG/M metagenome (GOLD analysis project Ga0207696, IMG submission 184403) | Switchgrass rhizosphere microbial communities from Kellogg Biological Station, Michigan, USA - KBS S5-4 metaG (SPAdes) (version 2) | ecosystem: Host-associated > Plants > Roots > Rhizosphere >...
CACCAGTGGCGTCACGGCGGAAGAAGCGAAACAACGCCACCAGGTTGCGGTCACCGCGTTAAATAAACAGAACGACTTTGCAGCCTCATTGCTGAAAGATATTGAGAACGATCCTAAAACCAGCAAAAACGTTGCCGTACTGACCTTTCTGCGCATGACCATTGAGCAGGGCAGGTATGATGAAGTCCCTCCCCGCCCTGATGTTCATTGCTTTGTTTTTAGCCGCCAGGGCGATGCGGCTTATCGCGCTTTTGGGGCATTATGGGGTTCCTCTCGCGATAGCCAGGCCCCTATCTGCCCACCGCAAGGCAATCTTTTTGAACTACCTGCGTGGAAGCAGCTTAATAAAATCCTCGATCCAGTCATGAGTGCTGCGTACCCAAATTCGGGTACCATTCGTTATGCCAGCTATGCGGATTGGGCGATACTCCGGCTGCGTGCAACGCTCTCACCCACCGATTTCCTTAAGCCAATTGAAGGTCAATCGCAGGAATCCCCTGAGAAGAGAATTAGCGAATGGGATGACAAAAGCTGGCCAAAGGTGCAACGTGAACAGCTACTTATCGCGATAGATCCGGCACGTAAAGCGACCATGGAGTGGCTACAAACAGAGCGAAAATTCACCGCCAGCGATGCCAGTAAAGCCTCAACAGCTATCGTTAATGCGTGGTTAAATGAGCAACTGGATTATCTCAGCGAGAATTTGTCGACAGGGGATCAGTGACGAGTTATTCAGGCAATAACGAAAAAAAGCCGGGCTAATGCCCGGCTGGCTTAATGCCTTATCATTCGGGGGAATAAGTGAGGTTTGGTGTATCAAGCCAATGAGTCAAATAATGAGAAACGGCCTGTTTTTGGCAATGACCAATAACAGGTAAATGCGGTAAATCTGCTTTCAGTTGTGCCATCGCGTTGCCCATGATTAATCCATGACCCACGCTTGAGAGCATTTCGCGGTCGTTCATCGCGTCGCCAAATGCCATACAATCTTTCATCGTCAGGCCAAGATGCTGACTTAATACCTTCAACGCCGAGCCTTTGTTGCAGCCCACTGGTAACACTTCTAAGCAATCTACCGCCGAGAAACAGAGAAACGCGCGGTCACCCAGCGCCTCTTCTAGTTGAACTTTCAGCCGTAGCAGGTCATCGTGCGGGCCACAGAAACAGGTCTTCGTCACTTCATCAGAAGGGATGCGTTTTACATCAACAATTTTCGGGCTAAAGCCGCTGTAAACGTGGGCGTTGAGCATTTCCCCAACTGCATATTCCGTTAACCAGCCGGTGTCATTAAACACGTGCAGGCTAGCCTGGGTTTCCCACTGCCCGTGAATCACGGTTTCCGCTGCCTCTGCTGCAAGATCCTGGCGGTGCAGAAGTTCGCCTTCCGTTGAGTGAATGCGTGTCCCGTTGCCGGTTATCAAAAACGCTTCCAGTGAGAGTTTGTTCAGGACATGGCGCATTTCCAGCACATGGCGACCCGTGGCAAATGCGATTGTCATCTGGCGTTCATCGCGCAACCGGTTTAGGGTACGCACCGTTTCTTCGCCCAAAAGATGATTGGGCATTAACAGCGTACCATCCATATCAAATGCAGCCAGACGAGCCATGTTTACTCCGATTTGTGACGACTAAAACACAGCTGGCAGTATCACCTGGTATATACGGAACTAATAGTGAATACTTTTTTAAAATTGTTCCGGGTTTAACTATGCGACTACTCAATCGACTCAACCAATTTCAACGTTTGTGGCAACCCTCGGCGGGGGAAATTCAACACGTCACCGTAGCGGATTTGGCCGCTCGCTGTTTTTGCAGTGAACGCCATGTGCGAACGTTGCTCAATCAGCTACAGGATGCGGGGTGGTTAACCTGGGAGGCGAAGTCCGGGCGCGGGAAACGCGGCACCCTGACATTTTTGGTGACGCCGGAAAGCGTTCGTTCAGGAATGATGGAACAGGTGTTGCACAAAGGACAGCATCAGAATGCGCTCGAACTGGCGCAGATCGCACCGGAACAACTGCGCCATTTGCTGCAACCATTTTTAGGTGGGCAGTGGCAAAATGATACGCCGACGCTACGTATTCCCTATTATCGTCCGCTAGAACCTTTGCAGCCGGGTTTTCTGCCAGGTCGTGCCGAGCAGCATTTAGCTGGGCAAATCTTTGCTGGCCTCACCCGATTCACCTCCTCTGGCACGCTCCCACAACCTGACCTTGCTCATCATTGGGAAGTCTCCGAAGACGGCCTGAACTGGAACTTTTTTATTCGCTCCACACTTCACTGGCACAACGGCGAGCCAGTGGAAAGCACGCAATTACAGCAACGTTTAATGATGCTGTTGGCACTTCCGGCAATGCGGCATCTGTTTGTCAGCGTGAAAAGCATTGAGCTCGCCCATACGCAATGCATCCGTTTTGTGCTGCATAGCCCCGACTACTGGCTGGCTCATCGGCTGGCGAGTTATTGCAGCCGCCTGGCCCACCCAGAAGATGACCAAATCGGCTGCGGGCCATTTCGCATCAGCAGCTATAAAGAGAATCTGGTACGCATCGAGAGCTTTGAGTCTTACCATCTCGGCCATCCGTTACTCAAAGCAGTGGAATACTGGATTACCCCACAATTGTTCGACACCGAACTAGGCACCAGTTGCCGCCATCCGGTGCAAATTGCCATTGGGCAACAAGATGAACTGGTCCATCTTCGCCCTGTCAGCAATAGCATCAGCCTCGGCTTTTGTTATCTGGCGGTGAAGCAAAACAGCAACTTGTCACCAGAGCAGGCGCGCTTTCTGATGCAGGTAATCCACCAGCAACAGTTGATCGCCAGCCTGCCCGTCGATGAATCGCTGATCATGCCAAGCGTTGAGATGATCCCCGGCTGGAAAATTCCCGAGTGGACTCAGTGCGACGCGGTTGCGCTGCCGCCACAAGTGACGCTGCTTTATCATTTGCCGGTTGAATTGCACGTGATGGCCCAGCAGCTTAAAACATCTCTTGCTGCCTTAGGTTGTGAATTAACGCTAGTCTTCCACGACGCGAAAAACTGGACCGGGTGTGATGCGTTAGCTGAAGCTGATTTAATGATGGGCGACCGGTTAATTGGCGAGGCACCGGTCTACACGCTGGAGCAGTGGTTACGCAGCGATGTGCTGTGGCCTGCGGTTCTGACTGAAAACCAGTACACCCATTTGCAGGCAACACTCGATACCGTGCAAATCCACCCCGACGAAAATGCCCGCAATACTGGTTTGCAAGAAGTGTTCAGCGCATTAATGCGCGATGCCATCGTGTCGCCACTGTTTAATTACCGTTACCAGATTAGTGCGCCGCCAGGTGTAAATGGCATTGAATTGAACGCCTGGGGTTGGTTCGATTTTACTCAGGCGTGGTTACCGCCACCGACCATGGTTTGAAAACAATGGCGTCAAGGAGCTGGGCAGCCATACGCCCACGCGTTACCATATATTTTTAGTTGTTTAACAGGATTACACATGAAACGTGCAGTTGTCGTCTTTAGTGGTGGCCAAGATTCCACAACCTGCCTGATTCAGGCATTACAACAGTATGATGAAGTCCACTGTGTGACGTTTGATTATGGCCAGCGCCACCGTGCTGAGATTGACGTTGCCCGTGAGCTTGCTCTGAAACTGGGCGCGCGTGCGCATAAAGTTCTCGATGTCACTTTGCTGAACGAACTGGCTGTCAGCAGCCTGACGCGTGACAGCATCCCGGTGCCCAATTACGATCCGACAGAAAATGGCATTCCAAGCACTTTCGTACCCGGTCGTAATATTCTGTTCCTGACGCTAACCGCGATTTATGCCTATCAGGTTGAAGCGGAAGCGGTGATTACCGGCGTTTGCGAAACTGATTTCTCAGGTTACCCGGATTGCCGCGATGAATTCGTGAAAGCGCTCAATCATGCAGTCAGCCTCGGTATGGCGCGGGATATTCGTTTTGAAACGCCACTGATGTGGCTGGATAAAGCAGAAACCTGGGCGCTGGCAGATTACTGGCAGCAACTGGATTTGGTACGCCAGCAAACCCTGACCTGTTACAACGGCATTCAGGGGGATGGCTGCGGTGAGTGTGCGGCCTGCAACCTGCGGGCTAACGGGTTAAACCATTACCTGGCAGATAAATCTGCGGTCATGGCGGCCATGAAGCAGAAAACGGGTCTGAAGTAATTCAGCGGGCGTGGTTTTGCCACGCCCCATCAGTTATTCCATCATCTGCACTAACTTCTCGCGCAGTTCTCCTTCCAGCGGCACCGACTTCTGAGTTTTCAAATCGATACACACGAATGTCAGCAGCGCGTCCGCCACAACCTCGCCTTCAGGCTCAAGTTTAACCACCTGGCTTAAAACACCGCTTTTGCCATTGAGTTGTTGCAGGGAGCTTTCAATGCGTAATACATCACCAAGCACTGCCGGACGGCGGTAGTTAATATTGATGTTTACCACGATGAACGCAATGTTGTGGGCCGTCATCCATTGGAAACCCGCTGCGTTCTCCAGCCCTTCCCAGCGGGCTTCTTCAAGGAACTCAAGGTAGCGGGCATTGTTAACATGCTGATAGAAATCAAGATGGTAACCCCGAACTTTGATTTGTGTTTGCATAGCGCTAAAACCCTATTTTTAGTTTTGGTCATCAGGTGAAGTAAACAGGCCACACCAAACTGGTATGACCTGTCATTTAGCATAGCAAACTTTTTAACGTATGCGAGTAACGGGGCTAATGCGTCAGAGCTTAATGCGAGACAGATTGCGTTCGACTAACGCGCTGCCAATCCCTGGCACCTCCTGTAATTGCTCAATCGCCTTAAATGGGCCGTACTCTTCACGATAGCTCACAATCGACTGAGCTTTCTTCAGCCCCACACCATTCATCGCCTGCGCCATAGCTTCTGCACTGGCAGTGTTAATACTTACTACGCCATCGTCGGCATCACCTTGCTTCGCCGTGGTGACGGGTGCGGCTGGGGTTTTATCGCTTTGTTGCTGAGCCGCTTCATTTTTGACGGCAGCCGGTGCTGCTGTAGCCAGAGAGCACGCGCTGGCACCGATAAGAGCTACCGCAATGCAGACTGCTTTCATTCCGCTTTTGATTCCTGTTTTCATGCTGTTCCTCCTTGTGTGTTGACAGCGAATTAACCTTAACGGGAGGGAAAAACAGGGGCAAATGGCAATCTTCAAATGTGGAAAAGGCCGCGAAAGCGGCCTTTGAATGTTGCAGAGCGTTGCACTGGAGTGCGAGCAACGCCGAAGAACGTTACTGCTGTTCGATGCTGTCGCCCATCTTGATTTTGGCTTCTTTGCGCAGATTGGTCATCAACGCTTCGAAAGCAATTTGGGCATTGTTCTGGGTGATACCTTGTACCATTGCTTTTTTCTGCTCAGCTGGCATATCACCGGGTTTAACTTCATCGACTGCTAACAGAACAACGTTACCCTGCATGTCGTTAGCCACGCCGAAGGAAGGCTTGTCTTTAGCTGGTAATGGCAGAGTGAAAGCAGCCTGGCTGATTGGGTCCTGGCCAGTACGCGCCAGCGTTTTTGCGGAACCGAAGCTCAAACCTGCAACTTTCATCGCTTCGTCGCCTTTACCCAGTTTCAGTTCGTTCAGGATTTTATCTGCATTCAGCTTCGCTTGTTGCTCAGCTTTTTGGTGTTTAACCTGCGCGATAACCTGCTCACGAACTTCAGCTAACGGTTTAATTGCTTCTGCTTTATGTTCTGCTACACGCACCACGAAAGCACGGTCACCCTCAACGGTAATGATGTCAGAGTTGCTTCCTGGCGTACCGTTAGCACCGACCAGAGCACCATTGAAAATAGCATCTGAAACCGGTTTGAAGTTCAGCTCAGCAGGTAGGTTATCGTGACCGAACCAGCCAGTCTCAACCGCTTTAACGCCAGCGACTTTTTCAGCACTTGCCAGAGATTCGTTATCGTTGCTTGCCGCGTCGCTTACTTTCTGTTGCAGCGCATAGTAAGCATCAACCGCTTTATCTTGCTTCACTTTCGCCGTAATTGCGTCTTTTACTTCAGACAGCGGCTTGGTTTGCGCAGGTTGAACATCATCCAGACGAACCACCAGGAAACCAACTGAAGATTTGATTACCCCAGAAAGTTGGCCTTTATCTTTCAGACCTGCATTTTTCAGCTCGTCCGGTGTAGTGCCTGGCTCCAGCCAACCCATGTCACCCCCCTTACGTGCAGAGATGATGTCCGCAGATTTTTCTTTAGCCAGTGCAGCAAAGTCAGCACCTTTGCTCAGCTCATCAAGAACCGCTTTAGCTTCGGCTTCAGTTTTGGTCTGAATCACGCTGTAGCGATTACGCTGAGGCTGGGTGAACTCGTCCTGATGCTGGTCGTAGTACGACTGGATATCAGCATCTGCGACTTCCACTTTCTGAGACGCCGCATCAAGCATTATGTAGCTGACCCGGAATTGCTCAGGAGCGATGTAGTTGTTTTTGTTTTGCTCGTAGCTGGAGTTAATTTCCTGCTCGGTAACTTCTTGCTTCGCAGCCAGTGCGTTCACATCAATTGTCGCTTCACGAACAACACGCTGCTGTGATACCAGGGCTGCCAGCTCATCAGTTTCACCGGTCAGCATGAAATCGGTGCCAACGACGGCGTTAATCAGTTGCTGAGTGGTCAGTTGATTGCGAAGTGCCTGCGCGTATTGATCGGGTGTCATGCCCATGTTGTTGAGGATGGAGGTATAACGCGCGTTATCAAACTTGCCGTTGTTCTGGAATGCCGGCTCTTTAAAGATGGCTTGTTTGATTTGTTCGTCGCTGATACCAAGGCCAAGGTGTTTGGCGTATTGATCCATTAGCGCTTCATCAACCATGCGTGACAGCACCTGCTGACGCATCTGCTTAATGTAGCCTTCGTTGCCAGCCAGCACAGAGTACTGTTCGCCCAGTTGCTGCTGTTGACGATTACGTTCGCTAGCAACGGCGTTTTCAAACTGACCACGGCTGATTTCTTGACCATTCACTTTTGCGGCATAGTTGGCACTACCGCCAATCAGGTAGCCACTCACGCCAGTCAAAATGAATGACACGATAATGATGCCGAAAATTATCTTGATTACGAGGCTGTTTGCCGCCGTACGTAAATTGTCCATCATGGTGTAACAACACTCCACTGTAGTGTGAATGGTAAACCCAGCGCAGCCGCTAAATGGGCATCCCTGAATATGCGTACTGCTGTGCCGCTGTGTGCAAGCGGGTATTGTGACAAGAAAATGGGTTCAAATCATCAAACATGCGCAAAATTAGGCATCAGCCATAAAAAAAGGCACATCTAACGATGCGCCCTGACCTAACTTTACTCGACTTGCCCTATATCCCCGTCATCATTCAACCCGAATCACGCAGGTTAGGGCTCGCGATATATCAGTTAACAGCTTCTTTCAGCGCTTTACCAGCACGGAAGCCTGGTACTTTTGCAGCCGCGATGGTGATTTCTTTACCTGTTTGTGGGTTACGGCCAGTACGGGCAGCACGTTCACGAACAGCAAAAGTTCCAAAGCCAACCAGTGCCACGTCTTCCCCGGACTGCAGAGATTCGGTAACAGAAGCAATCACAGCGTCTAATGCACGTCCAGCCGCGGCTTTAGAAATATCAGCACCTGCGGCAATTTTGTCTATCAGTTGAGATTTATTCACTCTTCTCTTCCTCTCTTTATAATTTATATCGCACCAGATATCCTTCAAAGTGCGACCGCGCAGCAGTTATATCAGGCCTGTCATGCCCTTACAACACCCGTTGTTCAGGACATGCCTCACCAGCAGTCTAAAGTAGCGATACAAAAAAAAGCTGGCAAGTGACAATTCACCAGCCAGCTCTGATTTTATTGACCGAATATGCGTCAGGTCACTATTTTGCAGTTACAACCTGCATTCCGTAGGGTTCGTTTTGCAATGCAAGAGCCAAAACTTCCTCGATGCGCTTCACCGGATGGATATCCAGATCGGCGATAACATTGTCAGGAATCTCTTCCAGATCACGTTTATTTTCATCCGGAATCAGAACAGTTTTAATTCCACCACGGTGTGCCGCGAGCAGTTTTTCTTTCAAACCACCGATTGGCAGAACCTGACCACGCAGCGTAATTTCACCGGTCATCGCCACATCTGCACGAACAGGGTTACCTGTCAGGCAAGATACCAGCGCAGTACACATCGCAATACCCGCACTTGGGCCATCTTTCGGTGTTGCACCTTCCGGTACGTGAACGTGGATGTCGCGTTTTTCGTAGAAATCAGCATTAATGCCCAATTTCTCTGCACGCGCACGCACCACGGTCAACGCAGCCTGGATAGATTCCTGCATAACTTCACCCAAAGAACCGGTGTAAGTTAATTTGCCTTTGCCCGGCACACATGCGGTTTCAATGGTCAGTAAATCACCACCTACTTCGGTCCACGCAAGGCCTGTTACCTGCCCTACACGGTTTTCGCTCTCTGCACGGCCATAGTCAAAGCGCTGCACGCCAAGGAAATCTTTCAGGTTATCGCCGTTGATGGTGATGTGCTTGAGCGTTTTATCCAGCAGTAGCTGTTTAACCGCTTTACGGCATAGTTTGGAGATTTCACGTTCCAGACTACGCACACCCGCTTCACGGGTGTAATAACGGATAATGCCGCTAATGGCGCTGTCTTCAACCGTCAGCTCACCTTTCTTCAATGCGTTACGTTCGATTTGCTTGGTCAACAGATGCTGTTTAGCAATGTTCAGTTTTTCGTCTTCGGTGTAACCGGACAGACGAATCACTTCCATACGATCCAGCAGCGGTGCCGGAATGTTCATGGAGTTTGACGTTGCTACAAACATCACGTCGCTCAGATCGTAATCTACTTCCAGATAGTGGTCGTTGAACGCCACGTTCTGTTCTGGATCAAGAACTTCCAGAAGTGCAGATGCCGGATCGCCACGCATGTCTGAGGACATTTTATCGATTTCATCCAACAGGAATAATGGGTTTTTAACGCCCACTTTCGCCATTTTCTGAATCAATTTGCCCGGCATGGAACCGATGTAAGTACGACGATGCCCACGAATTTCAGCTTCGTCACGTACGCCACCCAAAGCCATGCGCACATATTTACGTCCAGTCGCACGAGCGATGGACTGACCCAGTGAGGTTTTACCTACACCTGGAGGCCCAACCAGGCACAAGATTGGCCCTTTGAGCTTGTTAACGCGGCTCTGGACTGCGAGGTATTCCAGGATACGATCTTTCACGCGCTCAAGGCCGTAATGATCGGTATCGAGGACTTCCTGCGCCTGACGCAGATCTTTTTTCACTTTGCTGCGCGCATTCCACGGTACCTGCACCATCCAATCGATATAACCACGAACTACGGTTGCTTCCGCAGACATTGGCGACATCATTTTCAGTTTTTGCAGTTCCGCTTCGGTTTTTTCACGCGCCTCTTTCGGCATTTTAGCCGCGTCGATTTTGCGTTTTAGCGCTTCATTTTCGTCTGGAGCGTCGTCCATTTCGCCGAGTTCTTTCTGAATCGCTTTCATTTGCTCATTCAGATAGTACTCACGCTGGCTCTTTTCCATCTGCTTTTTAACACGGTTGCGAATACGTTTCTCAACCTGCAGCAGATCGATTTCTGACTCCATCATGGCCATCAGATATTCAAGACGTTCGTTAATATCGGACATCTCAAGAACGGACTGTTTGTCAGTCAGTTTCAATGGCATGTGGGCCGCGATGGTGTCTGCCAGACGCGCAGGATCGTCAATGCTGTTCAACGATGTCAGCACTTCTGGCGGGATTTTTTTGTTCAGTTTGATATAGCCTTCAAACTGCCCAATTGCGGTGCGTACCAACACTTCCTGTTCGCGCTCTTCGATAGCTGGCGAATTCAGGTACTCAGCCTGGGCTGAGAAATGGTCACCGTTGTCAGAAAGCGTGGTAATACGCGCACGCTGTAACCCTTCAACCAGCACTTTAACGGTGCCGTCTGGCAGTTTCAGCATTTGCAGGATGGATGCCACGGTCCCCACTGAGAACAGGTCATTGATACCTGGCTCATCTGTCGAGGCTTCTTTCTGCGCCACCAGCATGATTTTTTTATCATGATCCATGGCCGCTTCCAGGCAACGAATGGATTTTTCTCGCCCGACAAACAGTGGAATTACCATGTGCGGATAAACCACCACATCGCGCAACGGCAATACGGGGATTTCAATGCGTTCAGAACGCTCAGGATTCATAGAGCTCTCTCTTAGTTAAGGTCCGCCTGGTGATGGGGCGATGCCTCAGTCTATATTCTAAATCATTCAAATTGCAGCAAGGCGACCAGACCACGAATCTCCAGGAGCATAGTTGACTATGTGACTGGAGCGAGTGGGTGCAGTCAACGCACCTGCGGTTTGAAGGATGACGAATATCATGACATCACCAACAAGTAAGTCAGTATATGGGGATGTTTCCAGAGCATTCAATGCCAGAAATGAAGGAAAAGCAAAAGGGGGATATAAATCCCCCTTTTTATACTAACTGACTGGTTATTTTGGCGAATTATTCACCGGATGCTTGTTGTGCTTCCGGCTTACCATAAATTAATAATGGTTTGCTTTGACCGTCGATGACGGACTCGTCAATCACCACTTTCTCGACATCTTCCATAGAAGGAAGGTCGTACATGGTATCCAGCAATGCGCCTTCTACGATGGAACGCAGACCACGAGCACCCGTTTTACGTGCCATTGCTTTCTTAGCAATCGCATCCAGTGCTTCGTCGCGGAATTCCAGATCCACGCCTTCCAGATTGAACAACGCCTGGTACTGCTTGGTCAGGGCGTTTTTCGGCTCTTTCAGGATTTGAATCAGCGCTTCTTCGCTCAGTTCGGTCAGCGTAGCAACCACTGGCAGACGGCCGATAAACTCAGGGATCAGACCAAACTTGATCAAATCTTCTGGCTCAACCTGGCCTAACAACTGGCCTTCGGTTGCCTTCTGAGATTTACCTTTTACGGTCGCACCAAAGCCAATGCCTGAACCGGTTTCAACGCGGTTAGCAATAACTTTATCCAGCCCTGCAAATGCACCGCCACAGATAAACAGAATCTTAGAGGTATCAACCTGCAAGAATTCTTGTTGTGGATGCTTACGGCCACCCTGTGGTGGAACCGCCGCAACAGTACCTTCGATAAGTTTCAGCAACGCCTGCTGCACACCTTCACCAGACACATCACGGGTGATGGACGGGTTATCAGATTTGCGGGAGATTTTGTCGATCTCATCGATATACACGATACCGCGCTGTGCTTTCTGCACATCGTAATCGCACTTCTGTAGCAGTTTCTGGATGATGTTTTCGACATCTTCACCCACGTAACCCGCTTCGGTTAACGTTGTGGCATCAGCCATGGTGAATGGAACATCCAGCAAACGCGCCAGGGTTTCAGCCAGCAGGGTTTTCCCGCTACCGGTCGGCCCGATGAGCAAAATGTTACTTTTGCCCAGTTCGATACCGTTGGTGCTGTCGCCGTTACGCAGACGTTTGTAATGGTTATAAACCGCAACCGCCAGGACTTTCTTAGCCTGTTCCTGACCGATGACGTAATCATCGAGATGGTGACGGATTTCATGCGGAGTCGGCAGCGCACTACGTTCGCGATGCGGCGCGACTTCTTTAATCTCTTCGCGAATAATGTCGTTACATAAGTCGACACACTCATCGCAGATATACACTGACGGCCCGGCAATCAGTTTACGCACTTCATGCTGGCTTTTGCCGCAAAAAGAGCAGTACAGTAATTTGCCTGAACCGTCTTTGCGCTTATCTGTCATCGGTAAAACCTCTTTTCTGTTTCTTTGCACCGTACTGGACGGCACAAGTGCCATTCTACGGCGCAGCCAATCGTAAGCGCGCTATGAGCCGCTACTTCAACTATAGTATACGGCTCACTGTTTTCGGGCGTTAGCTACGGTGAGTCAGGATTGAGTCAACTAATCCGTACTCTACCGCCTCGCTTGCCGCGAGGAAACGGTCACGCTCGGTGTCTCTTTCGATTTCTTCCAGAGACTTACCAGTATGTTGCGCCATGAGTTCGTTCATACGAGCTTTCACTTTCAGAATTTCGCGCGCATGGATTTCGATATCCGTTGCCTGGCCCTGATAGCCACCCAGCGGCTGGTGAATCATCACTCGTGAGTTCGGCAAGCAGAAACGCTTACCTTTAGCCCCAGCGGTCAGCAGGAAGGCGCCCATTGAACAGGCTTGTCCCATACAGATAGTGCTGACATCTGGTTTAATAAATTGCATCGTATCGTAGATAGACATACCAGCGGTAATGACGCCACCTGGTGAGTTGATGTAGAGATAGATGTCTTTTTCTGGGTTTTCAGCTTCCAAAAACAGCATCTGCGCCACAATCAGATTAGCCATATGGTCTTCGACCTGGCCTGTCATAAAGATGACACGTTCCTTGAGCAGACGGGAATAGATATCGTATGAACGTTCGCCACGCGATGTCTGTTCAACAACCATCGGCACCAGGGCCATATGGGGTGCAAATTGATCTCTTTCGCCACTGTATGACATTTCCGTCTCCTGGAATAATTTTGCCTTCGATACCTGCTGCACTGATTCTACTTGAGGCGCCAAAAGAAGACTACGCTCCTTGCCGCCTATCACCTTATCTGGACGGATTATCAGTCAGGGATCCATGTTTGAGCCATACCCGTATTTATGGGGATGAGCTTACCCTGTTTCAAGCATAACAACCTTTTCTTGTTACGCTAACCCTGAAACTGCGTTTTATTGATGGGTTTTCAGAGAGTCACTGATAAAAAAAGCCCGCCACCAGTAGGTGACGGGCTTGATGCAGCAATATTTTGGCGATGATGCCAAAAATTATGCTTACGCTTGCTGGTTCATCAGTTCGCTAAAGGTAGTCGCTTTTTCAGACACTTTCGCTTTAGACAGTACGGCTTCAACAGCTTGTTCTTCCAGAGCAACATTACGCATGTTGTCCATCAGTTCTTTGTTTTTGCCGTAGAACTCGATAACTTCAGTCGGATCTTCGTAGGCAGAAGCCATTTCTTCGATCAGACCTTTAACGCGTTCTTCGTCAGCTTTCAGCTCATGGGTACGAATCACTTCGCCCAGCAGCAGGCCAACAACTACGCGACGTTTAGCTTGTTCTTCGAACAATTCACGTGGCAGTTCCAGCGCTTGTTTCTCGTTGCCACCAAAACGCTGTGCAGCCTGGCGACGCAGAACGTCGATTTCGCTGTCGATCAGTGCTGCTGGAACGTCGATATTGTTCGCGTCAACCAGACCGTCGATTGCTTGAGACTTGATGCGGTTACGCACAGCGCCTTTCAGCTCACGATCCATGTTTTTACGCACTTCGGTACGCAGGCCTGCAACAGAACCATCTTCAACGCCAAAGCGCTTGATGAATTCTTCAGTAAATTCTGGCAGTTCACGCTCTTCAACTTTCTTCAGAACGATGTCGAACTTAGCCGCTTTACCTTTCAGGTTTTCAGCGTGGTAATCTTCCGGGAAGGTCACTTCGATAGTGAATTCTTCGCCAGCTTTGTGACCAACCAGACCGTCTTCGAAGCCTGGGATCATACGACCCTGGCCCATTGCCAGTACGAAGTCAGATGCTTTGCCGCCTTCGAATACTTCGCCGTCAACAGAGCCGGTGAAGTCGATAGTTACGCGGTCTTCTGCAGTTGCAGCAGCTTCTGAATCTTTCCAGGTCGCTTGCTGTTTACGCAGGGTGTCCAGCATTGCATCAACGTCTTCGTCAGTCACTTCAACAACCGGTTTTTCAACTTCGATTGCTTCCAGACCTTGCAGCTCAACTTCTGGGTACACTTCAAACTCAACCGCGTAGGTGAAGTCTTCGCCCAGTTTGTATTCGCCTGGAACGTAGTTCGGTGCACCAGCTGGATTGATTTTTTCTTTGATGATCGCGTCAACGAAGTTGCGGCTCATCAGTTCGCCCAACACGTCCTGGCGAACAGAAGCGCCATAGCGTTGTGCGATAACAGTCATCGGCACTTTTCCTTTACGGAAACCGTCGATACGGGCTTTCTTTGCCACGTTGACCAGCTCGCTTTTTACAGCGGTTTCGATGCTGTCTGCAGCGATAGTAATCGTGAGACGGCGGCCAAGGCCCTGAGTGGTTTCAACTGAAACTTGCATCTTGTTACCTCAAAAAATCACAGTGCTCGGTCAACTCTGGAAACGCTCAATTGCGCTTCACAGAACCGGGATGCCTTCTGAATCAGAATCACATTCCCTGTCGTCAGAATCGTCCCGAAGACATTCCGAAAAATAAGACGCAGCATTATAGCGGCATCACCAAGGTGAGTCGAGAACGGCAACACAGTGTTGCTGCGGCCCTTTTCACAGTTCTTTTGGATTTATTGCCCAAGCCTTGCGTTAACAACGGCTATTTCAGACAAAACAAAACGGCCCGCAGGCCGTTTATAAAACACGATTCATATACCGCAACATAAAGGAAAAGTTCCCTCAGTTGCAAGCCTGAAGGTTAACTTCAGGCGATTGTTCCTGCTCCACGGCAAGGTGGAGAGGCGAAAATCGTATCCTGCAACCCTTCCCATTCCTTAATGGTGTAGGTGTGCAGAGCCAACGCATGAACAGTGGTAGAGAGTTCAGCACTTAAGGTGCCGTAAATCATTCGATGGCGATTTAAAAAACGCTCGCCGGCGAAACGGTCACTCACAAGAACCACTTTGAAATGGCTCTCCGAACCCGCCGGGACATTGTGACGATAGCTTTCATCCACGACTTCCAGGAACACGGGTTCAAACGCTGCCCTTAATTTTGATTCTATTTGCTCGCGTATCATCATGAACTTTCTCCTCGACTGCGTAGAGATGCCACTCATCCCTTTAAATGTTAGCCGCTTTTTGCCGTTTTAATAACAGAATAACAACAATTATTTAGCTTTCGTCTGATTTTCTTACCCAAGCCCCTGTAGCTTAATGTGATTACGGCACTAATCGAGACCAAAATGGTCAGATTGCTTTGCAACCGCTCAGAAAAAGCGCAACGCGATGAAATTACGTGCGTTAACTGCTTCCACTGGGCATCCGCAGTGTTATGATGGCGTGATTTTTTATCTGCCTGCCCCTTGAGTACATTGAGATAGCGAACATGTTAAAAAAATTATTCTTCCCGTTGGTTGCCATTTTTATGCTGGCCAGCTGCGCAACACCACCAACCACCATTGATGTTTCTCCAACTATCAGCCTGCCACAGCAAGATCCAAGCCTGATGGGCGTAACTGTAAGTATCAATGGTGCAGATCAGCGCAAAGACCAGGCTCTGGCAAAAGTCAGCCGCGATAACCAATTAGTGACGTTGACTCCATCACGTGACCTGCGTTTCCTGCTGCAAGAAGTGCTGGAAAAACAGATGACTGCTCGTGGTTATATGGTTGGGCCAAGCAGCCCGGTTGACCTGCAAATCATCGTAAACCAATTGTATGCTGACGTGTCTCAGGGCAGCGTGCGTTACAACATCGCCACCAAAGCTGACATCATGATTATTGCGACGGCGAAAAATGGCAATAAGCTGAACAAAAACTACCGTTCTAATTACAACGTAGAAGGTGCTTTCCAGGCGACCAACAAGAATATCGCCAATGCAGTAAACTCTGTATTGACTGATACCATTGCTGATATGGCCCAGGACACCAGCGTTCATGACTTTATTAAGCAGAACGCTCGTTAATTAATACCCCACCAGCCCGTGTCATGCGGGCTGGCTGCAGAGCAAAGTATGCCCAACCATTATCTTCGTCTTTTTCAGCAGCCTAAATCAGCCATCCTGTTGATTTTAGGCTTTGCTTCTGGCCTCCCTCTCGCTCTCACCTCCGGCACACTTCAGGCATGGATGACGGTTGAGAACATCGATCTTAAAACCATTGGTTTCTTCTCGCTCGTCGGGCAAGCCTATGTGTTTAAGTTCCTGTGGTCGCCAGTGATGGACAGATATACGCCACCGCTGCTCGGTCGGCGGCGTGGTTGGTTGCTGATTACACAGATACTGCTGTTGGTTGCGATTGCCGGTATGGGTTTTCTGGAACCCGGTTCGCAATTGCGGTGGATGGCGGCACTGGCCGTTATTATTGCTTTTTGCTCTGCCTCGCAAGATATCGTCTTTGATGCCTGGAAAACCGATGTTCTCCCGGCCGAAGAACGGGGTACAGGCGCGGCAATCAGCGTGTTGGGCTACCGCCTGGCGATGTTAGTTTCTGGTGGTTTAGCGCTCTGGCTTGCCGACAGATACCTCGGCTGGCAAGGCATGTACTGGCTGATGGCGGCACTGATGTTGCCATGTATCATCGCAACTTTACTGGCCCCAGAACCGACTGACGCGATACCGGTTCCCAGAAGCCTGGAACAAGCAGTCGTCGCCCCGCTGCGTGATTTTTTTGGTCGCAACAATGCGTGGCTCATTCTGCTGCTGATTGTGATGTACAAACTTGGCGATGCATTCGCCATGAGTTTAACCACCACATTTTTGATCCGTGGTGTGGGTTTTGACGCGGGTGAAGTCGGCATGGTGAATAAATCACTGGGTCTGATTGCCACCATTATCGGTGCCTTGTACGGCGGCATTTTGATGCAGCGCCTGTCGCTGTTCCGCGCCCTGCTAATATTTGGCATTTTACAGGGGGTTTCCAACGCGGGTTATTGGCTCCTGTCGATAACCGATAAGCATATGATCAGCATGGCTTCAGCGGTCTTCTTTGAAAATCTCTGTGGCGGTATGGGCACAGCAGCATTTGTCGCGCTGCTGATGACGTTATGTAATAAATCGTTTTCTGCGACCCAATTTGCGCTGCTATCTGCACTCTCCGCCGTAGGGCGAGTTTACGTGGGGCCGATAGCCGGTTGGTTCGTTGAAGCTCAGGGCTGGCCGACGTTTTATTTATTCTCCGTTGTTGCAGCAGTGCCGGGCATCCTGCTCCTGTTGGTTTGCAGAACCACGCTGGAATACACCCAGAATAACGATAGTTTCTTACCGCGAAGCGAGTTTTCTTCAGCCTATCGCATTGCGCTAAGAGCGTTAATGCTAGGTTGTGCACTTCTGGCGGTCTGGCTTGTGGTGTTGATTACCAACGCTACGGGTCTGACTAATTGGGCGTTCAACATTCAGTTCCTGGAGTGGGGAGCGTTGTTTGCTATCGGTGGGATTGTGTTTGGCGGGTTACTTGATTACCTGGCCTTACGGAAAACAGCTTTAATGTAGAAGTCGTAGGTAAATAAAAATAATAAGTTTCGGTGTGTAACTATATTGTTCGATTAACACACAACGTTGTCTGGGGTGAATTATTTCTCGTCAGCAAAACTCTTTTTTTACATTATTAGCAGGAAAATTATTTCCCCCCTGCCTTTAACCGATTCAGCTTTTGGTTAAATAAATTTGTAGATCATTTCGTTTAGCAATTGATGCTAATTTGTTAAAATTATGTTTATTAAAATGATTGGTTATACCAATTAACCTGTACTATTTGTGACAAAGCAGGTTTTCGTTATAACTCAGCCAGCCTGCGGGCTATCTCGATATTTTACAGTTTGTTGCATTCTATGTGACATTGTTGGCAGAACCCGGTAACACCCTACTGACACTACGCCATTCATGTTTACAGTAATGTAACCTTCCCGTAAAATGCCTTCACACTTTAAACGACAATTAGAGCTCCCCGGAATTGAGGTCGTTAAATGAGACTCAGGAAATACAATAAAAGTTTGGGATGGTTGACATTAATTACAGGCACTTTTTTACTGAGTGGCTGTGATTCTGCGCTTCTGGACCCCAAAGGACAAATTGGACTGGAACAACGTTCATTGATACTGACAGCTATTGGGCTGATGTTGATAGTCGTTATACCCGCTATCGCAATGGCTATCGGTTTTGCCTGGAAGTATCGTGCTTCAAACAAAAACGCCAAATACAGCCCCAACTGGTCGCACTCGAACAAAGTTGAAGCTGTGGTCTGGACGATTCCTATCCTTATCGTCATCTTCCTCGCGGTACTAACCTGGAAAACCACGCACGCTCTTGAGCCAAGCAAACCGCTTGTTCACGATGCGAAACCGGTGACCATCGAAGTTATCGCTATGGACTGGAAATGGTTCTTCATCTATCCAGAGCAAGGTATTGCAACGGTTAATGAAATTGCCTTCCCGGCCAACACCCCGGTGGAATTCAAAATCACTTCTAACTCGGTGATGAACTCCTTCTTTATTCCGCAACTGGGTAGCCAGATCTACGCAATGGCAGGTATGCAGACTAAATTGCACCTGATTGCAGACGAAGCAGGCACCTACGACGGTATTTCGTCTAACTACAGCGGTAAAGGTTTCTCCGGTATGAAGTTTAAGGCTATCGCCACACCGGATATGGATACCTTTAACCAATGGGTTGCTAAAGCGAAACAATCTCCAGAAGTCATGAATGACATGGCGACTTACGAGAAGCTTGCAGCACCAAGCGAATACAACAAAGTCGAATACTTCTCCGCTGTTAAACCTGATTTGTTTAAAGACGTTATTAACAAATTCATGGGACACGGGAAGAGCATGGACATGACCCAGCCAGAAGGTGAGCACGCAGCACATGAAGGTATGGAAGGCATGGACATGAGTCACGCGGAAACCTCTCACTAAGGGGCCGAGGAATAATACGATGTTCGGAAAACTTACACTGGATTCAGTCCCATACCATGAACCCATTATCATGGTTACGGTGGCAGCAATTATCGTCGGGGGACTGGCGCTAGTTGCAGCTATCACTTACTTCGGTAAGTGGGAATATTTATGGAAAGAGTGGTTCACCTCGGTTGACCACAAACGCCTCGGCATCATGTATGTGATCGTCGCTATCGTCATGCTGCTGCGTGGCTTTGCCGATGCCATCATGATGCGTAGTCAGCAAGTGCTGGCCTCCGCCGGAGAAGCAGGCTTCCTGCCACCTCATCACTACGACCAGATCTTTACCGCCCACGGCGTAATCATGATCTTCTTCGTAGCGATGCCATTTGTTATCGGCCTGATGAACGTTGTCGTGCCGTTGCAGATTGGTGCGCGTGACGTAGCCTTCCCATTCCTGAACAACCTGAGCTTCTGGTTCACCGTTGTGGGTGTGGTGCTGGTTAACCTGTCTCTTGGGGTAGGTGAATTCGCGCAAACCGGTTGGGTGGCTTATCCACCGCTATCAGGCATTGAATACAGTCCGGGGGTCGGCGTCGACTACTGGATATGGGCACTGCAACTCTCGGGTATCGGTACGACATTAACGGGTATTAACTTCTTCGTTACTATCCTTAATATGCGTACGCCTGGCATGACAATGTTCAAAATGCCGGTGTTTACCTGGGCTTCGCTGTGTACCAACGTACTGATTATCGCGGCATTCCCAATCTTCACCGTGACCGTCGCACTGTTAACCCTTGACCGCTACCTTGGCACCCATTTCTTTACCAATGATATGGGTGGCAACATGATGATGTATATCAACCTCATCTGGGCATGGGGCCATCCGGAAGTTTATATTCTGGTGCTGCCGGTGTTTGGTGTGTTCTCTGAAGTGGTTGCGACATTCTCGAAAAAACGCCTGTTCGGTTACACCTCTCTGGTGTGGGCGACCATCGCGATTACGGTACTGTCGTTCATCGTTTGGCTGCACCACTTCTTCACCATGGGCAGCGGCGCGAACGTCAACGCCTTCTTTGGTATCGCCACCATGATTATCGCCATCCCGACCGGGGTGAAGATCTTCAACTGGCTGTTCACCATGTATCAAGGCCGTATTGAGTTCAACTCCGCAATGCTGTGGACCATTGGTTTCGTCGTCACCTTCTCTATCGGTGGCATGACCGGTGTTCTGTTAGCGGTTCCGGGTGCTGACTTCGTCCTGCATAACAGTCTGTTCCTGATTGCTCACTTCCATAACGTGATTATCGGTGGTGTGGTATTCGGTTGCTTCGCAGGCCTGACTTACTGGTGGCCAAAAGCCTTTGGCTTCACGCTGAATGAAACCTGGGGCAAGCGCGCCTTCTGGTTCTGGATCATCGGCTTCTTCGTAGCATTTATGCCGTTGTACGTGCTGGGCTTCATGGGTATGACCCGTCGTCTGAGCCAGCAGATTGATCCGCAGTTCCACACTCTGCTGGTTGTTGCAGCTTGTGGTGCCGCGCTGATTGCTGTGGGCATCCTGTGCCAGCTGATTCAGTTCTACGTCTCTATTCGTGACCGTGAGCAGAATCGCGACCTGACCGGTGACCCATGGGGTGGCCGTACGCTGGAGTGGTCAACTTCTTCCCCTCCTCCGTTCTACAACTTTGCCCACTTGCCACACGTTCATGAGCGTGATGCATTCTGGGAAATGAAAGAGAAAGGCGAAGCGTACAAACAGCCAGCGCATTATGAAGAAATTCATATGCCACGTAACAGCGCTGCGGGCATCATTATTGCCGCGTTCGCTACCGTGTTTGGTTTCGCGATGATCTGGCACATCTGGTGGCTGGCGATTGTTGGCTTTGCCGGCATCATCATCACCTGGATTGCGAAAAGCTTCGACGAAGATGTGGATTACTACGTTCCGGTTGCGGAAGTCGAAAAACTGGAAAACCAGCATTTCGATGAAATTACCAAAGCAGGGCTGAAAAATGTCAACTGAAACTCTCACTCACGCTAACGCCCACGCCGCTGAGCATGGGCATCACGATGCAGGAACCAATAAGGTCTTTGGTTTCTGGATCTACCTGATGAGCGACTGCATTCTGTTCTGTTGCTTGTTTGCTACTTATGCTGTTCTGGTGAACGGCACTGCCGGCGGCCCGGCAGGGAAAGACATTTTCGAACTGCCGTTTGTGCTGGTCGAAACTGCCCTGCTGTTGTTCAGCTCCATCACTTACGGCATGGCGATCATCGCCATGAACAAAGACAACAAGAGCCAGGTTATCTCCTGGCTGGCGCTGACTTTCCTGTTTGGTGCGGGCTTCGTCGGGATGGAAATCTATGAATTCCATCACCTGATTAAAGAAGGTTTCGGGCCGGATCGTAGCGGCTTCCTGTCAGGCTTCTTTGCCCTGGTCGGAACGCACGGTCTGCACGTGACTTCTGGTCTGGTCTGGATGGCGTTGATGATGTTCCACGTCTACCGTCGCGGCCTGACCAGCGCTAACCGTACTCGCCTGATGTGCCTGAGCTTGTTCTGGCACTTCCTGGACGTAGTATGGATCTGCGTATTCTCTGTTGTTTATCTGATGGGGGCGATGTAATGAGTCATTCAACTGAACACGCAGGCGCCCACCACGGTAGCGTTAAAACGTATCTGACCGGCTTTATCCTGTCGATAATCCTAACGGCAATCCCGTTCTGGATGGTGATGTCAGGAACAGCCTCCCATGCCGTGATTCTCGGCACGGTACTGGTTAGTGCCGTGGTACAGATTTTGGTTCACCTGGTGTGCTTCCTGCACATGAATACCTCTTCTGAAGAGCGTTGGAACCTGGTGGCCTTTGTCTTTACCGCACTGATAATAGCCATTCTGGTGGTCGGCTCTATCTGGATTATGTGGAACCTCAACCAGAACATGATGGTTCACTAAGAGCAGCCTATATGATGAAGCGGTACCTACAAGTCACTAAACCAGGAATTATTTTCGGCAATTTAATTTCTGTCATTGGGGGATTTTTACTGGCCTCAAAGGGCAGCATTGATTATTCCCTGTTCATCTCCACTCTTGTTGGGGTGTCGTTGGTCGTGGCGTCGGGTTGTGTATATAACAACTTCATCGACCGTGACATCGACCGCAAGATGGAGCGAACCAAGAACAGGGTTCTGGTCAAAGGCCTGATTGCGCCGAAAACCTCGCTGGTATACGCCACCTTGTTGGGTATTGCTGGCTTCATGCTGCTGTGGTTTGGTGCTAATCCGCTAGCCATGTGGTTAGGCGTGATGGGCTTTGTGGTTTATGTCGGCGTTTATAGCCTGTACATGAAGCGCAAATCTGTCTACGGCACACTGATTGGCAGCCTTTCCGGTGCAGCACCGCCAGTGATTGGTTACTGTGCGGTGACCGGCGAGTTTGACACCGGTGCTTTGATCCTGCTGGCTATCTTTAGCCTGTGGCAGATGCCGCATTCCTATGCGATTGCCATCTTCCGCTTTAAAGATTACCAGGCTGCTAACATTCCGGTGTTGCCAGTGGTTAAAGGGATTTCGGTCGCCAAGAACCACATCACGCTGTATATCATTGCGTTCGCTGTTGCCACGCTGATGCTGACTCTGGGTGGTTACGCTGGGTATAAATATCTGGTGGTAGCTGCTGCGGTGAGCGTCTGGTGGTTGGGCATGGCATTACGCGGATATAAAGTGGAAGACGATAAAGTCTGGGCGCGCAAACTGTTCGTCTTTTCCATCGTCGCTATCACTTCACTGAGCGTGATGATGTCGGTCGATTTCATGGTGCCAGATTCACATAATCTGCTGACTTACGTCTGGTAAGTTCTGAACCTGATAAAAGGGCACTTCGGTGCCCTTTTTTATTAGTACTATCAATGTATCCATTTACCCCCCTTTACCCACGCACTACACTAAGGCCTGCATTTTATCTGAGGTGGTAATGAACGATTATAAAATGACGCCCGTCGAGTTACGTGCGACGTGGGGTTTAGGCACGGTCTTTTCACTGCGCATGCTCGGCATGTTTATGGTGCTGCCCGTTCTTACTACTTATGGGATGGCCTTACAGGGTGCAAGCGAAGCACTGATTGGCATCGCCATCGGTATTTATGGCCTGGCGCAAGCTATCTTCCAGATCCCTTTTGGCCTGCTTTCTGACCGCATTGGCCGCAAACCGCTGATTATTGGCGGCTTGCTGATTTTCGTTCTCGGCAGCGTGATTGCGGCACTTTCTGAATCTATCTGGGGCGTGATCCTTGGCCGTGCGTTGCAAGGCTCGGGTGCCATTGCCGCAGCCGTCATGGCACTGCTTTCTGATTTAACCCGTGAGCAAAACCGAACCAAAGCGATGGCGTTTATCGGTGTGAGTTTTGGGGTTACGTTCGCCATTGCGATGGTCCTCGGCCCAATCATTACTCATAGCCTTGGCTTAAATGCTTTGTTCTGGATGATTGCGATTCTGGCAGCCTGCGGCATTCTGATAACTCTGTTGGTGGTGCCAAATTCCAAAAATCATGTGCTGAACCGCGAGTCAGGCATGGTCAAAGGCTGCTTTAGCAAAGTGCTGGCGGAACCGAAATTACTCAAGCTCAACTTTGGCATCATGTGCCTGCACATTATGTTGATGTCGACGTTTGTCGCCCTTCCGGGCCAGCTCGAACAAGCCGGTTTCCCGGCGGCTGAGCACTGGAAAATTTACCTCTGCACCATGCTTATTGCTTTTGCATCGGTGGTGCCTTTTATCATTTATGCAGAAGTAAAACGCCGCATGAAGCGCGTGTTTGTTGGCTGCGTGGCACTGCTGCTGATTGCTGAAATCGTGCTTTGGGGCTCAGGCCCGCACTTCTGGGAACTGGTGTTGGGTGTGCAGTTGTTCTTCCTCGCCTTTAACCTGATGGAAGCTATTTTACCTTCGCTGATCAGTAAAGAATCGCCAGCGGGTTACAAAGGTACGGCGATGGGGATTTACTCCACCAGCCAGTTCCTGGGTGTGGCGATTGGCGGTTCGTTGGGTGGCTGGATTGATGGGTTGTTTGATTCGCAAACCGTCTTCCTGGCGGGAGCATTACTGGCAATGATATGGCTGCTGGTCAGTAGCACCATGACAGAACCACCTTATGTCGCCAGCCTACGAGTTGAGCTGCCTGAAGATGTCGCCGCCGATGAATCTTTGAAGCAGCGTTTGCTGGCTCAAGCGGGCGTAAGTGAAGTGAATATTATTGCGCAGGAGCGCAGCGCTTACGTGAAGATCGACAGTAAGCTGACGAACAGGTTTGAGATTGAACAGTTGGTAAAACAACCCTCACCCTAACCCTCTCCCTGAGGGAGAGGGAATATTCTTTTCCCCCTCTCCTGCAGGAGAGGGCCGGGGTGAGGGCGAGCTTTAATCGCGGAAGTTCTTAAACTGGAACGGCTGACCCAAATCACCACCACGAACCAGCGCCATTGCGGCCTGTAAATCGTCGCGAGACTTGCCCGTTACACGCAGTTCTTCACCCTGAATCTGCACCTGAACTTTGGCCTTGCTGTCTTTAATCAGCTTGACGATTTTCTTGGCGATAGCAGATTCAATGCCCTGCTTGAGCTTAGCTTCCACGCTCCAGGTTTTACCGCTGTGCACAAACTCTTCCGGCACATCAATTGAAGCCCCTTCGATACCGCGCTTGAGTAGCTTGGCACGAAGAATATCCAACAGTTGGTTAACCTGGAAATCAGACTCGCTGGCAACTTTAATGGACTGATTTTTCTCATTCAGTTCAAACGTTGCTGGCACATTACGGAAGTCAAAACGAGTTGCAACCTCGCGCTCCGCGTTTTCAATCGCGTTACGTACTTCCTGGATATCAATTTCAGACACGATGTCAAAAGATGGCATGCTTTCTTCTCCCTCTCTTCTTGTTGCGTTGCATAATACCTGCTGAGCCGAGCAAAACAACCCGTTAAAGCAGCCCAGAGCCCTGTATAATAGAGAATATGTACAACATCAGTGGCTAAACGCTGATGGGGAGGCAAAATGAAAATTACCGTGCTGGGTTGCGGTGCGCTCGGCCAACTTTGGCTGGCATCACTTTTTAAACAAGGACATGAAGTTCAGGGATGGTTGCGTGTGCCGCAGCCATTTTGTCATGTCAACGTGATTGAAACCGATGGCAGCGTCTTCAATCAAACGTTTATCGCCAACGATCCTGATTTTCTCGCCAATAGTGATTTACTGCTGGTAACGCTGAAAGCCTGGCAGGTTTCAGGTGCTGTGAAAACCCTGGCCAGTACTCTACCGGTACACTGCCCTATTCTGCTGCTACACAACGGCATGGGTACACTTGAAGAATTGCGCACAATCCCGCAGCCGCTGTTGTCTGGCGTCACCACTCATGCGGCGCGTCGTGACGGAAACCTGATTATTCATGTCGCGAACGGCATCACGCATATTGGGCCAGGAAACGAAGCGGGCAACGATTTTAGTTTCCTTGCCGATATGCTGCACCACGCATTACCTGAAATGGCCTGGCATAACGACATTCAGTTCGCCAACTGGAAAAAGCTAGCGGTAAACTGTGTGATAAACCCACTGACCGCACTCTACAACTGCCCGAATGGTGAGCTGCGCCATCATCAATTTGAAATCACCGAGATTTGCCAGGAAGTGGCGGTGGTGATGGAGCGCGAAGGCCACCATACCTCTGCCGAAGACCTGCTTTATTATGTCAGCAACGTTATCGAAAGTACGGCGGCGAACATCTCATCAATGCTTCAGGACGTGCGAGTCGAACGCCACACCGAGATTGATTACATCACGGGTTATTTACTGCAACGCGCGCGCGCCCATGGCCTGTCTGTGCCAGTGAACAGCCGCTTGTATGAACAGATTAAGCGTAAGGAGAATGAATATGAGCGCTCGAGCACTGGTTTGCCTGGCTCCTGGAACTGAAGAAACAGAAGCGGTCACCACAATTGATCTTCTGGTTCGCGGTGGTATTAGCGTCACCACAGCAAGCGTTGCCAGCGACGGAAACCTGACGATAACCTGTTCACGTGGGGTAAAACTACTGGCGGATGCCCCGCTGGTTGAAGTGGCAGATGGAGAGTTCGACATCATCGTGCTACCCGGCGGATTGAAAGGCGCGGAGTGTTTTCGCGATAGCCCGTTGTTAGTTGAAACCGTGCGCCAGTTCCATCTTTCAGGGCGTATTGTCGCCGCCATTTGTGCCGCAGCCGGTACGGTTCTGGTTCCACATGAACTGTTTCCAGTGGCGAATATGACTGGTTTTCCTGGCCTGAAAGAAACTATTCCGGAAGCCCAGTGGCAGGATAAACGCATAGTCTGGGACCCGCGAGTCAACTTGTTAACCAGCCAGGGGCCGGGAACGGCAATTGATTTTGCACTGAAGATTATTGATTTACTGGTGAGCCGTGAGAAAGCTCATGAGGTTTCACAACAGTTGGTGTTGGCGGCAGGGATTTACAGTTACCGGGATTACTAAAGCACCCTCACTCAGGCCCTCTCCCTGAGCTGTCTCTTCGTCACATCTTTGTGAGACGGGAGACAGTTCCGCTCACCCGACGTTCAGTGTTTCATATAGCCACTGAACTGGTGAACGTCTTAGGGTGGCCACCGTCGCCACCCTAAGAACCCGGACTCCCGGCAAATAAATCGCCGCAAGCGGCAATTTAATGACCGGGCGCCTGGATTATCAAGGGGTTGGCGTTAACCCCTTGATACGCTCACCGTTTTCGGAAATTAAAGAGATAACAGAACGCACGGGTGAACGGAAAATCAACGAGGCTTACAGGTCTCACCCTGACAAAATGCCCGGGTGAGTTGTGTATAAGAGACAGCTCCCTGAGGGAGAAGGCCGGGATGAGGGCGTAGAATTTACGCGCGATAAACCTTCACGTTCTCAAAACCTTGCTCGCGCAGATACAGCGCCTGCAAACGGCTCATCACACCGCGATCGCACCACAGCAAATAATTTTTGCTCTGATCCAAATCACCGAATGCGGTGCTCAGTTTATAGAATGGCAGTGAAGCCACTTCCACGCCTTCTGGCTTAAATGGCTTCTCGTCTTGTTCGTCGATAGAGCGAATATCCAACAGCACATCATTCGGGCCAAATGCGTCAACGGTTTCAACTTCCGTTACCACTTCTTTGGACTGATTGGCAATTTCACGGATGTCGATATTGGTTGCTTCTTCAACCACGCGGTCAAGAATGGAGAAATCGAAATTGGCTTCTTCTGCTTCAATCTTCGCTTTCACCGCTTTGACGGTTGGGCTTTTCGAAATCACACCGCAGTATTCCGGCATGGTACGCGCAAAGTCAGCGGTACCAATTTCACGTGCCAGATCGATGATGTGCTCTTTATCGTGAGAGATCAGCGGACGCAGAATCAGCGTATCGGAAACGTTGTCGATTAAACGCAGGTTGGTCAGCGTCTGGCTGGAAACCTGGCCCAATGCTTCGCCGGTCACCAGTGCCTGCACGCCATAACGCTCGGCCACTTTGGAAGCCGCGCGCACAAACATACGCTTCAGCACCACGCCCATCTGGCCGTCTTCCACTTTCTCGAGGATTTCGCCAACCACAGGTTCGAAGTTAATCGCCACGAAACGCACGCGGTGCGAACTACCAAAACGGTTCCACAAATAGTGCGCCACTTGTTTAACGCCGATTTCGTGCGCTGCACCACCGAGGTTAAAGAAGCAATAGTGCACACGGCAACCGCGGCGCATCAGCATGTAGCTGGAAACACCGGAGTCGAAACCACCGGAAATCAGCGACAGCACATCTTCTTGCGTGCCAATCGGGAAACCGCCAATGCCTTCATAACGGCCTTTCACCAGCAGCAGGCGATCGTTTTCAATTTCCAGATTAACGGTCACATCAGGTTTAGTCAGTTTTACACGCGCTGATTCAATGTGTTGATTCAGGCCGCCACCAACATAACGTTCAACTTCAATTGAGCTGAACTCATGCTTACCACGACGTTTCACACGCACACAGAAGGTTTTGCCTTCCAGTTGCTCGCGATAAAGCTCCAGCGCCTGTTCAAAGATATTGTGCAAATCGGTAAACGGCACATCTTCGACTTCCAGAATATGGTGAATCCCAGGAATGCGGGTCAACGCTTCACGAATGGCGATACGCTGATTTTCATCTTTAGCGCGAACTTCAATGTTGTCCCAGTGGCGAACAACCGCCAGATCTTCATCGTAGTGTTTTAAAACGTTGCGAATGTTCCCGGTGAGCATTTTAATAAAGCGTATGCGCACAGATTGACTCTTGATGGTGATTTCCGGGAACAATTTAATGATAAACTTCATGGCGGCTTAGATTCGTTGATGAGCCAGGCATGACTAATCATGCGGGCTGGAAGACTTAAAGAACTGCAACGGCGAGTTGCCGCTGCATCCGAGGCGCGCAAGTATATCACTAACCTCTGCTAACCAACATGCTCATGGTTACTTGCTTGCCAGTTTCCGCTACCATTGCAGAGTCGCAAAAATTATTAGAGTCAGACATTCACTATGCCGAAAAAAACCGAAGTCCCGGCCAGTTTTGAAACTGCGCTTGTGGAGCTTGAGCAGATAGTTACTCGTCTTGAGAGCGGCGATTTAGCACTCGAAGAGGCGTTAAATGAATTTGAACGTGGTGTGCAGCTCGCACGTCAAGGTCAGGTGAAACTGCAGCAAGCAGAACAACGCGTGCAAATCCTGCTAAACGATAGCGAAGACGCTCCACTCAAGCCTTTTACCCCGGATAACGAGTAAATGGATTTTAACCATCAGTTGCAGGCCCACGCCGAGCGGGCCAACGATGCGCTGCTGCGTTTTTTAGCGCCGCTACCGTTTCAGAACACTCCTCTGGTTGAGGCCATGCACTATGGTGCACTATTTGGTGGCAAGAGACTGCGCCCTTTCCTGGTCTACGCGACCGGGGAAATGTTCGGCATAGCGCAAGAAACTCTGGATGCCCCAGCTGCGGCAATCGAATGCATCCACGCTTATTCATTGATCCATGACGATTTACCTGCCATGGATGACGACGATTTGCGTCGTGGCCAACCGACCTGCCACATCAAATTCGGTGAAGCGAGCGCCATTTTAGCCGGAGATGCCCTACAAACCCTGGCGTTTTCTATACTAAGTGATGCGCCAATGGCTGGCGTGGCGATTGCAGACAGACTGGCGATGGTAAAAGAACTGGCAACCGCCAGTGGCGTTGCCGGTATGTGTGGCGGCCAGGCGTTAGATTTGGAAGCCGAAGGCCAGCATGTTGACCTACAAAGTCTTGAGCGTATTCATCGTCATAAAACCGGCGCGTTAATTCGTGCAGCAGTTCGCCTGGGCGCATTAAGCGCAGGTGATGCGGGCCGTAACGCCCTGCCGTTACTCGACCATTATGCCGACAGCATCGGCCTGGCATTCCAGGTGCAGGACGATATTCTCGATGTCATCGGTGATACCGCGACACTGGGTAAACGTCAGGGCGCGGATCAGCAACTGGGTAAGAGCACTTATCCGGCACTGCTAGGGCTAGAAAATGCCAAAACCAAAGCGTGGGATCTCTATCAGGAATCTCTCCGGGCGCTGGAAGGCCTGGCTCGCCAGTCGTTAGACACTACCGCACTTGAAGCGTTAGCGAGCTATATCATCCAACGTGATAAATAAGATGAGTTTCTAATTTAATGAGTTTTGATATTGCCAAATACCCGACCCTCGCACTGGTGGAATCAGCCCCTGAGCTACGCCTGTTGCCAAAAGAGAGTTTACCGAAACTGTGCGACGAGCTGCGTCGTTACCTGCTCGATAGCGTAAGCCGTTCCAGCGGGCACTTTGCCTCAGGTCTTGGCACGGTAGAACTGACCGTGGCGCTTCACTATGTGTATAACACGCCGTTCGACCAGTTAATCTGGGACGTCGGACATCAGGCTTATCCGCATAAAATCATTACTGGCCGCCGTGACAAAATTGGCACCATTCGTCAGAAAGGTGGCCTGCATCCTTTCCCATGGCGCGCCGAAAGCGAATATGACGTATTGAGCGTCGGCCATTCGTCGACCTCAATCAGTGCCGGAATTGGCATTGCAGTGGCCGCCGGAAAAGAAGGTAAAGACCGCCGTACCGTCTGTGTGATTGGCGATGGCGCAATCACCGCGGGTATGGCGTTTGAAGCGATGAACCACGCGGGTGACATTCGCCCGAACATGCTCGTTATACTCAACGACAATGAAATGTCGATCTCCGAAAACGTCGGCGCGCTGAATAACCACCTCGCGCAACTGCTTTCCGGGAAACTCTATTCTTCGCTGCGTGAAGGCGGGAAAAAAGTGTTCTCCGGCGTACCGCCGATTAAAGAACTACTCAAACGTACCGAAGAGCACCTGAAAGGCATGGTGGTACCGGGCACGTTGTTTGAAGAGTTAGGCTTTAACTATATTGGCCCGGTTGATGGGCATGACGTTGTCGGCCTGGTCAATACGCTGAAAAACATGCGTGACCTGAACGGCCCGCAATTCCTGCACATCATGACCAAAAAAGGCCGTGGCTACGCGCCTGCTGAAAAAGACCCAATTAGCTTCCACGCGGTGCCTAAGTTTGACCCGCAAAGTGGCACATTGCCGAAAGCCGCTGGCGGCCTGCCAAGCTATTCGAAAATCTTTGGCAACTGGTTATGCGAAACCGCAGCCAAAGACGACAAACTGATGGCCGTAACGCCTGCGATGCGTGAAGGCTCAGGCATGGTAG
>Ga0207696_1000546_pt1 | contig 30331 bp, 26 predicted proteins | sample KBSS54metaG_FD_184403 | JGI IMG/M metagenome (GOLD analysis project Ga0207696, IMG submission 184403) | Switchgrass rhizosphere microbial communities from Kellogg Biological Station, Michigan, USA - KBS S5-4 metaG (SPAdes) (version 2) | ecosystem: Host-associated > Plants > Roots > Rhizosphere >...
GCTACAAGGACGCCGGTGTAGACATCGACGCCGGTGAAGCATTGGTCGAACGCATCAAGAGCGTCGCCAAGCGCACTGCGCGCCCGGAAGTCATGGGCGGCCTGGGCGGTTTCGGCGCCCTCTGCGAGATCCCGGCCGGTTACAAACAGCCGGTGCTGGTTTCCGGTACTGATGGCGTCGGCACCAAGCTGCGCCTGGCGCTGAACCTGAACAAGCACGACAGCATCGGCCAGGACCTGGTCGCCATGTGCGTCAACGATCTGGTGGTGTGCGGCGCAGAACCGCTGTTCTTCCTCGACTACTACGCCACCGGCAAGCTGAACGTCGACGTAGCTGCCACCGTGGTCACCGGTATCGGTGCAGGCTGCGAACTGGCTGGCTGCTCCCTGGTCGGCGGCGAAACCGCTGAAATGCCTGGCATGTACGAAGGCGAAGACTACGATCTGGCCGGCTTCTGCGTCGGCGTCGTGGAGAAAGCCGAAATCATCGACGGCTCGAAAGTCGCCACCGGTGACGCACTGATCGCCCTGCCATCGTCCGGCCCGCACTCCAACGGCTACTCGCTGATCCGCAAGATCATCGAAGTATCCGGTGCCGACATTGAAACCGTTCAGCTCGACGGCAAGCCGCTGACCGAACTGCTGATGGCCCCAACCCGCATCTACGTGAAGCCGCTGCTCAAGCTGATCAAAGACACCGGTGCGGTCAAAGCCATGGCCCACATCACCGGTGGCGGCCTGCTGGACAACATTCCGCGCGTTCTGCCAAAAGGCGCTCAGGCCGTGGTTGACGTGGCCAGCTGGACTCGCCCGGCGGTCTTCGACTGGCTGCAAGAGAAAGGCAACGTCGACGAGACCGAAATGCACCGCGTACTGAACTGCGGCGTCGGCATGGTGATCTGCGTGGCTCAGGAGCACGTTGAAGTGGCCCTGAACACCCTGCGTGACGCCGGCGAACAGCCTTGGGTCATCGGCCAGATCGCTGCCGCTGCCGAAGGCGCTGCCCAGGTTGATCTGCAGAACCTTAAGGCTCATTAATGTCCGCAACCTGTGATGTCGTGGTGCTGTTGTCCGGCACCGGCAGTAACTTGCAGGCTCTGATCGACAGCACGCGGACCGGCGACAGCCCGGTCCGCATCGCTGCGGTGATTTCCAACCGCGCCGACGCCTATGGCCTGCAACGCGCCAGTGACGCGGGTATCGCCACCCGCTCGCTGGATCACAAGGCTTTCGAAGGTCGCGAGGCCTTCGATGCTGCCCTGATCGAACTGATCGACGAATTCAAACCAAAACTCGTGGTACTGGCCGGCTTCATGCGTATTCTCAGCGCTGATTTCGTGCGCCACTATCAGGGTCGTCTGCTCAATATCCACCCGTCGCTGCTGCCCAAATACAAAGGGTTACACACTCATCAGCGCGCGCTCGAGGCCGGCGATGCGGAGCACGGCTGCTCCGTGCACTTCGTCACCGAGGAACTCGATGGTGGACCACTGGTCGTACAGGCAGTAATACCGGTAGAGTTGCACGACACGCCGCAGACACTTGCGCAGCGAGTGCATGCCCAGGAACACCTGATCTACCCGATGGCTGTACGCTGGTTTGCCGAAGGCCGACTGGCACTCGGTGAGCAAGGTGCTTTACTGGATGGCCAGTTACTCGCGGCCAGCGGCCACTTGATTCGACACTAGGAGATTTTATGCGTCGCGCCCTGCTCTTCGCTTGCGCTCTGCTCGCCCTGCCCTTCGCGCAGGCGGCAGACCTTCAACCGTTCTCCGCCAGCTACACCGCCGACTGGAAACAGTTGCCCATGAGTGGCACTGCCGAACGCAGCCTGACCAAGGAAGCCAACGGCGTCTGGAAACTCAGCTTCAAGGCGTCGATGATGATCGCCAGCCTGACCGAAGAAAGCACGCTGACCCTGGACAAGGACACCCTGCTGCCACAGTCCTACCACTTCGAACGTGGTGGTCTGGGCAAAGCGAAAAAGGCTGATCTGGACTTCGACTGGAACAGCAAGATGGTCACCGGCACCGACCGTGGCGACGCGGTGAAGATCCCGCTGAACCGTGGCATGGTCGACAAGTCGACCTACCAGCTGGCGCTGCAGCATGACGTGGCCGCCGGCAAGAAGACCATGAGCTATCAGGTGGTCGACGACGGTGAAGTCGACACCTATGACTTCCGTGTACTGGGTGCCGAGAAAGTCGACACCAAGGCCGGCAAGATCGATGCAATCAAGGTCGAGCGCGTGCGTGACCCGACTCAAAGCAAGCGCATCACTGTGCTGTGGTTCGCCAAGGACTGGGATTACCTGCTGGTCCGCCTGCAACAGGTTGAAACCGACGGCAAGGAGTACAACATCATGCTCCAGGACGGCACGGTCAACGGCAAAACCGTTAAAGGCAGCTGATCCGCCGCTACAACGAAAAGCCCCGCAGATGCGGGGCTTTTTTGTGCCTGCGATTTCCGCGACGACACATATCCCCTGTGGGAGCGAGCCTGCTCGCGAAGGCGTCAGTTCAGCCGACTTGTTTATGGCTGATACACGGCTTTCGCGAGCAGGCTCGCTCCCACAGGGTTCAGCTCGATCTTCGAGGGTCAGATCAGACCGAAAATCTGGCCACCATATTGTTCAAATCCACCGCCAGCCGCGACAGCTCCTGGCTTGCCGCACTGGTCTGATTTGCCCCCGCCGACGTCTGCATCGCCAGATCGCGGATGTTCATCAGGTTGCGGTCCACCTCCCGCGCCACCGCTGCCTGCTCCTCCGAGGCGCTGGCGATCACCAGGTTGCGTTCATTGATCAAGGTGAATGCCGAGGCGATTTCCTCCAGCGCCAACCCCGCAGCCTTGGCCAGCTCAAGAGTCGAATTGGCGCGGACGCTGCTCTGTTGCATCGAACTGACCGCCGAATCGGTGCCCTGCTGGATGCCACCGATCATCTGCTCGATTTCCTGGGTCGATTGCTGGGTGCGATGGGCCAGCGCCCGCACCTCATCGGCCACCACCGCGAAGCCACGCCCGGCATCCCCGGCCCGCGCCGCCTCGATCGCTGCGTTCAATGCCAGCAGATTGGTCTGCTCGGCAATCGAGCGGATCACGTCGAGCACTTTGCTGATGCCGTGAACCTTCTGCGCCAGATCCTCGACCTGCGTTGCATTGGACGTGACGTCGTCAGCCAGGGACTGGATCGAAGTCACCGTCTGATTGACCTGCTCGCGCCCATGCTGGGCAATCCGGTCAGACTCGCGCGACGCCTCGGAAGTCGCCACGGCGTTGCTCGCCACCTCTTCCACGGCAGCGGTCATCTGATTGACCGCCGTGGCGGCCTGCTCGATCTCCAGGCTTTGCTGGTGCAGCCCGCGTGTGGCGTCCTCGGTGACGCAACTGAGTTCCTCCGAGGCGGACGCCAACTGGCTGGACGACTCGGAAATCTGCCGGATGGTGTCGCGCAGATTGTGCTGCATGCTTTTCAGCGCCTGCAGCAGCCGCGCCGGTTCGTCCTTGCCGGAGATACTGATATCGCCCGTCAGGTCACCGCCGGCCACCACTTCCGCCACGCCGAGTGATTGCGCCAGCGGCAGGACGATGCTGCGGGTCAGCAGCAGCGCCAGACCGATGGTGATCAGCGCGGTGATGCCAATCATCACCCCGACCCACACCCGCGAATTGATGAAAACCAGGCGCGCGGCTTCAGTGGCAAGATTGGCGTTGTGCTTGTTCAGCTCGACCAACTCCTTCAGGGTGGCCGCCATGTCGTCGGCCAACGGGCTCATTTCACCGTTGAGAATCGCCGCCGCCTCCTCCACCCGATTCTGCGCGGACAATTGCATGACCTGCGCCTGAAACTCCAGGTACTTGTGCTCGGCAACCTTGAAGCGGTCGAACAACTTGCGCTCTTCGGGCAGCACGATCAACACGTCATAGCGTTGTTGGGCTTCGCTCAAGACACCGCGCAGATCATTGAGCTTGGCGACATTCTGCGCCAGCGCCTGCGGGTCACGATTGAGCAGCAGGCGCATGGTCAGCGCACGCAGGCGCAACATGTCCTGACTCATCTCGCCGACCGCCATCACGCTCGGCAGCCAGTTGTTGTCGACCTCATCAGACTGGGCGCGCATGTTCGCCATTTGCAGCAGGGCGAACGCCCCCAGGGCAAACACCATCAGCGCCAACACACCAAAACCCAGGCCGGCTCGCGGCGCGATATTGAGACTACGGATGCTCATGACTCTGGTTCCTTCCAAAAGCGCTGCATCAACCCTGCAGCTGGTTGCTTTAGAAGGTATCGGCCCGGCGAAAATTTGCGTAAGACCAAAAGGTGATATCAAAAGGCCTTGATACTTCGAACCCTCGGCATTAACGATTCAGCGCGGTTTCCCGGACTTTGCCGCTGTTCGCGGCAATATCGCCAGGAAGTTATCCCGGGCGACCTTATGCGCAACTTCTTCAGGCAAGGCATCAAGGAACGGCGTGAAGCTGCGCATTTCCTGACCGAGCTTGGTGAAACGGCCTACAACATCCGAGCCGATCATGAACCGATCAGGGTATTTCTCGACCAAGGCCAGCCATTCGGCGCGCGGCTTGCCCTGCTCGTCCAGCAGGTACGGTGTGAGCATGCTCCACGACAGATCGATGTACAGATTCGGATAAGCCTCAAGCATCCGACTCACCGTGGGCAGGAGAAAATCCAGTTGCGTCTGGTGCCGATGAATTTCCGCGCTGGTGCCGGCGTGCGCCCAGATGAACCGCGTGTGCGGATGATTACGCAGCGGTTCCTCGACTTCCTTCAGGTACAGCGGATTTTTCTCACGCTTGGAAGTGATGTTGGAATGCAGCATCACCGGCAAATCGTTTTCGGCGGCCAGGTGATAAATGCGCTTCATCGCCTCATTATTGGCCCGTGGCGTGTCGCCGGCGGTCAACGCCGTCAAGTCATCATGGCGGGTGAACACTTCACCAATGCCCTGCCACAGCCCCGGATACAGATCGAGCATGCGCTGAATGTGCGCGGCGGAGTTCTTGTCATTGGGGTTGAAGCCCGACAGGAACGGATGAAAGTGCTGACGCTGCTCCGGAGTCAGCTTTTGCACGGCATCGGCAACGATCACGTCGGTGGCGCTGTACCAGTAGGCATCGGCATCATCGCCGGCGTAATAACGCGGACGCTTGGGTTCGTCCTCATGCCATTTCTTCGCCACGGGAATCCCGGAAATCATCACATGGTCGATGGAATTGTCCTGCATGGCCGTGAGCAATTTCGCCATGCCGGCGGTTTCCTGGAAAAAATCCACGTAGTGCAAGTGCGCATCGCTGTAGGTGTAATCGCGGGCGCTGGCGCTACCGGCAAATGCCAGCAGGCAGGCAAGACTCAAACGAAACAAGGACACAAGTAATCTCCGGCAGGTAGGCATAGCCTAGACCCTGAGCCGATGACAAGGGTTCATCCTGCAGGAAAGTGGAACGCGGCTCTGTAGGAATGCTCTATAACTGCAAGGTCCTTTTTTGATCGCACGACTTTTTCCTACTGCCAGTGAGGTTGCCATGACTGTTACCGTCAATACCGTCTCCGCCGAAGGTTTTCGTCACACCGTACAGATCGATGACCACGAATTGTTTGCCGACGTGCCGAAGTCTGCCGGCGGCGAGGGCTCGGCCCCCGAGCCACACGACTACTTCGACGCCGCGCTCGGTGCCTGCAAGGCACTGACCCTGAAGATGTACGCAAAGAAGAAAGACATCCCGCTGACCGGCGTGGGTGTCGAGGTCAAACGCGACAACAGCGAAGAGCAAAAAGGCAGATACGCCCTGCACGTGACGCTTACCCTCAAGGGCGTCCTCACCGATGCCCAGCGTGAAGAACTGCTGCGCGTCGCCGATCGCTGCCCGATCCACAAACTGATGACCACCACCGACGTCAGCATCGAAACCCACGCCCCACAAGGCTTCGACAGCCAGTAATCACCCTCTTGCCAGCGGCGGGTTATGCTTCTGGCATCACCCGCTCAGCCTGGAATGCACCATGGATACGCAACCACTGATCATCCGCCCGCGCGCCGAAGACGTCGAAGGCCAGCCGATCCTGCGCCCGCTGCCGTCAGCCAAATGCCGCAGCATCGGGCCTTTCGTGTTTTTCGACCACATGCTCGAAACGGTTTATCCGACGGGCAAAGGCATGAACATCCGACAGCATCCGCACATTGGTCTCTCGACTCTGACCTACCTGTTCGAAGGACAGATCCAGCACAAGGACAGCCTCGGCTCCGATCAGGTGGTCAGTGCTGGCGATGTCAGCTGGATGACCGCGGGCAGTGCGATTGCCCACGTCGAGCGCACGCCCGAGCCGTTGTGGGCGCAAAGCTTCACGATGCACGGTTTGCAGATCTGGCTGGCTTCGCCCAAGGATCATGAGCAAGGTCCGGGACATTACAGCCATCACCCGGCGGCAACCTTGCCGGTCAGCGATAACCTTGGTGTGCAGATCCGGATGATCGCCGGGTCAGGCTTTTGCCTGGAATCGCCGGTGCCGGTGCTTTCTCCTACGCTGTACGCCGAAGTAAAGATGCAGACCGCGACCACTTTGCTGATCCCGACCGAGCACGAAGAACGCGCGATTTATGTGCTGAGTGGCGATGCGCAGTTGAATGGCGAGCCCCTCGAACCCCATGCGCTGGCGGTGTTGCCGGCCGGGGAACAGATGAGCCTGTTTGCCGAGGGAGATGTACACGCGGTGGTGTTTGGCGGCGCAGCGCTGGACGGGCCTCGGCGAATCAACTGGAATTTTGTCGCGAGCGATCCGGCGGCGATCGATGAGGCGCGGCGCAAGTGGGCGGCCGGGGATTGGCCGACGGTGCTGGGGGAAGTCGAGCGGATTGAATTGCCTTAGCTCTGTGTCGCCTGTTAGTCAGCCATCGCTGGCAAGCCAGCTCCCACAGGTTTAGCGCCGGACAAATATCCAGCAAACCAATCGAACACTGTGGGAGCTGGCTTGCCAGCGATGAGGCCAGATCAGGCACCGATCGAGTCAATACCTGACTGCACAATCAGCCGTTAAACACTTCTTCCAGCAAATCATGCATCGACTTGAACGCACGCTTGGCAGTCTTCGCGTCGTACATCATCTTGCCCGGCACATTGGCATGTGGATCGGTGAACGAGTGCACCGCACCGCCATAGCTGAGCAACTGCCAATCGACCTTCGCCGCGTTCATTTCTTCTTCGAACGCCGGCAATTGCTCTTTCGGCACCAATGGGTCGGAGGCACCGTGCAGCACCAGCACCGAGCCCTTGATTTTCTTTGCGTCGGCCGGGTTCGGCGAGTCGAGCGTGCCGTGGAACGACACCGCCGCCTTCACCGCTGCACCGGTGCGCGCCAGGTCCAGCGCACAGCAACCACCGAAGCAGAACCCGAACACCGCCAGCTTCGAGGTATCAACCGCTGCCTCGCCTTGCTTCTGCAACTGCTCGAACGCTGCCTGCATGCGCTTGCGCAGCAGTGCGCGGTCGTTCTTCAGCGGCATCATCGCCGCGCCGGCCTCGTCAGCGTTCTGCGGACGTACTGCCTGGCCATACACGTCAGCAATCAACACCACGTAGCCCTTGGCCGCGACCGATTTGGCGATTTCTTCCGCCCCGGCGCTGACGCCCATCCAGTTCGGCGCCATCAGCAGGCCCGGGCGCGCGCCCTTGTGCTCAGCGTCGAATGCCAGACGACCTTCATAAGGCTGGCCATCCAACTGATAGACCACGGAACGTACAGTAACTTGGCTCATTTCTGACTCCTGATTAGTTAAACACCAGAATGAAAAAACCCGCCGAAGCGGGTTTTTCTACAACGTGATCAAGCTGACAGTTCAACCAGCAGCTTGTTCAGACGGGTCACGTACGCGGCCGGGTCTTTCAAGCTTTCGCCAGCCGCCAGGGCGGCCTGATCGAAGAGGATGTGCGACAGGTCGCCAAAACGCCCTTCGTTCTGCTCGCCGTCGAGTTTCTCGATCAGCGGGTGGCTCGGGTTGAATTCGAAAATCGGTTTCGATTCCGGCACTTTCTGCCCGCTGGCTTCGAGGATCTGGCGCATTTGCAGGCCCAGGTCCTGTTCGCCGATGGCCAGAATGGCTGGCGAATCGGTCAGACGGTGAGAGACGCGAACCTCGGCAACGGAGTCGCCCAGCGCGGTTTTCAGGCGCTCGACCAGACCTTCTTTGGACTTGGCGACTTCTTCTGCAGCTTTCTTGTCCTCTTCCGAGTCCAGGTTGCCCAGATCAAGGTCACCGCGTGCCACGTCGACAAAGGTCTTGCCGTCGAATTCGCTGAGGTAGCTCATCAGCCACTCGTCGATGCGATCGGTCAGCAGCAGCACTTCGATGCCTTTCTTGCGGAAGACTTCCAGGTGCGGGCTGTTCTTGACCTGCGCGTAGGTTTCGCCGGTGAGGTAGTAGATCTTGTCCTGACCTTCCTTGGCGCGCGCCAGGTAGTCAGCCAGACCGACAACTTGCTCGCCGTCGTCGCCTTGAGTCGATGCGAAACGCAGCAGACCGGCAATTTTTTCCTTGTTGGCGAAATCTTCTGCCGGGCCTTCTTTCATGACCTGACCGAAGTTTTTCCAGAAGCCCTTGTATTGCTCAGGCTCGTTCTTCGCCAGTTTTTCCAGCATGTCCAGCACGCGCTTGGTCAGCGCCGACTTCATCGAGTCGATGATCGGATCTTTCTGCAGGATTTCCCGCGACACGTTCAGCGACAGGTCGTTGGAATCGACCACGCCCTTGATGAAGCGCAGGTACAGCGGCAGGAACGACTCGGCCTGATCCATCACGAACACGCGCTGCACGTACAGCTTCAAGCCTTTCGGCGCTTCACGCTGGTACAGGTCGAACGGCGCGCGGGCCGGCACGTACAGCAGCGAGCTGTATTCGAGCTTGCCTTCGACCTTGTTGTGGCTCCAGGCCAGCGGGTTTTCGAAGTCGTGAGCGATGTGCTTGTAGAACTCCTGATATTCCTCGTCCTTCACTTCAGTGCGCGGACGGGTCCACAGGGCGCTGGCGCGGTTGACGGTTTCCCATTCAACGGCAGGCTTCTCTTCGCCTTCAGCGGCAGTGACTTCTTTCGGCAGCTCGATCGGCAGCGCGATGTGGTCGGAGTATTTCTTGATGATGTTGCGCAGACGCCAGCCGTCGGCGAACTCGTCTTCAGCGGATTTCAGGTGCAGGACGATACGGGTGCCGCGCTCTGGCTTGTCGATGGTGGCGACTTCGAACTCGCCCTCGCCTTTCGACGACCAGTGCACGCCTTCGCTGGCAGGAGTGCCGGCGCGACGGGAATACACATCAACCTGGTCGGCAACGATGAATGCCGAGTAGAAGCCGACACCGAATTGGCCGATCAGGTGAGAATCTTTTTTCTGATCGCCCGAGAGATTCTTCATGAAATCGGCGGTGCCCGACTTGGCGATGGTCCCCAGGTGGGTGATCACATCGTCACGGTTCATGCCGATACCGTTGTCTTCGAGGGTGACGGTCTTGGCGTCCTTGTCGAAGCTCACACGGATTTTCAGTTCAGCGCCACCTTCGAGCAACTCAGGCTTGGCCAGGGCTTCGAAGCGCAGCTTGTCGACAGCGTCAGAGGCGTTCGAGATCAATTCGCGAAGGAAGATTTCCTTGTTGGAATACAGCGAATGGATCATGAGGTGCAGCAGCTGCTTTACCTCGGTCTGGAAGCCCAGGGTTTCCTTTTGAGTTTCCACACTCATGGTCATCAAACTCCAATCAGATGGCAGTGGCCGCGACCTTGAGGGTCGGCGGCGGGTTGTTCACTGAGTTGGGGGCAGCGTTCAGGATTTCAAGGGCTCATCAATTTTGAAATGTGCACGTGCGGTGGCAATCGGTTCGCTCTCGGTGCTTTGCCAGGCCGTGATGGCGACGTTGGCCACGCGCCGCCCCTGGCGACAGACCTGACATTTGGCCCAAGTGTCGCGAAACTGCCCGGCGCGCAGATAATCCAGAGAAAAGTCGATGATCTTCGGCACCCCGGGCGAACCGGTGAAGATCAGCAAATGTAACGCGGCCGCCAGCTCCATAAACCCGGCAATCACCCCGCCATGGATCGCCGGCAATAAAGGGTTACCAATGTTGTCCTTGTTCGCCGGGAGCTTGAACAGCAATTCATCGCCGACCCGGGAACATTCGACGCCGATCAGCCCGGCGTAAGGAATTATCCGCAACAACGGCGCGTAATCGCCCTGAGCGTGAGCCTGCAGCAGCTGTTGCTTCCAGTCATCGCTCATCGATTCTCTCCTTTGACCTTGCCGCCAAATCCCTGGGTGCCTTTCAGGTTTTTGCCCATGCGCATGAAAGTGCCGACGACATGGGCGATCGGCTGATTCGGGTCATCCTGATAAGCAAAGCCGCGAGCGAAGATCACATCGGTGGTGACCCGGTAACACTGGGCAAAGCCATAGACGTCCTTGTTCGGCTCGGCGGCGTGCATGTAGTCGATACGCAGGTCCAGGGTCGGGCAGACTTCGAACTCCGCCAGCACGCACAACGTGGACATGCCGCACGCGGTGTCCATCAACGAGGTAATGGCGCCGCCGTGGATGACCCCGGTCTGTGGATTGCCGACGATTTGCGCGTTGTACGGCAACCTCACCGTCAGCCCTTCGCTGCTGGCGCTGTGTACCGTCAAACCGAGCACCTGACAATGGCGCAGGGCCGAAAGAAATCGTGTCGCGCGCTCAAAAACGGGGTTTTCAGCCATTTGATAATTACTCTCGTTAGAGCCTTTTGCCAGTAGTAGGAAATGCCGCAAAAGTTCCACTAAAAAACAAACTTATATATCTGAACGAAATGAGGAACTTAACCTTTGGGCCAGTGCTCTTAAGGCCAGTAGTTATTTTCCATAAGGAGAAACACCCCATGCGTAAGACTTTAGCTATTGCCTTGATGTTGACCGCTTCCCTCGGTCTCGCTGCCTGCGATAAAAAATCCGAGGACAAAGCTCAAGATGCAAACCAACATGCTGAGCAAGCTCAGCAAGACATGAACAAAGCTCAGGATAAAGTGAACGACGCAGCAAAAGAAAACGCCGAAGCTGCCAAAGCTCAGGCTGAATCGAATCAAGCTGCTCAGGAAGAAGCTGCCAAGAAGCAATAATTGCGACTTGATGCAGAAAAAGAAAACCCGCCAAGTGCGGGTTTTCTTTTGCCTGTGATTTTTTGTCAGTCTTGGCTTAGAGGCTTTCTTAGAGCAATACGGTTCTAAAAGTCGGACTAATCATCAGCAACAAACTGCAGATCAGGCCGACCAGCCACACCAGGCTGCGCAGGGATGGCTTATCCGCCAGGTATAACCACACGTAAAGAATTCGCGCGATCACAAAGATGATCGCCAGCGCATCGATCAACCAGCCTTGGGTTTGCGTGGTGTGCGCCATCAGCACACCCACGGCGAACAGGATGAACGCTTCGATGCAGTTCTGGTGTGCCGCCAGCGCCCGCGCGCCATAGCCAGTGAGTTGCGCCTGCTGTTGGCGCGGTAGATGGTTGTTGTAACCGCCCTGCTCTTTCATGGCCTTGCCCACCGGCATGCGCGCGATGTAAATCAACAGTGCACTGATAAACACACACCAGAACGGAATACTCATCAAGCAGCCTCTTTATTGGTTTCGGGCAATGGTGCCTCTGTAGGGGTATAGACCATCACATCCAGCACGTCGGAATGAAACTCGCGGCGGTACAACACGATGACCACCCCGGCACTCATCAACATGAACAGCCACGGGCTGACAAACCACGCCAGCATGCTCATGCCGAAGTAATAAGAACGCAGACCGAAGTTGAACTGGTTGGCCGCCATCGAAATCACCCGCGCCGCCCGCAATGCGAACGCCTTGCGCTCCTGCTCCGAGACCTGACGCTCGCCGATCATCGGCGCTGAACCGACCAGCACCGCAGCAAAGTTGTACTGACGCATGCACCAGCTGAACGTGAAAAACGCATAGACGAACACCAGCGCCAGGCACAGCAACTTGATCTCCGACATGCCCTGCGACGCCTGCTGCACCATCGGGATATCCGCCAGCAACGACACGGCGCGCTCGGATGCACCGAGCACGGTGAGAATGCCGGCGAGGATGATCAGGGTGCTGGAGGCGAAGAACGAGGCGTTGCGCTCAAGATTGCCGATCACGCTGGCGTCGGCGATACGGTTGTCACGCAGGAGCATGCGGCGCATCCAGTCTTCGCGGTACAGGTGCAGCACACTGGCCAGACACGCGGTATCGCGGGCCTTCCACGACGCATAACGGGTGTAGCCGCCCCAGCAAATGACAAACCAGAGCGCGGCCAGCAGGTGGATCAGATTGGCTTGGATGAACGACATGCAATTCCCTGTGGAGTATGGATGCTACCTGTAGGAGCGAGCCTGCTCGCGAAAGCGGCGTATCACACAACATTGATGACGGCTGACACAACGCTTTCGCGAGCAGGCTCGCTCCCACATTAAGACTTCGGCAGTGCTTCGACGTTAGCTCGCGGAAAAAGACACTGCCAGACGCCCATAAAAAATGCCCCGTATCGATTGATACGGGGCATTTCTGTTTAAGCGCTGAAGACCCGCTTGTGGCGGGTCAGACAACGTCAGGCAACGGCTTCGCTGCGCTTGCCCAGCAGGCGATCGCAGACCACGGCGACCACCAGGGTCATCACGCATGGCACCAGCCACGCCAGACCCTGCTCACTCAGCGGCAGGTGCGACAGCTGCGACGGCATCCAGTCAGCCAGACCGGCGCCCTTGAGCGCGTCGATGGTGCCGAACAGGAACGATACCAGCATGACCGGGCCGAGGATCCGACCGTGTTCATGCCAGAAGTCCTTGCAGAAGCTCAGAGCTACCAGAACGATGCATGGCGGGTAGATCGCGGTCAGCACCGGGATCGAGAACGCGATCAGCTTGGTCAGGCCCAGGTTCGACACCAGCAGCGAAAACGCGGCCAGGATGATCACCAGGGTCTTGTAGGACAGTGGCAGCACGCGGCTGAAGTATTCAGCGCAGGCGCAGGTCAGACCGACCGCCGTCACCAGGCACGCCAGCGAGATCAGCACCGCGAGGAAACCGCTGCCCAGCGAACCGAAGGTGTGTTGCACGTAAGCATGCAGCACCGCCGCACCGTTGGTGGCACCAACCGCGACTTCATGGCTGCCGGAACCGAGGCGGAACAAGCTGATGTACACCAGCGCCAGACCGACACCGGCGATGAGGCCGGCAATGATCGCGTAACGGGTGATCAGCGCAGGCGACTCGACGCCACGGGAGCGGATCGCGTTGACGATGACGATACCGAACACCAGCGCGCCGAGGGTATCCATGGTCAGGTAACCATTGATGAAGCCCTGGGAGAACGGTGCCGCGACGTATTCCGGTGTGGCCTGACCGATATCACCGGCCGGCAAGGCGAACGCGGCGATACCGAGCACCGCCAGGGCGATGATCTTCAATGGCGCGAGGAAACGCCCCACGGTATCGAGCAGACGGCCCGGATACAGCGAGATGAAGAACACCAGCAGGAAGTACACCGAGCTGTAGAGGAACAGCGCCAGAGGGCTTTCGCCGGTCAGCGGCGCCAGACCCACTTCGAACGACACGGTCGCGGTCCGCGGGGTGGCGAACAGCGGGCCGACCGCCAGGTAGCATGCCGCGGCGAGCACACCACCGGCGATCTTGCCGATCGGGCTGCTCAGCGCATCCATCGCACCACCGACCTTGGCCAGGGCGACGACGGTGACCACCGGCAGACCGACGGCCGTGATCAGGAAGCCCAGCGCCGCCATCCAGACGTTAGGTCCGGACTGCAGGCCGACGATAGGCGGGAAAATGATGTTGCCGGCCCCGACGAACAGGGCAAATGTCATAAAGCCCAGTGCCAGGATGTCCTGACCTTTCAAAACTTTCATTAAGGAAATACCACACTACTGAATCGGAATTTAGAGGGGGATTTCCCTGTGGGGTTAGGGAAATGCTGTCAGTCCGTATAAGACTGACCCGTTTAGCGCGTTGCATGCCTTGTGGGCGGCAGACGCAAAAATGGCTGCTAGCCTAACGAATTTGTCTGACAAACGCACTGTTTGAGGGCGAACTATCCGATACACGACGTGTCCGTGTCGCGTTTACGCATCTATTTTTCCTGCGGAGCACTCTGCAGGAAGACCCAGGACATGTAGCGAGGGGATTTATCCCCGATGGGGCGCGCAGCGGCCCCGATTGAGACCGTATGGTTTTTTCAGACTGAGCGCACTCACCGGCTTAGGGGGCCGCTTCGCAGCCCATCGGGGCGGTGCGACGTTTCGCTAAATCCCCTCACCACATATACCCGCTAAAACGCAGATGCCAGAAACAACAAAGGCCACCCGAAGGTGGCCTTTGTCTGGTGAAGCGTCAGTCAAGCACGAGGCTTACTTGACCGCCCAACCGGTCAGCTCGGCCAGGGCCTTGCCGATGTCTGCCAGCGAACGCACGGTTTTTACGCCTGCGTCTTGCAGCGCAGCGAATTTCTCGTCTGCAGTGCCTTTGCCGCCAGAGATGATTGCGCCAGCATGGCCCATGCGCTTGCCCGGAGGAGCAGTCACACCAGCGATGTAGGAAACAACCGGCTTGGTCACGTGTGCCTTGATGTAGGCAGCCGCTTCTTCTTCAGCCGAACCGCCGATCTCGCCGATCATCACGATCGCTTCGGTCTTCGGGTCTTCCTGGAACAGCTTCAGGATGTCGATGAAGTTCGAACCCGGGATCGGGTCACCACCGATGCCGACGCAAGTCGACTGACCGAAACCGGCGTCAGTGGTCTGCTTCACAGCTTCGTAGGTCAGGGTGCCGGAACGCGAAACGATACCGACCTTGCCTGGCAAGTGAATGTGACCTGGCATGATGCCGATCTTGCATTCGCCTGGGGTGATCACGCCTGGGCAGTTAGGGCCGATCAGGGTAACACCCAGCTCGTCGCACTTAACTTTGGCGTCCAGCATGTCCAGGGTAGGAATGCCTTCGGTGATGCAGACGATCAGCTTGATGCCGCCGAAAGCAGCTTCCAGGATCGAGTCCTTGCAGAAAGGAGCCGGAACGTAGATCACGCTGGCCGTAGCGCCAGTGGCAGCTACTGCGTCTTTAACGGTGTTGAACACTGGCAGACCCAGGTGCTCGGTGCCGCCTTTGCCCGGAGTTACGCCACCAACCATCTTGGTGCCGTATTCGATGGCTTGCTGGGTGTGGAAACTACCTTGCGAACCGGTAATACCCTGGCAGATAACTTTGGTGTCTTTATTGATCAGGACGCTCATTATTTGCCCTCCGCAGCTTTGACAACTTGTTGAGCAGCGTCGGTCAGGCTGGTAGCAGCGATGATGTTCAAACCGCTTTCTGCCAGTACTTTAGCGCCCAGCTCAGCGTTGTTGCCTTCAAGGCGAACAACAACCGGGATTTTCACGCCGACTTCTTTCACTGCACCGATGATGCCTTCGGCAATCATGTCGCAACGAACGATGCCGCCGAAGATGTTAACCAGTACTGCAGCGACGTTGGTGTCGGACAGAATGATCTTGAAGGCTTCGGTCACGCGCTCTTTGGTAGCACCACCACCTACGTCGAGGAAGTTGGCTGGCTTGCCGCCGTGCAGGTTGACGATGTCCATGGTACCCATGGCCAGGCCGGCACCGTTGACCATGCAGCCGATGTTGCCTTCCAGGGCTACGTAGTTCAGTTCGAACTTGGCAGCGTGCGCTTCGCGCGGATCGTCTTGCGACGGATCGTGGAAAGTCTTCAGCTTAGGCTGACGATACATGGCGTTGGCGTCGATGTTGATCTTGGCGTCCAGGCAGTGCAGATCGCCGTCAGCCTTGATCACCAGCGGGTTCACTTCCAGCAGGGCCAGATCGTGATCCTGGAACAGTTTGGCCAGACCAACGAAGATCTTGGCGAACTGGGCAACTTGCTTGCCTTCCAGACCCAGTTGGAACGCCAGCTCGCGACCCTGGAATGGCTGAGCGCCAACCAGTGGATCGATAGTGGCCTTCAGAATTTTTTCTGGAGTGTCGTGAGCGATTTTCTCGATGTCCACGCCACCTTCGGTGGAAGCCATGAACACGATGCGACGGCTCGAACGGTCAACGACAGCGCCCAGGTACAGCTCTTTAGCGATATCAGTGCACGATTCAACCAGGATCTTGGTGACTGGCTGACCATTGGCGTCAGTCTGGTAAGTCACCAGACGCTTGCCCAGCCACTGCTGTGCGAAGGCCTTGGCGTCTTCTCTGTTGCGAACCAGCTTGACGCCGCCCGCTTTACCGCGACCACCGGCGTGGACCTGGGCTTTGACAACCCACTCGCTGCCGCCGATTTTGTCGCAAGCTTCTGCTGCTGCTTCCGGGGTGTCTACTGCGTAACCAGTGGAAACTGGCAGGCCGTATTCAGCGAACAGCTGCTTACCCTGATACTCGTGAAGATTCATGCTTTTTACCGTCTTCGTTAGGTACTGCGCATTCGGCGCTGCGCTCTTGATGAGTGCCGCGCCACCTGTGACTGCTGCTTGCGTAGCCTTTCCGGATACCCGGTGCAGCTACGCAAGACTGCGTCCAGCGGACATTCCGCGGTGAGACTTGCTCGCAAGGCTCACGACGGGCCGCAACCGCCGTGGTTTCTTATTGTGTCTTAACGCTTCTTGCGGTTGGCAATGTGGATGGCGCCGCCATTCACAGCCAGAGCAGCTTCGTGCAAGGCTTCAGACAGGGTCGGATGGGAGAAAACCATCATGCCCAGGTCTTCAGCGCTGGTGCCGAATTCCATACCGATCGCGCCCTGCTGAACCAGTTCTGCAGCGCTCGGGCCAATCACATGCACGCCCAATACGCGGTCAGTCTTGGCATCAGCGATGACCTTGACGAAACCACCGGTATCGTTGGCGGCCATGGCACGGCCGGAAGCGGCGAACGGGAAGGTGCCGACGTTAACTTCAACGCCTTCGGCTTTCAAGGCCTGCTCGGTTTTGCCAACCCACGCGATTTCCGGGTGAGTATAAATAACCGAAGGGATCAGGTCATAGTTCATCTGGGCTTTGTGGCCCTTGATGCGCTCGACAACCATGATGCCCTCTTCCGAGGCCTTGTGCGCCAGCATCATGCCGCGAACCACGTCACCGATGGCGTAAACGCCCGGTACGGTGGTGGCGCAGTGATCGTCAACGTGCACGAAACCGCGCTCGTCCAGGGTCACGCCGCTGTCGGCAGCCAGCAGATCAGTGGTCACCGGACGGCGACCAACGGCTACGATCAGCTTGTCGAAAGTGATGGACTGTTCGCCGTTGGCATCGGTGTAGTTAACCACGACTTCGTCGCCATTCACTTTCGAACCGGTTACGCGAGCACCCAGCTTGATGTCCAGACCTTGCTTGGTTAGGGTTTTCAGCGCTTCCTTGGAAACAGCGGTGTCCGCTGCCATCAGGAAGGTATCCAGTGCTTCGAGGACAACCACTTCGGAACCCAGACGCGACCACACCGAACCCAGTTCCAGACCGATCACGCCAGCGCCGATCACGCCCAGACGTTTAGGTACGGACTGGAATTCCAGAGCGCCAGTCGAATCGACGATGACTTTCTGATCGACCGGAGCCGGCGGAATGTCGATCGGACGCGAACCTGGAGCCAGGATGACGTTTTCGGCTTCGATGACTTCAACCGAACCGTCCGGCTTGGTGACTTCGACTTTCTTGCCAGCCAGCAGCTTGCCGTGGCCCTGGATCGAGGTAACGCCGTTAGCCTTGAACAGGGTGGCAACGCCGCCAGTCAGGTTCTTGACGATGCCAGCCTTGCGGCCAACCATCGCAGCGACGTCCATTTTGACTTCGCCGGTCGAGATACCGTGAACGTTGAAGCTCTCTTTGGCTTCCTTGTACTTCCAGGAGCTGTCCAGCAGCGCCTTGGACGGAATGCAGCCGACGTTCAGGCAAGTACCGCCGAGGGCCTGTTTGCCTTCAGCGTCGGTGTACTTCTCGATGCAGGCAGTGGTGAGACCCAGCTGCGCGGCCTTGATGGCAGCTACATAGCCGCCAGGGCCGGCACCGATCACTACTACGTCAAATTTCTGCGACATTCAAAAAATCCTCTTTAGCGAAAAGCTTCAAGCCGCGCGCTGCGGGCCGTACCGCCGATGCCGACGGTACGCCACCCGCAGCGCATGGCTGCTTCTATCAGATATCCAGCAACAGACGAGCCGGATCTTCCAGCAGGTTCTTGATGGTCACCAGGAAGGTTACAGCTTCTTTGCCATCGATCAGACGGTGATCGTAGGACAGTGCCAGGTACATCATCGGACGGATCACGACCTGACCGTTGATGGCCATAGGACGCTGGATGATGTTGTGCATGCCCAGAATCGCTGCCTGCGGCGGGTTGACGATCGGGGTCGACATCATCGAACCGAAGGTACCACCGTTGGTGATGGTGAAGGTACCGCCGGTCATCTCTTCCATCGACAGTTTGCCGTCACGGGCTTTCTTGCCGAACGTGGCGATGCCGCCTTCGATTTCAGCCAGGCTCATCAGCTCGGCGTTACGCAGAACCGGAACGACCAGACCACGGTCGCTGGAAACCGCAACACCGATGTCGGCGTAGCCGTGGTAAACGATGTCCGCACCGTCGATCGAAGCGTTGACCGCCGGGAAGCGTTTCAGCGCTTCGGTGGCAGCCTTGACGAAGAACGACATGAAGCCCAGGCGTACGCCGTTGTGGGACTTCTCGAACAGGTCCTTGTACTTCGAACGCAGGGCCATGACTTCGGTCATGTCGACTTCGTTGAAAGTGGTCAGCATCGCCATGTTCGACTGGGCTTCAACCAGACGCTCGGCAACCTTGGCACGCAGACGGGTCATAGGTACGCGTTTTTCAACGCGATCACCGGCAGCGAATACCGGCGCAGCGGCAGCCGGAGCAGCAGCCTTGGCAGGTGCGGCAGCCGGAGCGGCTTTCTTCGCGGCAACAGCAGCGACCACGTCTTCCTTGGTCACACGACCGCCTTTGCCGGTACCGGCAACGGAAGCGATGTTGATGCCGTTTTCTTCAGCCAGCTTGCGCGCAGCCGGAGCAGCAACAGGATCGTCTTCGCCTTCGGCAGCAGCCGGGGCAGCGGCAGCAGCGGCCGGAGCAGCAGCGGCGGCTGGAGCAGCGGCAGCAGCGCCACCCGCTTCGATGGAGCCCAGGACTTCGTCGGACAGAACGGTGTCGCCTTCGTTCTTGACGATTGCGCCCAGCACGCCGTCGGCGGTCGCCAGCACTTCCAGTACGACTTTGTCGGTTTCGATGTCGACGATCAGGTCGTCACGCTTGACGGCGTCGCCCGGTTTTTTGTGCCAGGTGGCAACGGTGCCATCGGCAACCGATTCCGGGAAAGTGGGGGCTTTGATCTCGATAGCCATTATCTGTGGTTCCTTAAATTCGGTTTCAGGTGCGCGAAGGCGTTAAACGGTAAACGCGTCTTGCAGCAGTTTTTCCTGCTGCTCGGCGTGCATCGATGCGTAACCACAAGCTGGGGCAGCAGAAGCCTCACGGCCCGCGTACTCGAGTACGAGAGACTTGTCGAGGTTACCGATGCTGCGACGCAGGTGGTGCTGGCTGCAGTACCAGGCGCCCTGGTTCATCGGCTCTTCCTGACACCAGACGGCATGCTTGACGTTGGTGTAAGGCGCCAGGACCTCTTTCAAGTCGTCCTCAGGGAATGGATACAGCTGCTCGATACGCACGATGGCGATATCGTCACGGCCTTCGGCACGACGTTTTTCCAGCAGGTCGTAGTAGACCTTGCCGCTACACAGAACAACGCGCTCGACCTTTTTCGGGTCCAGGGCATCGATTTCCGGGATCACGGTCTGGAACGAACCTTCAGCCAGATCTTCCAGGGTCGAGACGGCCAGCTTGTGGCGCAGCAGCGACTTCGGCGTCAGCACTACCAGAGGTTTGCGCAGCGGGCGAATCACCTGACGACGCAGCAAGTGGTAGATCTGGGCCGGGGTGGTCGGCATGCACACCTGAATGTTGTGCTCGGCGCACAGCTGCAGGTAACGCTCAAGACGAGCCGAGCTGTGCTCAGGGCCCTGACCTTCGTAGCCGTGTGGCAACAGCATGGTCAGACCGCAGAGACGGCCCCACTTGTGTTCGCCGCTGGTGATGAACTGGTCGATAACAACCTGTGCACCGTTGGCGAAGTCGCCGAACTGGGCTTCCCAGATCACCAGCGCGTTTGGCGTGGTGGTCGAGTAACCATATTCGAAGGCCAGTACCGCTTCTTCCGAGAGGAACGAGTCGTATAGGTCAAAGCGTGGCTGACCGTCGTACAGGTTCTGCAGCGGAATGTAGGTGCCCGCGTCTTTCTGGTTGTGCAGTACAGCGTGACGGTGCGAGAACGTACCGCGGCCGATGTCCTGACCGGTCATGCGGATCGGGTGACCTTCGAACGCCAGGGTCGCGTACGCCATGGTTTCGGCGTAACCCCAGTTGATCGGCAGGCCGCCGGCTTGCATCTTCTGACGGTCTTCGTAGATCTTCGCGACTTGACGCTGAACCACGAAGCCTTCCGGAATTTCCAGCAGCTTGGCGGACAGTTCCTGCAGGGTCTTCAGATCGAAACGCGTGTCGTGACGCGCAGTCCAGGCGTGGCCCAGATACGGACGCCAGTCCACGAACAACTCTTTGTTCGGCTCTTTGACCAGCGATTTCACTACGTGCAGACCGTTGTCCAGCGCGTTGCGGTACTCGTCGACCTTGGCCTGAACACGTTCAGCGTCCAGTACACCGGCCTGAGTCAGGCGATCAGCGTACAGCTCACGGGTGGTGCGCTGCTTGGTGATCTGCTGGTACATCAGCGGCTGGGTGCCGCTTGGCTCGTCGGCCTCGTTGTGGCCGCGACGACGGTAGCAGACCAGGTCGATCACCACGTCACGCTTGAACTGCATGCGGTAATCGATGGCCAGCTGGGTCACGAACAGCACGGCTTCCGGATCATCACCATTCACATGGAGGATCGGCGCCTGGATCATCTTCGCAACGTCGGTGGCGTACTCGGTGGAACGCGAGTCCAACGGGTTGCTGATGGTGAAACCCACCTGGTTGTTGATCACGATGTGCACGGTACCGCCGGTCTTGAAACCGCGGGTCTGCGACATCTGGAAGGTTTCCATGACCACGCCCTGACCTGCGAATGCAGCGTCACCGTGGATGGAGATCGGCAGCACCTTCTCACCGGTCGGGTCGTTACGACGATCCTGACGGGCGCGAACCGAACCTTCTACCACCGGGGAAACGATTTCCAGGTGGGACGGGTTGAACGCCATGGCCAGGTGAACTTCACCGCCGGTGGTCATCACGTTGGACGAGAAGCCCTGGTGGTATTTGACGTCACCGGAACCCAGCTCGACCTTCTTCTTGCCTTCGAACTCGTCGAACAGCTCGCGCGGGTTCTTGCCGAAGGTGTTGACCAGCACGTTCAGACGGCCACGGTGGGCCATGCCGATGACGACTTCCTTGGTGCCGTAGGAACCGGAACGCTGGATCAGCTCATCGAGCATCGGAATCAGGCTTTCGCCGCCTTCCAGACCGAAACGCTTGGTGCCCGGGTATTTGGTGCCCAGGTATTTTTCCAGGCCTTCACCGGCAGTCACGCGCTCAAGCAGGTGGCTCTTGATGTCGGCGGAGTACGTCGGACGACCACGCACGCTTTCCAGACGCTGCTGGAACCACTGGCGCTGCTCGGAATCGGTGATGTGCGTAAATTCAGCGCCGATGGTGCGGCAATATGTCTGCTGCAACGCTTCATGAATTTCGCGTAGGCTCGCTTCCTCTTTGCCGATGAACAGGTCGCCGGCACGGAAGGTCGTATCAAGATCGGCATTGGTCAAGCCGTAATGATTGATCGACAGGTCTGCAGGTGCAGGACGCTGCCACAGCCCCAGCGGGTCAAGCTGGGCTGCCTGGTGGCCACGCATACGGTAGGCCTGGATCAATCGCAGCACTTCAACTTGCTTCTTCTCGTGCTCACTGCTCACGCTGCCGGCGGAAACCGGTTGGGCGCGGCGCTGGTTCTTTGCCAGCAAGACGAAATGATCGCGAATTGTGGAGTGCGAAACATCGGTGGCAGTGTTGCCGTCAGCAGGCAACTTCTGGAAGTAGGTGCGCCACTCTTCTGGCACAGCGTTAGGGTCGTGCAGGTAGAGCTCGTAGAGCTCTTCCACATAGGCAGCGTTACTACCGGATAGGTAGGCGCTGTTCCACATGCGCTGCATCACGCTTTCTTGCATGCTTGGTCACCCTCGGTTAGGGGAACACCACCGGCGTCGACACCGAGCACGCTTGCAGAAGTCCGAATGCAGCGACTAAAACAAGCCACTTAGGATCACGCTGATAGTCCGGGTACCAGCCCGGATGCCCCTGCTTGTCTCATTTCTTCAAAATAAGAGCCGCAGCCTTATAAGCTGCTGCTCAGGTTAAAACTACGGCGCCGGTTGAAGCCTGCGCCGTAGCATCTACGGGTACAGCGGTCTTGCGGATACTACAGCTGAATCACACGCCGCTTTGCAGCAGCATGTTACGTACGTGACCGATGGCCTTAGTCGGGTTCAGGCCTTTCGGGCAGACGTTGACGCAGTTCATGATCCCGCGGCAGCGGAATACGCTGAACGGGTCATCCAGCGAAGCCAGACGCTCGGCAGTCTTGGTGTCGCGGCTGTCTGCCAGGAAGCGATACGCTTGCAGCAGAGCAGCTGGACCCAGGAACTTGTCCGGGTTCCACCAGAAGGACGGGCAAGAGGTCGAGCAGCAAGCGCACAGGATGCACTCGTACAGACCGTCGAGCTTTTCACGCTCTTCAGGGGACTGCAGACGTTCGATGGCCGGAGCCGGCGTGTCGTTCTGCAGGTATGGCTTAACCTTTTCGTATTGCTTGTAGAAGATGCTCATATCGACGACCAGGTCACGGATTACCGGCAAACCTGGCAGAGGACGAACGATCAGCTTGTTACCTTTTACGACAGCGGACAGCGGCGTGACGCACGCCAGACCGTTTTTGCCGTTGATGTTCATGCCGTCGGAACCGCAAACACCTTCACGGCAAGAGCGACGATAGGAGAAACCTTCGTCCTGCTCTTTGATCAGGGCCAGCACGTCCAGCACCATCAGGTCTTTACCACCGGTATCGACCGTAAATTCCTGCATGAACGGCGCAGCGTCCTGATCAGGGTTGTAGCGATAAACACTGACTTGCAACATGGCGGCCACCCTTAATAAGTCCGAATCTTAGGTTCAAAAGTCGGAACAGTCTTCGGCGAGAAGTTCACAGCACGCTTGGTTACGCGCTTGTCACCCGGGAAGTACAGGGTGTGGCACAGCCAGTTTTCGTCGTCGCGATCTTCGTAGTCTTCACGGGCGTGAGCGCCGCGGGACTCTTTGCGGATCTCTGCAGCGATGGCGGTAGCTTCGGCCACTTCCAGCAGGTTCTGCAGTTCCAGAGCTTCGATACGAGCGGTGTTGAACGCCTGGCTCTTGTCGTTGATCTTGACGTTGGCGATACGGCCACGCAGATCAGCCAACTGAGCAATACCCTTCTGCATGTATTCGCCGGTACGGAATACACCGAAGTAGTTCTGCATGCAGCTTTGCAGCTCTTTACGCAGGGTGGCGACGTCTTCGCCCTCGGTACGCGAGTTCAGGCCATCGAGACGTGCCAGGGCAGCGTCGATGTCGGACTGACGAGCGCGGGTGTAGTCGACGCCTTCTTTGAGGGTCTGTTCCAGGAACAGGCCGGCCGCACGGCCGAATACCACCAGGTCGAGCAGCGAGTTGCCGCCCAGACGGTTGGCACCGTGAACCGATACGCAAGCCACTTCGCCTACTGCGAACAGGCCCGGGATGATCTGGTCAACGCCGTCGGCATCCTGAGTGATTGCCTGACCGTGGATGTTGGTCGGCACGCCGCCCATCATATAGTGGCAGGTTGGAACGACCGGAATCGGCGACACGGCTGGATCGACGTGGGCGAAGGTCTTGGACAGTTCCATGATGCCTGGCAGACGGCTGTGCAGAACTTCTTCACCGAGGTGATCGAGTTTCAGCATTACGTGGTCGCCATCCGGACCGCAACCGTTGCCGGCGATGATTTCTTTAACCATCGAACGGGCAACAACGTCACGACCAGCAAGGTCTTTGGCGTTCGGAGCATAACGCTCCATGAAACGCTCGCCGTGCTTGTTGATCAGGTAACCGCCTTCACCGCGGCAACCTTCAGTCACCAGTACACCGGCGCCGGCGATGCCGGTCGGGTGGAACTGCCACATTTCAATGTCTTGTACCGGCACGCCAGCACGCAGAGCCATGCCGACGCCGTCACCGGTGTTGATCAGGGCATTGGTGGTGGACGAGTAGATACGACCTGCACCGCCAGTCGCCAGTACAGTGGCGTTAGCGCGGACGTAGGAAGTTTCGCCGGTTTCGATGCAGATGACGATCATGCCGACAAAGGCACCATCTTCGTTCTTCACCAGGTCGACACCGTAGTATTCGTTGAGGAATACAGTGCCGGCTTTCAGGTTGGCCTGGTACAGGGTGTGCAGCAGTGCGTGACCGGTACGGTCGGCAGCGGCGCACGTACGGGCAGCCTGGCCACCTTTACCGAAGTCTTTCGACTGACCGCCGAACGGGCGCTGATAGATGCGGCCTTGTTCGGTACGGGAGAACGGCAAGCCCATGTGCTCGAGTTCGAAGACCGCTTCCGGGCCTACGGAACACATGTATTCGATAGCGTCCTGGTCACCGATATAGTCGGAACCCTTGACGGTATCGTACATGTGCCAGCGCCAGTCATCGTTCGGATCTGCCGAGGCGATGGCGCAGGTGATGCCACCCTGGGCGGATACAGTGTGCGAACGAGTCGGGAAAACCTTGGTAACTACGGCGGTCTTGTGACCACCTTGTGCCAGCTGCAGAGCAGCGCGCATACCAGCACCGCCGCCGCCAATAATGATGGCGTCGAACGAAAGCGTATTAACTGTAGTAGACATGAATCAGATACCCCAGAGAATCTGCACACCCCAGACGAAGTAAGCGAACATCGCAACGCCGCATACTGCCTGGAAAAGGAAACGTACTGCAGTCGCGGACTTGCCGAACGCCATTGGCGTCAGGTAGTCGGTCGCGATGGTCCACATGCCGACCCAGGCGTGAGCGCCGAGGGCAACGAGGGCCAGGAGACTGAAAATACGCATCCAGTTGCTTGCGAACAGTTCATGCCATTGGGCGTAGCCGATGCCAGGATGGGCAACGACGTATCCGATCAGGAAGATGAAATAAGCCGCGAGAACGACCGCAGACACACGTTGTGCCATCCAGTCATAGAGGCCCGAACGCGACAGGTTCGTGACGTTAGTTACCATATCCAAACTCCTGCCAGAACGATTACCACCACGGAAAAGGCGATAACGATTTTCGAGCCCAGTTTGCCGCCCTCAAGCGACTCGCCGATGCCCATGTCCATCATCAAATGGCGCACACCGGCAACCAAGTGATACAGCAAGGCGGACAGGATGCCCCATGTCACTAGCTTGGCTAGCGGACTGGTCAGACACGCTTTCACCTGACCGAAGCCTTCTTCCGAGTCGAGCGACTTGTCCAATGCATAAAGCATGATGGCCAGGCTGACAAAGAGGATGATTCCGGAGATTCGGTGAAGAATGGACGTGTAAGCAGTGACTGGGAGTTTGATGGTCCTTAGGTCTAGGTTTACAGGTCGTTGGCTATTCACGGCTTTTTTTCACACTGAAGAGCCCCTAACAATCAGGGCAAAGTTGTTGGGGAGTGCACTGGTCAGGTACCCACCACCCAGGGAGTGCGACCCCCAGTAAAGCAGGCCCAAAAGCCCCTGGCGGTCGGAGGCCGAGTATAGACAGTTAGGCTACTAATGACAACGCAATCGCCTTCCCCTAATAGCTCATTGCACAAGTCGTATAAAAGGCGTAAATGGCAGTCAATTTCGAGGAAAAAGTCCAGTTAAAGCCTTCTGGAGCAAGACTTTAGGCAAATTGACATTCGAATTTATCTCACTATAGTGGTGCGGGCCCTGCGTGGGGGGTCTGTCTGATGATTTCAAGCATAAATAGGAGGCCACATGGCTGACAAAAAAGCGCAGTTGATCATCGAGGGCGCAGCCCCCGTCGAGCTGCCCATTTTAACCGGCACCGTTGGTCCCGATGTTATCGATGTTCGGGGCCTGACGGCCACGGGCCGTTTCACCTTTGACCCTGGTTTCATGTCGACAGCTTCCTGCGAGTCGAAGATCACCTATATCGACGGCGACAACGGCATCCTGCTGCACCGCGGCTACCCGATCGAACAGTTGGCTGAAAAGTCGGACTACCTGGAAACCTGCTATCTGCTGCTCAACGGCGAATTGCCGACCGCAGAACAGAAGGCCCAGTTCGTCAGCACCGTGAAGAACCACACCATGGTTCACGAGCAGCTGAAGACCTTCTTCAACGGCTTCCGTCGCGACGCCCACCCGATGGCCGTCATGTGCGGCGTAGTCGGCGCCCTCTCGGCCTTCTACCACGACTCCCTGGACATCAATAACCCGCAGCATCGCGAAATCTCCGCGATCCGCCTGGTTGCCAAGATGCCCACCCTGGCAGCGATGGTTTACAAGTACTCGATGGGGCAACCCATGATGTACCCGCGCAACGACCTGACGTACGCGGAAAACTTCCTGCACATGATGTTCAACACCCCGTGCGAGATCAAACCGATCAGCCCGGTACTCGCCAACGCCATGGACAAGATCTTCATCCTCCATGCCGACCACGAGCAGAACGCATCGACTTCCACCGTACGCCTGGCCGGCTCTTCGGGTGCCAACCCGTTCGCCTGTATCGCCGCCGGCATCGCTGCACTGTGGGGCCCTGCCCACGGCGGCGCGAACGAAGCCGTTCTGACCATGCTCGATGAAATTGGCGATGTGTCGAACATCGACAAGTACATCGCCAAGGCCAAGGACAAGAACGATCCGTTCAAACTGATGGGCTTCGGTCACCGGGTTTACAAAAACCGCGACCCACGCGCAACAGTCATGAAGCAGACCTGCGACGAAGTGCTGAAAGAACTGGGCATTACCAACGATCCGCAACTCGAACTGGCCATGCGCCTGGAAGAGATCGCCCTGACCGACCCGTACTTCATCGAACGCTCGCTGTACCCGAACGTCGACTTCTACTCGGGGATCATCCTCAAGGCGATCGGCATTCCAACCAGCATGTTCACCGTCATCTTCGCTTTGGCGCGGACCGTCGGCTGGATCTCCCACTGGAAAGAAATGCTCTCCAGCCCGTACAAGATTGGCCGTCCGCGCCAGCTGTACACCGGCTACGAGTCGCGTGACATCACCAAGCTGGAAGACCGCAAATAAGACCTGTCTTGCGATAACGTCTTAAAGTTGCACCGGAAACGGCCTCTATTTATATAGAGGCCGTTTTTGTTTGTGCGATGAACCTGATCGTTCTCACGCGAGGGAACGATCAGTGAGCGACAGGTTGTTGATCTGGCTTTGGCTTTGGCTTTGGCTTTGGCTTTGGCTTTGGCTTTTGATGTTGACCCTGCTTTTGATCTTTCGCCCCTTCGGCAGGCCGAGCGGAGGTGTTCATCAGGGGGTTAGGCGCGTAGCGCCGTGCGACGAAGCCGCACACATCGAGAGGAGGTCGTCGCGAAGCAGACCGTAGGCGATGCCCCCCCTGATGGACACCGTAGCGAGGGAACACTGAGCTTTAGCGAAGTGCCGTACGCCGGGGCGAAGCCTTTTGCTTACTTTTTGGCGTTTGAAAAAGTGAGTCGCTGTAAAAGCGAAACCATAATCAGCCGTTACCGCAGAAACGGATATGTACACCATCAAAAATCTCGACCAGCCGCGAAACAGCCTTCGCGAGCAAGCCCGCTCCCACAGGGTCCGATAACCGCCCAATAAAAAATGCCCCAATCTCTCGACCGGGGCATTTCTGTTTAACGCAGCTTATATAGCCAAGTCTGAAGCCTTAGTGAGCAACCGCCCCACTCGCCCCCAACCCCGTCTGCGAACGAACAAACTGCGGGAAGAACAACGCACGCTCATTAACACCGGCCGTCGACTTGTCAGTGATCGAGAAGAACCAGATCCCGACAAACGCAATGGCCATGGAGAACAGTGCCGGGTACTCATACGGGAAGATAGCCTTCTCGTGATGCAGGATCTGCACCCAAATGGTTGGCCCAAGGACCATCAAACCAACGGCACTGATCAGACCCAACCAACCGCCGATCATCGCACCACGCGTGGTCAACTTCTTCCAGTACATGGAAAGCAGCAGCACCGGGAAGTTACAGCTCGCTGCGATGGAGAACGCCAGGCCCACCATGAATGCAATGTTCTGGCTTTCGAACAGAATGCCCAAGCCGATCGCCAACACACCCAGGCAGACGGTGGTGATTTTCGAAACGCGAATCTCATCCTTGTCGTTGGCCTTGCCCTTCTTGATCACGCTGGCATAAAGGTCGTGAGACACCGCCGTAGCACCGGCCAGGGTCAAACCAGCCACCACAGCCAGAATGGTTGCGAACGCGACTGCCGAGATGAAGCCCAGGAAGATACTGCCACCCACCGCGTTAGCCAGGTGCACCGCCGCCATGTTGTTGCCGCCCAACAGCGCGCCAGCCGCATCTTTAAAGGCAGGGTTGGTGCTGACCAGCAAGATCGCGCCGAAGCCGATGATGAACGTCAGGATGTAGAAGTAGCCGATGAAGCCGGTTGCATACAGCACGCTCTTGCGAGCTTCTTTCGCGTCACTCACGGTGAAGAAGCGCATCAGAATGTGCGGCAGGCCAGCGGTACCGAACATCAGTGCCAGGCCAAGCGAGAATGCCGAGACCGGATCTTTCACCAGGCCGCCCGGGCTCATGATCGCTTCACCTTTAGGGTGAACCTTGATCGCCTCGGAAAACAGCAAGCTGAAGTCGAAGTTGACGTGCTTCATGACCATCAGCGCCATGAACGAAGCACCGGACAGCAGCAACACGGCCTTGATGATCTGCACCCAAGTGGTCGCCAGCATGCCGCCGAACAACACGTACATGCACATCAGGATACCGACCAGGATCACCGCAACGTAGTAGTCGAGACCGAACAGCAGCTGGATCAGCTTGCCGGCACCGACCATTTGCGCGATCAGGTAGAACGCCACCACCACCAGCGAACCGCAAGCGGACAGCGTGCGGATCTGGGTTTGCCCAAGGCGGTAGGACGCCACGTCGGCAAAGGTGTATTTACCCAGGTTACGCAGGCGCTCGGCGATCAGGAACAGAATGATCGGCCAGCCCACCAGGAACCCGATCGAGTAGATCAGGCCGTCGTAGCCAGAAGTGAACACCAGGGCGGAAATACCCAGGAAGGACGCCGCCGACATGTAGTCGCCGGCGATTGCCAGACCGTTCTGTAAGCCGGTGATCTTGCCACCCGCCGCATAGTAGTCAGCCGCCGAGTTGTTGCGTTTGGAAGCCCAGTAGGTGATGCACAGGGTCAGACCAACGAACGCGACGAACATCAGGATCGCGGAAACGTTGAGCGGTTGTTTTTGCACTTCGCCGGTCAGGGCTTCACCTGCCCAGGCGCCAGGTGCAAAGGCTGCGATGCTCAATAGAGCCATTAGACGCCGGATCATTGCTGAGCCTCCTTGAGAATCGCATTGTTCAGGTCGTCGAATTCGCCATTGGCGCGTCGTACGTAGATTGCAGTCAGGATAAAGGCCGAGAGAATCAGCCCGACACCAATGGGTATCCCCCAGGTAATCGAAGACTCGGGGCTGATTTTCGCCCCCAGAATATGCGGCCCGTAAGCAATCAAAAGGATGAATCCGGAGTAAAGCCCAAGCATGATCGCCGAAAGAATCCAGGCGAACCTTTCTCGCTTACTAACCAGCTCCTTGAAGCGTGGGCTGTTTTGAATCGAGAGGTAAATGCTGTCGTTCATTGTTTTTATCCTCGCAGCACAGATGAAGTTGGAACGTTATCCACTCTATGCGGCTACGGAACTGGTTCCAGACGACCTTAGTATTAGAACGACATGACAGAATCGCCATTTTCCGGCAGACACAAAACAATGTGGGAGCGGGCTTGCTCGCGAAAGCGGTGCCTCAGTCAACGATAAAGTTGAATGTGACACCGCTTTCGCGAGCAAGCCCGCTCCCACATGGAAAAACAAAAGGCCGCTTGGCGGTTATGCCAAGCGGCCTTGAGAAGTGCTGAC